>Ga0187889_10000935_pt1 | contig 33276 bp, 36 predicted proteins | sample June2016WEW_7_10_2_FD_132992 | JGI IMG/M metagenome (GOLD analysis project Ga0187889, IMG submission 132992) | Peatland microbial communities from SPRUCE experiment site at the Marcell Experimental Forest, Minnesota, USA - June2016WEW_7_100 | ecosystem: Environmental > Terrestrial > Soil >... | reverse complement strand
GCATCTGCGCTGTGCCGGAAGGCAAAATCCATGATGTCTTCCCGCTTGAACACGGCATCGTAATGCCCAACGAGCTTCAAGGCTTTTACCGGATCATTGATGATGCGTTCTCCGTTCTCTCTGCATATTCTCTGGTACTCTTCGAGGCGATCAAGTCCTCGGGTTTCTTGCAGGTGGAGGTAGCCCTTGGGCAGGTATTTCGCTGCTATCCCTATCTTCGTTGTTGGTTCAAGATCAATGCCTCTATCCTCGAAGCTCCTATGGTCAACCTGGATGTCATAACCGGCTTCCAGTAATTTCCGGTTCTGGATATTCGCCCATTCTTCACGCCAGATAAGTATATTTGCTCTATCGTTCCAGGATCTTTGCTTATTGCCGAATCCGTTTGGCGTGACTTCTCTCGTAGTAAGTAAGATGTGAACATGCGGGTTTTTCTCGCTCTTGTGAATGCAGATGTCGGCTATCATGCCCTGATCCACGAATTGTGCTTGTACATATTCCCGTACCAGCCCAATCTGCTGTTCGAGGTTAAGTTCCTTTGGAAGCGCTAATTCAACTTCCCGTGCGAGCTGGGCGTCCTTCCTCTTCTCTACCCTTTCCACTTCATTCCACAACGTTTGGCGGTCTTTCAGTCTCTCGGGTGTACCTTCAGGTAGGAGGATCTCTGCATAGGCAAGGTCTTTCTTCTTCGTGTAGTCAAAGGTAAGGTCCTGGCGCTCATCATAGAGTTTTTCACGGCTTCGATATGCAGCAGCAGAGACTGCACTTCTCCCTGAAGACCTGCTTACTATCTTAGTTGTAGAATGATAACACGCCATTTTTATTATCCGCTTAATCCTTAGTCGTTTTCTCAATACGCACACGACGCTTGCGTTGTATCAGTGCGCCTTTCCTTCGTAAAGTATTTGGCCCTTCGGTCTGTTCTCGCATGGGGGTGGCCTCGTACGTTACGATAAATCCCGATACGCTATCGGGCTCATGAAAAACCTTGGTGTGCTCTCGCTTGACATCTAACCTCACATACTTTAAAACATATCAACATTTGTATTTATATTACTTTGAGAGGGCAGAATGCAACCGAAAAAACCAGATTCACTCACAAAACTTCTGCAGAAAAAACAGAAGATCGAACAGCAGATTTCAAACGCCAAGACCCGCCTGAAGAAAGTGGAACGGGCCGCAGACACGCGGAAGAAGATCCTCATCGGCGCTTACTTCCTTGAGGTGAAATACAAGGACAAAGAACAGGAGCTTGTTAAGCTTATGGACGGCTTTCTTGTCCGGGATAATGATCGGGCTCTCTTTGGCCTTCCGCCTGAGGGTGATGCGTCATGAGTGGGCAGGAATTATCTGAAGTAAGAGAGGTTATCAAGCAGGAAATAAGATTATCCCTTCTCAATGAGATGCAGGATGTTCGTCTTATCAGGGAAGGTCTCGATTCCATTCTTGAACTGCAGAAACAGAAGATCGATGAGATGGATGTGTTCTTTCTTGAGTATTCCCATGAACAGAAGAAGAACCAGCAAAACTTTATCGACACCTTAAATAATTTTTTGGCTGAACATAAGAGAATTACTGATGAAGCCAAGTCTCTTTATAAAGACATCAACAACACAACCCAGGAGATGAGTAAGCTTTCTTTCAGACACAAGGAAAGTCTCTCCTCAGTTTATGATCACTTCTTTTTGAAGGTGTTCGGGTTTGCTGCATTGGGTGGGTTATTTTCTTGTGTGTTCCTGGGGGTTGCTTATAAATTCATCTTCCCGTTTATCCATAGGCTTCTTGGATGACTAAGAGATATCTCATTAAGATATATGGGGCATTCCCTGCTATAAGGCTTCATGAATAGGATTTTTCTACATGAGATGAAAGGTCTTTGAGACTCGTTCGGTATACATCTTTTATACATTTAGACCCGCGTCCACCGGTTACCCGGCGGACGCGGGTGGTTATATATTTTTGCCTTCCATAACTTCGAATAAATAATGCTCTCCGAAATGCAGATCTCTCTCGATACCGAGACCCATGACCTTTACGCTTTCCAGTTCATCAAGGGAGAAATAACCCAACTCGGCATATAAAGGATCGCCAAGGTTTACGAACCCAAAGAACAACCTCTCTTCCGGGTCGTACTCCGTTGCGTACCAGGTTGCGGCTGATAACGGGTGAAAGAACTTGGCGATGATCTTCACCTGATCTTTTGGTTTTTTTTCGGTCTCGTAAAGCCTGGGAAACTGATTGATCAACTCTGCTGTTAAAAGCTTCATAAAGCCCTCCTTTGATTTGGTCTGATGCATGTAAACAACAACTTTTCCTCCCTCCCCCTTTCACAAACGATTGAAGGGAGAGGGAGGAACGACCGAAAGAAAGGCTTTTCTTCCTTAAAGAAGCCCTAGAAACGCTGCAAGGGGCATGACAGGCTTATCAGCCTGGCGGGACGCTTAGGAGGCGAGTGGAGAGGGCATTGGTTTTAAAATCTATTTACCCATCTGCCCAGGTTGCGCTCAAGCGAAGATTATGTTAAAAAAGAATACATACAATTGCTAAGTTAGAATCATTACACTTGTTGAGGGCATCTGTGAAAGAATCATATCACCAAGAATCACTGAGTTATTTCAGGAAAGCCAGGGGTTCCGGTTCTACCGCAATAAAGAGAGGGGAAAAACCAACGGTTGACCCTTCCCCTATTCCATTAACTCCCTGGGAAGTCATTGTTGCCTCTATTGGGTTTGGCATTCTTGGATTGTTAGCGGCAACGGCGTTCTATACATTCTTCCCTCATTGTCCTGCTGTATTCTCTTCCCACGGATCGAACCCATCTGCTTTTGATAAAGCTGGCGACATTGGACTTATAACCATGTACACGTCCATTCTCTTACCATTAGGAATATTTGTGTTGTGCCTCTTTTTTAAAAAGCTCTCTCCTGTTGGGTGGTTTAAAATGTTTATCTCGTATTTTGTCATTTATGCCATGGTTGGTGCTATTCCTGTTGTTGAGTGGCTGAGAACCCTGAAACAATACCATTTCGATTGGATTGCATCCATTGGCGCATGGGTTGTCGCATCCTTCCTCATTTTTATTCTCACTTGGATTATTGCTCTTATCTTTGAAAAGCTGAGGTCCAGGGTAAAAGACTTTAGCCTGTTTATGGGCAATATGAAGCTACTCCCCACCTCGCAATTTGGCCTCTGGTTAGGAATATCCACGGGAGAGCTTTCTTGCAAATCACATGGGGCTGGTATGGCTCCAGGACAACATATCACTCTTTCTTTGGAAGATGCCTGTCAGAATACCGCTGTTATGGGGGGCATAGGCTCGGGTAAAACTACAAGGGCAATTCAACCTCTTCTCCTGCAACTCCTGGATCAGGATTGCGGAGGTCTGATCTTCGACATAAAGGGTGATTTCAAGAAAGCAGTATTTGCCTTTGCTGAGACAACTGAAAAGAGCATTGAGACGATTGGTCCAGGACAGAAGGGAATAAATCTCTTGGAAGGCTTATCCCCGGAAGTGGCCTCTTCTTTTCTGAAGTCCGCATTCCTTCTTTCTGGTGAGTCCAGGGAAAATCCTTTCTGGATCAATACAGCGACTGAATTATGTAGAAATGCCCTTGGTGTCCTGTCTTTTATGCCGGGTCTATATAGTCTTTGGGCATTATATCACTATCTCTTTGATCGTGAATTCCGAATCGATATAAATGTAAAAATAGAGGCCCTGAAAGAAGAGCTGGATATCCAGGCTCACCGTCTTCTTGATTCTTACCTCTCATACCGGAAAAACATCTTCTCAGGTTTCGATGATAAAGTAGTGTCCGGCGTTAATGCAACAGTAGCTCAGGTACTCTCTCCTTTCAGTCAGCCTGATCTTGTTGATGCCTTCTGTTCTGAAAGTGATGATCTGGCCTGTATGGAGGATGTACTTAAAGGAACCATCTTCCTTGTCGATCTTCCTTTATCCCGTTGGGGTCTTGGTGGAAAGGTGGTTTACACCTTCATCAAGTTAAGGTTCTTCAACGTGATGCAACGTCGTCTTTCTGAGCCGTCATGGAATCAGGACCGGCCTGTATTCTTCATCTGTGATGAGTTCCAGGAGATTGTTTCCTGTAACAGAGACGGTCTATCCGATCTCAATTTCTGGGACAAATCCCGATCATCAAAGACCATCGGAATCATTTCCGGCCAGTCTGTTTCCAGCTTTTATGCCGCCATAGGGAACCGTGATATGACGCATGCCCTACTCCAGAATTTTAGGCAGAGGATATGCTTTAAGACAGAGGATGAAGCAACCTTGGACCATCTGAATCATCTGTTGGGCAGGGTTGATATCAAGCACATAAGTTATCAGCAATCGGTATCAAGTGGTTACTCTGGTAGTCACCATAGTAGAAATGTCACATCAGGAACAACTACAACCCTTCGTGAAAAGGCTGTCCTCGATCCCCAGGTGATCAGAGAGCTTGAGAATAACCAGGCCATTGCAATCCTGTCTCTAAACAATCAGAGCAGGGATGATGTGATTAATGTGAAGCCGGTTTTTGTTTAAAATCCAGAATCTACTTGAAAAGGAATTTATACTATTGAGATAGTTCTCCTCCAGTAGAGATCTACTATCAAAACCTTCATTATTTGCAGAGTGTTGCGTATGGCACGAGATCTACACTTAGGGCATCTTATTTCAAACATTACATTTTTGGCACAAGATTAACAGTTTCTATCGGTGAGGCCGCTCTTTGATGTTCTATGTCCTCGGATTCCAGTAAATCAGTGAGAGAGTGACCTTAATATGTTGTCATATTGGCCCTTGCAAGTGGCAAACCCGTCATCCCATCCGGTTTTATACAAGGGGTCTGAAAGGTATCGTGTCACGTCTTTTTCATAACTGGCATATGGATGGCCTGCTGCAACGAATCCTGAGCTACATCCAGCCGAATATCCGTCAACATAGGCTTGTGGTTGGCCAGCTGTGTTTTGTTTGGTAATGGCATCTACTGGCGCACATGCCAAGATGGCCCAAACGAGCATCAGTAGGATAGCGACCAACCATATTCTGAATTTCAGTTTCATATATTTCTCCTTTCAGTTTTCGACATACCCCAAAGTGATGCCCCTAACATACTGATAAGTTGCGGCTGAAAGCCCGTCCGTTGGATTAGCTTGTTATCAGCAATAAATTATTTAAAAATGGCTACATGCATCTAAATCGACTTCAATGGGCCACATTATATATTCGTATGATGGGCAGCCAGTTACAGTTTTCGTAGCTTTTACAGCCCTTATTAATTTTTCTATTTCAGGGTCGTTACGAGCTTTAATTTTGACTTCTGGGGTGGGATAAATAATAATGGCTAACCAACCATCAAGGGGTAAGAAGTATTCTGGCTTTCTCCCATCTATGCTATAGTAAAAATCCAATAACTCTTTATTGTTATTATCAGTATCCTTTGGATCAATGAATCTAGATAAGCGATCAGGATGTCTAGTTTGGATTCTTTTCTTTATCTTTTCAGAAAAGATAATCCGCCACTCAGATTCAGAAAATAGGTCATAGGTTAATGGACGTCTAGAACACATATGTTTGTAAAAAGAAATCATTTCGAAGTCATCACTACAAAGAGAGGAGTATGGAGGGAAAAAAAGATTTTCAGTTTCAGATTGCAAATAATGCATAGGACCGCCCAACCGATCAAAGACGTAATATCTCTTTAATCCTATCCCTAATCTTCCGAATTTTTTAGCATGTTTCCTTACCTCTGATAGTTTCAATTCAGTAAAACAAGTTCTTGCAACTAAAGGTTTAACAAATATTTTGTTATTTACTTGTATTTTCTCCGAGCCATCACCCATAGTCATCCAGAAGCCAAATTTCAGAATATTTTTCAAACGGAGTATATAAGCGTCAACTGCTTTGCCAGGCATATCACGGGATACTTTTTCAGGTTTCCAAGCTGGATCGAGATCTCTATCTATTTTCCAACCTGTCCAATGGATTAAAAAATCTGAGTGGATGGTTTGAGTAAATTCATTTTCCATTTTCTCACCTATTGTAGTGCGACATATATACTGCGACACCCTATTAAGGCATACTGGTATAGATCCACTATGTCTAATAAACTTGACTAATAACTGATATATGCTCATTTACTAGATTTTGAAACTTTTCAAATGCCTTAAGACAATTTGCATGCTGTTCTTCCAAGATAGGCAATAATTGGATAAGCTTCAAAGGATTAGTCTGTCCAATAATATAACTCACTTTACCATCATTCCCGACTTTTCTTTTAACAAGCTCTGTCATGCCAAGTTCAATTTTTGGAGAATAACGGTGGTTATATTTATTTCTAAAGTCATACGTTGCCGATTGGTACTTTTTATTTGAGATTTTTTCTAAAGCAGGTTTTAGTTTCTTATATCCTCTCCATGAATTAGAATATTTATCAGTATCTTGAAACCATATTTCTTCATCTATTGGGAGATTATCTATCCATTTTTTTTGCTTAGTCATATTAGCTTGATGACAAAGATGAGCAACTGAGTAAATATATCTTGAACGGATTACATAAGGCAAATTAATTGCCAATGTAGCAAATGGATTAACAAATTCTATTATAACTTCATATTTATCGTCCTCGTCATCAATGTTCTTAATTACTGACTTCCAAGCTTCCAAATTTATAATGTATCTTCCCAACTCATTTATAGAATTGGCAAGTTCACGAGAATATTCAGAAAGCATTTTACAATATCCAATCCATAGACGAGAAAGTTTATCGGGTAGACTATACCAATCATACGGTGCCAACTGGCAATTTGATGATATCTTAGTCCTAGCATCAAGGAATTGTTTATAAACGGCTAGCAATTTTCCATTCATATCAATCACCATTTATAAGTGTATCATAATCGTTGAGTAATATCGATATAATAGTTTGGATCTCTGCGCGATAAATCATCAGTTTATTTTTAGGATCTCAATCATAAATATCATGTTAAGATCTTCAGTAATCCAATAACGTTTGCGGAATTTTCGTGGTGAGCCTGTATAGCACGTTCCGATACTACTTTAACCAGATTCAAATCCTATCCAGATCACAAGTGCCGTGTAAGTGCCGTAAGCTGCTCGTAAACATAGGCCAGGCCTATATGATCCGAGTGTGAAATTTCCCCCGCCTATGGGGGTCTTAACAAAATGAAGATCTGGGATTAAAACATACAAAGTGAACTCCTTATATTAGACCGTGGGTAACTCTATATTGTTAAAATTTGATTCATCTTACCCTTCATTATGGCTATTTTGAGTAAAAGAGATCATACTACTTATTATACCCCAGACCTTTAATACCTAAGTCCAGCTTAATTAAGAACCTATATTCACATAATCCACAGTTTATTCTTGATTTTCACGTATTAATTGATAATCCCATGATATTATATTATAAAATACACTAACGATGCTGTTGTTATCAAAGGATGGTTTTTATGGGAAACAAGGAAATGGATTTTGAGGACTATTTTTCTAATTCACATGTGGAACATCGTGTGGCACATATACATGATGAAAAAGATTATTGGCTATTTATCCCATGTTTTACAATATATAAAAATGATAGAGAACTTTTCGATTCTCTCTATGCTCGGGGGGATATATATTGGAATGGCAGTGATTATCTTATAAAACCTGATTGTTTTGCAAAACTCTTACTGGATAGGTCTAAATCATACTCCTACCAATTATCAACAGCTACATTTTGGACGCCTGTAGATAAAAAAGATACGATTTTAAATTCAGTATGTATGCAAATATTTAATAGGGATAGAGATCTTTTCGATTCTCTTCATGATACGGGAGATATATTTTGGAATGGGACTTATTATCTTATTAAACCTGAATGTGTATCAAAAATTGTACTAGATAATCCTGAATTATTGGAAGGTTATCTATTTAGTTTGGGTTATACTAAGGAAGGTAAAGAATATTATTGGAAACGGATTAATGCAGGCTATTGGACTTGGGCTGCAGGTCTAATACCTATCTATGCCAAGGAGAAGGACTGGGAAAATGCAATAAAAGTATGCGACATATTTTTAACAAATGAAAAAATTGATAAAATCAAAATCAATCCTCGCAGATTAAAGCAGATTGAAGAACGTCGAAAGAAATACGCTTCCTATCTTAATAACTCTACCGAGATGCTATCAGCAAAGAATGTATTAGTAAATTGTTTGATTACATACCGTGAAAAACATAAGCCAAAAACCAAAAGAAAAGTATTACTATATGAAAATAAAGAGAAATTACCAAAGTGGACAAAGAATAAATTAAGAAGTTACCGATATAATATTCCAGTATGTGTAGATGGAATGTATCCACGTTGGAATTATTTTATCTTAACAAAAGAGCAAGCTCGCTTTTATAAACTGTGGAGCCAAAACTGGCGTAACAAGAAGCCAATGAAATTGGATGGGAATCATGGTTATCTAGTTAAATTTATGTCTGATATGATGAAACGTAAGTATGATAGAAAAGCCGTAATAACCACAAGAAATGAAATGAAGTTATTGTGGTATGTGTATAGAAACGAAAATTTTACAACGGAACCAGACATAAATTCTTATATTTTATCTTATATCGTGCGTTATGTCTTTGACTCATATTTATTAACGAAAGACTACATAAAAGCTATTAACTGGATGCAACTAGGATTTGAAGATTTTAAAAAATCTGTATCAAGTGATCGATCCGCTACCTTTAACGTTTATCTATCATTAAAATATGAGCACGGGATACCATTAACTGGCAGGGAATTTATTGCATTATATCAAGGTGATAAAAATTACATATTCAAAGAAAATATAGAGTTAATGTACAATTATATTGAGGATAAAATAAGAGAATATGAAGAAATAAATAATGTTGATCTGCTAAGTTTAATAACTCTAACTTATGCTTTCCAGAGTGATGGAAAGTATCCAGTCTTGAAATTAGGAATAAGAGAGTTTCTCCCAATGAATTACTATAACTATTTCGAACTATCTGATTTTAGAATTGTTATGAAGGAGTGGGTAGATGATGCTGAAAATAAGGTTAGAGAAGGGAAAGGTCTACCTAAAATTAATGAAGGCTGGCTCAATGAAACAACTTTATATAATATTATAAAAGAGCACTTTGAAGGTTCGGGCTATACAATATTTCACCGTGCATATCCTTCTTTTCTTGATGGTTTGGAGTTAGACATTTATATGCCAGCATTAAAAATCGGTATAGAATATCAGGGACGACAGCATTACGAGCCTATTGGCTTTTTTGGAGGTGTTGAGGCTTTTAAAAAGTTACAGATTCGTGATGAAAAGAAAAGGAATCTTTGCAAAAAAAATGGAATCAAGTTAATTGAATTTAATTATCAAGACAGTCTTAATGAGAAATTTGTTATAGAGAAAATTTATTCTTATATAGATCAAAGAGACCTCAAGGAATAGCATAGGTGATATATTCTACTATAACTTTTCAGAGCAGTATAATCTGGAATATTTAAAGAAATTATGGTAATTAATTTTTAGTGTTGGATATTACATCTATGTCTCTCTCCAAAACAACAAAGTAAAGTACAATATTTCAACAGAAGACTCACCTTCTCGGTTTAAAGTGATGAAACACTATGAAGATTGACCTGTTTAAGTTATTCTTGCTTGGCGAATTTTCCGGAGCTAAGGCATATCTCGATGAAATGCACTCGTCGATACCTCATGCACGAAAACAAGCTTTATTCTTTCTCAAGGACCAGGCGAAGAGGGAGAATTGGAATAATGGCGATTTTGATGTCGAAGTTCAATCTCTGGAAGCTAAATTCGATTTTAATCTTCCACGTATACTTGCCTATTCATTTATCACGTACCTTCATAGCTTAGTGGAAGTTAATCTATCAGATGTAGCGAAGGAGATCTGTTCTCGTCGTGGACTTCGGCTTAAGTACAATGAAATTGCTGGAAGACCAATAGATAGAGCTAAGATTTACCTCACCAAAGTAGCTGAACTCGATTCTGTTTCCAATCTCGAAGGATGGAAGTTACTTATAGATCTCAAAAAAATTAGGAATGTAGTGGTGCATCGTGGTGGCAAACTCGGTAATGATAAAGAGGATAAAAAGTTGCTTAAAGAAATATCCATTCGCCTTAACAACCTTATCGAAGTATCAGATGGTTGGGAAAACCCAGATTCCTTTTTGACATTCGACTATGAGCTTTGTTCATACTTACTTGATAATACACTCAAGTTCTTTGGACAGTTGCTTGAGATCACTAATCCTCCTGAAGCTGTCTCCAAAATATAATATATATCTCCCCAGGGGAATATTGAATTAGAAACATTCTTTGAAAACCATAGATCTCGGCTGTTGAGCTGCCGTTTTTGAGAGCGGAAATTGCGTAAGCAATTATCCGTGCCAAAAACCAAGCGAAGCGCAGCCGCCCGAAGGGCGGGGTCTGCTCTAACGCCCTTGATAGGCGGAGCGCGAGCGGAGCCTGAAAGGGCGGAAAGAGCAGATGCTCAACAGCCGAGATAGGACGGATGGCCGACAGGCCAAGCGAGCGCGAGCGAGCGGTCCGTCCTATCTCGGCGATAGATGGACACATTAGAACTGACCTAAAAAATTAAATGTTCTCTGATCTACGCTTGAGAAAATCCGTTATCATAGCCAATAAAAAGATACTCTTTCCTGAAGATTAATTCTCATCTAATCAAAAAACTTAAAAAATAGCAGATACTAAAAGCCCCCTACGCTCGCTTATAAAGCAGCACGCCAACATGTGGCCATGTTGTCATGCTGCTTGCAACGCTTCGGGTGTCTCCTATGGTCACAGATTGTGACCACTCCTGCATGGTGAGCCTTTCAGGCTTTCCTTTCTCCGGTCGTTCCTCCCTTCCCCTTCAGTCGTTTGTGAAAGGGGCAAGGGAGGAAAAGTTGGTTTTTCATTTTAAATGCACAGGAGGAAGGACGCTTGGATTCCAATATCAACTTGACGAGGGTTGCAGCCAATTCCATAATATCTCCCAATAGCAATGTGGGAGGTGTATGCGTGAAGGGGTCAATCGTTTTAAGATCAGATGTTAAAGTGCCTTACTGGGTCGTTTCATGGCCGCACCAAGGGAAAGTCTATAAAATAACAAAATACCCAGGCGAAAAAGAGCCTATGTACCAGCGTCATCCTAAAAAGGATCACGACATAGGGTATAAAAAAGCAGAGAAGCTCCGTGCTCTCATGCAAGGAGATGAGGAACGAGGTATCTTCCGAATTGAGAAATTTATCGGAGAACACCTGACGGATATCATTCCATACCTTGAAAACTGGCTTGAAGATCGCCGTCCCAATCTTACACCAGGTGGATATATCAAGTATCGTACAGCAGTCAGGAATTACCTTATTCCATTCTTTAAAGAACATCCTGTAATGCTCCATGAGATTCGTTATGATACACTTGTCAGACTTCTTAATTGGGTAAAAGGATCAGGTAAACATAAGAAGAACGTAGTAGATACACTACGGTGCTGCCTCAGATACGCATGGAAGTCTGAAAGGATACTGGCAATCCCTCCTTTCCCAGAGAAACATCTCTATGACATCCGCTCAAAACCCCCGATATGGTTGCCGAGTGATCGATATCAGGCCGTAATATCACAACTGCAAGACGAACATAAGCCATTCTTCATGTGGCTATATCTTCATCTTAGGCGACCAGGTGAAGCCATGGCATTGAGGAAGGAAGATTATGATGCGGAACAGGATGTTTTCATTATTCGCCGGGGAGTCAGTAATGGTGAAGTTATTGAACGAACAAAGACCGGCGATATTCATCTCATTCCTTGCGCAGAAGAGTTCAAACCATACATGGAATCGATGCCAAAAACATTCGGACCATATTTCTTTACCTGTTCAGAAAGTAAGTCCGATGGAAAACGATATACGGGCAAACTTTACCGCAGATACTGGAAAGAAGCATGTGAAAAGGCCGGTGAAGATATTGACGTCTATCGTGGTACGAAAACCAGTAGGGCATCTCAGATGATCAATGAAGACGGTATGAGCATGCACGATCTCCAGATAGCTGGTGATTGGGCAAGTCTATCATCCGTTGAGTCATATGCTAAAGCTAACATCGCAAAGAAGAGATCCTTGATAGATAGAAAGGTTATCCAACTTACGGGGCAATCACGGGGTAACACATCTGATAAAAATGTTAAATAAAATCAATTAGAAACTGGTCGGGAAGCGGGGATTTGAACCCCGGACCCCAGCGTCCCGAACGCTGTGCTCTACCAGGCTGAGCCACTTCCCGAAACCAGAGTCTATCTATAGAAAAGAATCGTTTGCGAAGTCAAGAGTGTTCGCGTCAATGGGCCTTGTTTTCAAACGTAATAAAATCCTCGCGCACCACCCTATGATCCATCTGGTTCCTTACATCCAAGGGGTATTCCCCCGGATTGAACGCAAACAGATCCTTGCCAAGCCTCTGCAGCGGTATGGCAAACTCCACATTAAAGAACAGCTCGCTCCTGTCCCGGCCGGCCTGAAGCGCATCATTCCTCCCCCCTAAACTGACAAAGAGCGGCTTGATGGGATGTACCTGGACCATTATTGACATGCCGCTCATGTTATCCCTGTCTCTGCCGGCGTAATAATAGATTCCTGGCCACAGAGAGACAAAGGGGGCATTGGGGAGGGGGACGCCGAAGGTCAGGTCAATGCCCGGCAAAGCCTCCTCGCCACTATGCTCACCGGATACCGGCGCATACAGATTCATATGTCCTGAAAAGTTAGGGTGATATACCTCAAGACCGGCACCGAATCTTTTATAGGAGTTGTCTGAGGTATAATCGTAGAAAAGGTTGCCGCCGCCAAGCATCATACCGTTCAGTATAGGCTGCCTGCCGCCGACTCCAAGATCTATACCCGGCTTACCTCCCCTAAGGGTAAGCATGGGCTGTGAGAATAAGGACATGGAATCAAGCTGTGAGAGCCACACAAAGGAATCGGCATAATAACAGGGATTTGACTCATTCGAGACCTTGATGCCGCCCCCCGCCCATATGAGATCCGGCCCGGCAGCATAAAGCACGGACCCGGCCAGGCAGAATATGGCAACAATAATGAGTTTCTTCATAGCAACTCCTCCTCATGCAATTCTTGATCACTAAAAAACATGCTTCATCTACAATATGTCTTAAGCTCTCCACAATGGTTTGATGCCCACACAAATATCTTCAGGCTTCAAAATGGTCAAGGTCTCATTATGGAGCATTCCCATATAATTGATCTGACTTGTATCGAACGGCGGTATATTAACACGGGGACATATCCTGATATGCGGTGTGAATAGGTGGTTAGCCAAGAGAAAATACGTGGACAAGTTCAGACTGCACATGTTCAGGGAATCAATATAGCTCATCACTTTCAAAACTCCACTCACCAGTTCTTGAAGGATCTCTCCTCGGATGTCTTCAGGTGATCTCACACCCTTAAGGACACCTATGATATCGAAGATCCCCATGGGTGCAAACGCCACGATCCATGAGATGTCTTTTGTGGAGGCGATCATTCGCTCTCCCCTCATATTCTCCTCCTTCACAAGATCGGACCAATAACCGCTCCCATGCTCATCCTGGTACTGGGAAAGGGCAGCCACAGCGTATGTATAGTAGTTGGTAGGCGAGCTTGATGCTGCAATCTGGAGATGGGGATGAATGATTGACCCACCGGCCTGGGGCATATAGTTCCAGTTCACCGACTGGTAGATCATGTCATTCTGCTTGGCGATAACGTCGGTGAGATACTGAAAACAGCACTCAAATGCATCTGTCATGACCTCAGTGGTAAATTCGTTCAGCGCGACAAAATGCTCACTTGTCATCACGGTGACAGCCCCGTTTTCATCATAGGGAAAGGCATTGGGAACACATAATGCCTGGCCTTGCGAATATCGTTCCTTGTTTGCAAGGTCCGGGTGAAATTTAGGTGTGACATACTCTACAAGCTCCGGGCAGAACGGGCAGAACTGTCTGGAGGTCTTGATGAGTCCGGTAAGATCGGACTTTTTGACCTCTCTCACGGGGAAATCCAGGATGCGGCTTGTATGGCCGGTAAGGGGATCATACCGCACCTCGGAGTAACGCTTGACCTCGTCATATCCACGTGAGGGGTCTAAAAATCGTGATGTTTTCAATACCTTAACAAATTCCATTGGATATATCATTACACTATGGCGGGCATTTGGGTCAAGGAGATAAGCCCCCAGACACGTAAGGGTTTTCTTCCATAAACACGATGTATCCTTGATCAATACACCTCGTCCCGGTATAATTCATTTTCATTAAATTCTAATAAATCCGGAGGAGAAACATTTCAGATGGATTGTATTATAAACAAAAACATACAGTCATGTAGATGCACTTACGAATCCTGCAGCAGGAGGGGTCAGTGCTGTGAATGTGTCAGGTATCACCGGGATAAAGGCCAGCTTCCCGGGTGCTTCTTCCCCAAGGATATCGAGAAGACCTACGACCGGTCCATTGAGCGGTTTTTCAAGACGTATCAGGAACGGGGGAAGTGGTGGTAGCATTTTCATGAAAGATACCCTGCTTGCCAGAAAGAACATGGTCAATGAGCAGCTCATAAGCCGCGGCATAAAGGACCAGCGCGTGCTGAATGCCTTTCTGGAGGTCCCACGGCACAAGTTCGTCGAGGAATATCTTAAATACAAGGCATATGATGACTACCCGCTGTCCATAGGATATAACCAGACAATTTCCCAGCCCTACATGGTGGCCCTCATGACCGAGGCCTTGGCGCCGAAGCCTGATGAGAAGATCCTGGAGATCGGCACGGGCTCGGGGTACCAGGCTGCAATACTATCACGCCTCTGCTCTGCGGTTTATACCATTGAGCGCATCAGCGCACTGGCGTCCCGCGCGAGGAAGGTCTTGGATGAACTCGGTTACTTCAATGTCCACATCCGGGTCGGTGACGGCACCATGGGTCTGCCTCAGGATGCACCATATGATGGGATCATAGTCACTGCAGGAGCCCCGCATGTGCCTGAGGCCCTCATCGAGCAGCTCAGGGAGGATGGCAGGCTTCTCATACCCATAGGTGATCAGAGCATCCAGGATTTAAGACGTCTTACGAGAACCAAAGACGGAGTCAAAGAGGAATCGCTCGGCGGCTGCAGGTTTGTGAAACTGATCGGGAAGCATGGATGGCAGGACTGAGTGAACAGTGAACAAAGAATAGCGGCTTGTTGATACCGTTGTATAGAAATTTATTTTGTATACATTCTTCATGAAGTATTAGACGACAACCAACAGTAAGTCAGTAAATCTGAACGGGCAAAACTGACGTCTGAATCCTTAGAACCCAGTTAAGTAATATCCCTGTGAAACTCTCCTTAAAGACGAGCACTATCAACGGAACTGATCACTGATCAGTGACCACTGATACTTACACCTTCCCATTCCACTTACTGAAATTCTCAAGGATCTTCAGACCGGGGTGTCCGCTCTTTTCCGGGTGAAACTGGGTTGCAAAGACGTTCTGACGGGAAATGGCCGAGGCGAACTCGATCCCATAAGTGGTCTGCGCCACGACATACTGCTCTTCGGCAGGGTCGGGATAATAAGAATGGACAAAGTAGAACCAGGCATCACTTTCTATGCCGTATAAGAGCGGGTGGTCCTTTGTCCTGACAATGGTGTTCCACCCCATGTGGGGTATCTTCTCGCCCATATCAGGAAATTTTCTGACAGTACCCGGAATAATCCCGAGGCACGTTGCTGTGTCCTCTTCGCTGGATTCAAAGATGATCTGCGTACCAAGACATATGCCCAGGAAGGGTATACCTCGAGAAATCACTTCGGATATGGTGATGTCGATCTTGAGCTCGCGTATTGTCTCCATGGCCTTGCCTGCAGCGCCCACTCCTGGGAAGATGACGCGCTCAGCCCCCAAGATGTCTGAGGCGTTTGCAGTAATGGCACAGGGTAGTCCCAGGTGTTTGAGAGCCCGCTCAACGGATCTCAGGTTGCCGGCCCTATAGTCGATAATGGCAATCATGGCCCGTACACCTTAACATCGTTCAGATGTAACCCTTGTGGCTGCCCATTGACACGCATAAAAGGGAGAAACAAATGATCCATGAACATAGTGGCCGACCTGCAATATAGGTGAAGTAAGCCGCTTATAATGCGATCCAGGCACCGATATAGGCTATCACCAGCCCTACAAGCAGGGCTATGGATCCCACCTTCGTCCTTGTTTCAGCATTTGTGAGCAGACCCAGATAGCCAGTGAACTTCTCCTGCTGCTGCTCAGATGGATTTAACATGGGTGAGATCATGCGGATAGTATCGATGATCTTAGTAAAGGTGGTCTCCTTCACCAGCAATACGATGCAGCTTGCAATGATGACGATGTATCCGTTCAGCATCATGAAGGTGCCAAGGATGAATCCGGATATGCCTATCCTATGCTGAAGATCATGCGAGGGCATTTCTATCTGAATGGGCGCCACAACCTCTTCGTGATGACCCTCACCACAACTCAGTACCATCATGGAACTGACGATCAAGACCATGAGAAGACCGGTTTTGCATATCTTCACGAAAAGGCCTCCAAATTCAATTTGCACCGAACTATACCTGCAGCTTCCAATTTGTGTCAACTCCCTTTAAAGTCTTCAAGGCTTTCATGCCGATCTATTATACAGACAAATACGTGCAGGAGGGTGATCCGCGTGGGTGAGTTTGATGATCTCATAGAGGAATTCGTAACCGAATCAAAAGAGCATATAGCCGACATAGAAGACGATCTCATCAAGATTGAGTCAGACATGGAGCACGTAGACCCCGAGGTCATTAACCGGGTGTTCAGGGCGGCCCATTCCATAAAGGGCAGCTCAAAGTTTCTTGACCTCAACAACATCGGTGACCTCGCTCATAAGATGGAGGATGTGCTCAATCTTATCCGCTCAGGAAAGCTCATCCCATCCAGCGATGTAGCCGGGCCCCTGCTCATAGCGGCCGACATGTTAAAGAACATGCTTGAAGATGTAACCTCAAGCAATGATATGGATATCTCAGAGCACATCGTACAACTCCAGAAGATCCTGGATAGAGAAACGGCCGTAGAGAAAAAACCTCAAAAAGCCTCACAAGTCAAAAATGCGGCTGATCCACTTGCAATATTAGGCACAAATATGGATACCATCAGGACCAAGCTCGGCTCGACTCAAGTCTATATTATTACCATAGACACGGCAAAAGGCGATATGGATCATATCAAATCCGAGCTCAGAAACTTAGGTGAAGTCATCGCCCAGAAGACAACACCGGACGGCAAACTTGTAACACTCTTTGCCACCATTATGGAGTCTGACATGGTCCCGCTCGCCCTGGGGTTGGACAAGGATTCTTTTATCCCAGTGAATGAATCTATGTTGAAATCAACGTCCCTACAGTCGCCGAAAACCAAACCTGAGGCCCAAGTGAAGCCGGTCCAAAAACCTGCCACGAATGTTGCAAAACAAGCAAAGCCCAGGCCTGTTGCAGTTGAAGAGGGAGAAGAGGAAAGCGAATACCGTACCGTGTCTTATGATGAGCCCAATGCCAAGGAGATGATTGCCTCCCTTAAGGATGAAGTGCAAGCCGCCCAAAAGGAAGACAATACCTCCTTCATTACCTTCACTCTCGACAACGAGGTCTATGCTGTACCAATACAGACCATCGAGGAAATTATCGGCCTTCAGGAGATCAGCCTGCTGCCCAATGTCCCTGATTTCATCAAAGGGGTCATCAATCTGCGCGGTGAGATCGTGCCCATTATGGATCTTAGGCTCAAGTTCGGACTCGAATCCAAGGAATACACCCCATTTACCGTTTTCCTCATCGCGCGGGTGGACGAACGGCTCATGGGCATGGTGGTGGATAACGTGGCCGATGTACTCGTTATCGAGCCGGCCAAGGTCCAGAAGAAGCCGGCTTTCTCAGCCAAGATCTCTACTGATTTTATCGATGGGGTCTATAAGGATGCCCAGGAAGACCTGGTAATCTTGGTGGATGTCCCTTCCCTCATCAAGCCCGAGGAGTGGGATCTGGCCTATATCTGATCCGGTATCTGCTCAAGGCTTTTTAGGAATGAAGAATGAGTAGATAAGCAGACCCACCATACCTGCAGAAATCCAGGTGTCTGCCATATTAAAGGTCGGCCAGCGGTAAGACCCGATGTGAAAGAGTAAGAAATCCACTACCTCACTGAACATAAGCCTGTCCGTAAGGTTTCCCAAGGCACCCGCGATAATCAGGCTGAAGACCGCCTTGAGCATCCAGGAGTCATCTATTGTCCTCCAGAAAATAATGAACATGGCCCCACATGCGAATACGGTGATGACGGCAAAAAACAGGGTCCGGTAAGCTTGGGGCAGGCCTTGCAACATGCCGAAGGCCGCACCTGTGTTCCTGGCATGAATAATGTCGAAGAAACCGGGGACCACCGTAAACCCGCTGCCGATTTCCATATGGGTATAGACAAGCCATTTGGTCAACCTGTCTATGAGAAAGCAGGGAAGAGCCAGGAGGCCCATCCAAACTGCCATTGTCTTAATCTTCATTTTACTGCCCTTACCCGTTATTATCGAAGATAAGTTAACTGTTTTGATTCAGACCTCACAAAGCATAAACAACAGATGCATGCAAGATCAAAGAGCAAAACTTTTGAAACCGACTATGCTTTGATGCCTTAAGCACATGGTTTGGTATATCTGCTTCAAGTTGTTTTTATAAATGACCGAAGAGAAAGAGTAGAATGGGATATAATATATTATTGGTTGATGATTCAAACGTGGTAAAGGCAGTGCTCATGAAGATCCTTGCCGGATCTTCTTTGACCATCAATCAGGTATTCGATGCAGCCAATGGTGTAGAGGCGCTGAAAGCCCTGAACGCGAATTCAATCGACCTTGTGATCACCGATATCAACATGCCTGTGATGGATGGTTTTGAGTTGATAGAAAGAATGCATTTAGACATCATGTTTAAGAATATACCCGTAATTGTCATTTCTACTGAAGGAAGTCTCACCAGGGTTTCATATCTCGAAGAAATGGGCATCAGGGGCTATGTGCGCAAGCCATTTGTTGCAGAGGATATACTTTCAGCCATCAACGAAGTACTGGGGGGCTGAGATGGGGGATAATCCTACCGAATGTCTTATGGAGGCCCTCGGTCACGTGCTTGTCTCCATGGTGTCTATGTCGCCGCGCATAACTGAAGCCAAGGATATGCCCGAGATGAAGGGTGATGCGTTTAATATACGAATCGAATACAGCGGCAAGCATGCAGGCGAGCTCGGTCTCATCATGGAACGTCCCCTTGCATCGCAGATTGCCGCACGTATTCTTGGTTTGGGAAGTATGGACGATGTCTACGATGACATGATCGAAGATGCAGTGCGTGAGCTTATCAATGTAGTATGCGGGCATTTTGTTACGCTGATGTACGGTTATACACCGGTTTTAAAGATTTCCATGCCCAAGGTGTTCCTTCTCGGGAGCCCGGCGTGTAATGTGCTTTTGGCAAACCCGAATGTCTGCACAATCATGGTGGATGATTTTCCATTATTGGGTCTGGTACGAGTCCGGTAGAGATCCAGGCCTTTAAAATTTATCTCTGTCCATTTTCACTCTCCTGTCCAGTTCAAATTTGTAACCTGCATTGAGGTATGCCCGATTCATCCGACAAGTGTTAAGAGCCCTTATCACGCTATCATGTGAGAGTGGCAGTCTCTGAAGGAGGTAAGATTCATGAAGGTCATAAAGACATCTTTTGTTCGTATTTTTTTTCTCATCCTGATGTGCTTATTCATGAGCAGCATAGCTTTTGCAGAAAAAACACTGGTAGTTGCGGTCAACGCGAACTGGCCCCCCATGCAGATGAAAGACGGCAAAGGGAATGTAAACGGCTACGAGATCGACCTGTTGAAGGCTATCGCCGCAGAGGCCGGGTTCAAGTTCAAGATGGTGAATGCTTCCTGGAGGAATATCTTCAATGATCTGAATGCAGGCAAGTATGATGCGATCATGGCATCCGTGAGCATTACTGACGGCAAAAAGGAGAAGTTTGACTTTTCCGATCCCTACTTTACTGCCGAACAAATCCTCCTAGTCCCCAAGGCAAAGGTAAATGCACAGCTTGCCGGCAAGACAATGGCGGTCTTTAAATTAACAACAGGTGCAGAGGCTGTCAGGAGCACTCAGGGCTGCAACATCACCTACTATACGGTCGAGGAAACCGAGCAAGCCTTCAAGGACCTGTCCAAGGGTTATCTCGACGGCGTGCTCTGCGATTCACCGGTGGCCTATAACTATGCCGCCAAGTACAATGGCAAGCTTGCCATGAAGAACGACGCATGCGCCTTGGCAAAAAAATCAGCCAATGAAGAATACGGGGTCGTGGTAAAGAAAGGCGACTCTGAAACCCTTGATCTCATTAACAAAGGCCTGAAGGCCGTCAAAGAAAAAGGGATCGAAGCAAAGATCAAGGATAAGTGGTTCAGAGAAATCATCCTGGCTTCCGGGGCTAAGACACAAGACTCCAAATTGGCATCAGAGATCATGACAGGCCCCCAGAACTCACCGGTTTCGGACAAATAACCCAACTTATTTAGACAATTATTGAGTATTATGAGGCTTTCTCCTGCCGATATGGCAGGAGAAAGCCTTTTTATCGATCTGATGAGTTCTGTTTCACTGACTTAAAATATTTATCATCGACCATGATCGCGATAACCCCCTAAATCACAAATTCTTTTATACCTCTCACATCCTCTTGATGATAAACTCATCTAAACTTATTAAATGTGCCAATAGGATCGATAAGAAATGTTATGAGAATAATCTATCTAACCGACATACACGGCGATTTTGAGCGTGTGAAAAACCTCCTCTCGGAGACGGTTGCGCAGCTGTACATCATTTCCGGCGATCTCATCGATATCCCTTTTTACAACATGGAGACCTCCATCCGATATCACGAGCTCCAGTCATATTTCCACGGTCTGAGAATGAGCTTGAAAGAGGAGGATAAGTTACTGGAGGATTTTGTTGAACAACTCCTTGAGAGTCCCAATGTTAATGAAGAGATCGAGGAAAAAGGAACTAAATATCAGCAATATACCATTCGGGCGCGTCGTGTGATGCAGCAGAAATACAAGGTATTGAAAAATATCATCTCCATGAAAAAGAAATCTCGTGTCTTATGCCTGCCCGGCAATTACGACATGGACCTCAAATATACGGCCCTGCATGATAATGATCTGCATCTGCACTGGTATAAGATTGATGACTTTCGCATATGCGGCTATGGCGGAGCCGAAGTATGGACCCCGGGGATACCGGAACGGTATATCGTGAGGTACCAGGCCGGCATGAACACATATGGAAAAAGAAATGGGAAGAAAAACGAGATGTACCCCTTCTTCCGGGTTGTCAAGCCGGACATCATCGTGGCCCACCAACCTGCCTACGGGGTGCATGACAACACGACGGCAGGCGGGGCTTTCGGATCACCTGTACTACGCACCTATTGCGACGACAACCCGGTACTCTTATGCCTGACCGGCCATGCTCATGATTCCTGGGGTGTGGCCCTCCATGAGAACACCCTCTACCTCAATCCATCCAATTTTGGAGAAGTCACCGGACCCACCGGGGAGGTAGCAGAAGGCGGTTTTTTCTACCAGATCGAGACCGAACATCTCAAGGTGAAGAGTATCATTTTTAAGAAGTTCTACGATGGAAGGATATTCGACATAGCCGATTACTACTCTGATGGGAAAAAATGGGTGGAAAAGATTATTGACCATGAACGCTACGATGCCCTCAAGAACCGACAGAACTTTGATATGAAGGACATTAAATACTCTCATATCCCCCAGATACAGCTCTTCAAAGAGATCAAGGAATTCTTCCGGATGTTTCAGACCCCCGAGACCGAAGATCGCGTCGACAAGCTTGAAGAGGTGGTACAACTCCTGGAAGACAAGATCCCTGGCGACATCGCTATGGATGTCATGGGTTCGGTGAACATGGGCACCTCGCAGGCCGGTTCCGACATCGATCTGGTGCTCTATCTGAGATGCAACTCCGACTGCATTGACGGCCATAATGATTGCATATTCTCGCAGAGTGCTCAATTCATGATCAAGGAATACTTGGGCCACGAGTACGAGCCTCATTTCTTGGATTGTATCGATCTCAACCGGGTGGGAAAAAGCATCATGGAAAAGAACTTCGAATGCGAGACTCTCCAGCGTTTTGTTGCCTACCGCTCCATTTGTCGACCAATCAATTATCGTGTAATCGCGCCCATTGAGGACATGCTCAACCAGGACATAATCTTCAAAAAGGAGGTGGAGGGGAGCATTCAGTCTTATATCCAGATCTTTTCAAACACCTCGGCGAATGTAAGATCACTCAAGAAATATGAATCCCGGCTGAACGAGTTGGGAATCAAGGTGCCTGAATCAATCAAACGCACTATCAAGCAGTATCTGAACGAAAACTGATGGAATAGCCTATTTACCTGTTATACAGCTCCACCTTAAATCGGTCGATGAAATACCATCTTGATAATATCCGTAAGACTGATGAATCGCTGATCTCCATTTATGCCCCACGAACACCACCCGGGCCATAATGTCATATCTGCCGACCTGCCCCAACGGTCGGCATCACTTATATGTCAGGATTTACTTTTCCTTCCAATAGAGTTATAGGAAACCAAAGTCTTTATATGAATACATACTATAGGGCATATACAATGAAAAATTATCTTTATAAACTCATCATATATAGTGTTACAGACCTCTGCTATAACAACTGTCTGAATTACTTCCCTTCAGGTTCTAGGATCCTGGATGTAGGTATCGGCAATGGTATGATGCTGCGTAATTACCATTCACTGATCAAGTCCAAAAACTTCTCAATCGTCGGAATCGACATAAACAAAGAATACTTAAGCCATTGCGGCAGTCTGATCAGGAATTGCAGGCTCGAAGACCAGATCCGGATTTTTCACGAGCCGGTGGAGTGTTATGAGCCGCCCGAGCAGGGGTATTTCGATTTCATCCTGTTCAGCATGAGCTTCATGCTTTTCAATGATCAGGAACTGGTGCTCGACCGCATTAGGGGTTGGTTGAAACCGGGTGGGAAAATACTCTTTTTCCAGACCATGTTCCACAATCGTTCTTTATTTATGGAGTTCATTAAACCCAAGCTCAAATATTTCACTACCGTCGACTTCGGGCGGGTTACCTATGATGAAGGCTTCTTTGACTTGCTTCAAAAGAAGAAGCTTGCCATCGTAGAGGACAGACTCATCAAGAAGGAATGGTTTAAGGGTGAATACCGTCTTATCATATCCAGCCTGGAAAACGGCAAAGCCGCAAAGAGTGCGGCGAGAGTGTCCAGGATCGAGCCTGCTTATCTGAGGCCCCGTCAATTGAAAAAAGCGGGAAGAAAATCCCACACCATCGAATATTAAGCCCCAGGCCCTTTTCCTTCATCAATACTATTCGGGTTGGATTTCCGGTAGAAGGTTCGGGTTTCATGCCGGAAAAGAGGTTCTTGATACTATATGCCCCTGACACACTCAAACAACATCTCACATGAGGTGTATTTAAAAAATCCATGATTCAAGGATTCTTTAAGAAATACATCATCACACCGATTACGGCCCTGATGAGACAGGGACTCACACCGCAGATACTTGCCTTAAGCATGGCCAGTGGCATTATCATAGGCACATTTCCCCTTGTCGGCACCACTACGGCCATTTGTACCATGGTGGTAATCGTATTCCGTATGAACCTCCTTGTGGCACAACTTGGAAACTGGCTGGTATACCCCTTACAGCTCCTTTTGATCGTGCCTTTTATTATCATGGGCAAGCACCTCTTCGGGTCGCCTTCCACCCTGGATCCATCTCACCTGGTAACCTTGCTCCGCACTGATCTCTGGACAACCCTTCAGCTGTTCTCGAAAATGATCATCCATGCAACGGCTGCCTGGGCACTCTGTGCACCTCTGGCCTTTGCAGCTGTCTATGCAGTGATCTACCCCCTTTTCAGGCACCTCCATGCTCGTTTGGAGCGTAAAAATCCCGCCTGATTGAAATGCTTCAAACCTTTGCCGGGTTTACATAGGGAGAATGCCCTCCTCAATTTGAGATAAACGTATGAAATGATTTGCCGTGAACATCATTGCATGCACCCTTTACTTGCAGTATAGGTCCGCTCATGATGAACCGGAAATGCATCCTTCTCCATACATGTTGCGCACCATGCTCCTCTGCCGTTGTGGAGAGGCTGCACGAGCAGGGATATGATGTGGTACTATACTTCAGCAACTCCAACATCCATCCCGAGGAAGAATATCTTAAAAGGCTTGATGAAACCCGGAGACTAGCCGCGATGCAGGGTCTTGACCTTGTTGAAGACGTGTATGACCATGATGCATGGCTCGCTCACATACGAGGTCTTGAAGATGAGCCCGAGCGAGGGAGACGCTGCCTCAAATGCTTTGAATACAACCTGGGCAGGGCATCCGGCATGGCGCAAAGGCTTGGAGTTCCAGACTTCACCACCACGCTCACCGTAAGCCGCCACAAGTCATCCGGAGACATCTTCGCAGTGGGAAGCACAATGCCCGGATTCCTAGCCATAGATTTCAAGAAACAGGACGGTTACGCCCGGAGCATCAAACTCAGTATCCAGTTCAATCTCTACCGCCAGGGGTATTGCGGTTGTGAGTTCAGTAAAAGGTAGTACATTTGCTTTTCCCTCGTATGAACCTATAGAATGATTATATTCCCGGCATCTAAAAAATAACCCGGTTATGGAGGTGAGTCATGGCAGGGAAGATCTTTTATCGTGAGAGGACAAAGGCAGGCCAAGGCGAGAAGAAACCCAGATTCTTCCTGGTGGCCGTGGCGGGATTAGACCTCAAGTTCCATGCCAAGCACGTTCGCAAGACCGAACTCGATAGGATAGCCAAAGAGTTAGGTGCGGAGCTTATCCTCCTGGATCGTGATGCAGAGGGAAAATATGGGAGTGATGAGGTGGAGGTTGATTAAGAACATGGCATGAAAGGATACACATATGGCCCTGGTCAGAGAGAAAGACGGTAAGCGCCTCCATGTAAAGAGCAGGCTCATGGGTGAAAGCCTGGTGAGGAAATCACTCTATGATGATATGGAGATTCCCCCCCAGCTCCGGTTGTTTCCCGAAGTGAATGTGGTGAAGATCGGCGGCCAGTCCATCTGCGACCGTGGGATCAAGGCCCTGCCGGCCATAATCAAGGAGATCGGGGCGGCCAAGGTCAGGCACAAGATACTCCTGACTACAGGCGGCGGAACCAGGAGCAGGCATATCTATACAATCGCCCTGGAGCTGGGCATGCCCACGGGCATCATCGCCAGGTTTGCCAGTACCATATCAGAACAGAATGCAATCCTGCTTGCCACCCTGCTCGCCCCATGGGACGGTATCCGGATCCATCAGGACGACCTCCTGAAACTTCCTACGTACTATTCCCAGGGGTGCATCCCGGTCACCCAGGGCATGCCTCCCTTCGATTACTTTGCCCTGCCCCCTGAACACGGGAGGCTGCCTGTCCACCGGACTGATGCCGGTACACTCCTCATAGCAAACCTCATCGGCGCAAAGAGCTGTATCCTCGTCAAGGACGAGGACGGTCTCTATACGGACAATCCAAAAACCAATGAGCATGCGGCCTTCATCCCGGAAATCGGGGCAAGGGAGCTCATGAAGAAGGACCTCGAAGACCTCGTCATCGAGCGCTCATGCCTGGAGATCCTGCAGAACAGCGAGGTATTGGAACGGATACAGATAATAAACGGCCTTAAGGAAGGCAACATCACCCGGGCGCTCGCAGGGGAACACGTCGGCACTATCATCTACAAAGAAAAATGAGGCTTATATGTGTCTCACAAAGAGTCGATTCAAAGTATAAAATGTCAGGAGTCACACCCTGATCAGATCTGATATTATCTCTATAGATCTTATTCCAAGATTATCGGTTTGCAAGCCTTTGGGAAGCGGCGATTTATCGAAGGAATCAATGGTTCATAACCACCGAAACAATAAGTCCCATTCCTTGATAATTCATCCTTAGCTATTCCTCTAACCACTGGCAAGACTTTATCTCTGCCAGTGCCACGTTATGACTTCAATCATTTCTCATCCAAATGTAGTTCGCTGACCAATAAAAGAGCATCATTTATCGCCAACTTCTGGAGTTCAAGCAAAACATTATTTGCATCGGGTACAGGCGCGCGGTCAACGAGATCATCAGTCAACATCGCCAAGGCGGCCAATAGACCTGCGGTATTCTTTGCATGTTGATCATGTAAGAGCTGAAATACTTTGAGATGAGGGAGTGAATCAACCACATGGCCTACATAGCTGTGCGGTTGAAGATCGGTGATACCTTTTTTGTGAAGGAGACCGTTACGGTAGTTGTTCAGTTCGATCAAATACTCGGACTTGACCATCTCAAGGAGAAAGTGACCGTAATAGGTTTCCTTCATCCGCAAAGGAAGCGATCGATTCAGCGCTTCGAGCTTTGCTTTGTGCGTTTTTTTCGCATCAAGACCCTCTATTTGAAAGACGGTAGCTACAAGAGCCAAAATCTTCTCGATTGATGCCTTCAAATACGTAACCATCAGATCGGCGTGCATGATACCGTACATCTCAGCCTTTACAATAAGCGATTCGCGTTTTTCCTCACGGACTTTAAATACAAGGGTGAGGTATTCGAGCAGCAAAAGAGCCGTCTTCTCCTGAAGAAACAGAGTATCGTAAAGATACGGAATAATCCCATCACTGTTGGGATGGTTTGCTTGACGAACGGAGTTAAAAGCGAAGGCCGCATCAATCTCAAGAAAATATTGCATAGATACAATGGGAACTTTGACGACCATAGGATACACAAGTAAGCAAATCCCAGGCACTCGAAGCTTGAGCTGAAGATTTAGTGGGGGATTGGATGCCAATATGTCGCGAAACAGCATACGAGTCAATATAGTGTGCGTTGCCAGAGCATCAGCTTTGGTCTGGTCTAGTTCTGTTAAGTAGGAATTGGTCCACTCCCTTGAACCATGCCAGTGCATAAGCCTGAATAACTCGGGTCCATAGTCTTCTTCTTTGCCAAATACTTCCTTGATAAATGTTTTTTTTGCTGCTGCCTATATTTTGTCTTGCGACGGAGACCATGATTGTGTCAGCACTGCAACTATTTTTCGGCGGAGGGGCTCCTCATTCCATAACACCCAAGGATGGACAGCTGTAAACATCGAGCCTTTCTGAAATTTTCCGTCACTTAACACGACCACATAGTCATCATGGGGCTTTAAGGTAGTTTCCCACAGCCAATCAATCGGTGTACTGATGAGTTTGCGTATATCGATATGTTTCATGGCCACCAAAAAGCTTTGTTAGTATTATGTAAGAGTGTGGTCTTGCCTGCTGAACAATAACAATACTGCATTTTGCTTCACTTGTATATTTTTCTAAAGCTTAATTGCAGTATATTCTGATAATAAGCACACTGCAATATGGTTGTTATAATTTTTAACCATAGATTTTGTGCCAAAAGTAACGGACTGAGTTGGATTTGCACCATGCATAGATTACAGAGATCTATATTCTTGATCAAAAGGAGATAAGAGAGACCGTATACGTTTCAATGAATTTTAATGTAATGTTAGTAATTTCTTCTGGTGTAGTTGTCAGTATCTACACCAGAAGAAATAAGAAAATCAATGCGATTGCCGAATAACCATCACGGGACATTCCGCTGCTCTGACAATCTTATCTGTAACACTGCCTATGAGATACTTCAGGATGCCTGTCTTGCCATGGGACGCAATAACAATTAGATCAAACTTGTTTTTCTTCTGTTCATCCAATAAAACCTCAGCAGGTATTCCATTCTTAACTTCAAAGGAGATGTCCACCTTCGTTGATCCCTTCAAGGAATTAATTGTTTTATTGAGCTTGTCTGTTGATGCTTTCATGATTTCATTTTTTAACTGCTCTATTGCCTCATTGCTAACACAATAATCAGCCGCACACTGTCGTATGTTCTCATCAATGACATGCAAAAGAATAATCTTGGCATTATACTGTGATGCAATATCAACAGCTATTTGTAATGCCTTATCCGAGTATTGTGAAAAATCTGTTGGAACGAGAATTTTTTTTGGTGAGAACATGATTATCAACCTCCATTTAAAGTATTCTTCCAGGGAAGGAGTCATAGAAGATACCATGATAATAGTAATGAAATTACAGCAATCAAGGTGGTAAGTTAATTATTATTATAATAAGTGAAGATCTTGTGCCATACTACTCGCTTTGACCTTATTGAATATCTCCTTCGCAAATATAAAGAGAAGAGATTGTAATTCTACCCGGGATCATTCAAGGGGATGGGGTGTTATGACTTCTTGATGACATGAACCGCCGTAGCCTTGAATGCAGCGATCGCCTGCATGCCGGCCTCCACATGGAGATCATCCATTGCCTGCGGGGTTACATAGGCGCTGAGCAGGAAGCCGCAGTCGATCTGTATCTTGAAGAACAGCCCGATGGGCTGGACTTTTATGACCTTGCCCGTAAAGATATTGCGGGCACTGGAATCCGGTGGGTGGTCACCGGGGAATATCATCACGTGCTCAGGTCGTATGAAACACATGACCTGCTCCCCGGGTGCAAATGCCCCTACAGCAAAGATGTCACAACCATTGATCTTCACCTTGAGCACACCCCCGGAAGACCCTGCCACCTTACCCTCGAGCATGGTCTCGATCCCCACGAATACGGCCACCGTCTCATTGATCGGGTGGTTCATCACCTCGGCCGGGGGTCCGATCTGGATGATCCTTCCTCCATCCATCACGGCAATGCGCTTTGATAGCCGCAAGGCATCCATGCGGTCATGAGAGGCCATGATCGCGGTGGTGTGCTTTACACGCATGGCATGACCGAGATCCTCGATAATGGATTCCTTTGTCGGGGGGTCGAGGGATGCAAAGGGCTCGTCCAAGAAGATCATTTCCGGGTCCGTGGCAAAGGCCCTGGCCAGGCTTGTGCGTTGCGCCTCACCACCGGAGATCTTGCACGCCGATCGTGAGGCAAGATGCCCGATCCCGAACAATGCAAGGTGCTCCTCCACTAACGGCCGGGTCCGGGAACGCCCTATTCTTCTGATCTTCAACCCCGAGGCCACATTGTCATATACGGTGGAATCGAAGAGCAGCGGCTCCTGGAACACCATGGCCAGGCGCCTTCTGTATGCAAGGAGTTCGGCCCCGTTTTTCACGGGCCGGCCGTGAAAGCTGAGCCCTCCATGCTCGAATCGTATAAGACCGGCCAGGCTTAACAGGAGTGTGGATTTTCCGGTCCCGTTCGGACCGATGATCGAGAGGAATTCCCCGGCCTTGACCGTTAGTTCCGGTATGTCAAGCACGGGAACCCCGCCCCGGCTGACCTGCAGATTGCGGACATCGAGGATGTTCTCGCTCATCGCGGCCGTTCCCGCTGCTGGATGCCCGTAAAGACGGCATTGATAGAGAAGCATAAGAACAGCAGGATCACCCCGAGCGCAATGGCGATGTCGAAGTTGCCCCGTCCTGTTTCCATGACCGTGGCCGTTGTCAGAACCCGCGTATAGCCCTTTATGTTGCCGCCTACCATGATCGAGGCCCCGACTTCCGAGATGACCCCCCCGAACCCCGCCATCACCGCTGCCAGGAGCGGCAGCCTTGCCTCCTTGATGAGCATCCAGATCATCTGGAACCGCGTGGCGCCCAGCGAGAGTATCTGGAGCCGCAAGCCTTCCGGGAGCTTCTGGATGGAGGCCAGTGAGATCCCGGCCACAATGGGTGTGGCGATGACGATCTGGGCGATCACAATGGCAGTGGGAGTATAGAGGAGCTCCAACATCCCGAGCGGACCATTGCGCCATAAGAGGATTGTTACGAAAAGCCCCACCACGACCGGAGGCATTCCCATGCCGGTATTGATGAGGCTCACGATGAACCTGCGACCTGGGAAGCGGGTCAGGGCCACCAGTGTGCCTGTTGATATGCCGATGGAGAGGCTTATGAAGGTGGCCAGACCCGAGACCTCGAGCGACAGCCACGTTATCCCGAGCACCTCGCGATCCAATGTGACCAGGAGCCAGATCGCCTTCCTGATGCCTTCTAAGATCAGATCCATGCACCTACCCCCGTCCCTTCATCACCACCAGTCTCCTCTCCGCTGCTGACTGCTGGAGAATGAATCGCCGTGCATGGCAAGCCATGCCCGGCTCGAATGACATCGGTCCTACTCGAACTCCGGCTTGCCTGCATCCGGGAAGAACAGCGGGCTTCCGTACTTGTCCATGCCGAACTTGGCTATGATTTCCTGGACCTCTTTGCCGACCATGAATTCATCGAAGGCCCTGGCGGCATGTATGTTAACCTTTGGCCACTTGGCAGGATTCACCACTATGACGTGGTAGATGTTCAACAAGACCTTATCTCCCTCCACAAGGATGTCCAGGCCGAGGTTCTTCTTGAGTGACAGGTAGGTCCCTCGGTCAGTCAAGGTATAGGTCTTCTTCTCAGCCGACACGCTCAGGGTCTGGCCCATGCCGAGCCCGGTCTGCTGGTAGAACTTCTGTCCCTCGGGGTTGATCATGGCAGCCTTCCAGATATCCTTCTCCTTGGCATTCGTGCCCGAGTTATCGCCCCGGGACATGAATACGGCACCCTTGGCCGCTATTTGCTTGAAGGCCTCGGCAGCGGATTTCATGCCCTTGATCCCGGCCGGGTCGGACGGCGGGCCGACAATGACGAAGTCGTTGTGCATGACCAGCATACGGTTAACGCCGTTGCCCTCTGCCATGAACTTCTTTTCAGCGGCAGGAGAGTGTACGAGCAGGACATCGGCCTCGCCCTTGGCGCCCATGGCCATGGCTTGGCCGGACCCTACGGCAATGGTCTTGACAAAGAAGCCTGTCTTCTTCTCGAAGAGCGGTGTGAGGACATCCAGCAAACCCGTGTCCTGGGTGCTTGTAGTGGTTGCCAGGATGAGGTTCTTCTGAACCGAGGCCGCCACTGCCGGGGTGCCCGCGAACACAGCAGCCAGACACAATGCCAAGATCCCTGCATACAAAAGATAACGCATCTTCATGATATACTCCTCTCACATGGATTGTCCTTACTGATTCTTGTGCTTCTCTTTCCAAGCCCTGGATTCGGGGAAGAACAGCGGCATGCCGTATGTGCCCTTGCCGAAAGTCTCAATGATCTTCTGTCCCTTGTCCGGATCTACGAGCCAGCTCACAAAGGCCATGGCTTCGTTATTGTTACCCAATCGGATACATAACCTTTCCCGTCTCACGGTCGTTGTATCCTTTCATTACCTTCAGCAGATTTCTAAACGGTTCCGACCTAATGAACTCGACAAATGCCTGGACATTTTTATCGAAAAATATCTCTTTCTTTACGACCATGTCGAATCGCTCTTCAAAGACAGGGAAGAATACGAGGCGCGATCCCACGGATACAGATTCAGATGCAATGCCCACATCCGATTGGCCTGTTGTAACGGATCTCACCACGTCATAGTGTGTGAATACCTGAGTATCATATCCTGCAAGGTCTGTGGGCTCTATCCCTTCAGCCGTGATGAGATGCTCTACAAGAGCCCTGACACCCGAGCCTTCCTGTCGGTTGATAAAACGAAGCCCATGATCAACACACTCTTGAAAGGATTGTATGGCAACATCTCTCGATACAAATCCCAGGGTCCTGTGAAAGAGGTTGATCACTACCAGATCATCGGGATCATGAAAATACTCACGTATACAGGGAAAGTTGAAGTCTTCTTGCACATGATCATAGAGATGGCTCACCGCAATAGTGCAGAAGCCGTCTTTCAGGAGCCTGATCCCTTCCCTGCTCCCAACGATCGAAGAGAACATGAGGTATTCCGGATACATCTTGTGGAAATGTCCCTGGGCTATGGGGATGACCGGATCGTCTGAACCGCACACAAGAAGCACCTTCTTGTTGACGAGCGATTCCCAGAAGGATCCCCTGACCGCCTCCCGGGCCTTGCCCTTAATAAACTCTTCCAACTCGGACTTTGGGAAAAGCCACTTGCCCGTAACCTTGGTGCCGGGAAGCTTGCCATCCTTCACAAGGGCATAAAGCTTCTTTTCATTGATGTTGAGAAGATCTGATGCCTCTTTAACAGTTAATAAATCCTTTGTTTCGCAGCTCATTTTATATTCCTGGAAATGGATTACCATTGATTACCATAAATCATACGAGTGATCCATGCCTCTGTCACGAACAGTTCATTCATCCGGCACAGAGAAACGATATATTCGAACAGGGGGTAATTATGAATGACCTTGACCCTGGAATGACGATCATCCTTGTATGAGTCGGATGCACAACACAATATGATTTCGGCCTGACCCGGTCCGACAAGGACAGCCCTTATCGGTACCGGGACAGGCCTGGCATGGGCAAGTACTGACTATATGGTTATGATTCCGAAGGAGTCTCTTTGGGCTCTGCCTTGGCTGCTTCAGGTTCAGCCTTGGGTTCTTTTGTCTTGGGCTTCTTCTCGGCCTTGGGTTCCTTCTCGGCCTTTGGCTCTTTCTCAGCCTTGGGTTCCTTCTCGGCCTTTGGCTCTTTCTCGGCCTTGGGTTCCTTCTCGGCCTTTGGCTCTTTCTCGGCCTTGGGTTCCTTCTCGGCCTTGGGTTCCTTCTCGGCCTTTGGCGCCTTTTCGGCCTTGGGCTCTTTCGGTCCCTTTTCTGCCTTGGCCTTCTTTTCCTTCTTCGGGGCCTGGGCCTCTGAGAGCTCTTTCTTTGTCTTTTCCTTTATTACCGGGGCCGCCTTTTTTTCCTCTTTAATCGTGGCCATTTCCTTGATCTTTTCATCTTTGGCGATGATCGCCCTGATCCTGGATGCAGTTTCCTTGATCTTGGCCTTGATCTTGCGGACCACGGTGTCCTTATCGATCCGACTATCGCTTGTGCCATTGCCCTTCAGGACATCAAGGCGCTGTTTCAGCTTGAGCTCCCAGTGCGCCTTCTGATCTTCCCTAACTTTCATCAACTTGGACGCCATTGCTACTCCTTTCACCTGATATCGT
>Ga0187889_10000933_pt1 | contig 33361 bp, 21 predicted proteins | sample June2016WEW_7_10_2_FD_132992 | JGI IMG/M metagenome (GOLD analysis project Ga0187889, IMG submission 132992) | Peatland microbial communities from SPRUCE experiment site at the Marcell Experimental Forest, Minnesota, USA - June2016WEW_7_100 | ecosystem: Environmental > Terrestrial > Soil >... | reverse complement strand
TTACCCTATGTGCGCGGTTTGGATGGCGCGGCTGCCGCCGGCGAAGAGCCGACGGCGATCCTGCGGAAGTTGGGCAGAATCATCTCCGAGGCTGCTGCTGCCGGGGGTGTGCATGGGCCGGAGGCCAAGCCTGCGGCCCCTGCTGGGGCCGACCGATGCCCCGCCGCTGGCGGGGGAGCGCCCACCCACTTGGTCATGCGGCAGCAACTGTTTTGTAACGCCAGCGTGGCGCAGGTGATGTTCGAGTTGACCAACGCCCTGATCGAGTTAAGGGTGCCGACGGTCCCACAAGATGAGCACCAAGCCCTTTCGCGGGACTACGTATGCCGGGAGGAGGCGCTCTTTCGAGAGGGCGCCCCCGGGAAGTACGAGAGGGTTTTCGGGCAGATGCACCGGGACTACGACCCCGAAAACGCCATTACGGTGCATTTCACCATGCTCAAGTCCAGCCGGTACGCGCCTTGCGGCGTCTTTTCCTCCCTCGGGCGGCGCGAGGTCCTCTACGTGACCGGAAATCACACCGTGACGCGGGAGGGAGTCCGGTTGTTAGGGGACGCCTTCGAGGCCATTCTCGCCCCGTCTGCCCACGTGCTTCGACCATACCTGGAGGCGGGGCTCAGCCCGAACCGTGGGGCGACCGTGCCACACGGGATAGATCCATCTGTCTTTTGTCCCCAGTCGATCCCTTTCCATTACCCCACGGAGAGGCGCTTCAGATTCCTCCAGGCGAGTTTTCCGTGGCTTTTCGAGAAGGGCTTTGACGTCAGCGTCAAGGCGTTCACGCGGGCATTTTCAGAGCATGACGACGTCGCGTTGGTCCTGAAAGTTCCACGGCTTCGGGATCCTCAGCGGCGCGCCTCTTCCCTTGGACCCCTCGAGGCAGTGGTACGAGAGGCCACTGCGAAGCCAGGGGCACCGGAGATCCTGCTGCTGGAGTCGGATGTTCCGCTCAATAGCCGCGGGGGGGTCTATACCGGTGCGGACTGTTACCTTTTTCCGTTGCGCGCCGAGGGATTCGCCATGACGATTCTCGAAGCGATGGCCTGCGGGCTGCCCGTCGTCGCAACACCCTGGAGTGGTCCAGCGGATTTTTTGTCGCCACGCTATGCATACACTATTCGTCACTCGCGCCCGATCCCGGACAGAAATAGGGATGGCTCGGTGCGCAGCTATCATGTCGAGCCCGATCTGGACCACCTGGTTCACCTCATGCGGCACATATACGAGAATCGGGACGAGGCCAAGGCAATGGGGCGGGTCGCGGCGGACGTTGCCCGTGGAGGATGGACATGGAAACACGCGGCAGCGAAGCTGGCCGCTTTCTTCGCCCTGGAGCCGGAATGGCCCAGAACTGAGAGGCCGCCCTGAGTCCTTTGCTTCCGTCTGAAATCAGCCTAGCAGGAACGACACCCATGAAACCGAGGTTCTCACCAATACTGGCGCTAATGGTCGGACTCTCGGCCGGCCTTGTGGCTGGCCGCACAGCTTTCCGACGGCCGCTCGATGCGTCCAAGGACCAGCCCCGAGCCCGCTTCGATCCGCATCCTTCGCAGACCGCGCCCCGCGCGGGGCGTGCCATGGCTCCAACGCCATCAGAGCCCGGCCCTGCACAGGTCACGCTTGACCAACTGGACGCCGCCATCCGGTCGGCGCTCGCGCCGGGTGAACGCGGGCGCCGCGAGGAACTCCTGCGCCGATTGGCCGAGTCCATCGACGGGGCGGACATCCCGGCCGCACTGAAGCTGCTGGCCCATCGTCGCGAGCCCGAGGCGCGACATCACCTCGCCAGGGGCCTATGGGCCCGCTGGGCTCGGCTCGATAGCGGCGCCGCCCTCGCATCCGCCCAAGGACTCCCGCCGTCTAGCGCACGCTGCTTAGCCCTCGACGCCATCGTCGAGGGATGGACACAGAAGGCCCCGGACGCGGCCGCCAAGTGGGTTTCGCAACTGCCTGCCGGCCCGCGAAAGAACCAGCTTCTGCAAACCGCAGTCAACGCCCTGGCTGTGGCGGATCCGAGAGGTGCGCTCGATTTTGCAAAATCTCTCAAGCCGACCTCGACAACCGCGGGGCTCCAAGCGGACGTCCTTCGCTGCTGGGCTGAGAGCGACCCGGTTGCCGCGGCGGCCGCGGCTGCCACCCTGTCACTGGACGAGCCCGGCGTGTGGGACGGCATCGCCGCCGCCTGGGCGGGAACAGATCCTTCGGCCGCAGCCCAGTGGGTGAAAGGCTTGCCTGAGTCCCCCCGCAAGCGCGACGCGGCGCGGGCCTTGTGCGAATCGCTTGCCCCGGGCGATCCGAAGCTGGCGGCCCAGTTCGCGCTCTCGCTGCCTGAGGGAGAGGCGCGGACGACGGGCCTGGCGAGCGTGGCCTCGAGCCTGGCAGAGTCGGATATGAACGCCGCGGTTTCGTGGGTCCAGCAACTGACCAACCGGCCCGCCAGGGACGAGGCCCTGCGGAGAATCGCTCCGTTGTGGGCCCAAACCGATCCTCAGGCGGCCGCGGCATACGCGCTCACCCTGGAACCGGGGCGCGCCCGGAGTGACCTAATCAACTCTGTGGCCGGGGGCTTGGGCGCCACGGATCCTCAAGCGGCCCTGGGCTGGGCGCAGGAACTGCCCGCCAGCCGGGACCGAAGCCAGGTCATGGAACGGATCATTGATTCCTGGGCTGGCCAGGACCCGGCGAGTGCCGCGGCCTTTGCCCTGACTCAACCTTTGGGGAGCCTCCAGGTGAACCTGGCCAGCACCGCGGTCAGAGGCTGGGCCTTGAGCGACCCGGCAGCGGCGGCCGACTGGACGATGGACAAACTGGGAGGAGAGGCCCAGCGCCGCGCGTTGGCCGGTCTGGCTTCGGTGTGGGCGCGCCAGTCGCCCGAGGATGCCGCCAGTTTCGCCGCCCGCCTGCCGGCTGGCGAAGTGCAGAACGGCGCTGTGGGGAGCGTGCTAATGTCCTGGGCTGCCTCTGACCCGTCCGCCGCCGCCGCCTGGGTCAGCCAGTTCCCCGACGGCAGCCTGCGCGACCAGTCCGTTCGGACGGTGATGTCTTCGTGGGCCAACCGCGATCCGGTGGGCGCGGCGAACTGGCTCCAGGGCCTGCCGGTGGGCGCCAGCCGCGACGCCGCGGTCGGTTCATTTGTCGGTGTTCTGAGTCACAGCGACCCCGCTACGGCCGCCGTATGGGCCCAGTCCATTGGCGATGACCGGCAAAGGGCTTTCCAGATGGAAAACGTCGCTCGCGCCTGGCTGGACGAGGACCAGAGGGCGGCAAGCGCCTGGGTGCAAAACTCGGCCCTGCCCGCGAACGTCAAACAACGGTTGCTGGGCCGCCCCGGTGGCTGAATCACTGCAGTGAAACGCAACGACGATTCAACGTCTTGCGTGGCCTTTCTCCGCCTGAGAACCGCCATCCTCGAGGACTATTCTTATCGGGACCTGCGGGGCGTGGATTGGAAGCGACGCTTCGGGAGATTCGGACCGGCGTTACGCTCAAGCCGCACGGCCGAAGATTTTGCCCGGCAAGCCGCCAGGCTGCTGAGCGCCGCGCAGGACATCCACCTTTGGCTGCGGGTGGAAAACCAAACGGTGCCGACTTATAGAAGGTTCGCGCAAAGGAATGTCGACCTCCTGCTGCTGCCGAAAGTGATTCCCCGCTGGCGGCAGCACAACGAGGTGGTCGCGTCGGGCAAGTTCCCGGACGGTATCGTCTATCTCTGTCTGCGGGCCTGGCCGGCCGGCACGCCGCAGCGGCTCCGCCCCGCACACCGGCTGCTCCGCGAGGCGGCGGTTACACGCCGTCCGCTGGTCATTGACGTCCGGGCCAACAGCGGCGGGGCCGAACCGCTGGCCGCCCATTTCGCCGGTTGCTTTGTCAGGCGCCCGGTTTGCTATGCGAAACATTTGACCCTGCGCACCGGCGCCCTGAGAGGCCCCATCTATCGGCGGCTGAAGCCCAACCGGGCCGGACCACACTACCGGGGCCGCGTGGCCGTGCTCATTGGCCCGGGCACTGTTAGCAGTTGCGAGTCTTTCGCGATGATGATGAGGCAGGCCCCCGGCTGCAAGCTGGTCGGACAGCGGACTGCTGGCGCCTCGGGTAACCCGAAGCCAGTGGACCTGGGCAACGGCGTGGTGGCTTTCATCCCAAGTTGGCAGGACCTCGACCTCGAAGGCGCCTGCATCGAAGGACGCGGGATAGCGCCGGACATCGAGGTCAAGCCCCGGCTGCCAAGTAGTCGGGCGTGCAACGGGCCGAGTATCGAGGGGCGGTGCATGGTTCCCTCGACACCCGGCACTCGGCACTCGACACCCGACACTCGACACTCCTCTTCGGACCCCGTCCTGGCCGCGGCTTTGGAGTTTCTGCGGCGTTAGATCTATATGGTTTACGTAAACATGCCTCTGGGATCCACGCATGGCTGGGGAGTGCTCGGCAAAAACCTGGCGCTCGAACTTGGCCGGCTCGAACCGGTTCGGATCATCAACGAACCGTTTCCCCTGAGCGCCATCGGAGACGCGCTCGAGTACCACGAACTCCTGCGCCTGTCGCTGCCGGCCGAAGAGGCGGCAATGCTCCTGGCGGGCAACGGTTCCCGCCTCCTCGATGGTCCGCTCCTGCAAGGAGTAGGCGGCGAGCGGCTCCTCCCAAGGCGTCCCCAACTCCGCAGCAAGATGACCTTTGGCTACTGCGTCTTCGAGAACAACCTCCTCCATCCCGCTTGGATTGAGAATGGGCGCCGCTGCTTCAGAAAACTCGTCGCCGGGTCCACTTGGTGCGCCGGCGTGCTGACTGAGGCGGGTCTGGACGGCGTCGAGGCGGTGCCCCACGGCGTCGATCCGCTCATCTTCCGCCCGGCAGCCGACGAAAACCATGGCCGCGAGTTCTTCGCGGACAAGTTCGTGGTTTTTTCCGGCGGCAAGTTTGAACTGCGCAAGGGCCAGGACGTCGTGATTCGCGCCTATAAAGTGCTGCAGGAGCGCCATGCCGATGCCATGCTGGTCAATGCCTGGAATAACCCGTGGCCCGCCACCCTCGAGACGATGCGCAACTCGCGCTTGATTCGATTCGCCCCGCGGAGGGGGTCCTTCGTGGACGCGATCAACCAGATCCTGGCCGACAATGGCATCGATCCGCAACGGGTCATTACCTGCCCGCTGCAGTTGAACCTGGCCATGGCCAGGATCTACCGGAACACCGATGTCGGGGTTTTCCCCAACCGTTGCGAGGGCGGGACCAACCTGGTCATGATGGAGTACATGGCCTGCGGCAGGCCGGTCATTGCCGTCAATACCACCGGCCATGCGGATATTGTCACCTCGTCCAATGCGCTGGTCATCGGGACGAAGGGCGAGACCGTCGTGCGCGGTGCGGACGGTGCGCCGGTGGCGCGCTGGCCCGAGCCGGACCTCGAGGACGCCATTGACAAACTGGAATGGGCTTACCAAAACCGCGACAAGATGCGGGAGCTTGGAGAGCAGGCCGGCAGGGAGCTGGCCGTGCGGACGTGGTCCAAGACCGCGCAGGCCTTCCAGAAGATCATCCACGAAACCGCCGGCTCATGAGTGCGCGCTCAAATCCTGATCCTGCGGGGAGAAAAGTCCCGCGAATCTCCCAGACGGAGTGGGAGGTCATGAAAGCAGCTTGGGCCCAGGGGCCCTGTTCCGCCGCCCACATCACGGCGGTCCTCAACTGCGCAGACCCCTCCTGGCACCCCAAAACCGTAAGAACGTTCCTCGGCCGGCTGGTCAAGAAGAGGGCCCTGACGTTCACGAAGCAGGGAAGAGCTTACCTCTATCGACCGCTGGTCAGGCAGGACGAATGCGCCGACGCCGCCAGCGAACTGTTCTTACGCCGCGTCTTTGGCGGTTCCGCGAAGTCGATGCTGGCCCACCTCATAACGCGAAACAAACTCTCCGTTGGGGACATTCGCGAGCTCAGAGGACTGCTGGGCGGACAAGGGTAGCCGGTCCAGCCTGCCGAAAATGGCCGAGACGTCGAGAACGGATCCCGCAGCCCTGAAGCCCGATTCGAAGGTCGAAGGTCGAAGGTCGAAGGTCGAAGGAAACCCGAAATCCGATGGCCGAAATCCGAAGGAAATCCGAAATCCGAAATCCTCACCTGGCGTAGCCAGAACCAAAGAAATCCGCCTAAGCTTCGCCATCGGCTTGTCAAGGTTGGCCGCGAATTTTGCCTTCTCAACTCGCGCGCCGAGTGTACCTGCGACTGCAGGTGGATTGCATGTGTACCCGCATAAACACGGGTCAAGTTCAGTGTTTTAAATTTCCATCTTTCGACCCACGAAGTCCAGTAAAATTGCAGCCAAAATGGTTGCAATTTTACGAGGACGAAGCGAAAGAAATCCGGTATGCGACGTCCGCATCCGGTCGCTCATTCGGTGCGGTCGCTTCGTGACACGGAGGCGCCTGTGGCCTCCGTATCGAGCGCAGAGCCAATGCCCGAAAGCTGTGCGATCTCAGCCCTCGGATTTCGGGTTTCGGATTTCCTTCGGATTTCGGGACTTCGGATTTCGGATTTCAGGGCTGCGGGGTTTGCCCTTTCCCTCGCCAGCGTGACTTTAGAGCGGCTCTGCAAAATGACTTTGCCACGCAGGTCCAAGTCGGGCATTCTCGCCCGATGAACTCGATTACGCGTCGTCATTTCCTGCACGGTGCCGCTACGGGCGCCGTTGCCCTCAGCCAATTCCCCGTCCTCCTCGAGGCCGCCGGCCCTGATGCCAAGCTCAAGCTGGGCTTGATCGGCTGCGGCTGGTACGGCATGGTCGACCTCAAGGCCGCCCTCAAGGTTGGCGGTGTCGAGGTCGTTGCCCTTTGCGACGTGGACAGCGAGCACTTGGACCCCTGCGCCGCCGAGGTCGAAAAGCTCCAGGGCCGCCGCCCCCGGACCTTTAAGCTCTATGAGGACCTTCTCCGGACGCCCGGCCTCGAAGCCGTCATTATTGCCACCCCGCCCCACTGGCACGCCCTCCAGCTCATCGCCGCCCTGGAACGGGGCCTGGATGTCTATTGCGAAAAACCCTTGAGTTATGACATCCGCGAGGGACGCGCCATGGTGGACGCCGTCAACCAGAGCGGGCGCATCGTCCAGATCGGCTTCCAGCGCCGCCAAGAGGCGGCTTTCCAGGCGGTCCGGCAGCATGTCCAGGCCGGCAACGCCGGGCGCATCGTCTGTGCCGAGGCCAACATCCACTACACCGCCGGCACCAAAGACCCCACCGCCCAGCCCCCGCCCGCTTCGCTGGACTGGGATCTCTGGTGCGGCCCGGGGCCGAAGATCCCCTACAGCCCCCAGGTCGGCCATATCAATTGGCGTCTGGAGAAAACCAGCGGCCAGGGCCACCTGGTCGATTGGGGCATCCACCTCATCGATGCCGCCCGGGTTATCCTGGGCGAGGCTGCTCCCGTGACCGTCTCGGCCGCCGGCGGGCTTTACGAACTCGGGGGCAAAATCACTACCCCCGATGTCCTGACCGCCCATTTCGAGTTCTCCACCTGCCCGTTGACCTGGCGCCACCGCATTTGGGGCGCCGAGGAATACTCGCCCGACCTCGCCAACGGCATTTTCTTCTACGGCGACAAAGAGACCCTCTTCGTCACTGACGACCGCTGGGAAGTCATCCCCCGGGGCAAGGGCAAAGAGCGCCAGGTCCATAGGGCCCAAAGCGATGCGGGCGGGCTGCACATGGCCCAGTTCCTCGGCGCCGTGCGCACCCGCCAGGCCCCTGGGTGCCTGGTCCAGGATGCCTTCGCCTCAACGACCGCGGTCAAGCTCGCCATGATCGCCTACGACACCGCCTCGAAAATCACCTGGGACGCGCGCAAGGAAGAAATCGTCGCCAACCCCGCCGCCGCCGCCCTGCTCAAACGCGACTACCGCCAACCGTGGAAACATCCCTATCCCTATCACGGCTGAGTCGCCCTCTGGAACGGCGCCGTTCGAGCCAAAACGCGGTCACGCTCCGCTTGCCCTGCGCGTTACACAGCGTTTAGGCGGGCGGTCTTGGCATCTGAAGAATGCGGCGTGGTTCTGTTCTGGACAGCGCATTGGATCAACTTCGCCTTGCAGCAGAGCCCCGGCCTGGGAACGACCGACCGGAGGGACGTGCCGGCCACGCCGGCGCTGGACTACTCGACGCTGCGAAATCACGTCGCGGTTTCAGAGCCGACAGGACCGATGTTCTACCGCCTTATATCGCGATAGCGCAGCCAACTTGGCGCGGACCGAGGGCCGCGTGGTCGCGGCCCGCCTTCGGTTGCCTCCCCCGCCGGCTGACCTGCAGAGACAATCAAAATACAATCCACTGCGATTCAGACAGCGGGGGGGGGGCTCTCTAAATCCCAGATGCCGCTGGTGACTTTCACCCGGGAAGTGCTCCAGTTGGAAGCGCCAGCCCGCGACAAAGCCCTCAAGACAATCCAAGCCTTGGAACAAAATCTCCTGACTTTACCACCCAACCCAAGACCGGCCTAAAACCGTCCATCCCGTTGCCGGCTGCCCAACCCGCCAGATCTTGAGTCCAAGCCACGGCGGTCGGCCGCAGTGTCGCCAAAAACTCCCCCCGCCTATATGCGCCATATTCTTTCCCCCACTGTCTGAATCGCAGTTGGTGGTCTGCAATTCAGACAGTGGGGGAAGGGTGCGTAAAACCGCGTAAACGGGGCTGATTTTCCTCGGGACGCATGTTCAGACGTTTTTTTGCATTTAGTGCATTTTTCCGCTTGCATTCTGTATCTGTTAGTATATAAAAGATTCAGATTGAGCACCGAACTGTCCAGCCTCCGCCAGCAACTCTGGCGAGCCTACGCCGCCTTGGCGCCCGCCCTGCGCCGCCTCCAACGCTCCGACCCGATGGTTCAAGGCTCCTTCTACCTGCTCCGGCGCAAATGCGGCAAACCCAACTGCCGTTGTGCCGCCGGCCAGCTTCACGCCACCTATGTCTTGACCCGCAGTGAGCAAGGCAAGGACCGGCTCTACACAGTCCCAAAAGATCAACGCGCTCGGGTGCGGCAATGGGCCGCCGAGTATCGCCGTTACCAGCGCGCCCGCGCCGTGCTGGTCAAACGGCACTTGCACCTGTTGGCGCTGACGGATCAAATGGCCCAGCAGCGCCTGCTGGTCTGGCCGGACAAGGCGGCCAACCCCAATGCTTGATCTCAATATCGTCGAACACCACCCCCAGCGGGTGCTGGAGGCTTTTCGTCGCGGAGAGTTTGATCAGATCGAAATCGTCGGCCAAGCCGACGAGAAGGAGTTCTTCGAGTTGTGCTTCAAAGAGAAGATTTTGGAGGCCCTGGCCAAAGAGTTTCCCACGCTCCGAAAGAAAGAGGAAGTGCCCTTGTGGTTCTTGCTGGCGGCCAATCTCAGTTTGAAGCTGCACCTGGAGAACTCTTTCCGGGCCTTTGAGCGGGTGGTCCGGTGTGGCGGATTGCTCGGTGCTTTGCCGCCCGAGATCGCTTCCAAGCATTTGGATCCGCAGAGCCAGCAAATCCTGCTGGAGTGCCGCGGGTTCAATGACAAGAACCAGTACACGCGCCACACCCCCTGTGACCACGACACCTTGCGCAAAGGCGTCAAAGATGTCCCGGCCCAACAGTGGATGGATTGGTTCAACGGGCCGGTGCAGCCGATTTTCCAAACCTATGGTTTTTTCGATCCGGCGGGCCTATTTGTGGGCGACGGCAGCTATCTCTTTGTGCCGGACAACCCGGCGTATGAAGGCTCGGTGGTGATGTGGTTTGATGAGCACAATCACCCGGTGGAGTATGAAAAACTCAATGCGCAAGAGCGTAAAAAGGCGCACCGGGAACGTTGCTACAAACTGGTCAGCTTGTTGCATCTGCGCGGGGATTGTTACGTTTATGCCGCGCTGGCGGTCGTGCCGGGCAACGCGCACGAATGCCCGGTGCTCTACCAACTGGTGGAGCAATTTGTGAAGCGGGTCGGCAAAGGCGTGATCAAACTGCTCATCCTGGACCGCGGCTTTATCGATGGCAAAAACATCACCCGCTGCAAGCAGGAGTGGGGTATGGATGTGCTCCTGCCCATGAAGAAGAAGATGGACATCTGGGAAGATGCCTGGGCCTTGGGAAAACGGGGCCCCTGGCAGGAGTTGGCGGCGCCGGTCCCGGAGCCCAAAATCGCCCCGAGCCATCGTCCCGAAGTGATCGTCCGGCGGGAACTCAAACGGCAAAAAACCCTGGCGGCTAAAAAGGCCAAGGAGCCGCCCGCCGATCCGGCCGAGGTGCTGGTCCGCACTGAAATCTGTCCGATCAAAGGCTTTAGCAGTTGGACCGAATGTACCGTGCCGATCCACGTCCTGCTGCTGCGCGAGTCTTACGCCGATGGCCACCAGCACGAGTGGGCTTTAATGACCACCGCCGATTTTACCGATCCCCGCCAGCCCAAGGACCAGTACGAGTTGCGTCCCAAAGTTGAGGAACGGCATCGCGTGTTAAAATGCTTCCACGATCTAAGCGATTTCCGCTCGCGGTGCTTCAACGTGATTGTGGCCCAGGTGGTGTTCATTCTCTTGAGCTACACCTTGCGACAGTGGCAACTTTGGAAATTGCAGCAGGAAGATCTGGCGGGCAAGACGCCTGGCCTGCTGCGGCGGCAGCTCAATATTCATACCCAGTACGTGGTGATCTACCATGAGAATGCTGATACCCAGATGCCGCTGGTGACCTTCACGCGGGAGTTGTTGGAGATGCAACCGGAGGCCCGTGCCAAGGCGCTCATCAAGGTACGGCAACTGGAGCAGAGCTTCCTGACGCCGTTGGAAAACCTGCGCGCGCCCCGCTTTTAGGACAAGGTGGCCAATGGGATGAAGCTGAGTGCCGAGCTCGGTTCAGGTCAGCCCCAATCAGGGGCGGTCGGCGGTGCAGGCGGTCAACCCAAGCGCCTGCGAAACAGGCTGCGCAGGAAGCCGGGAAGAATCTGCCTCAACGCGACCTTGCCGTCGTCGTAAGGCTGCCCTGACGAACCGCCGCCAAGAAGGCAGGCTCCCGCGCCGAATCGTGGAGGGCGTTGCTGCAGGCTTTTACGCGAGCCCGGTTTTTTGGAGGCTCAAGGGCCTGCTCCCGGCCAGGTCTCAGGATGCGGCTGGTTGTCGTTGTTCCAGCGTTTGGCATGAAGTTCGTCTGGCTTAAACGTCGGAGCCCAGGTCTGGGAGTTAGGAGGAGATGTGGGAATCAGGCCAGAGTTGCTGGATTCCACATGCCCATCACAGAACGAGGCATTAGGCTGTGCATGGGGCCGATCTTGTGGCCATTGCACTCCGGGCCAACCGAAGCCAGCAATCACGCCCAGCCCAAGGTCGACTTCGACACCATCCCCGATGGCGATCATGTCGGTTGGGACCAGTACACGCGACTCGGGCAATGCCAAATTATCGGCAGGGTTGCTTCCCATGCCATTATTGGCAGAGCCGCCCAGTCCCAGAAAACCATCTCCCACCATGGCTCTGCCGAAGGCACTCCCAAGTCCGAAGGAAGTCCCAAGCCAGTTGTACGCGTAAGGACCCGAGAATTGGCAGACAAAAAGAGCAGACGGGCTTTCATAGGATGTACCGTCTTGTATCCCGCCGCAATATGGCGCCAAATCTCGTTCCCAGCTTTTTGTACCTCCATTGCCCCACATCGGATACTTTTCAAACTCGTCCACGTAAAGTCTGAGTGCGGTGCCGATCTGCTTGAGATTGCTTTTGCACACGGCGGATCTGGCCGAAGCCTTTGCCCGGTTCAACTTGGGAAGCAACAAGGCCGCAAGCATGGCGATGATCGCAATCACCACCAGAAGTTCGATCAACGTGAGTGCAGAAGTTCCACTTCCACCGTGTACCAAACCGCTCTCTTCGCGGCGCATTTCAGCTGGACCTCTGGCTGGTTTCCTTCCCATCGGAATGAGCGAAGCCAACCCTCTCAATCCGCGTTGTCGATAGTTTTCATGGTTCATAGACGCGAACCCTGTAGAATCTGGCTGATGCGGCCGTGGTGACATCTTCAATCGTGGTCTGACCGTTCGTCGATGAAAAAAACGGGCGATTATCCGGCTGATCCAAAGCGACCCACGATGTCGCATCGAGCAGATTGGTGGTCCATTGCACCTCAAAGGCACGGTTGGCCAGTCGAGGAAAGAGAATTTGCACCGAGGATGCCTTGAGTTGGATGCTGATTCTCCAAGCATCGCCGGGCAGCAACGGGTTGCTGCCGACCAGGTATTCCAGTTGGTTGCTGGCGCCGTCACCATCGGGATCCGCATCGGGCGCGGCCGCCGGAAGGTTGGTCGAGCCGAAGAACGCCAACTGCCAGTCCGCAAAACTTTGGTAATTGGCCAGCCCGTTGGTAATCCACTCGCTCAAAAGATTAACCGCTTCGACGTTCACCACCGTGGTGGCCAGCGGTGGCATTTTCAAGTTGGCAATATTATAGAAGATCATTGAGTGCTCGAGCGAACCAGGAGAAATGACCCGCCCGTTTGGATCAGCAGCGACCGGGAACACCAGCTTGCCGTCGATGATCCCCGCAGCGGCGGTTGGAGTGGTGATGCGCCCATCCCATTTCGCGAGACAATCCGTTCCCGGCTGATGGCACTGGGCACAATTGGCGGCGAGGTAGGAACGAACGCGATATTCGAGGCTCCAGGCAGTGTTGGTCGCGGCCGCCAGGGCGCGCAGGGTATGAATGGCCGTAACGTTGCTGGAGAAATAACCCGCCTGATTGAGAGCCGCTATCTGATTGGCCGTGACTCCAGCATAATCGAAGTCACGATTGAGTTGTGGCGTGTTGAAACCGAGGGCGAAACCGGCCACCGGCAAATGACAACGCAGACATTCTGTGCGGGTGGGATAGTGCCACACTTGAGTATGAGTTTCGCCGTGGTCCTGAATGTCGATGTCCTCCTCGAAACCTTCATCGGCTACCAGGGTGGCGTTGGTCTGCGAGTCATCCCAGCGGTAGGTCACCCCATAGACTCCGTCGGCTGTCCGGACCAGGAAACGAGTTTCCATGCGGCGCGCGGAGCTCGGCACCCCATTGGTTAACTGCAGTTCGAAGTGTTTGATCCAGACCGTGCCGACGGGAAAGGACCAAGGTGCTTCCCGCTCAAAGCCGACCGTCAAGTTGGTGTCGGGCACCGAGAACCAGCGGGTCTTGAGCGCGCCATCGGACCAGAAGGGGACGTTCAGGTCGTAGCGCACAATGCCCGCGTTCGGGGTTAAGTTCACGAGAACGCTGAAGGCCCCGGTATCAGCCAGGGTTGGCGGCAGGGGCGCGGCTGTTGGATCCGTAATGCTCAGCGGCATTCGCAGCGTGGTGTTTGGCGCGCGCCTCAGCGGAGCAGGGGATTGCGCCTCCGAACGCAGCATAAATACGGACAAGTAAAGGACCATGAATAGACCGACGCAGAGCTTCGGCCGCGATAGCGCCTGGGAGAGTTCTGAGTGCGGCAGTCCCTTATGCACCTTACACGGATCGTCGCCCACATTCGCGACAGCTCCGTTAAGACCGGCGTGTTTATAGCCATATGGCCGCGCCCCTCCCACAAGCTCCATCGGAGTGGCATGGCACGGTTGCGAACCGGGTTGATCGCTTGCTGAGAGGCCCAACCATTCCATGCCGCTCCTAATGCAGCTTGACGACAGGATTGGTACGGTTGCGTTGCCATAAACATGTCGCTCCGACTGGAGCTTGGCCGACCTGTTCCTAAGCTCTCCAGGATTCATGTAGGGTGTGGGGTGTTCTTCCGTTTTCGGAATCGCCAACCACCTCGACAGGGCCGCAGGACTAGAGGACTGGCGCACTTCAAGACCTGGCGGAGCTTCGAACCGCTCATCGCCACTGGATATTTTAGGGACCTTGTCCACAAGCCTCCTCGAATCTCACTGGCGCACTGCGCGAAAGTACTGTTGTGTCATCTGTGCTGCATCCAGCGTGATCACCGGCATGGCCATGTTCGTGGTCAGGATATTGGCGAGCGAAGTCCAATCGACCAGGTTGGTGGAAGCTTGCAAGTCGTAGGCGAATCCGATGCCGCCGTTCAGGAACAGTTGGTATTGACCGCCAATCAAACTGCCCTTCAGGCGCGCGGGCTCCGTCACGGTGAGAAACTGTTTGCTCGCGACGTTGTGCAGTTCCTCAACGGTCCCCGAGGGCCACTCGATGCGCACCGTATCGATGTTCGTGGCCTCACCCAAACCGAAGCTGGCCCGGATGTCCGATTGGCCTTCCTGACTGCCGCCGCCGGCAATGTCACGTCGTTGCCAGAAGGTTTTGCCCCCGATGGTTGCTTTGACCCGCACCTTCGCTCCAATGGCCGAACGGTTGGAGGCGGTTCCCACCAGCTTGAAATTGATCCAATGGTTGGTGTTGCCATTGTTGTGGAAGAGGGAATTTGTGCCGTCAGCGTTGGCGATGACGACATCCATGAAGCCATCGTTGTCGTAGTCTGCCCACGCAGCATCGACGGAGTTGATGGTACCGTCATTGACCATACTGCCAGTCTTGATTTTGGTGAACGTGCCATTCCCATTGTTATGATAGAAGGCGTTCTTATCATTGATGTTTATGACAAAGAGGTCGAGGTAGCCGTCGTTGTCATAGTCCACCCAAGTGCAGCCAATCGACTCAAAGATCGTCGCGTTCGTGACGATTTCACCCGTGGTGATCTTCGTGAAAGTGCCATCGCCTTTATTGTGGTATAGCAGGTTTGTTTGACCTGCAACAAACAGGTCCAGGTAGCCGTCATTATCGTAGTCGCCCCACGCACATCCGCGTGAATAACCACCATCGTGCAGGGGAATGCCCGTTTGCGCGGCGGTGAGCTTCGTAAAGCCGCTTGGACCATCGTTATGGAACAGTTGGTTGTCTTCTCCATTGTTATGGGTCACAAAGATGTCGAGTCTCCCGTCGTCATCATAATCCGCCCAGGCACCCGTCCAGGAGGTCTGGAGATCGTTGACAATGCTGCCATTGGTGACTTTGGCAAAGGTCCCGTTTCCTTGATTATGGTAAAGAAAGTTTTTGAGATCGCCCTGAAAAGTACCATTGGCGACAAATACATCCACAAAACCATCGTTGTCGTAGTCCCCCCAGGCCGTGCTGCCGGAAAAGCTGTGCTCGCTGAGGATCGGGCCAACGACCGCCGCGTTGGTCAGGCGAAGGAAAGTGCCGTTCCCTTCGTTGTGAAAGAGACCGACCCCTAGATCGCGTGCGCTCACCGAATAGAGATCCAGGAAACCGTCATTGTCATAATCTGCCCAGGCGCCAAAACCATAACTTAGGCCGCCAATCACATTGGTCAGGACCCGCTCGAACGTGCCGTCGCCCTTATTTCGATAGAAAAAGTCAACCGGCGAATTTATATTGCCCACTAATAGATCCGGGAAGCCATCGTTCTCGTAATCGCCCCAGGCGACGCCGGCTGCCGTGCCCGTATCCGTGACGATCGGACCCGTGGCAATCATTGTGAAAGTCGGGTCCACGTCGAGTCTCGCCACCAGGCTGGTCACAGAACCGGAACTATCGGTCACCACCACCGAATACCCGCCGGCGCTAACCACTTGGATGTTGGTCAAAATGAGGGTGCGCTTGATTTCACGCGCGATCTCAGCGTCGTTGAAATGCCACTGGTAGGAAAGCGGGGCGATGCCGGACGCGAAGACCTGGATGGTGAGGTTGGCGCCCAGACTCACCGAGGCATCCTTGGGTTGCGTTGTGAAGACGGGTAGAGCGAAAGCTGCGCCTGAAGTTCCCAGCCAAATGAGAATTACGGCGATGTTGCTTTGTATTCGTGTATTCATGTCGGTTTCCAGATTGCAAGTGTTGCGGATTGGTCCAAGACGCGAGCCGTGGGACGTGAACCGTCCCGCGGCCCCGGTAAGGATTTATTTCCCGGCGACTATGCGTTTGAATGAGCCCACACCCGGTTGCGGGAATGAGGCCAACAGGTTGCCATCAGCATCGTAAATGTATACCGTCCCAGTGACCGCGAGCTGGTCTGAGGTGCGATTCAGCTTGATGGTCAGAACTAGTTTTACCAGCCCGTAAACTCCACGCTTTGGCCGCTGCGAAGCACAACCACGGTGGACACGAACTCGTCGTTGCCTGTCCGTTTCCATTCGCCGTGCCCGGTGCTCGCAAGCTCGAACATGCCCGGCCCGGTTGATACGGTCACGGGTCTGGAGAAAATCGCGCTCCCGTCGGCCATAAAGCTCACCAGAGCCGGTGCCAGCGTGGATCCGGCATTGCCGACCCAGGTGCCAGCCAGTTGTTTAGCCTCAGGTTCGTTCCGACCGGAATCGGCGCGTAAGAGGGGGGCCGTGAGGCCTAGTGCCGTTACGGCTATAATGGATAGGAATCTTGTCTTGGTCAGGCGTGCCAGCCCGGTTGATTGGTTTAATGTGTTCATCATACGATTTGTTCTTTCTCTGTTTTTTGTGATTTTGTTTTCCGCAGGCATTCGCGCCTGACCGGTTTACGGTTCATTGGTTACTACAGGAGCGCGCGGGCAGGGTTACAGGAGCGCAGTCGAATAGTGCGGAGGCATGAACGAACCGCGTGCGCGTTGCGCAGATCGCGCCAACAACATAAAGGATTAGGATCAATTGCGGTTCATCCGGGGGGCGCACAAGCTCCAGTCGGAGCGACAGGTTTATAGCAACGCAACCGTACAAAACCTGACGTCAAGCTCCTTTAGGAGTGGCATGGAGGGCTTGGACCTCTGTGTGAACCGTACTCTCGTGTGGCCGATGATCCGTATAAGGAGCCGCACGGCAGCCGACGCTACCAGTGCTCGACCGGAGAGCGCACTAGCATCCAAATCAGGTCCTGCTTATCAAGCGGGTTCACAGTCTGAAGGAAGAAGGGGGGCGGGCCCGGGGTCCATTTCCGGTTTGGCCAAAGCCATTTGTGATGTTCGACGTGGCCGTCTGCAAAGGCGATATTGGCACCTTGGTCATGGCGAACCGCCGGAAGATTATCCCAACCCGGGTCTTGGCCGAACGCTAACACTGGTACTTCGGCGGCAGTCAGTGCGCCTGGATTGGTATTCCAGAGGCCATCATCGATGCTCTCTTCGTGCTCGTCGATGAAGACGAAAGTTCCTGACGGTGGCGGGTGGACAATCCGCGAAAGCTTTTGCGGCATGTTCTTGAAACCACTGGGACCCCAACCGCCAGGCAGGCCAGCATCCTGGGAGGAATTCAGCCAACCGTTGAGCGTATAACTCCGCGTACGCAACAGGCCCTGGTCGCCAATCACTGTCGACCGGTCCGCCGGGCAACGATAGGCACCCACAGCCGGAGTGTACCGGAACATGACGCCCAAGATAATATTGCTGATCGACCGATCTTGCCTTGCGTTGCCGAGGACCCACGAACCAGGTTGGTTCACCCAGTTCACTGAGATACTTCCGGCCAGGCGATCATCGTTGTCGGCCGCATACAGTGTCCATCCCAGCAAAAGCTGTTTCAGATTGCTCTGGCACACAACCGATTGGCCTTTGGCTTTGGCTTGTGACAGTGCCGGGAGCAGCAGGCCCGCCAGGATCGCGATGATCGCGATAACGACCAGTAACTCGGTGAGGGTAAAAGCGGGTTTGTAGCGGCGGCGCTGGTGCGCGCCGTTAGCGGCCTTGTGGCAGAGTACGGCACTCTGCCGAGCCGCCGCTACAAACTTCGGGACCGGCCAGAAGACAGATTTCGTTTTCATCGTTTCTTCGTCTCGCTTTTCTCCGAGGCAGTGATCTCGCCGAATTTCGCAGCAGGCCAGAGCCTGGCCGTTCCGTCGGAGCCGCAGGTGGCCATGAGGTTCCCATCCGGCGAGAACGCCACCGAATTGTCCCCTCCGCCGCCAGGAGCGAGCAGCAATGCGACCTGGTAGTTCGCTAGAGACCAAAAACGGATGGTCCCGTCCCAACTCGTCGAGACCAGCGTCTTGTCATCGGGCGCGAAAGCCAATCCAAACACCCAATCCGTATGGCCCTCCAGTTGCCGCGTGAATCCACCCCTCCGCACCTCGTAGAGCACGACTCGGTTGTCTTTGCCTCCCGAAGCCAACCAAGTTCCGTGATGAGAGAAACAAAGCGCATTAATTTCATCCGAATGTTCATAGAACCAGCGTATCCGGCGCCCGGTGACAAAATCCCAGATGGATACCTCGCCGTTCCCCATTCCCAGAGCGAGCCTATTCCCATCCGGGGAGAAGACCACACTGTGCACGTCGTTGGTCGGGGCGGCCGCCAGCAGGTTGGTCCATGTGCCGGTTTGCAGATCCCAAAACCGCAGATCTCCGCACCCGACTGCGAGGAGAGGCTTCGACGGATGAAAAGCAATCGAGCCGCGGTAATCCACTTTGTGCAGGTTCCGAATTCTCTTTATTGGCGAAATGCTCCATATCTGCACGTCATCGTAATCTCCAACCGTCGCGACAAGTTTGCCATCCGGTGAAAACTTCACTCCGCGGCAGGCCCCCAAGTGCTCACCGACGTTTCCAACCCGCCGTTGGCTCGCCGCATCCCACAAGACCGCCGTTCGGCCGTTAAAGTCAGCAACAGCGAGAAGCCTGCCGTCAGGCGAGAAGGACACTTCGTCCGTCCAATCCGGATGGTGCAGGATATTGGTGGATCCCTTCGCAGACACGTCCCACACTTTCACGGTTCCGTCGACACTTCCGGTGTAAAGTTCGTTTCCATCTCTGGAAAACATCACCGACCTCACGGTGCCGATATGGCCATGCAAAAAAGTGGGGGGCAATTCCAACCTGGCGAGGTTCCAGAGGCGGACTGTGTGATCGGTTTGCCCGCTGGCCAGCCGCAGACCATCGGGAGAGAATGCCAAATCACCGAACCCCCCGCCCCGGTCAGGGAGGTCAGCGAGCAGACGGCCGTCGGGGAAGCTCCGCACATGGATATGAGCGTCGCCGCCTCGGGAGACGAGTTTGCCTCCAGCACGGTCGAATGCCAGGAAGGCAACGCTCGCGGCATGACCCGTAAACACGTTGGCTGGTTTGAGTTTCGGTACTTCGAGAATATGAATCTTAGTTCCAAGGGTACCACAGGCTAAATACCTCGAATCCGGGCTGAACGCCAGACTCTCAATATTCTCCTTTTCGCCGAGACTGAATGCGGGGCCGACCGGCTTGCCAGTCTTCACGGCAAAGATTTGGACCGTGCTGAGCGCAGTATTACTGCCCGAGGCGGCGAGCATTGACCCGTCCCACGAGAGCGCAAACGCGCCGCCGCCCAGCCCGGGGGCCAACCCGCCGCCCAACAACTCCTCCCCGGCGGGCGAGAGAGCTTTGATTCTATCCGTGTGGTACGCGACCAGGCCCGGCTGGTCTCCGGACATGGATAGCCCGTCAATGGCGTTCGTACCGACGGCGAGGATCTGGACCTCGCGGTGCTTCTGCCGGTCCACCCATTTGAGTGAATCGCCGCTGGCGGCGATCAACGTCTGACCGTCGGCGGCCAGCGCCAAACCGTGATGAACGCCGGCGAAATGGACGTTCGTAAGGGTGACGCGACTTTCATCCTGGCAAAGCCTCCACAGGTAACGCCACTCAAAGCCGCGCAGGTCTTCTTTGCCTGCCTGAGGCAAATGCGCCCGGAGCAGCTTCTGAGCACGTTGCAGGCTGCCTTCGTTCCAAGCCTGGTATGCCAGGTTCATATCTGCGGTGTAAAGGTTTCTAGTCGTTAGTGATTCGCTAACGGTCGCGCGTCGCCACTGCCAGAGCACTCCTGTCAGACCGAGAGCAAACACCAGGTGCAGGGCCAAGATGAGCCCGGCCAGCGCGGGTTTGCGCCGGCACCAGCGCCAGGCGCGTTCTGCGCGCGTGATGGGCCGCGCGTGTATCGGTTCATGGCGAAGAAAACGGCCGAGTTCGTCGGCTAATTCCTGAGCGCTTTGGTAGCGTTTGGCCGGCTCCTTTTCGAGGCATTTGACGCAAATCGTTTCGAGGTCGGGCGGGACACGCGGGATGAGCAAGTGCGGCGCCAGCGGATCGGTGTCTGCCAATTGTCGCAACACCTCCGTCAGTGTCTTGCCTTGAAAGGGCGGACGCCCGGTCAGCAGGTGGTAGAGAATAGCGCCCAGCGAATAAACATCGCTGCGCTTGCCCACCGTGCCACGTTTGGCCTTCGCCTGTTCCGGCGACATGTAGTTCGGCGAGCCGAGCAACTGGCCGCTGAGGGTCAAGTCCGTCTCGGCTTCCAGCCGCTTGGCCAGACCAAAGTCCGTCACCCGCGGCTGGTCGGTCGCCGAATCAACGAGCACGTTTGAGGGTTTGAGATCGCGGTGCAGCACATTCCGCTCGTGCGCAAAGTGGATCGCCTCCGCCACGGTCTTGAGATATGTAGCCGCCTGCCGGGCCGGCAGCGGGCCTTTGGCGACAAGTTGCGCCAGCGTCAGGCCCTCGACAAAATCCATCGCGAAGAAGTGCTGGCCTTCGGCGAAGCCGACTTCGTGAATCGCGACGATGTTCGGGTGTTGCAGGCTCGCGGCGGCGGCGGCTTCGGTGCGGAAACGTTGAACGAAATCCTTTCCCGCCAACGGCCCGGCCAAAAGCATCTTCACCGCGACGATCCGGTCCAGGCTCACCTGCCGCGCTCGATAGACGATGCCCATCCCGCCCCGCGCGATCTCCTCCAACAGCTCGTAATCACCAAAGCGGCCGACTTCTTCTGTATTGCTGGAGCGGTTGGACTTCGCTCCCAAAGCGGGGAAATGCGATTCGTCTTCCCGATCGTCGAGGGGTTCCGTCATCGGCCCGAGGCCCGGCTTGAGCAGGCAGTTGCCACACACCCCTTCCAAGGAGTAAACGCTCAATACCACCCCGCATTGGGCGCAATGACGAGGCTCGGCGATCAAGCTTTGTTTCATTTCAATGAATGCTTCCGCCCTTTACTACAGCACAGCAAGCGGGAGGTTACACCAAGGCGGGCCGCGTGACTCGGCATTCATGCGGTCAACACCGCAATTAAATGCTGCAACTCCTCGTCAACTTCACCAGGAGTCGCGACGGTCTGGGCTATTTCCGCGCGCAGGAGTTCGCGGTAGCGGCCGCGGAGGCGATGCACCGCGACCTTCACCGCCCCCTCCGTCAACCCCAACAGCGGGGCCACTTCGGCGTAAGAGAGAGTGGTCTGCTCACCCCAGATAAAGGCTTTCAGGGCCTCAAAAACCGGCAGTCGATCTGCGGCCGCATAGCCCTCGCGCAAACGGGCGACTACGGCTTCAATTAGCGTGACCGCCCAGCGTTTCTCGTAAACCTGGTCGAGCGTCAGCGCCTGAACTGGTTCCGCTGCGTAACGGCTTTCCGCGATGTCGGCGTCCAGGTGAATGAAAGACTGCCCGCCGCCTCGCTTCTGGGCCCGCGCCTTCTCCCATTCGTTCACCAGAAAATGTTTGAGCGATTTCAACAGAAATGCGCGGAACTTGCCGCGGTCCGGATCCGCCAAGCGCAGGTACTTCTTTTCCAGCAGGCGCGCGAAAAGCTCCTGGGTCAAGTCCTGGGCATCATGCGGACTTTGTCCCTGCCTGCGAACGTAAACGTAAAGCGGATACCAGTAAGAGCGGCAGAGTTTTTCGAGCGCCTGCTGCGCGCCCGGCACCGAGCTGTGCCCCGCCGCCAGGACCACGCTCCAGTGGGTCGTCTCAAAAGCGGCTGGGGGACAGGCTGAAAGCGGGACGACCACAGGATTGGAGTTGGGCACCGCCAAATCTAGCACAGCCCACGCGGAATACAAGATAAAGGGTGAAAAACCTGCGGTTCCGAATAACCCGTTCGCCCGGCGAAAGCGGCGCCGGGAGGGAAAATCCTTGGTGGAGGCGGCTGGCAGAGGGGCACGATGGGGGGGCCGTGCAGGGTGTGCCGGAGGACGGGGATTAGATTGTCAGCGGGATCGGGCGGACTGCTTTCGGCGCGGTCAGTTCAGGCCGAGCTGAAGGGGATTTGACCCAGGGGAGGCAAGTCCGGGGGCAACCGACAAGTCCGAAGGCCTTCCCAAAGGGCACGGGCCAAGCCTTGCTCGGTGGCCCGGCGTGCCCAGTCATAGAGCCGACGTAGGCCCCCATGACAGGTCAGGGTCCAGAGGACCTCAGCGACCTGCATCATGGTGTAGTAGTTTTTGGAGGCAGTGGCATTGGCGCAGAAAACATGTGCCAGCCCGATCCCGTTGTTTTTTTGGGCATTAAACGTGTCTTCGATCAGGTGCCTTTCTCGGCCGCCGCTGTTGACCACGGCGGCCACGCGCTGGGGCGTGAGATTGGAGAAATTGGTGATATAGGCGTAGAGGGTTGCGCTGGGCTCGTTGGTGATTTCCCCCTGGAGGATGACGTTGGTCTGGTGCTCGCCCAGCATGACGTTCTCGACCCAGCGAAAGTCCTTCCGTCCCTCTTTGCCGCCTAGTCCGAGCAAGCAGCGGAGCCGGTTGGTCCGGTGCAGAGGCAGCAGGTGGATCGTCTCCTCCCAGGTGGTGGGCTGGCGGCCTTCCTTGAGGGTCAGGACATACCTCCAATCAAACTGCTTGCAGGTCACCACGACGGCTTGGCAGCAATAGAGCGCGTCGGCCACCAGGCAGATCGATAGTGATGGCGCAATCAACCAACGGGAATTATTAGTGGGGAGCAACCCTTTGCTGGGAGGGCGAACACTTCCTTTCGCGGGGAGCATTGCCGTGCGATTTCCAATCGAGGCGAGGGTCGGTTCTCGACTATCGCCAAAATGGAAGGTTTTGCCATCGACTTGATTCGTAAGTCGTTGATGCAGCTTGGGATTGGCAGTGGCCAAAACCGTAGATTGAAACTGAAGCGGGCCTAAACCGGTCGCGCCCCCGCTGCCCCCGGCCCGTAACTCCGTCCAAAAGGAAGACCCGAGAGCAAAAAAGAGCCAGTACAGCCAATACAGCCAATGGAGCATTTGCATCCGCACCCCCAATTATGCCAAAACCTTGCGCATGAACGAGACAGAAGCCGCAGGATTCAAAACGCAACGTCTGCTGTTATCAAGGATGCAGGCGCAAGTGTCGAGCCGTCGGCGGCGAGCGAGCGAGCCCCCCTCGCCCCTCGCGCGCCCGATTGCTCACCGATCCAGGTCCAAGCCCGCCTCCAACGGTTTTAAGCAATTCTAACCAATTATGACCTCCCGCCCCCTCACGGCAACACCCCAATTCGCTCGCGGCCCTCGAGCAATTCCTTCTCTGCGCTCTTGGCGTCTCTGCGTTTCAACAGCCCACCGAACCCGCCGGCCCGTCCCCATCCAGTTGCCACCGTCCCTTCCCCCGCGCTCTGTGGAGTGTGGCCTATTGGCTATCGCCTATCGGCTATTGCCTATACCCTCCCCGCCCTCCGTGGACTGTGGACCGTGGATCGTGCCAGGTTCGATCCAACCCGATCCAACCTAATCCGACTCAAATCAAGGTGAAATCGAGAAAAATATTTGCCGGCCGGGCTGGCGCTGAAAGTGGATCATTCCCCCTCCCATGCGCTCCGAGCGCTCATGAGGGGGAAAGCGCCACTGCCAAGGACTTTTGGTGGCTTGCGATTTTCGGAGCCAAATTCCCCCTCACCCTGGCCCTCTCCCCGAGGAGAGGGAGCAGCAATCGCCAACTCGTGGGGCGCGACGCGCATTTGGAACGTGCCGCCGGTCGAGTTAAACACAACGTGCTCGCCCCGGCAGCCGCCAACATCTGGACGCGCAGCTTTACGACCTGCCAACAGCGGCAGCCGCTTGCCGGCGCGCCCCACGGTCGCCTAACCGAGGCGGCTCGACGGACCTTGTCACTGGCCCTGGGAGGATGTTCGGGAACCATTTGACATCCTGGCAACTGCTGCATAAGCTTCGAGCGTATTGATGACTTTCTCACGGACGCTGCTCGTCGTCAGCATTGGTTTGCTCCCCGGTTTCAGGCTCTCGGCGCAATCCCTTCTGCCCGCGGACGCGGGCACGACGGTCAATGGTTTCCAGGATGGCTTCTCCGGGAGCGCCCTGGGAACGAACTGGGTTGTGTGCGGAGCGAACGTCTATTTTGTGAGCGGTGGGCTTTTGCACGTCGCCGCGGCGGGGGGCAATCCCAGCCACCTGCTCTATGAGTTGCGGGGCTACAACGGCACGGTGCAGGAAATGCTGGCGCGCATCCGCGTCCTCAATTTCGCGTCGGGCGGCGGGTGCGGGGGCGGCCTGGGCGTGGGCGTTGACCCCGCTTCGAGCCTGGGGATCAATTATCTGTTTCAGAACGCCAACAGCAAGGGCGAGTCGGGCAACTACTTCGCGTTGCTGGACGACCTCATGGCCGGGGCGCCGGGGCAGAAGTCCGGCTGGCAGCTCGGCCAGTGGTACTGGCTGCGGTTGCGCCAGGAGCCCAATGCCCCGTCGCAGGGCGGGGTCAACGACGTCTTTGCCAAGGCCTGGCTGGCCGACGGCAACACGGCCGAACCGCCCGGCTGGCAGCTTACCTGGGATTATGATACCCCGGGAATCGGTTCGCCATGCACCGGTTTTGCCGGGATCAGCGCCAACTCCGGCGGCACCACGGAATTCGACGTGGATTACATCTTGATCAAGGCGGCGGGTTTGCCCCTCATCCAGGTTACGCCGAAGACCTTCGCGCGGAGCGGGGCGGCGGCCCCATCCTTTCCCGCCCAGGGGGCCTCCGTGCCCGCCTTGCGGGGCGCCGAGGTGCATTTTAACCAGGCGGTCACCGGCGTATCGGCCGCCGACCTGTTGATCAATAACGTGCCGGCCACCAATGTGACGGCCTACGCGCCCTGGCAGTACGTCTTCGATTTTCCGGAGCCGCGGATGGGCGTCGTCCAAGTGAGTTGGGCGGCCAACGCGAACATCCGGAGCCTGGCCGGTCAGACCAACGTCGCCCCGGGGGCCGGTTGGAGCTACACCCTGAACCGGTTGGCGCCTCCGCCCAGCCTCCAGATCTCCGAATTCATGGCCTGCAACAAAAACACGCTGCTGGACCAGGACGGCGACAGCTCGGATTGGATCGAAATCTACAACGGCACCGGCAGCGCCGTGGACCTCTCCGGCTGGTTCCTGAGCGCAGAGGCCACGAACCTGACCCAATGGGCGTTTCCCAACTATGTGTTGGCGGAGGGCGATTACCTGGTGGTGTTCGCTTCCGGCAAGAACCGGACGGCGGTGACCAACGAGTTGCACACCAACTTCAAACTGCCGGCGGCGGGCGGCTTCCTGGCGCTGGTGGATTCGCAGACCAACCTGGTGTCGCTCTTCGCCCCGGCCTACCCAGCGCAGTACACGGATATTTCCTACGGCCGGGACCCGGTCCTGCTCGAGGCCATCGGCTACTACACCACGCCAACGCCGGGGGACCCCAACGCCGCGGCCGAGGCCGGCTTCACGCCGGAGCCGGAGTTTTCCCGGGCGGGCGGGACCTTCGTCAACCCGTTCTCGCTGCGTGTAGGCCCCGGGGTCTCCAACCTCGTCATTCACTACACCACCGATGGCACCTTGCCAACGGACGTTTCCCCGGTCCTGGCGGTTCCATTGGCCATCACCAGAAGCGTCCAGGTGCGGGCCCGGGCGTTCGCCCCCGGGCTGTTGCCCGGACCGATGCACAGCGAAAGCTACATTCAAATCACCGAAGCCGTTGCCAACATCAGGTCCGACCTGCCCGCCCTCATCATATATAACTTCGGCGCGGGCGCGGTGCCCCTCGAACCGGGCGACCCCGACCAGTTTGCCAGTTTTTCGTTTTACGAGCCCGTCAATGGAGAGACCTTGCTGACCAACGCCCCCGCCTTGAGCAGCCGGGGGGGATTCCATGTCCGCGGTTCCAGCACGCGCTACCTGCCCAAGCAAGCCTGGACGGTAAACTTCCAGGACGAACTGGATAACAGCACGGACGGCTCGCCGCTGGAATTGCCGCCCGGCAAGGACTGGGTGCTCTACGCTCCGAATTCATTCGAGCCGGTGCTCATCCACAATCCGCTCGTCTATCAATTGAGCAATGAAATCGGCCGCTACGCCCCGCGCACCCGTTTGCTGGAAGTCTATATCAACACGACGGGCGGGCCGGTCCTGCCCGCCGATTACAACGGCATATACGTGCTCGAGGAGAAGATCAAGCGCGGCAAAGACCGCGTCGACGTCGACAAACTCCAACCCGGCGACAACGCCCTGCCCGCCGTCACCGGCGGCTACATGTTCCGCATTGACCGGTTGGGGCCCGGAGAGGACGGGTTTAGCGCCGCCGGGCAGACGATGATCTATGGCGATCCGAAGGAAGCGGACATTACGACGCCGGAGCGCGCACCGCAGGCGCGGTACATTCAGAACTATATGAACGGCTTCTGGGCCGCGCTCGATGCGGCCAACTACGCCAATCCGGCCCTGGGTTATGCCGCCTATATCGATGTGGACTCCTGGATCGACTACCACATTCTCAACGTCATGCCCTTCAATGCCGATGCCCTGGCTTTGAGCGCGTATTTTTATAAACCGCGCCAGGGAAAAATCTTTTTCGGCCCCATCTGGGATTTTGACCGCTCGCAAGGCTCGGCTGACGGGCGCGACTTCAACCCGCTCTATTGGTTCGACCCGAGTGCCCAGTACGGGGCTGACTTCTACTATACGTGGTGGGGCCGAATGTTCACTGACATCGATTTCTGGCAAAAATGGATTGACCGGTATGAGGACTTGCGAACGGGCTTGTTTTCCACCAATCACATCTATGCGGCTATCGATGCGCTGGCGGCCCAGGTGCGTCAAGAGCAACCGCGTGAGGCCGCCCGATGGCCCGGCTTCACCACGCCCCGCTCGGGAACCGTTTCGATTTCCGGCTATTCACACGACTTCCCGGGCACTTTCCAGGGAGAAGTGGATTTCCTCAAGCAATGGTACCGCGACCGGCTCCAATTCATCGACACGAACTTCCTGGCCAAGCCGGTCTTCAGCTCCAATGGCGGGCCGGTTTCCCCCGGGTTGACGCTCACGATCAACGGCCCGGCCGGCGCCACGATTTACTATTGCACGGATGGCTCCGACCCGCGCCTGCCCGGCGGAGCGGTTTCACCCACAGCCCTGGTCTGCCGCTCCCCGATTGCCCTGAGTGCCAGCGCCGTGATCATGGCCCGGGCCCGCGACCCCAACCATCACAACCTCACCGGGGCCACCGGCCCGCCACTGTCCAGTCCTTGGTCGGGTTACACCACGGCCACCTTTGGATTGGTGACTTCTCCGGCCCAACTCGTTTACGCCAAGGCCGGCTCGGTCTATGCCCAGAACTTCGATTCCCTCCCCAATCCGGGCGTCAGTACCGTCCAATCCGACAACCCGGTGACGATCAACGGCGTGACCTGCTCTTTGGCCAATCCCTTCGGCCTGGCCTTGCCGGCCCGGACGCCGGGTGGGCTTGGCGGCCTGGGCCTCTCCAATGCGATGTCCGGCTGGTACGGTCTGGGGACTCTCGCCGCCAAGGCCGGGGCGAACCAGGGCGACCAGAGCACCGGGGGGCTCATCAGCTTCGGTCTGACCAACAGCCCCGCCGCCAGCACCAACCGCGCGTTGGGCCTGCTGGCGACCAGCAGCACCGGACCGACCGCCTTCGGCCTGCGCCTGGTCAACGGCACCGGCTTGGTCCTCAACCAGATGACCCTCAATTTCACCGGCGAATTATGGCGTCAGTCGGCGGTGGCCAAACGGCTTGCCTTCGGCTATTTCATCGACCCTGCGGCGACGAACAACTTCTCGACAAACCTCACCGCCCTGCTCCCCAGCCTGGACGTAAGTTTTCCCGCAGACCCCGCCGCCGACACGCCCGTCCCGGTGGACGGCACCGCGGCGGCAAACCAGGCGGGCTTGGGCGTCACGGGCCAGGTGATTACCAACTGGCCGCCGGGCGCGGCGCTGTGGCTGGCCTGGTCAATGGGGGACGCGAGCGGCAAAGGCCAAGGGCTGGCAATCGACAATCTGACCTTCTCCGCCTCGGCCCAGCCGGTCCTGGCCATCCAGCCAGCAGGCGCAAACCTGGTTCTATCCTGGCCATACGGACAACTCCAAGCTGCGTCCAACGCCGCCGGTCCATTCTCGATCCTGACCGGCATTGCCTCTCCCTTCACGAACGTCCCGGCGGGCACACGTCAGTTCTACCGTGTCGTGGCGCCGTAGTGTGGTGTTCAAGAAATAGGTGGTCATGTTTTTATCACGAGGCAACGGAGGAAAGAGCTTTATCTCTGTTCTCTCTGTTTTCTCCTGTTCAGGTTTTGACCACCCATTTTGTGAGCACCACACTGGCGGGCCTCTGTTTCCTCCGGTCCATTTTTGGGCATACAGTATCAACTCACCGTATCAGATCGAGGCAAGGCGTTCTTGGCCGGGCCTGCCGCCAAAAAGCCATCGCGGCGGTCTCAACGACAGGGAGGAGCCGCCAGGGGAAAACAACAACCCCCCGGCGGCTGGGTGGCGGGCGAAAAGGGCGACCCGGTCCTCACCGAGCCGCCCCCAACCAACTATGCAACTATGAAGCTCCACTGGGCTTCATCACCTTCAGTAAAGGCAGCATATTCCGTGCCTGCTTCACTGGCCCCTGACTTACATAGGTTCAGCCGCGCAGCGTCAATAAACCCCTGGCGAGGCCAATGCGAAGCAATCCAGACCAATGATACGGCCTGACAGGTGGACAACAGGGCGTTTTGGCCTTCCGCCCTGACGGCCGCCGCCCCGCAGTCCGACCCATGCTGAACCACGGAGCAGCAGATGCGGAGCAGGCATCCGCCGATGTGAAAAGGCGGATCAGTCTCCGCCGATGCGGCGGCAAAAGAACTGCACGATGCCCGGCTGCGCGCATTGGCGCGCGTGCCGCAGCGCCGCAAGGCGGCCCAACCTTGACTGCGAGTGGCTCGAGATCATCCTGTATTCCATAGTGCTTGACCGATGGATACGGAAGACGATCATTGGGAGCATAACCGAGAGACGGAACGTTATGGCGATCCAACATAAAGCAAGAACTGGCAAGACCTATTACCTGCACGCCGGCCAAGGCAAGAGCGGCAGGCCGAATTACTTTTTCTCCACCGAGCCGGAGGGGCCGTTGGTGGATTCCTTGCCCGAGGGATTCGAAATCTACGAGAATGTTGGCGGCCAGGTGTTCCTCCGGCGCAAGACAGCCAAGCTCATCACCGAGGCGGAATTGGCGCTGGTGAAGGAAGCTCTCACGCGCCACGCGGAAGATTGGCGGTACCAGGTCGAGGTCAGGAAAACCGCAGTCACCATCTACGAGGCCTCGGACAATACCGCCATGCTCGAAGAAATCGCGTTGCCCTGGATCAGCAAGGCCACCATCAAGCAGTCCGCCATCCGGAGCGCCCACTACATGGCGGTCATGCGGTTTGTGCTGGACGACTCGGAGAAGAGGTTGTTTTTGGCCGAGCGGTTCTGCTTTCGGGGGTCCGTGGATGATTGGATTGATATCGGCGGTTCTCCGCAAACGTTGCCTGTCGTCCTCAAGAAATTCATCAAGCACCTGGGCGAAGAGTCCATCTTCGAGCTTTATTGAGCGACACGTTTATCCCCTGGCCGGATTACCCAGCCCCACCTTTTTTGGTTCAGGCCTGGGCCGCGGGCAAATTCCGAGGAAAACCCCGCGGTGGACCGGAAGGACCGTGTTTGGGCAGCCTCTTCCGCCGGCGGTATTGACATTGTCCGTTAGGGGCTGTAACGTGCTAATGTCAATATGACCACTGAACCTGAAGTGCTGGATGCTCCCGCTCGTCAGACCATAGATCGAGCTCGCAAGACTTTCGAGGCCATCGTCCGCAAAACTGGATCCGCCGGGTTGGAACCCTTGCAGACCTCTACCAACGAGGTCGGTTTCCTGCTGCAGGCCGCCCGCCTGGCCATTGATGCATTGGGAATCTCGGCCGATGCAGCGGAGAAGAAACTGCACGATGCCCGGTTGCGCGGATTGGCGCGCATGGCGCAACTCCGCAAAGCGGCCGAACCCTGCCTGGAGAGCGGCCAGGTTTGTGGTCTGCTGGGTGTATCGCGGGAAACGGTGCGCAAGAAGGTGGATCGCAAACAATTGCTGGCGCTCCCCAAGGGGGGCGACAGGGTCTTTCCCGCCTTTCAGTTCAAAGACGGCGACGTTGTCCCTGGATTGAGCGACACGCTTGCGGCGCTCGAAACGGATTCGCCATTCGTGGCGCTGTCGTTTTTGTTGAGCCGGAGCCCTGATTTCAACGACAGAACCGCGATTGAGGCGCTGGAGGCGGGAGATCGGGAAGCGGTAGTTCTCGAAGCCAAGAGCTTTCTCAAGCATGGCAACTAGTGCTGCCAGCAGGCTGCTGCCTCCGCCGGCGGATATCGCCTCTCGGTCGCTGCCGGTCAGGCGAGTTAGAGTCCTGTTCCGGATTCACCGTTCCGCGGACGCGTGCTTGTATTTCAGCAAAAGCGGAGATGGCCGCTTCGATGATCCGCGCCGCAGATACGGCGTGCTTTATGCGGGATTCAAGCCCGAAGCCGCCTTCGCTGAAGTCTTTTTACGCCAACTGTCGCAGATGCTTATCCTGGAGTCCGACCTGGAGCAACGCGCCCTTTCCGAAATTGGCTGCAAGGCTGTTGATTGTGTTGACCTGACGGGATCAGGACTTCGCCAGCTTTCCTGTGACAACCGCATTGCCACAGAGACACGATACCGGACTCCGGGGCTCTGGTCGCGATCGATTTTTGAACATCCGCAGCAGCCGGGCGGCCTCATCTACCTGAGCCGGCACAACCCCCGCTTCAGATGCGTGGCGATCTTCGACAGTTACATCAGTCATCTGGGCGTTAAGTCCACGGAGCCTCTGCTGCGGGGATCTCGCCGCGCCTGGACGATCGATCAGATCAGCAAGTACCGTCTCGCTATAGAGCCGTAGCTGCAGTCTCCCCATCCTCCTCATCCTTTTCTCAACAACGGAAGATCCGGCCGGAGGGAACGACGAATGAGCCTGAAGGGGTCGCCCATTAGAGCGAGTGTCAGTTAATGAGAATGTAAGATTCTCATCAACTGGCCCCTTGCTCAGTCCCCCGCCGTCATCGTCCACATCCCTCGCGGCGCCAGCATCGTCCCAGTGCCGACGGTGTCGGTCTCCTTGAGCGCCTGCACGTGATTGTCATGGAACAGGTAGTTGAATCGGCGCGCGTGCAGGCCATAGCTGAGCGAACCGTAATTATACTGGGACGAGCCGATTTGGAAACAATCCGGGGTCACCCAGGAAAAGTTGGCGCTGGACACAACCGGGCCGGCGCAAAAGGAGGGCCAGTCGTTCCCCGCCATGTTTCTGCCGTTGGGCAATTCGGCGAGCAAGATGGTCCCGGAATTGTCCTGGACTGCGCTGGTTTTGTATCCGGGCGGCTCCCAAGGCGGCATTGAACCGTCGTTATGCGCGATGTAAAGCCCCACGCCGAATTTGGGTACTGGCTTGGACGCGTTGGCGAGGAGATCCCAGTCGCCGGCAAGGTTCATGGAGTAGGATCGCCGTCCGCCGTATGTGCCCCACTCAATGGAGGCCTGAATCAGGTCGGCCGGACATTTTAAGATCCGAGGCACCTTGTTCGCGTCGGTGATCCCCAACTCCAGATCCTCATCCGTGTCCGTGCCGCCGATATAGCGGTGAATATAATCGTCCCAGGTCAACTAGTACTGGTAGTCCCCCGTGCGGTAAGTCGCAGGCAACTGGATGTCGGCGTGATCCGATGCGAAGAGGGCTATCCCCATCCCCAACTGGCGCAATTGCGCCGCGCACTGAATCCGGTGGGCCCTGGACTTGGCCTTGGCCAGCGCGGGAAGCAACAGCGCCGCCAGGATCGCAATGATCGCAATGACCACCAGCAGTTCAATCAGCGTGAACCCTCCCGGCAGCCAACCGCGCTCAACCGCCGGGAGCCGCTCCCTCGTGCGTGAAAGCCTCCGGAGAGCAATCTGTGCCGGGCCCCAATCAAGGCTCGGCGAGGTCGATGCCAAACTCAACTTCATCGGTTGATTTGCTGCCTAGCCTAGCGCGTTCGGCTGCGATCACAAGTCATTTCTACCGCGTTTGCGGCCCATGAAACAGGTTGCGCTGGCCATCGTTCAGCCCCACATTTCCTTCGATGAACGACACCGGTCACCAACCGCCGCCGCCACCGCCTGCGTGGGAGCCGCATTATTCCGCACCTCCCGGCACGGAACCGAGCTTGGCGCAGAGGCTAAAGAAGCTCTTCGCTCCGATTGGGGTGGCGTTGCTGCTGGTGTTCAAGTTTGCGGCGAAGTTGAAGTTTATTGCCCTCCCGCTCGTTAAGTTTTTGCCGATTCTCTTGAAGACCGGCGGCACGATGGTGCTTTCGATCGGGGCTTACGCGCTGGCCTGGGGCTGGATGTTTGCCTTGGGATTTGTGCTGTTGATCTTTGTCCATGAGTGCGGACACCTCCTGGTGGCACGGTTCTTCGGTCTCAAGGCGGGGGCGCCGGTGTTCATCCCTTTTATGGGCGCGGTGATTGCGCTAAAGGACGCTCCCAAGGACGCGTGGATGGAGGCTTGGGTAGGCATTGGGGGCCCGCTGCTGGGGTCTGCGGGGGCGCTCGTTTGCGAGGGGTTGTACATGCTCACCGATAATCCGCTGTTCCGGGGTCTGGCTTTTTCCGGTTTCTTTCTGAACCTCTTCAATTTGGCGCCCATTGGCTTCCTGGATGGCGGACGCATCGTCACCGCGCTCTCGCCCTGGCTGTGGCTGGCGGGTGCGGCCGTGATGGTGGTGCTGCTGGGGCTTCATCCGAACTTTCTTGTCGGCCTCATCCTCCTGCTGTCGCTGCCCAGGCTATGGTTCCTATTCCGCAAGAAGAGCGACGAAGAGCGCCGCTACTTCGAGGTGAGGCCTGCCCGCAGGCTGGCCATGGCCGGAATGTACTTCGGCCTGATCGCAGCTCTGCTCCTGGGGATGGCGCTCACGCACATGGCGCAGGACTCCCAGCTTTAGACTTTGGGCAAAGCATCCTCACTGGCCTACAACGACCCGGTAGAAGCGCTGCTGCTGATTCGCTGCCCCATCACTTACCGTCAAGATTCCGCCCGTGCCGACTTGGCCGGACCCCAGGGCAGTCCAACTCGGCGCGGTGACTTGGTCTTTGTATTGCACCTGGTAAACCCTTCCCTGAACGCTGGACCAAGATAAGGTCAGGGTGCCGCCGCGCAGGCTCGTGGAGACGGATTGCGCGGCCGGCTCCTGCACGGTTACCGTGAAGCTGTTGGTCGCGCTCAGGTGCGGGTTGACCGGGTCGTACGGGTTGGTGTTGGTTGCCACCGTGGTGACAAGATTGGTGCTCGGGCTCTGGTTCTGCTGCGGCGTCCAGGTGATGATGCCGTTGG
>Ga0187889_10000926_pt1 | contig 33491 bp, 21 predicted proteins | sample June2016WEW_7_10_2_FD_132992 | JGI IMG/M metagenome (GOLD analysis project Ga0187889, IMG submission 132992) | Peatland microbial communities from SPRUCE experiment site at the Marcell Experimental Forest, Minnesota, USA - June2016WEW_7_100 | ecosystem: Environmental > Terrestrial > Soil >... | reverse complement strand
TCCGGGCTCGCTTCGGAAGATCTCGCGGTGGTCCGCCAGGGTGCGCTGGATAAGCCTCACGACATTGCCAACCGCGAGCGATTCGTACTGGAAGCCAGCCCGCTTCGCGCTGTTCCGAATGGACTTGGCCGCGAGCAGGAAGACTTCGCTGGGCGAACACGGGAGCAAGTGATGCAGCGTTTGGACAAGCTGGTCAGCCGTATGTGGATGCGGTTCGGCCACTAGCGCATTGAACAGCGGGGCAGCCTCTCGCCAGAAGCGGCCCAACTGCACCGGAGTCAACGCCCCTTTGCCGTTGCTGGTTCCTTCGTGTAAAGCACCACAGGCAAAGAGAAGCTGCGCGGCGACACCGTCGACGAGGAGAAGAGTCCGCTCTATCTTCTCCTTAACGTCCTCAACGGCTCCTTGGTCCGGTTGGTCAGGCTTACGTGGTTGGTGCAACGCTTCACGATGCTGCTGCAATTTCGCTTGAGCGGCAGCCAGCAGTTTGGAGAGGAAGTTCCATGTCCGCGCGCGGACCATGTCAGCGGAGGGGTCTGGCTTGACACCGTCGCCAGCGGTCAACCAGCCGCCGGCTCGGCAGGCTTCCGGCGCAGGAGTGAGCGCCCGGTTCGCTCGCTCGCTATCGCACTCGGCAACCAGATCCGTCACATAGACCTCGCACTCCGTGTCGCCCGTTCGGAGAAGGCGGAACAGGTACGTGTTTGCGACCGTCTCACGGATGTGGCTCTTCGCGGCAGCCCCCCGCGCAGCGCGGCCGGCGATCACAGCGAGCCTCGGCTTCACTTTGTCGGGCACCGTTGCCCAGAGCCGGTCAAGGGATCGCACCAGGGAATCCAGCACCGAGAAACTGCCTTCGTTGGCAATGAACAGGTCTATGAGCTCCCACATCAGGTCGGGTGAGGGTCCCTGCAAGGCCCAAAGCCGCTCAGCCAGGTTGAAGCGCAGCGGATGCGATCCGTCGGAGCAAAGTCGGCGGAGGGCCGCAGAGACTTCTTCGTCCGCGCGTTCTAGGCGTGATGCCAGGAAGGGCAGGCCACGGGCCGCATCAAGCCGCGGCGCAGGCCAGCTCCAGCTTGGCCAACGTTCGTCGTTCGCATCCTCGCTGTCCGCTTCCGGCACAGGGTCGGACGCCGCTTTGAGAAGAATCCGCCGAATGATCGTCCAGCGTTCGTCTCCCTTGGGCCATGAAGTCACATAGCCTGCGATTTTCTCGGCAGCGCCGACGAGGTGGCCCCAAAGTTCTCGTGCCATTATCGGCCCCTGCCTCGAGTATCCTTCCAGAGCGAGTTCGCATTGGTGGATCACTGGCCAACCGCCCTCAACCTCCTCATCGGTCGCTCTTTTGTTGTGGAGATCCAGGAAAGGCTTAAGAGCCTCGCGCAGCCGAAGCATTTCCTCCTTCGCCGGGGTTCCGCCGCTCAAGCCCAGTCGCTCGAGTTTTTGTTCGCTTGATAACCAATCGAAGGCAGCGGAAGGTCGCTGGGCCTTCTGTTTTTCCGGCAGTGGTTCCGCCGTTTGCCGCTCATGACGTAAATCCCCGACCGTTCCGAGCACGATGTTCGTTTGCTCCAAGGCCCTGAGTAGTCTGTCCTGAGCGCTTCCGACCCAGGAAGGGGTTGGCTTGCGGTCGGCCTCGTTTCGCAGCCGGACGTTGTTTGGCAGATCAAGGATCAGCCTCTCCAGGCGTTCGCGGTGGGACGCATCTCCCGCCTTGTGCAACGCGGCAAGCAAGGCGCTGCCGCCATGAGCGTAATCAGGATGCGTGAGGAACAAGGGTTCATTCAAGACGCTTTCCAATATGGAACCCAAAGTGGAGGGATGCTGTGCGCCGGCTTCCAGAAAAACCGTCCACAAAAGGGACGTATGATTGCAGACTGCGAACCGGTCAAGCGCCGCATTCAAGCGGGCAGTATCGCCTTCCGCAGCCCATTTGCGGAGCAGTTTCTCGAAATGAGAAAGTATCCGATTTTCCTCCCGTTCGAAGCTGCGTCCCCAGATATGGGAGTAATCTTCGATCAACTCGCAAGCTGCGCCGCGAAACTGCATCGCTGCCAGCACGTGCTCCCCGCCGCTCTTCCCGCCCGTGCGGCGGCGCACGACGGCGTTCCACGCAATGCACGCCGCCTCGGTCATCAGCGCGGCGTTCTCGCCTTTGCGGGCTTCATAGTACCCGGCAAGAGCGCAGTGGACAGCATGCCACTGGTCCCGTATTTGAAAACGCAGTGGCATGATGAGCGAACCCGTCACCTCAAACTCACCCGGCTCCGGCTGTGCGGCGAATGCCGCCTTGAACAGCCCCAGCACCACAGCGTCACCGCGGGAGCCCAAATGATCGAGGTTGACGGCAAGGTCATTCAGGTCGAATTGTGGGAACTCCCCAAGGCGTTCCTTGGCTAGAAGCGAGAGGAGTGCATGTTCGCTCTCGGGGGGCGCAGTGGTGAACGTTCGGCAGACTGTCTCGATGGCGGTGCGTCCTGCATACCGCCGCCCCTTCGTCACATCTTGGCTGACGTGATGGGCAAGGAGGCGGCGTCCTGCGACATTTAACGCGAGTCTTTGAGCCGCATCGGTCCCGGCGCTGACCGCGTTCAATCGAGCGAGGATGTGAACGAGAGGCCATTCGATGAACGGTTTGGTCGGGAGTTGGCCTGCCAACTGTTCGACGAATTCGCACCAACCTGCCGCGCCGGTGCGAATGAGGCCTGGATCAACGTCCTGGAGTGCCGAAGCGAGGTGGAGCAGAGCCTTGTGGCCTGGCGAGCCAGTGTTACTAGCAGAGCGGACAGCCGCCAGGAGCGGTTGCAGGTCGGGGAGCGTTTCAACGCGGCGAGCTGCGAGAACCGGCGCAAGTATGCGCGTGAGACCGTGCAACTTCGTCACGCCCTCCAGCCGGAGGGCAGACTCCCAGAACCCTTCCCTGCCATTCGGTCCATCCCAAATTTCCTCCAACGCAAACAGAAAGCTTTGCCGGTAGAAGACCGGTAAGAACGGCTCGCTGACGGCAAAATCACAGAACCGCGCCGGTGGTTCCGGAATCAGGCACCGAGCGATTGCGTAATCGTGCAGTAGATGGTGCGTGAACCGGATTTCATCGCCACCGACCGGAGTTCCATGCCGAAGGACAGGCGCCTGGAGGATGCCTCGGCTGCGGAGTTCACTGACGGAATCGAGCGCCGGGGCATCCAGGAGAAGCTGACTCAGCGAAACTGCCATACTGCGAGTGTCCACCATTTGGCGACAAACGGTCCGGAGCGCAACCTCGCGTTGGGCCGACCCCGGGCCTTCCGTGACGCGAGCTTCCCAAAACTTCCGCAGCAACAGCGCCGGGCTGTTCCAATCCGCCAACCGCTCAGGAGACACCCCGGCGCTCAACAACTCGGCGGCAAGCCGCAGGTGAAACGGCGAGCGATGGATTTCGCCAGACCTGCCATTCTTGCGCGCGCGCTCGATGAAAGGACGGATTTCCCCGCGCCTGGCGCCAAGGAAGTCCAATTGGGGTTCGGACAAACGCGTAAGGTGAAAATGTGCGACACCGGCGAAATCGTCTTTGGCGTGCCCCGCGGCCCCGGTGCCTGGAAATGACTCGCGCAGTTCACGACCGAATTTAAGGTCGAATTCCCGCACACTCGCGATGACCGTCCAGCCTGATTGCCCCCTCTGCACGTCACGCAGAAGGCGTCGCAGGCGCTTCTGCGTCTCCATGTCTCGAACCGCGTCGAGCGCGTCCGTGACGAGGAAACCGTGCGCGCCGTTCGGCCAATTGCCAAGGACCTCGTCAAGATCGTGGGCCAGGCCGGGAGGGTTGGCCGAGGCTCTTCCCTCCGGAGCGAACACCTCCTCCGCCAGCAGCAGGACTACGGGGAAACCCTCTTTTTGCAAAGCCTGGACGAGCGGATGGATCAGACCGCTCTTGCCGCAACCGGGTTCGCCGGTGAGCAGCAAATGTCCCGACTTCGCAGCGGTGATCAGGGCCGAAAGTTCGTCGGTTCTCGGGATGTGTACTGCGTCGGTTGGCCTTGGACCAAAGGGAAGGGTCGTGTGCTCCTCAAGGAGGTCAAGGTTACGAGCCGTCAACTCCTGCAGCCGGGCGATGTCTTCCGCATAATCCGGCGGAGACTGGAGCGCAATGCCACCCTCAACGAGAGCCTGGCGCAACGAGCCTGGAGTGACGCGAACACCGCGCTGGTCAACTCTCGCGAAGAAGTGTTCCAGTTTATCCCAAACCCGTCGCGCTTCTTTGGGGTCCGCGACGACGTGGCTGCGAATATCGCTTTCCGCCCGGATTTCGAGCCGTTGGCCGCACTCGAAGTCGTAAATGTCCACATACACCTGGCGGACAAAGCTCCGCAGCTCGTCATCGGTTGGCGGCTGCCCCGATTGCCTCTTCCACGCGCGTCGCGCTGCCCCCAGCAACGCCTTGAGAGCCGTCGCCTCCTTGGGTTGGCGACCGCGCATGAACTTGGAAAGGGAAGTGTCGCCTGCATCCATGCGAAGTGCGTCAAGGGCACAGACCAGGTTGTGGGTCGCCGCTAAACCGGCGCTGGAAGGGACCGCCCAAAGAAGCCGGCTCTTTGCACGGGCCTTGGACGACAACTTCAAAAACTGGCGAACGAAGGCACCTACCGTGTCCGCAAACGCCCGGCTCTTCGCTGTGAGCGGGATGGTTGCGCTTCGTTTTTTCGCCGAGATGAAAACGCACGCCTCAGCGTCGCCGCGCAGGCTCACGACAACGTCGTCCACCGGCTCAGGCGCTTGCATCGTGATCGACGAGACGTCGGCGCCGCTCATGCCCTCCCAAACGGAGCATTTGCTCCCAGCGAGCATCTTCACCGCGATAGAGGCAGCGACGCGGACCTCATAGTTTACACCGGTAGCCGTCGCACGGCCGCCAAAGCGGCGGGAAGGCCCATTGGCCCGAGGTGCATGAAACAATCGTCGCCCTCCTTGAGGGCTTTTGGTTCGCGGACTTGCGATCGAAGCCTCTGCGGTCGGCTGCGGGTTCAACGGTGGGGAGCGTCGGCGCCCTTGGAGCAGTTGGGCGCGGTTCCGCAATTCTTCGAGAAGAGCGAGCTTTTTTCCAGGCAGAAGTTCAGAAATTGTGCGGCGGTAGTCGCGTTTCTTGTTCAACTGACGCTGCAGATCGAAATCCGCGCCGAGCAGGCGCAGCCTCTCGTCCGGCGAAAGCCCGGCGAGAATGCGCTGGTACTCGCGGTTGCCTTCAAGCTCGTGGTCCGGGTCCATGTCTAGTCGAGGATCTCTCTTTTGAATTTGCGCCAACGATCAAGCAGGCCGTGGCGAGCGAGGATTTCGCTGAAGCGGGATTCATTGAAACCCTTCGAGTCGAGAAAGCGAGGCAGACGAACTTTGTCTTTGGGACGCCCCAGTTGAAATGCGATAGCGGCGAGATGTTCAATGGTGAAGACTCGCGCGGGCACCCCATCGATCTCCTTTTCAACGGCTTCATCAAGAGCTTCCTTGAGGAGCGGCTTGTCGGCTGGAAGGAACTGCACCTGCCAGCCGGCGACAGCAAAATACCCCTTGTCGTTGAGCCGGCAGCCGCGGGCTGCCAAATACCTGTGGATGGGATCGAGCGACACAAGCGATTGCCCAGGCAACGGTTTCAAGACGATATACACATCGACATCGTCGGTCGAATCAACCTCAACAGGGTAGAATGCCGCTCCCACTGCTCCACCGATGGCGTATCTGCTAATCACTCCGTCGGCCTGCATTTGATTGATGACGGCGATGGTTTGTTTGATGTTCACAAGGACATTTTACGAAAAAGGTTACTCCATTTTGCCGGGCAAGGCGAGGGATTCATCACTGCTCAGGGCTGGGGTTTCGGCCAACGTGATGTGCGTTCGCGCCGGTGTATGCGGTCACGGGGAAAGGGCATCTTCAAAGCGAGGGCGTGGGCACGCCGCAGAAAATCAAACGCAGGCTCAAGCGGCGGCGTGAGAGGACCGTGGCTTGAACTGTTTCTTCACGGTTTCAGCGAGCCGAAGTATTCGTAGAAGACGGTTGCGAGGCTGGCGCCGTAGTCCTCCCAGTGCCGGGCCGAGGGGTAATCCTTGAGGCCCTCAATCCAGTTGCAATTGAATTCGTGAACGACGGCATCGATGCCGTAACGTTCCAGCCAACCGTCGCCCAGGGTGCCCGAATTGCGGAAGGTTTCGCGGGTGCTGCCTTCGGCGAACCAAGTGTGCCGGCGGAGCAACTGTTCGAATGCGGCCATGCGCTGGAGATGCTCTGATAACCGGGGCACCGGGGGCCGGCTAAGGTGCAGTTGGCCGCTGCCATCGTTGTGCAGCTCCAGCGCGAGGTGCGGAGGTTGGCCGGCCCTGATCATGCCCTCGAGCCACTTCTCCAGGGCGTAATTCTCCGGCGCGAATTGCGGGTCGGCGGGCTTGTCCCACTGGCGATTGAGGTCTTTGCCCTGCAGGTTGAACCGGGTGCGCCCGCGGGCGACGCCGTCCTTGTTGGCCATCGGCAGAATATAGGCGCAGTACCGGGCCAGGCATTTCCTGGACAACTCGTCATGGCGGAGGAGCCGTCGGATGAGTCCCTGGACGACCCAACTGCTGCCCGCTTCCCACGGATGCGCCCGGGCCCGGAGGAAGACGCGATACCGGGCCCGGGGATGACCGATGCGGAGGAGCTCCAACTCGCGGCCTTCGACCGTCCTGCCGATGGAATCGATCTGCACACGCCGATCGTTCCCGATGGACGCCAGAAGATGATCCAGGTCAGACAGGCGATACGGTTCGACACGCGCCACATAAAGCCTGGGGCCGGGCATCCAGAGGGTGAGGCGCACGCGGTTTTCCGGGAGGCCCTCGAGCGCAATCGCCCGCCAATCCCGCCCGTCCTGCGAGATGACCGCAGTTTTCAATTCCTTGGCGACGGAGCCGGCCTGGCCGTTCCAGATGTTGTCCAGGTTCTTGAATTCCAGGGTGAGCGCGGAGCCAGCCCTGGCCTGGAGCAGGAAGTGGAAGTGGCCGGCGGCGCGGTTGGGTGAGGAGCGCTCGTGGTCGTAGAGGAGGTAAATATTGATGGCGCCGTCCGCAGCAAGATCATACCAGAGCGGTGACGCGTTCTCGAAGCTCGTGTCGATGTACTCAAGGCCCGTTGTGGGCAAAGGGGACTGCGCCGCTGACGGGGGCGTCCCCGGCCTTTCCTTGGGTGCCGAACCAGTATCTGCGAAGCCGGCCGGCGCCGCTCCGCCCCCCAGTCCCGTGAGCACGACGCCAGCGGTTTGTTTCAAGAACTCGCGTCTGCTTGTCATGAGCATCTGAAGGCACGGTGGAAAGGTAAAGCGGCTTTGTCGAGCGAAATCCCTCGCGTCCGTTTCTATAGACCTGCTGAGGAGTCCGTGGGATGCACTCCAGACGGACGGCCCCTCACCCCGGCCCTCTCCCCATCGGATGGGGAGAGGGAGAGTGGTTGGCCGCCACACACTGTAGGGCAACCCGAGGACTGAGTAGTATGGGGTTTTCGCGGCCCACAGCCGTTCCGCGACTATTGCCGGGAAGCCGCGCAGGAATCCTGCGCGCGCGCACCTCCGGTCGGCACGGGCTGGCCATCCAGGGATGTCCGCACCCGTTGGAGGAGCGTGGCGGGCTCATAAGGCTTGGCCAGAAAATCACGTCCCTTTAGCCAAGAGAGGTCTTTGCCGGCCACTCCCGGACTATACCCGCTGGTGTAGATCACCCGGAGGGCGGTGTCCTCCGCCAAGAGATGGTCGGCCAATTGGCGGCCAGAAAGCCCGCCTGGCATCACCATATCCGTAAGCAGGAGGTGAATCTTGTCCTTGACTTCCGCGCGAAGTTCGAGGGCCTCCTTGCCTGAGTTGGCGGAAAGGACCTTGTACCCGTAGGATTTGAGCACGCCGGTCACGTACCCACGGACCTCCTCTTCGTCCTCGACCACCAGGATGGTTTCGTCGCCACCCTTCGAGGGCGAGGGCGTCGACGGGGCCGGGCCAGGTTCCGGGCCGGCGGCGCCGGCCGGAATGAAGATATGGAAGGTGGAGCCTTGGCCTGGCTGGCTCTGGACTTCCACCCACCCGGCGTGCTGTTTGGCGATTCCATAGACGGTGGCGAGGCCCAAGCCGGTCCCTTTGCCCACCGGCTTGGTGGTAAAGAACGGCTCAAAAATGCGGGGCAGAAGCTCCGGCGGAATGCCGCAGCCCGTATCGGCGACGCCGATGCGGACGAACCGGCCGGGGTGGGCTTCCCGATCGGTTTGCCCAAGGGAGGGACTGAGCTCCACCGGCTCGGCGCTGATGGTTAAGAGGCCGCCCTGGGGCATGGCATCACGGGCATTGACCGCCAGGTTCATCAGCATCTGCTCCATCATCCCCGCATCCGCGTTGATCCACAACGGGGGAGGAGGCGCATTGACTCTCACAGCGATGTGTTCGCCCAATACCCGCCGCAGCATGTCCGAAACGGCCGAAAGCGTGTCCTGGATAGTGACGGGGCGCATCTGGATGACCTGCTTGCGGCTGAAGGTCAGCAGTTGGCGGACCAGTTTGCTGGCCCGTTCCGCCGCCGCGGCGATCGTCCGGAGGGGTCCGGTGTCTGGGGATTCCGGGGGTTTGGCGGCCAGGAGCAGACTGGCGTGGCCCTGGACGACGGTGATGATGTTGTTAAAATCGTGGGCGACGCCGGCCGCCAATGGGCCCACGGCCTCCATCTTCTGGGCTTGCCGCAGTTGGTTCTCCAGCTTTAGCTGCTCGGTCACGTCCTGGGCTATGGTGAGAAAGAACGGTTCGCCTTCCAGCTCGAACAGCTCCACGGACAAGAGGATCTCCCTGAGTTGGTTTGATTTGGTGCGCAACCGGCAGGGCATGTTGCGGACGGACATCTGGTCCTGGAGCGTGCGCAGCATGGCGGTGCCCGAGCTGGGATCGCCCCAGAGGCTCAACTCCTGGGGCGTGCGGTCGACCAGTTCGTCGCGGCTGTAGCCCGTCAACTTCTGGAAGCCGAGGTTGGCGTCCACATATTTTTCCAGCCGGAGGGACTGGATGGCCAGAGGGATGGGGCTGGCTTTGAAGGCCTTGGAAAACCGCTCTTCAGAGAGGCGCAAGGCGTTTTCGAGCAGCATCCGTTCCTCGATTTCCTTTTTGAGATGCTCGTTGGCGGACTGGAGCTCGGTGGTGCGCTGGCTGACCAGTTGGTCGAGGTCCTTGAGGCGGCACTTCACTTCCTGACTCAGATGCCATTTTTCGGTCAAGGCATGGGCCAACTGCAGGACCTCGATATTATCGAAGGGCTTCTTGAGAACGACCAGGCTGTCGGACTTGCCGATGCGCCCAATCATCTCCTCCCAGGAGTAATCGGAGTAGGCCGTGCAAATCACGACTTGCAGGTTCGGATACGTCTGCCAGATTCGGTTGATGGTCTCCACCCCGTCCCACCCAGGGGGCATCCGCACGTCCACAAACGCCAGCGCGAAGGGCCGTCCGGCGGCCTCGGCCTCCTGCACCTTCGCCAAGCCCTCCTGGCCCTGGAAGGCGGATTCGATTTCAAATCGTGCTTGCTCAAGGGGGGAGGGCTCTTCCCCAAAGAGCAGCGCTTTGGTTCCAGCCAAAGCGTCCTCGCTTTCCTCCTGGCCGGCGAGGATCTTGCGGATGTCATCGTGGATCGATGGGTTATCGTCGATGACCAGGATGCGGTTGTTTTTGAGTTCCACAGAGGTGTGCATAATCTAAAAGACTCACTTCTTGGCCTTCCGGCTGGTTATGGGGAGTTCCAGGGTGAACGTGGCCCCTCTGCCCAGGCCTTCGCTGTGGGCCGTCAACTGGCCGCCCATTTCTTTGGCGGCGTTGGCCCCGCTATGCAGCCCGAAGCCGTGGCCACCCTTTCGGGTGGTGAATCCATGGGAGAAAATGCGGGTGAGGTTTTCCGGGGGAATGCCGATGCCGTTGTCCGCCACGGTCACCTTCACGCAATCGTTGCCATTCATGCCGAGGCCTGCCGTGAGCCGCTTCTCCGGACTTTGGCAGGCGTCCAGGGCGTATTTCGCATTATGGACGAGGTTGACGAGGATCTGCAGGACCTGGTGCTTGTCCACGGTCAACGGGGGCGCGTCCGAGTATTGGCGGATGATGGTTATTCCATGGCGCGTCAATCCGGCGGTGTTCATCTGCAGGGCATCATCCAGCAGTTTGGCGATGGACACCTGCTCCAGGAAGCCCGAGACCTGCGCGTAACTCTGCTGCATCGCCACGATTTCTTTGATGTGCTCCACATTGCGCGCGAGCTGGTCCTGCTCCGCCTGGAGCGCGGCGTGCTCATGCCCCAGGCGCTCGGCCAGTTGGATGATGAAGCCGGGCACCAGCCGCCCCTTGGGGTCGGTGGTCAGATATGAGCCGAGGTCGGCCTGATGTTGTTGGAGGAGGACGCCCAGCCTGCCCAGGCTTGAAACCTCCGACCGCCGCAGTTTCTCGCGGATGAGGGTGGTGGATACGTTGACGCTGTTGAGGACATTGCCGACATTGTGGAGCACGCCTGTGGCCACCTCGGCCATGCCCGCCTCGCGGGAGGCCACGAGGAGGTCCTGCTGCGCCTCAGCCAGTTCGGTACGCGCCTTTTCCTTGGCCGCCACTTGCTCCTGCAGTTCCCGGGTGCGTTCGCTGACGCGTTGCTCGAGCATCTGGTCCCGCTGAAGCAGGCTGCCGGCCATCGAGTTGAACGAGTCGGCCAGGAGCTCGACCTCATCGCCGGTGTGGATGACTGCCCGGGCTGAGAGGTCGCCGCGCGCAATCCGGCCGACGACCGATTGGAGGGTGCGGAGCGGCCGCACCAGGAATCGGGCGTAGATGCCGGAGCCCAGGAGGCTCAGCAGAATGCAGACCAGGGCCAGGATGCCGGTGCGCCGGCACACCGTGGCGACGCTGCGGTCGTAGCTTTGCAGCGAAAGCCCGACATGGATCCAGCCCCATTGGATGCCCGAGTAGTCGAACGGTTGCGAGTAGTGGAACACGCGGCGATTGAACTCGGGGACGACGCCGATGGCGCTGCTTGAGGCGCGCGCCTCCGGGTGCCACTCCTTGGGCAGTTGGCCGGAGCGCCAACTCGACTTTTCGTGGATCCAGGACTCGCCGCTGTTCTTGGTGATCACCAAATACTCAAGGGATCTGTCTTCCTTGACGATTTGCAGGCAGTGGTCCACGAGCGTGCTGTAGTCTTCGTTCACGACCGCCCCGGTCACAACATCACGGACAGACACGGCCACGCCGGCGGCCTTCGATTCGAGGTTTTCGAGGAAGGTTCTCTTCTGTTCGGGGATGATGACCGTCACGAAGACCGACACGGTCACAACCGTGATCGACCACGCCAGCAGGGCAATCCTCAGCGTGATGCCGAATCGTCTGGTTTTCGTGCGGGTCATGGCGCGCTCCGGGTTTGGCCGCCGGGCAGGGTGGCAAGGTTGGGTTAGCCCAAGGTTTCGCCAGTGGTCCTGAGCTTCCGCACGGTACTTAGACATTCGTCTTTGAAGGGCAGCAGGAGCCGTTGCCCCTTGGGTTCGGCACGCACCTCCGCGTGTGTCTGGGGCTGGTTCTTCATTGGCCCGGTCCTCCGGGTTGGCTGGGTGGAGGGGGGAGCTGCGCGGATAGCTGCGCATGGGCTGCCAGCAAATCAAGGGCGGTGTCCAGAGAGGAGACCGGGCAAACCTCCAAGGCCTCGCCTTGGAAGAGCGTTAGGACCTGCTGGCTGGCGGCCGTCGAATGCACTTTCTCGATTTCGGCTAAGATCTGGTCTTTGACGGGACTGGAGTAATCAGCTCGAAAAAGAAACGCTATGGGCACCACTGCGGGCGAGGACACGAGGGTCTTGAGCTGACGGCCCACCTGGGGGTTGAGTTCGACCATGGTTTGGAACCCACACCGGGTCACGACGCACGCGTCGTTCAGGTGGAGATAACCGGCCTTGCCGCTTATTTGCGGCCAATAGCCCGCCAGGGCCTGGCGGTGCTGGGCCTCAGCCATGACCACGGCGAACTTCGAGGCCCGCCGCCGATGGTTGTTCTGCATGGCGGTTCTCAAACAGTCCTCGAGCGTCATCTCCTGCACGGCCCCGGCATCGCGGCTTGGCTGCGGCATTGGCCCGCCGGTTTGGTCCGCGCCTTTCCCTGGCTCGGCGAGCAGGCAGGCGGCTGTGGCCAACGCGGCCCCAGTTGCTCTTAAGCGTCCGGCGGTCCCAGTGTTTCTCATAAACTACTTGTGTGCGTGCGCAGTTCTTGTGCCAACCTCCGTTGGCATCAACGGATCAGGCCTTGCACACCAAGTCAACCCATCCTATCGGAAGGAGAAATCGCCTGCTTTAGCCCCTTTTGCGACTTTGGGCGCAGGAAGATGTGAACACCCGAGTCATCGGATACCATGGCTGCGATCTCCAAACGCTGACGCGACATTGTCCGCTCCTGGCCGTGCCGATTGCACGTTCGTGAAGTGCCGGCCTCTGGCACAAGCAACCGCCCTGGTTCCAAAATGTTAGGGACTTCGGACTTCGGATTTCTTTCGACCTTCGACCTTCGACCTTCGGACTTCCAACCGTGGCGCGGGCGGGGTCTTCAAACGCCCTCAGCGCCTGAACGCCCATCGGAGCATTTCCAGGACCTTGGGCGGCTGGCCGGTGCGGAGGATGCCGATGCGGAAGATGCGTCCGGCCAGGTAGAGGGCGCCGATGGTGGTGGCCAGCAACAGGACCAGGGTGCCGAGGAGGTCAATGAGAGGCGGGTCTGCGGTGGCCCGGTTCATCATGATAAACGGGGTGTAAAGGGGGATCCAGGAGAGCACCCGCGCCAGCGGACCGTTGGGGTCTTTGGGAATGAAGGTCATGGTCATCAGCGGCACCATCATCAGCAGGGTCATCGCCGCCATGTAGCTCTGGGCCTCTTTGAGGGTGTTGCAGACGCTGCCGATCGAAAGAATGAAGGCGGCGTACATCAGGTAGCCCAGGAGGAAATACACCGCAAACACGGGCACCAGGTTGGAGGTCCGCAGGACCAGAAAGACCTGGCCGATGAGCTCGGAGGCGCCGCCGGATTTCCAGCTCAAAATGCCGAACAGCGCCGCCACCCAGGCGCCGACCATCGTTAGGCCGATGGCGGCGATGCCGAAGAGCTTGCCCATCATCAATTCGCCCGGCGTGACCGAGGAGAGGAGCACTTCGATGATGCGGTTGGATTTTTCTTCGATGGTGTTGCTCAAGAGCATCTGCATGACCGAGAAAATGGCCACCCATAACAGATAGACAAAGGCGCTGGGCGCCCATTGCCGGATGGTGTCGAGTGTGCCAATGGCTTCGCGGCCCTTTTCCTTCTTGGGGTTGAGGCTGGCGACCGGGATATAGGTGTGCTCGACCTGCTCGATAACGCCCGCATCCATGCCGCGCGCCAAGTATTCGCGGCGGCGAATCTCGGCGTTGACGGCGCGCTCCACTTCTTCCCGCAGCCGGGGGTCCGAGGCATTGGCCGACCAGTATTGGATCTGCCGAGGGGAGGCCGGCGGCCGGGGACCGGCGGCCGGGGACCGGGTTTGAGGGCGGACGATTTGGTTTTCGTAATCAGGCGGAATCAGGATGGCGGCGGCCAGTTGGACCGGCAAGCCATCGGCCTCCAGGACTTTGTCCTGGCGCAAATAGGGTTTCAGGTCGTCGGCAATCGAGGACAACTCGGCTTTGGGGTTGATGGTCGAGGGGAGTTTGACCTGCTGAAAGGGCCGGCGCGGTTCCTGGAACGGCGGAGCGCCGGGGCGCAGCCGGGGCTCAAGCTGCGCGAGGAAGAAGTCCCTGCCACCCTTGGCGACAAAAGTCTCCAGGGACAGAGCGTCTGCCTCGTTGAGGTCTTCCAGGGAAGGCGCCGGGCGTGGCGCGGCCGAGTTGGTCATCGGGAGCGCGTTCTTTCGGGCATATTCCTTGAGGGCCCCCAGCATCTGCCGCTGGCAGGATTTTTCGAGGGCGGCTTCGATGGCCGGAGCCAGGCCGCGCGATGGGTCCACGAGGATAAAATAGCGGACTGGCGTGGCTTTTTGTTCGAGCAAAATCGGCACCTGGACCGAAAGAAACACGATGAGCGGAAACAGGAACAGCCCGACCCAAAAGCCACGGGTCTTGGCATTCTCGGCGTACTCGCGCCAGGCGACCAGTAAGGCGGATTTCATCGGAATGCGACCTCCCTGGCTTCCGGCCCCACCAGGCGCATGAAGACATCATGCAGGGTCGGTTCGGATTGGTTGAAGCTCTGGAGCCGAATCCCCCGGCCGAAACAGGTCTGCAAGATGACTTGCGGGTCCGAATTCTCCCGTAATTCCAGTTCCCAGTGCAAGGAACCCGGGTCCCGCCCATCGGCCTGGCCGTCGGCCCGAGGCAGCGGACGCACGGCGCTGACTTCGGCCAAATCGCGCAGCGGTGAGATGTCGTCCCCGGTCTCCAGGCGCACGCGGCGGGGCACCGTTCGTTTGGCCTCCGCCATCGAACCGTCGAAGATCAGGCGGCCCCTGGCAATGAGCAGGATGCGCTGGCACAGACGCTCGGCGTGCTCCATGACGTGAGTCGAGAAAAGGACCGTGCGGTCCCGCCGGGCCAGGTCGCGAATCAGGTCTTCCATCACCCCCTGGTTCACCGGGTCCAGCCCCGCAAAGGGCTCGTCCAGGATCACCAATTCCGGGTCGTGGGCGATGGAAGCCAGGATTTGCACCTTCTGGGCCATTCCCTTGGAGAGCGCATCTGTCGGTTTCTCGGCAAAGTCCTTCAGGCCGTAGCGTTCCAGCAACTCGAAGGCCCGTTTCCTGGCGGCCTTGCGGGTCATCCCTTTCAACGTTGCGAAATAGGCGATGATCGACCAGGCCCTCATCTTCTTGTAAAGCCCCTTCTCTTCCGGGAGGTAACCCAGGCGATGACGCACCTCCAGCGCCGAGGACCGGCCCAGCACCGTGATGGCGCCGCTGGTGGGCTTGAGGATCTCGAGGATCATGCGAATCGTCGTCGTCTTGCCCGCGCCGTTGGGGCCGAGAAAACCACAAATCGAGCCGGGGCCCAGGCTGAAACTAACGTCCTCGACGGCCTTGAACTGGCCGAAGAGCTTAGTGACGTGGCGCAACTGGAGCGCCGCGGCAGCCGGCATTTCGTTTTCGGATTTCATGTGGAGAGTGAGAACCAGCCCAGCTCGCAGGCCGTAGAAACAAAGTGCCCCAAGGGATGGCCTCTCGGTCGAACCGGGGTTCCTTGATCGAACAGGATTTGCATTAGCCGGGCACGTTCACGCCACCGCCAGACCGGAAACTTCACACCTCGGCACATCCGTGACAGCTCCGTTAGGAGCGGCATATTTATAGAAACGCAGCTCCACAAGGCCCCTGCCGCGCTCCGTCAGGAGCGGCATGGCAGCGGTCTGGACTGTGCTGCCCTGACATGCCGCTCCTGACGGAGCTTTGCCGAGGCGGCAACTGAACTAAGACCCGCGCGCCGCTGACCTTATCGGCAACCCGTTCGACCGCTGCGCATTGGCTCCAAGCCATCATCGACTTTACTCTGCCATTTTGCCGCAACGGGGGCAAGTCCTGGCTTGGAAGCAGTTTGCGCTGGGGCGTATTTCACTTTTTTGGGTGGCAGTTTCCGGCTCCTCATCTTAATCTCGCTCCTGATTTGATGCCGATGACCCTTGACCAGAGAAATGAAACAGGCTGAGCTTTTGGCGATGGACGAAGATCAAGCACCTGCCGCAGCGGGGGAACCGATGGATCTGTGGGTCACCCTCGATCTGGCCGGTGGCTGCTTCCTTTTTCAATGGCAGGCGCCCGGGGCCGCGGTGTTGGCGGGATACGCGGAATTGGAGGCAACACCTCATCACGGATTTTGGTGGCATTCGTTGACCCTCAACCTGGACATGGGCGGACAGATCAAGCGGGAGGGCTGCAGCAGCCGCGGCACTTCAGCCCATGCCTTGGTCGCCCGGCTGCGGAAACGGTTTCCGGTTCCCGACGACCGGGTGCATGTGCGCGTGAAACGCGAGCCGGGCCAGGCCCCGCAGAGGCCGGAGACGGCCCTGCCGGCGCCGTTGCCCGCGGACATCCCCGTGTGGAAGTGGCTGGGACGCCAGGTCCATGAATTTGCGCGCCTGGTGGAAGTGGCGACAGAAGGGACGGCTTCCTCCGAAGGCTCCGGCCAGCGGGCGGCGCGCGCCCTGGCCCGCCAATGGCTCGGCGCCCGGTTGGATGCCCCGGAAGGCGGCCAAGGCCCGGGTTTGTTTCCGCCCCCGGCCAAGCCCCGGCTCGAGCTCCGCGTCACCCTTCAAATGGTCGAGGACCATGTGCTTCTCGAGTGGACCGAATCGCCGGGCCGGCGTCCGGTGGCAACCGCCCGAGTGGAATGTACCGGAAGCAACGAACTGACGTGGACCCTCGATGCGGACGGCCGGCGCGAGCAGACGCCCACCACCTTTGACCGTCGAATGATTCGCGCGGCGCTCGACCGCTGGCTGGCCCGCTTTCCGAGCGAGCCGGCCGGGTTCGCCGCCTTTGCGGTCAAAGCGCAGCGGCACGCCCCCGTGCCGGTCCTGGCTGAAATGTTCCCTTTGCCGCCCGGCGAATCACCTGCGGATTGGTTGACGGACCGCATCGAGGAAATGGCCAAGGCCTTGCGCCCCGATTTCGCGCCTCCGTCCCCCGATCTCTCGACCCTGGGCGAAATGGCGGACGTGATGGAGCCGTTGCTGCGCGCGGAGATGGAGCGGGATGCGAGGCGCGCCGAGCGCCGGGAGGAGAAGCGGGCGGAGGACGAGTTCCGCCGCCGCCAGCTCCTCGAGCGCCTGGCCGAAAGACGCCGCCGCCGGGAAGAACGCGCCCAGGAACGCAAGACGGCGGAGGCAAAAACCCAGCCCAAGACCCATGGCGCCCCTGCCGCCGAGCCCAAACTGACCCCTCATCCGCCCCTGCCGCCGGTGCCTCTGCGCATCGAATTGCCCGGATTGGAGTTCCAGGAAACGACCTTCCCCCTGGCCGACCTGAGGCACTACGGCTTGCGCGAGCGGGCCGCCCTGTGGTGGGTTTCCAACCAGTCCGACGATCTGCTCTGCCTGCCCCATTGCCGCATCCTGCACCTGGATTACCAGGAACGAACGGCCTTGCGGGTCCTGGGACCCTTGCGGGGCCGGGCGTTGCTCTCCGATGAAGTCGGCCTGGGCAAGACGATCGAGGCGGGCCTGGTGCTCAAGGAACTCCTGACTCGGGGCCTGGTCAAGCGGTTCCTGGTGCTGACCGTGCCCTCGCTCGTAGACCAGTGGGAAGAGGAACTGAACGACAAATTCGGCCTGACCACTGCCACGACCAACCAGGCAGCGGCCCGGGGTGACGGCCAGCGATTCTGGCGCGAGAACACGGGCATCATCGCCAGCCTCCACACCCTCAAGCAGCCCGCCCAGCTCGAGATTGCGCGCCAGGAGCACTGGGACATGCTCATCGTGGACGAGGCGCATTACTTGCGAAACCGCGAATCGCAGGCCTGGCAGGCGGTCAACGCGCTGCCGCGCCAGTTCCTGCTCCTGCTCACGGCCACGCCGGTCCAAAACTCGCTCGAGGAACTCTACAACCTGGTCACCCTCTTGCAGCCCGGGCAATTGCCCAGCCCCAAGGAATTCCGGGCGCGCTTCATCGACCCGAAGCGGCCCCGCCAGCCGCGCGAGCCGGAGGAGTTGCGCCGCCTGCTGGCCCAGGTGATGATTCGCAACACCCGGGCCAATGCCGGGCTGCATCTGCCGCCCCGCCGCGCCGAAACGGTCCTCTTCGAACCCCAGGAGGCCGAACGCGGCTTTTGGGAACAGTGGGAAGCGGAGTTTCGCGGGCGCCTGGCCCAGCTCAACCCCAGCCAGGCCAGCCTCTGGGGGCGGCTCTTGTTGCAGGCCGCAGGCAGCAGCCCGATGGCCTGGCGCGAGGCGCTGAAAAAGTTCCCGGACCCGGCGGCCGCTCGGGCCTGGAGCGCGCAAGCGCCGCTGGAAAGCAGTTGGCGGCGCAAGTGCGAACTGCTGGCGCCGCTGGCGCGCGGGGAAGGCGGGCTGGTCATCTTCACGCAATTCCTGGAGACGCAGGCCGCCTTGGCCGAGGAACTCCGCCACGCGGGCATCGAGACTTTCGTCATCAACGGCGCAACGCCCCCGCCCGAGCGCCAGCCCATCACCGAGAGCTTCCACCGCCACGGCGGCGCCCTCCTCCTGACCCGCAGCGGCACCGAGGGCCGCAACCTCCAGTTCTCCCATCGCCTCGCCAATTTCGACCTGCCGTGGAACCCGATGGAAATCGAGCAGCGCATCGGCCGCCTCCACCGCCTCGGCCAGCATCAGCCCGTGCGCATCTACAACTTCGTCCAGGCCGGCACCCTCCAGGAACATCTGCTGCATCTCCTCCAGGAGAAACTCAATTTGTTCGAGTTGGTCGTCGGCGAAACCGGCCTGGTTCTGGGCGAACGGTTCAGCAGCGATGAATTCGCCGAGGAAGTCCTGCGGCGCTGGCGCCAGAGCGAGGGCCGCGTGGCCCAGGCCCTGGCGGGCCTGGGCGAGGAATTGGCCGCCGCCCGCGACAGCTACAGCGAAATCAAAAAACTCGATGAGACGCTCTTCGAGAAGGATTATGAAACTTGATCGTCTCCCCTACGATCCTGCGGCGCTGGTCACCTTCTATGAGGAAGGGTTCACCTCCCTGGGTGCCCTGTCCGAACGGACCTGGCACGACCGTCTGGAGATTGTCGCCCAGGGCGAGCCCGCCAAACTCTGGAACCCTGGCGGCGCACTCCACGAGGTCGAGCTGGTCTTCGCCCCGGCCGACGCCACCAGCGCGCGCGATGCCGCCCGGGAAGTCTTTCCGGGCTGCCCCTTGACGTTCCGTCTGGCCGAGGCGCTGCGCCCCGCCCCGCTGCCGCTGGAGCGGGTGGTGCTGGCCGGCCAGGGACCCGCCCGTCCCCCCGATGCGGCGGTAGCCGAGAAGCTCTGGCGCGCGCAATTCGGGAACCCGGCGCGCTGGTGCCTGGCGGCCCCCTTCAAGGCCGCTTTCCATTTTTCACTCCTGGCCCTGGTCCGTTGTGAAATCCAGGCCATCGACCAGCATTGGTCGCTGCGCCGGCTGGCCTTCGCGCTGCCTGAGGGCCAACCGGATGAGTCCCTCGCCCAATCGCTCAGCCTGGCCCAGACCGACCCGGCGCCGCAGGACATCCCCTGGCCCGCGCCCGACCTCGAGCGTTGGATGGCCTTTCTGCGCGCCGCGCTCGAGGCCGACCTCGCCCCCGATCTGGCCGCCATCCGCACGCGGCAGGAAAACTATCTGCGCCGGGAGTTGGACCGCATCGATGAGTACTTCCAGAGCTACGAACGCGAACTCTCCGCCCGCGCCGCCCGCAGCGCCAGCCAAGGCGCCAAGCTCAAGACCGCCGACCGGCTGGCCGCCGCCAGGGCCGAGCACACCCGCCGGCGGGCCGACCAGGTCGCGCGCCATGAAATCCGCGTCCAGCCGCAGATCGATGCCCTCTTGCTGGCCGCAGAGCCCGCCTGGAGCGCAACCATCCAGGCTGATGCCGCGCGCCAGACCCAAACCCTCGAAGCCCGATTCGTGCCCCGAGCCCGCAGATGGTTCAAGGAAGGTCCCGTCCAGGACGTTTCATAGGGTTTCGCAACCCGGAAGGCGTAGCGCAGGCTTCCAGCCTGCTGTGTCGCGGATTTCCAATCCGCAGATGCGGCCAAGCAGGTACAGCCTGCCGACTGGAAGTCGGCGATACAGCAGGTTTGGAAACCTGCGCTACGCGGCCTCGGAGCCCGGTACCGCTCCTGGGCTATAAATATCCAGGTTAGATTAGATCCCCTTGGGCATCGGCTTCCAGGCGCCCTTGCTCTTTGTGCTCTTGAGGGCCGTCTCGATGAAGGCAAGGCCTTTCCAGCCGTCTTCGACATTGGCGTATTTGGCGCCGTCACATTTAAAGGGCTCGCCCGCTTCCCATTTGCGGACATCGGCCTCGAAGCAACGATGCAGCCGCGCGTAAGCGTCGTGGAAGGCCTCAGGATGGCCCGACGGAATGGTGGGCTCGGCCATGAGGCCGGCCGGCACATCTTTGGGCAGAAAGCCGTCCCCGGGAGTGACTGCCCCGCGCCAATACACCCGGTCGGCTTGATTGGCCAGGAGGATAGTGATGGATTCGGGCTCTTCCTGGCGCCAGCGGAGGCTGCCCTTGGTGCCGCAGATGTTAATCCCCAGGTCGTTCTTGTAGCCGATGCAAATCTGGGAAGCGCGCACCAGGGCCTTGCCCCCGTTGCTCAGTCTGCAATAGGTGGTGAAGTGGTCGTCCAGCGGCCGGCCTTCGACGAAGGTCTCGAGTTGCCCCGAGAGTTCCACCACCTCCAGGCCCGTGACGTAACGGAGCTGCATCAGGGCATGGGTCCCGATGTCCCCGCCGCAGCCCGAGCCGCCGGCCAGCTTGGGGTTGGTGCGCCAGGCCGCCTGCATCTGGCCGGTGGCCTCGAGCTTGGTGGCCAGCCAGCCCTGGAGGTAGTAGGAGTCCACCCAACGAACCTCCCCCAGCAGACCCGACTGAACGATGTAGCGCGAAAACCGGCTGGTCCAGTGGCCCAGATACGTGTGGGCCACCCCAAAGGGGATTTTGTATTTGCGAACGGCCCCCACGAGGTCGGTGGCCTCCTTGAGGTTCATGCACAGCGGCTTCTCGCAGAACACCGCGATCCCAGCCTTGAGGGCCTTCATGGCCGGGTCATAATGGACGTGGTTGGGCGTCACGATGACGACATAGTCCAGCTTCTGATCCCCGGGCAGATTGGCATTGGCGGCGATCATCTCGTCGTAGGAACCGTAGCCCTTGAGCGGATAAGGCCAGTTGGCGGCCTCCTCCAGCGCCACCTTGGCATCGGGGAACAGCGCCGCCGCCGTCACCCGGCGCGTCCCGTCAAAAAAAATCGCCTTCTGATGCGGCTGAACGATGAACGCGCCCTTGCCGCCGCCGATTAATCCGACATTCAGGGGTCTCTTGGACATATATCTGCTTCTCCAGTGTTGATTGTTAATCTCGAATGTGTCGCTTTCGCGGCGCGCAGGATAGAATGTTCGGGGCGCCGGTTTCAAGTTTACATTTCCGCGAAGATAGCTAAGTCTGTTAGGAATCGAACGTGCAAGCTGAAACACAAACCGCCGGCGCCGGCGGCCAATGGTCGCCGGGGTCCTGGCAGGCCAAACCGGCCGCCCAGCAGCCAGCCTATCCTGACCCGGAGGCGTTGCGGCGCGTCCTGGCGCAGCTCGCCAGGCTGCCACCCCTGGTGACGAGCTGGGAGATCGAGAACCTCAAACAGCAACTGGCCGCAGCCCAGCGCGGCGAATGGTTCATGCTCCAAGGCGGAGACTGCTCGGAGAGTTTCCAGGACTGCGAATCCTCCGCCATCGCCAGCAAGCTCAAGATCCTGCTCCAAATGAGCCTGATGCTGGTTCAAGGCGGCAAGAAACGGGTCATCCGTATCGGACGCTTCGCGGGCCAATACGCCAAACCGCGCTCGACCGACCTGGAGACGCGCGGCGGGCTGGCCCTGCCAAGCTATCGCGGGGACATGATTAACGCGGCCGGCTTCAGCCTGGCCGAGCGAACGCCAAACCCGGAATTGCTCCTGCGGGCATACGAGCGTTCGGGCCTGACGATCAACTTCATTCGCGCCCTCATCGAAGGCGGCTTTGCCGACCTCCACCACCCGGAGTATTGGGAGCTGGGGTTTGTTGCCAACTCACCCCATGCCGCCGAATACACCCGGATGGTCCAATCCATCGGCGACTCGCTGCGGTTTATGGAAACGCTCACCGGCTGCGTGCTGGCGGACATTAACCGGGTCGATTTCTTCAGCAGCCACGAGGGCCTGCACCTGCTCTACGAGCAGGCACAGACCCGCCAGGTGCCCCGCCACACCGGATGGTACAATCTCTCGACCCATTTTCCCTGGATCGGAGAGCGCACCCGGGCCCTCGAGGGCGCGCACGTCGAGTATTTCCGCGGCATTGCCAACCCTATCGGCGTGAAAATTGGCCCGGCTGCCACCCCCGACGAGGTCCTGGCCCTGGCCAGGGTGCTCAATCCCCAAAACGAGCCGGGCCGGCTGACCGTTATCCTTCGTCTTGGCGCCGAACAGGTCGACCGCTGCCTGCCGCCGATAGTCGAGACCCTCCGGCGCAAAGGCAGCCAGGCACTCTGGTGCTGCGACCCCATGCACGGCAACACCGAGACCACCCGAGAGGGCATCAAAACCCGCCGCTTTGAAAACATCCTGGCCGAGCTGGAAACCACCTGCCGGGTGCTCAAAGATTGCCGCACCCACCTGGGAGGGGTGCATTTCGAGCTGACCGGCGACAATGTCACCGAGTGCATCGGCGGCGCCAGCGGCGTGACCGAGGCCGATTTGACCCGCGATTACCGCACCCAGCTTGACCCGAGACTCAATTACGAACAAGCCATGGAAATGGCCTTGCTCCTGGCCCGCCTGCTGGCACAAAAGGGCCATTGATGCGGCTTTACGGGCGAGCCGATTTGAGCGATAGAACACGGTGATTGTCTAAAGACGGGTTGATTCGGTTGTATTTGTATGAAGTTGTTTAGAATTGCATTGCGGCGGGAAACGGCGATGCCGATGCTGGCCTTGGCCTTTGCTTCGGCAGTCTGCCTGGGGCTGGTATTGGGGCGTATTCTCTGGACGGGCAATATTCGCTACAGCTTTCTGATCTGGAACCTGCTCCTGGCGTGGCTGCCGCTGGTCTTCGCGCTGCTGGCCCAGGAAAGTTTCCAGCGGCCGGCGGCGCGGAACTGGCGCTTGGCCATCTGGGCCGGCGCGTGGCTCCTGTTCTTTCCTAATGCCCCTTATATTTTCACGGATTTAAGCCACCTCACGGCGCGCTTCGCGGCCCATTTCTGGGTGGACCTGATGTTGATTCTCTCCTGCGCGCTGACGGGCCTGGTGCTGGGTTTCGTGTCGCTCTACCTGATGCAGGGGATCGTCAAGCGGATGGCCAGCGGAGCCGTGAGCTGGCTCTTTGTCGCCGGTGTTGCCGGCCTCAGCGGTGTCGGCGTCTGGCTGGGCCGCTTCCAGCGTTTCAACAGTTGGGATGTCGTATTTCGGCCAGTCAAACTTTACCATGACATTGGCCTCGGGGCTGCCGACCCGCTCAGGTCCCGCGCCTCGCTTGCCTTTGCCGCCCTGTTTGCCACCTTTCTGTTCATCGCTTATTTGATGCTCTACGCCCTGACCCACTTGCGGCACCTTCAGCCGCCAACCATCCCGCCGGCGCCGGACAGCGCAAAAACAGCCAACCCCCGCGTCGCCTTGCCTCTGGGCGCCGTCTCGGGGTAACTTGGGGCTCGTGCGGAAGCAAATTCCGGGATCTGAATGCTTGGGGGTGGAGCGTGGGAGCGTGGGGGCGTGGGGGCGTGGCTACGATGCGCTCACGCTCTACGCTCCGACGCTCCACGCTCCACGCTTATAGTCCGGACGCCCGGCAAAGTCAGTGCCTAGCAGCCAGTTCGGGCTGGGCGGACTTGGAAGCAGCGCCCTCGGGCTGGCTCTCATCTTCCGGAATCCGCATCCCGAAGAAGGAGCGATAGACAAAGATCAGCGCGACCAGGAACAGGGCGATGCCAATGCCCAGTTTGAGTTGCGGGTTGGTTTCCTGCATCGCCACGGCGATCTCGGTAGCCAGCAGGCCGAACAGGGTCGTGAACTTGATGATCGGGTTCATCGCCACGGAGGAGGTATCCTTAAAGGGATCCCCCACGGTGTCGCCCACGACGGTGGCGGCATGAAGGTCGGTCCCCTTCTGGCGCAGGTCCACCTCGACAATCTTCTTGGCGTTGTCCCAGGCGCCGCCGGCATTGGCCATGAAGATGGCCTGGAAGAGACCGAAAAAGGCGATGCTAATGAGATAGGCGATGAAGAAGTAGGAATTGAAGAACGCCAGCGCCAGGGAGAGGCAGAAGATCGCCACGAAGATGTTGATCATGCCTTTCTGGGCGTAAATCGTGCAGATCTTCACCACCTCTTTGCTGTCCTCGATGGAGGCCGTCTTGGCGCTCAGGTCCATGTTCTCTTTGATATAGACGACCGCGCGGTAAGCCCCGGTGACCACCGCCTGGCAGGAGGCGCCGCTGAACCAGTAAATGACCGCCCCGCCCATCAGGAAGCCGAGCACAATCTCGGGCTGAACCAGGCTCAGCATCTTGACCACCTGGCCTTGGGCGATGGTGTTGTTGAGCATCAGGATGATGCCGAAGATCATCGTCGTGGCGCCGACCACGGCGGTGCCGATGAGTACCGGCTTGGCCGTGGCCTTGAACGTGTTGCCCGCACCGTCGTTCTTTTCCAGGTTGTGCTTGGCCTTCTCGAATTGGGGCTTGAATCCGAATTGGCGCTCGATCTCCTCGGCCACGTTGGGGATGGACTCGATCTGGCTCAACTCATAAACCGATTGGGCATTGTCGGAGACCGGGCCGAAGCTGTCGACCGCGATGGTGACCGGCCCCATGCCCAGGAAACCGAAGGCGACCAGGCCAAACGCAAAAATGGGCGCCGCGAAGCTGATCGCCGGGGGAATGAGGCTGCCCAGCGCCGGATGGCTGGCCAGCAGGGCCGCCACCAGCATCAGCACCAGCATCAACAGGCCCTCCCAGAAGGCCGAGAAGTTCCCGGCAACCAGGCCCGAGAGAATGTTCAGCGAGGCCCCGCCCTGGCGCGAGGCGGTGACGATCTCGCGCACGTGGCGCGCCTCCGTGCTGGTGAAGAATTTGGTGAACTCTGGAATCAGCGCCCCGGCGGCCGTCCCGCAGGAAATGATGACCGAGAGCACCCACCACAAGGCGGGCTGCGCGGTGCCGCTCGCGTCCTTGATGTCCCCCAGCATCAGCCAACTCACCACGAAGGTCAGCCCAATCGAAATGGCCGAGGTAATCCAGACCAGCCACGTCAAGGGCTTCTCCGGGTTGAATTCTTCCACCGTGCCGTACTTGGCTGAAAAGACCTTGCTCGTGATGAAATAAGCGGCCAGCGAGGTCAAAACCATGATAATGCGCATCACGAAAATCCAGGTCAGGAGCTTGGCGCACAGGGCCCCGGTCGGCCCGGCCGCCCCCAGCGAGAGGGCCAGAAACGAAATCAGCGCCACGCCGGTCACGCCGTAGGTCTCGAAACCGTCGGCCGTAGGTCCGACAGAATCGCCCGCGTTATCGCCGGTGCAATCGGCCACGACCCCGGGGTTCTTCGGGTCGTCCTCGGGCAGCTTGAAGATGATCTTCATCAGGTCCGAGCCGATGTCGGCGATCTTCGTGAAGATGCCACCGCAGATACGCAGGGCCGAAGCGCCAAGGGATTCGCCAATGGCGAAGCCGATGAAACAAGGGCCTTTGAGGTCTTCGGACAGGAAGATCAGGATGCAAATCATGAAGAACAGCTCGACGCAGACCAGCAGCAGGCCCACGCTCATGCCCGAGCGCATGGGGATGGCCAGCGGCGGCCAGGGCAGCCCCTGGAGCGCCGCAAAGGCCGAGCGCGAGTTGGCCTGGGTATTGATGCGCATGCCGAACCAGGCCACCCCGTAAGAGCCCAGGATGCCCAGGACCGAGGCCGCGAGGATCAAGACCACCTTCCCGAATTCCATGTGCCGCAGGCCCGCAAAGTAATACACCATGCATATACCGATCAGCACCCACAGGCAGAACAGGAACTTGCCCTGCTGCAGCAGGTAGCTCTTGCATGTCTCCCAGATGATATTGGAAACGTTGCGCATCGAATCATGCACCGGCAGGTCCCGCGTCTGTCTGTATTGAATTAGACCAAATATGCCCCCGATGACGCAGACCACCAGGCCGATCAGCATCAACTGTGTGCCCGTCAGACCTCCCAGGGCGGGAAACGTGTTGAGCCCGCCCAGATCAGGCAGTTTCAGTTCCGCTTCGCTCCCAAAGGCGGCGGCGCCAGTACAAAACAGGGCGAGCATGAGAGCGCCCCGAATCCAAGTTTTCATAGTTCTCATAAAAAGTCAGGCGCGAGACTATCGCAGATGGACCCTGGGGGAAGCCAACATTTTCTTTGGGGAAAAGACCCCGGACTATTAACCGATTTTGTCCCCGCAAGGCCAAGCCTTGTTAAACTTCGGGCGGTTTGCCCTTGCGCGGGCGGGTTAATAGCTCATTCTTTTGTCAATGGCCCAACAAACCATTACCGAGGTGCTGGCGAAGCCGGACGTGGCGCTGGAGATGACGCTGCGCCCGTCGCTCTTTTCGGAATTCACCGGGCAGGCCAAAGTCAAAGAGCGCCTCGAGATCACGGTGGCCGCCGCCAAACAGCGCCGCGAGGCCATCGACCACGTCTTGCTCAGCGGCCCGCCCGGCCTGGGCAAGACAACCCTGGCCCACATCCTCGCCAAGGCGATGGGAGCCAACCTCAAGAGCACCAGCGGGCCGACCATCGAGAAGGCGGGCGACCTGGCGGGCCTGTTGACCAACCTGGAAGAGGGGGACGTGCTGTTCATCGATGAAATCCACCGCCTCCAAAAGACCATCGAGGAATACCTCTACCCGGCGATGGAGGACTTCAAGCTGGACATCATCATCGACCAGGGCCCCAACGCCCGGAGCGTCCGGCTCAACCTGCCGCGCTTCACCCTCATCGGCGCCACCACTCGCAGCGGCCTGCTCACGGCGCCATTGCTCACGCGCTTTCCCATCCGCGAGCGGCTGGACTACTACCAGGCCGGCCAACTCGAGCAGATCGTAACGCGTTCGGCGCGGCTCCTGAATGTCGAGGTCGAAGGCAATGCCGCCCTCGAGATCGCCCGCCGCAGCCGCGGCACGCCGCGCATCGCCAACAACCTGCTCCGCCGCGTGCGCGATTACGCCCAGGTCAAACACCAGGGCCGCATCACCCCCGAGGTGGCCGACAAGGCCCTGGCCATGCTCGAGATCGATCAGAACGGCCTGGACGAAATGGACATGCGCATCCTCGAGACCATCATCGTCAAGTTCGCCGGCGGCCCCGTCGGCCTCGGCTCCCTCGCCGTGGCCGTCGGCGAAGAGCCCGACACGCTCGAAGAGGTCTATGAGCCCTACCTTATCATGGAGGGCTATCTCAAACGCACCCCCCAGGGCCGAGTCGCATCCGAACTGGGCTATCAGAAGATTGGACGCAAACCCAGCCCCGGCAGCCAGCCCAACCTGCTGTAGCCAAGGGGATTGATGGATTGATCCACTAATCCATCAATCCACCAGCTTCGCGGCTAACTCCCGGGCCTGCCTGAGCAGTTCCCAATCCCGGGACAGGTCCCCAAACCGGAACCTGGGGGCGCCGCTCTGCTGCTGGCCCAGCAACTCTCCCGGACCCCGCGCCTCGAGGTCCGCCTCGGCAATGCGGAAGCCGTCGCAAGTCTCCTCGAGCACTTTCAGGCGCCCTTGGGCATCCTTGCTCCTGGCGGCGGCCAGGAGGATGCAATAGGAATCATGGGCCCCGCGGCCAATGCGCCCGCGCAACTGATGGAGCTGGGCCAGGCCGAACTGCTCCGCATTGTCGATCAACATCACGGTTGCGTTCGGCACGTCCAGGCCCACCTCGATGAGCGAAGTAGCCACCAGCGCCTGGAGACCGCCGGCGCGAAACCGGGCCATCACCTCATCCTTTTCCTTGACCTTGAGCCGCCCATGAAGGAGCCCCACCCGGTACGGCGCCAGCGCCTGTCTCACCGACTCGAATTCTCGAGTCACCGCCTTGACGCCGCTGGCGCCGGAATCCTCGACGCGCGGATAAACCACGTAGGCCTGGCGGCCTCGGCCCAGTTGTTCGCGGATAAACGCCCACACCTTCGGCAGCTTGTCCGCCTTCCGGACAAAGGTCCTGAGCCGGCCCCGCCCCGGAGGGCGCTCCGCCAACATCGAAACATCCAGTTCGCCATAGACCGTCAGCCCCAGCGAGCGGGGAATCGGCGTCGCGGTCATCACCAGCAGATGCGGGTAATGGCCTTTGCGCACCAGTTGTTCGCGTTGCGCCACGCCAAATCTGTGTTGTTCATCGATGATTACCAGCCCGAGCTTGGGCAACTCGAAGCCGTCCGTCAGCAGGGCATGCGTGCCGATCGTCAATGAAGCCCGAAGCGGACCACCAGGCGTCCCCTCCGCCCCGCCAAACCCCTCCCCGCCCTTCGGACCTCGAACTTCGGATTTCGGATTTCGGATTTCGGATTTCGGCCCTCGGCCGTCGGCCTTCGCCCGTCGGCTTCCGGTCTGCAATTGCACCACCACGCCCAGCGGGTCGAGCCATCGCTTGAAGTTGGTGAAATGCTGTTCGGCCAGGATTTCGGTCGGCGCCATGAGGGCGGCGTCATAGCCGCTCTCCAGGGCCATGAGGGCGCAGCAGGCGGCAACCACAGTCTTGCCGGAGCCGACATCACCCTGGAGCAGCCGTCGCATCGGGTGCGGGCCGGACAGGTCTTTGCGCAGGTCGCGCAGGACCCGTGTTTGGGCTTCGGTGAGCTTGAAGCCCAGCCCGGCCAGGAAGGGTTTGATAAGGTGGTTGTCGCCGGCGCAGGGCAAGGCCCGGGCGTTGGCCTCGAAGTTCCGCCGCCGAAGCTGGAGCTGGCGCTGCAGCTCGATGAACTCGTCCAACGCCAGCCGCTGCCGGGCCAGTTCGCCGTCCGTCTCAGTCTCGGGGAAGTGGAGCAGGTGGATGGCGCGGGCGCGGCCGGGCAAGGGCATGTCGGGGGTGATGCCGCAGTGTGCGTCCCGCGCCGCGTGGCGTTCGAGACCCGGCCACGGCTCGGCGATGTGCGGCTCGGCGGCCGGGAGCGTCCGCCAGATCAGGGCGCGCAGCCAGCGTTGCGGCAGGCCCTCCGTCAGCGGATACACCGGCGTGATGCGGTTGAGGTGGATGCTGCTCTCCTCGCCGCCTTCGACCACTTCGGTCTCCGGGTGGTCGATGGTGCGCGGCCTCAGGCCCGCAAGTTTCCCGAAGACCACGACCTCCTGGCCTGGGGCGAAGTACTTCTCCATAAACGGCAGGTTCCACCAGCGGCAGTGCAGCCGCGCCGTGCCGTCGTCAATGATGAGCTCGAAGATGGATTTCGTGTGATTCGAGAACCATTTGACGCCCAAGGCCACAATCTTGCCGCGCGTGATGGCCGGCTGGTGGAGGTCCAGTTCGGCAACGGGCCGGAACCGGCGGCGGTCTTCATAGCGCCGGGGCCGATGCAGCAGCAAATCCGCAACCGTGAAGATCTCCAGCTTCCCCAACTGGGCCGCCCGCTCCGGGCCGACGCCAAACAGGCTGCTGACCGGCCGGTCCAGGGGCGAAGTCTCCAGGTGTGGCAAGCTGGCCGTCATCGCGAGCACCATACAAACGCCCTTGGCCCGGTTCAACGAGAAACGGGTTTGCTGCCGGCATCCGGCGTCAACCGCGAGCCCCTTGGTCAGGTTGCTGATTTTGGGGCGCAGCATTCGGCATAGGTTTTGCCGCTGTTGCACGGGCAAGGTTCAGTGGGCAGCACATCGCGGCATGGCCCATAGATGCAGACTGCCAGCTTTATACCGCGGTCACCGAGGACCTTCATGGTCTGCGGGGAAACATCGAAGCCTTCATCTGTCTCGCTCATGAAGAAACCGCAAAACAGGTCAACACGATACTGGCTGGATAGTGACGCCCAAACCGCCAAATCCGAATCGATCCGGCGGAATAGCTCTTCTACCTGCGCGTCGAGATCAGCGGGGGACCTGTCGGTAGCGTTGAGCATCCAGGCTCCGCTTTTCCGGGCAACATTCCTAAGTTTTGCAGGCTCAGTTTGTCCTTTGGCGTAGCCTAGCGATGGTGCGCAACCAAGGATTCGAGTGATGTGCTCGGGGTGAAGTGCATCACCGGAAATCCTCAGGCAAGCAACCGATTCGTGCAATGCGGGCATGTGTGTCGGCCTGGCGGTAAAAGACTTGGTGCTCTGCGGTGGTAGAGTTGCGGTTGAAAGGGGTGGGTGCTGTAATCCCTCGTCAGGACGAGGCCCTTTTCGTGCGCCCAAGCGATCAAGCGGGCTGCTTGTCGTTCAATCGCCTGCGGATCTGTGCCGATGCTTTGAAGTGAGTGTCCACTTCTCTCAAGGTGGGCGGCGGCATCCGCTGCAGGGTCTCCATGCGCGTGGCTAGCCAGTTCGGGGCCGGGATCACTTTCTCGGTTCGGCGCTTTTTCTCCAACAGGATCAGCTTTCGCATAGTGCTGAGTAATATCGGGACCTGGCGGTTGTTTGTCAACGTCTGACACCGGTGCTAAATGTAAAGGTCTTTCCGCCACCAGACCATGGGCAAGGGACGACCCGGCCGATGAAGCCGGGTCGCCAACTATGAAAAGGCGGGCACGATGCGGGCTTGCAGCGGGCCACGGGTGGAGCGTTTGAGGCAGCACCCGAATGGTTGGACGAGAGGGCGGGGGGCGGCATTCAAATACCGCTTTAATCTCAAAAGCCCGCCGCGGTGATCGCCTTCTTCTGCACCTCACTGGCAAGTTTCGCTGCCACAGGCTCGATGACCGAGGTGCGGCCGAGGAAGACAAAGGCCAGGTCCTTGAGCGGGAAATAGGCGGCGATGACCTTGCGGGCGTCGGCCAGGGTGACGGCATCAATGCGGTCAAAGAGGGTGTCGATGTATTGCGGTCCCAGGCCGTAAAACTCCAGCTCGCACAGGGTCTGGGCCAACTGGTCGTTGGTCTGGAGGGTCGGTCCGAACTGTCCTTGGATGTAGGTCTTGGCGGATTGAAGCTGCTCGGGGGTGAGGCCCTTTTCATGGAGGGCCTGCAACACCTCCAAGGCCAGGTCGAGGGCGCGGCCGCTCGACTCGTTGGGCGTAAAGGAAGAGATGGCGAACGAGCCGGGCAGTTGGCGCGCGCCGAAGCGGCTGTTGGCGCCGTAAGTCAATCCGGACTTGATGCGCAATTCGCTGTTGATCATCGAGGTAAAGCGCCCGCCGAACAAGGTGTTGACGACCTGAACGGCGACCCAGTCCCGGTTCGTCCGGGCCAGGCCGAGGTTGCCGAACTGGAAGAAGGTCTGCGTGGCGTCGGGTTTATCCACAATGAGCGCGCGCCGCCCCTCGAAGCGAGGGGGTTCCTTGAGGTCGGGTCGCGCCGCCGTCCCCGGTTTCCAGGGGGCGAATTTGTCTCGCAACCTGGCCTCCAGTTCCGAGGCCGAAAAGTCGCCGGCGACGGCCAGAATCAGTTCGTTCGGGACGTAGTGGGTGGCATGAAAGCCCGCAATATCCTCCCGCCTAATCTTCGGGAGGCTGGTTTCGGTTCCGCTCACCGGCCGGCCATAGAGGTGAGGTCGGTAGAGAAAGCCCTCATAATAGCGGCCGATGACCTGCCGCGGAATGGCTTTGGCCTCTTTGATGCCGTCGATCTCCTGTTTGATCATCTTGTCCACTTCTTCGGGCGGGAAGGAGGGGTGCAAGAGGGTGTCGGACACGAGGTCCACGGCCAATTCCAGGTCTTTCCCGACGAACTCGGCCGACCCGGAGGCGTACTCGAGCGACGCCCCGGCGTCGAACTGGGCGCCGACGAAATCCAAGGCCTCCGAGATCTGGTCCGCCGATCGGGATTGAGTGCCCTTGCGCAAGAGCTTGGCCGTCAGCGAAGCCAGCCCTTCCTGCCCGGGGCCATCGCAGAGGGCCCCGCCGGATTTCATCAGCCAATGGAAGCTGACCAGCGGCAGGGCGTGGCGCTCCATCAGCAGTAATGTGAGACCGTCATCGAGCTTGATTTTCTTGTAGGCCGGGAGGCGGACCCTGGCGATTGCCTCCGGCTCGGATAAGGCGCCACCCGCCGCCCGGCCGGCGGCCAGGACCAGACACAAGAGCAGGGCCACACTCCAGAGCCGGCCCTGGCCGTTTCTGGAACGTATGAACAGGTTTAGACATTTCATAGGCTCTTTTTGCACGGGTCCTCACTCCTTCTGCCCGCCCGGTGCGGCTTCCGGAACCAGGATGGCCACGGTCCGGTTGCGCGCCCCGAGGTACTCTTTGGCGACGCGCCGGACATCCTCGCGCGTGACGTGGTTGATGAGATCGACGGTCTGGAACAGCCGATGATAGTCCCCAAAGACAATGTCGTAGGTGCCCAGGGTATTGGCCTTGCCGGAGATGGTCTTGAGCGAGCGGTAGAAGTCGGCCACGGCGGTGTTCTTGGCCTTTTGGAGTTCGCGCGCGGCCACGAGGTCCGACTGCGCCTTGTCCAGTTCCTCGTAGAGGACTTTTTCGACGCGGTCCATCCGGACTCCGTCGCGGGGCTGGACATTGATTTGGAACAGAAACGGGTCCAGGTGCGCGGACTGGCCGCCCTCGACCGAGATGGCCACCTGCTCCTTGTCGACCAGGCGCTGGTAGAGCCGGGAACTTTGGCCGCGCAACAGGATGTATTCCAGGACCGACAACGGCACAAAGTCCGGCGCCGCCGCCGCCGACGTGTGATAGGCGGCCTGGAGCAGGGGCAGTTGGGCGAACTTGTTGACCAGGACCCGGCGCTCTCCCGGTTGCGGCGGTTCCTGGGTGGTCACAGGCAGTGGGGGCGCCTGCGCAGGAATCGGCTCGAAATGCCGGCGGGCCAATTCAATCACCTGCTCCGGATGCACGTCTCCGGCGATCACCATCTCGCAATTATTGGGCGCGTAATAAGTCTTGTAGTACTCGATGAGGTCCTCCCGTTTCCAGTTCCGGATGTCCACCATCCACCCCACCACCGGCCAGTGGTACGGATGGGCGGTAAAGGCGGCGGCCAGCAACTGCTCGCTCAGCAGGCTCTCGTTGTTGTCCTCCATCACACGGTCGAACATTCCCGGCCCGTATTTCCTGGCCCCATTGAACATCATGTGCTCGAAAAAATGAGACAGCCCCGTAATCCCCGTCCGCTCGTTGCGGGAGCCGACCCGGTGAAAGAGGTAGAGCGCCACATTGGGAATGGAATGGTCCTCCACCATCAGCAGCTTCATGCCGTTGGTGAGCTGGTGTGTCTTGACCTCGAATTGCTGGGCGCGGCCTGGCGGTTCCATGATCGCCAGCGCCGCCGCGGCGATGAGCAGAATGACTGTTCTGTCTTTCATTGAGATTAGGAGCAAGATTACGATTAGGAGTCAGAAACTGCACCCAAAAAATTGACATGCACCCCAGTCAGGGCGCCGGCAGCCTGCATGCAATTAAAAGTGTCGGGCATGCTCCTCGGAAGTTTGGTCCCGGAGGGACATCTGATAACAGCCCGGCGTTTCAACGCCGGGCAGGCGAGAAATGGGACCCTCGTCCCGAAGGGACGACTGAGAATACTCCTTGCTCTCAGCCGTCCCTTCGGGACGGACCTGCTCTTTCGGCTCGCTGACCCGGCGTTGAAACGCCGGGCTAATCTCGGAAGCCCCTTCGGGGCAAAGAGGTGTGGCGAGCTGACCGAGAGTTTTAATCGCACCCCGG
>Ga0187889_10000923_pt1 | contig 33528 bp, 24 predicted proteins | sample June2016WEW_7_10_2_FD_132992 | JGI IMG/M metagenome (GOLD analysis project Ga0187889, IMG submission 132992) | Peatland microbial communities from SPRUCE experiment site at the Marcell Experimental Forest, Minnesota, USA - June2016WEW_7_100 | ecosystem: Environmental > Terrestrial > Soil >... | reverse complement strand
GTGGAATTACTTCATGTCCATCGATACCCCCGAGAACAAGGCCTTCATCGCCAAATGGATGGCCTACGTGAAGAAGAACAATCTGCCGGGTGGTGATAAGCGCGTGACCAACGATCCCATGGAGGCAACTTACATCGGCATCCAGATGTGGGCCCACGCCGTGGAGCAAGCTCGGACCACCAACGTAGACGCCGTGCGCCAGGCAGTGGGATACCAGAAGGTCAAGGCGCCGTCCGGATTCGAGATTGAAATGGACGCCAAGAATCACCACCTGCACAAGCCGGTATTCATCGGCGAAGTGAAGGCCGACGGCCAATTCCACGTGGTCTGGAAGACCGAAGGCCCGATACGCGCGCAGGCCTGGAGTCCGTTCATTCCGGACAGTGCCAAGAAGGTCGCCGACTGGACGTATCCTTGGGTCTGTGGCAACTGCACCGAGCCGAAGTACCCGGCGACGGCCGGCAACTAGAACGGACCAGGACGGAGGCGAGATGGAGACGAATATTCGGCGCCGCGACCGTCTGCGGCACGCGGCGGCGCTGCTAGCTGGTGTGGGCTCCTTGCTCCTGGGAAACGGCGCGAGAGCGGCGGCTTCCCTGGACGGTGCCCTGCGCGACCTGGCGTCTCCCAGCAACGATGTCGTCCTCCGGGCCCTGGACGAGCTGGCGGCTCGCGGCGTCGCCGTCGTGGTACCGGCGATTGAAGCATTGTGCGACGGCCGGCTCATGGTGGGGGGCGACGGCACCGTCTACCTGAAGCTGCCGAAGGAGCGATCCTTGAGGAATCCCATCTCGGGAGCGATTGTCGAACCTCAGCCAGCAAGTGCGCGCGAAGTGGAGGTGAACAATGAGATACGCCGAGTTGCGCGGCCAGTGCTGGCGCAGCTGAAGCTGAGAGCTCCCTTGGAGGCGACGCGACTCGCGGCGGCGGAAGAGCTGGCGGAGCGCGGCAGTGACGAGGCGTTATCAATGTTGAGAGCGGCGCTGAATCAGGAGAAGAGCGCAAAGGTGCGCGAGGCTCTTACTCTGGCAGTCGCTCGCTTCGATCTGCAGAGCGACGATCCCGCGCGACAGCTCGCCGGGTTGGAAGTCGCCAGAGAGCTCGGTACACCTTCTCTCAAGGGAGATCTGAGCCGTCTGGCGGCGCCATCCGTTGCGAACCTGCAGGTGCGCCGCAAGGCACTGCAGGCCCTCGACGGGATCGCGAGTAGGCAGAGATGGATCGACGTTATGGCGGCATTGTTTCACGGGCTCAGCCTGGGCAGTATCCTGCTGTTGGCAGCTCTGGGGTTGGCGGTGACCTTCGGGTTACTCGGAGTCATCAACATGGCACATGGCGAGATGCTGATGCTGGGGGCCTACACCACGTATGCCGTTCAAATCGCGTTCGAGCGCTGGCTACCCGGGGAGATGCGATACTACCTGTTGGCGGCCGTTCCACTGTCGTTTCTCAGCACTCTTCTCGCCGGAGTCGTCCTGGAGCGGTCCGTGATCCGCTTCCTCTACGGCCGCCCCCTCGAGACGCTTCTGGCCACCTGGGGCATCAGCTTGGGTCTAATGCAAACCGTACGCCTGCTGTTCGGTGCCCAGAACGTTGCGGTCGCCAACCCGTCATGGCTCAGCGGGGGCATGGAGATCGCCCACGGACTGGTGCTGCCCTACAGCCGCGTTGCTGTCATATTCTTCGCGCTCATTGTCACGTTCGCGGTCTGGGCAATGCTACAGCGCACTCGTCTTGGCCTGCAGGTTAGAGCAGTCACCCAGAACCGCTCGATGGCCGCCTGTCTCGGCATCTCGACTGCCCGCATCGACATGTGGATGTTCGGGCTTGGCTCCGGTATCGCCGGTCTGGGTGGTGTAGCGCTGTCGCAAATTGGCAATGTTGGCCCCGACCTGGGCCAGACCTACATCATCGACTCCTTCATGGTGGTCGTCGTCGGCGGTGTTGGTCGGCTGGCAGGATCCATCGTTGCGTCCCTCGGGCTGGGACTCCTCAACGAAATACTCGAGCCCTTTGCCGGAGCGGTGCTGGGCAAGATCGCCGTGTTGGGTTTCATCATTCTGTTCATCCAACGTCGTCCTCAGGGGCTCTTCACCCTCAAAGGTCGCATCGAGGCTTGAGCATGTTGGGAAGAGTCCGTGGCCGGCTGTTGGCGATGCACAGCTCGCGGGCTTGGTTGGCGGTCCTCTTGTCTGCGACGCTTCTGCTCGTCATCTTGCCCTTGGCGAATGGTCTGGTCCCTACCAATTCTGCGCTACATGTTCCAGACTACCTGATTCCGCTTCTCGGAAAGTTCCTGTGCCTTGGCCTGTCCGCGCTGGCGGTAGACCTCATCTGGGGATTCGCTGGGATCCTTAGTTTGGGCCATGGACTCTTCTTTGCCCTCGGCGGCTATGCCATGGGCATGTATCTCATGCGCTCCATCGCGGGCGAGGGTGTCTACCGGAGCGCGTTGCCGGATTTCATGGTGTTCCTAGACTGGAAGACCTTGCCCTGGTATTGGCGCGGCTTCGATAGCTTTCCTTATGCTGTCGCGGCCGCCCTCGTCGGCCCGGCGCTGGTGGCACTCGTATTCGGCTTTCTTGCGTTTCGCTCGAAGATCAAGGGTGTGTACTTCTCCATCGTCACGCAGGCGCTGACGTACGCGGCCATGTTGCTCTTCTTCCAAAATGCAGCCGGATTTGGCGGCAACAACGGCCTGACCGACTTCAAGCACATCCTTGGTCATCCCTTGCGGTCGCCCTCGACCCGGTTGGCGTTGTACCTCGCTTCCGGGGTCGCCCTACTGCTCGGCTACGCGGCCTGTCGCTACATCATTACCAGCAAGTTTGGCCGCGTGCTCACGGCGATACGAGACGCGGAGCTCAAAGCTCGCTTCTGCGGCTACGAAACTACACATTACAAGCTACTCGTGTGGACGTTTTCGGCCATCCTCTGCGCGCTCGCTGGTGCTCTGTACGTCCCACAAGTGGGGATCATCAATCCAAGCGAGATGCAGCCATCGAACTCCATCGAGATGGCCGTCTGGGTGGCGGTAGGCGGCCGCGGCAGCTTGGGAGGGGCAGTTCTCGGTGCGTGGCTCATCAACGGCGGCAAGAGCTGGTTGACCGCTGCGTTTCCCTCCGCTTGGCTTTACGTCCTGGGAGCCTTGTTCATCCTGGTGACTCTCTTTTTGCCCAAGGGCATTGCCGGGACCTGGTCCACTCTTATGCGGCGCCGGAGCAAATGATGCGCTTCGCCAGGGCGAGAGCCATGGGCGGCGATTCTCCCGCGCCGCCGGCGAGCGTCGAACCGTCTCGAGTTGGAGCAACATCGGAGGCGCTAGCCGAAGCCCCGCCCAAACCATGGCAGCAGACGCCTTCGTCCCAGGCGACGGCCAGTCGGCACAGCAAACTCATCATGTGGGTCGAGGAGGTGACCGTGAGCTTCGATGGGTTCAAGGCGCTCAACGACTTGACGCTGACACTCGAGCAAGGCGAGCTGCGGTGTATCATCGGACCCAACGGCGCCGGCAAGACCACGCTCCTGGACGTGATCACCGGAAAAACGCGGCCGGACCGAGGGGCAGTGTATCTGGAAAACCGTCTACTGGATTTGACCACTTTGTCCGAGTGCCAGATCTCCGCACTGGGAGTCGGAAGAAAGTTTCAGCGGCCCACGGTCTTTGGCGGCCATACCGTATTCGAGAACTGCGAGCTGGCACTACGCGGCAGCAAGGGTGTGTTCCGAAGTCTCTTTTGCGGTCTCTCCAAAGCTGACCGCGAGCGCATCGACGAGGTGCTCGAGACGGTGGGCCTCTCCGACCGCCGGAACGAGAGAGCCGGCCTTCTCGCCCATGGACACAAGCAATGGCTTGAGATCGGAATGCTCCTGGCCCAGGACCCCAAGGTTCTCCTGGTCGACGAGCCCGTGGCAGGTATGAACCACTTCGAGATGGAGCACACAGCTGTACTCTTGAACCGCCTGGCCGGAGAGCGCACCGTAGTGGTCGTGGAGCACGACATGGAATTCGTCCGCCAGATCGCACGCAAGGTGACCGTTCTGCATGAGGGTAGCGTTCTCGCCGAAGGTACGATGGAGAAAATTCAAGGCGACCCACGCGTGATCGAGGTCTACTTGGGGGCCTAGGATGCTGGCAATCAGCGAGATCAATCAATTCTACGGCGAAAGTCACACCCTATGGGATGCACACCTGGAAGTGCCCGCAGGCGGTTGCACCTGTCTCATGGGACGCAACGGTGTAGGCAAGACCACCTTGCTCAAGGTCATCATGGGACTCCTGCCCGCGCGCGGCGGACACATCAATTTTGACGGTCGGGAGTTGTCCGGCAGGGGAGCCGACATGCGGGCACGCGCTGGCATCGGGTATGTGCCGCAAGGACGCGAGATCTTTCCCCAGCTAACCGTGGAGGAGAATCTGCGCATAGGATTGGCTGCGCGCCGTCGGCGTGAAAGCTCCAGGCTTGAGCACAGCAAGCAAGATGTCTTCGACCGAGCCTTCGACTTATTCCCGGTGCTCAGAAAGATGCTGCATCGGCGCGGCGGCGATCTCTCCGGGGGTCAGCAGCAGCAGTTGGCCATTGCCCGAGCCCTGGTCGTCGACCCGCAGCTGTTGATCCTCGACGAACCCACCGAAGGCATTCAGCCCAATGTCGTGCACGACATCGGGGACGTCATCATGAGGCTCAATCACGAGTCTGGCATCGCCGTTCTGCTGGTGGAACAGAAGCTCCCGTTTGCTCGACGGGTGGCGCGCAGTTTCTGCATCATGGACCGCGGGCGGACGGTCGCCGACGGCGCGATGACCGACCTCAGCGACGACCTGGTCCGCCAGCACCTGACGGTCTGAATCGCTTGCGTGCGCCCGCTAACGCCCCGATCCCGACGTCACCACTCCACCAGGCATGACGACTTCACCAGACGCCATCATCTCGTGGCCGCCCGCTCCGATGGACACTGACAGCTCCTTCGGTGCGGCAACTGCGAACCTGGCGCACGCGAGCATGATCCCGCCGACGGCGAGGTAGCTCACGGCCACCACCGGCGTCTGGCCAAAACCAATAGCCTCCCCGTGCATGAAGCCGAAGAAGGACAAGATCGCCCCGACCAAGGAAAATGCCGCGGCCTTCTTGAAGTTGCGCTCGATAATGAAGACGCCAATTCCGCCAAGGACCAGTCCCGCAAGGATCGACCCTCCGCCGAGAACGGCCAGACCGTGGTAGAGAACTCCATTCTGTCCCAGCTTCTCTAGACCGACCGTAGCGGCACTAGTTCCCGCCGCAGTCAAAGAGTTGTCAATCTGAAGCTTTCCCCAGGCTGCCACGTGAGGAGTCAGGGCGAGAATGATGGCGGGAGCGTGGCTCTTAGGCGTCTCCTGGAAGGCCTGCGAACCGATAAGCATGCCGATGTAGAGCAGGATGGGAGAAATCGCCACTACCGGTATGACCGAAACCATCAGTGAAATGATGCCAAACCACGAGAGCAAGATGACGGCCAACCCCGTGGCGGCGGAATAGCCTATGCGCCCGCCCATCGCCTTCCACCCGGGATGGCCGATGTAGACCGCGTTGATGAACGGATTTCCCATCATACAGCCGATCAGGCTCACGACGCCATCCGCAGTAAGAACCCGGGTGGTCGGAAAGCTGTCTCCGGCAACTGCGGCACTTTCCACGTTGTCGATGGCCTCGACCAGGTCGTAAATGCCGAAGGGAATGGCCGTGACCAGAATGACGCCCAGGAACTGAAACCCCGAAAAGACGTGGTTCACGGCCGGAACCGGGATAGCAAAGCCGAAGTTCGCGAAGGAGTCCTTGACATGGGCCAGGCTCATTCCGCCGTAGTCTAACCCAAGCGCGCTCGAACCCCAGGCGATGCCGCTACCGACAGCGATAGCCACCAGACCCGCCGGAACGCCGCGGAAGTAGCGAATGCCCCCAAACCAACTACCCAAGATCACGGCGAAGCACACCACGCCGATCACCGGTGTCATGAACATCTCGAGGGCAGGCCGCATCGAGATGAAGGCAATCGAAACACCCGCGAGCGTGCCCAGCAGGGCTGCCCGCGGCGTAATCCTGCGGATAACCGGGGCCACGAACCCTCCGACCATCAAGACGAAGCTCTGAATGAATACCCAGGTCAAGCCCGCCTCCCAGCCCTTGACCGGGTCGCCGGTCTTGCTGGCGATGGGCAGCATGATGACAAACGTCACGACGAACATGTGCGGCACGCTGATTCCAGAAGGCAACGCGCACACGTCCTTCCTCCCCGTCCTGGCCGACAGCTGGTAGGCCAGGCGCGCGTAATACAGCGTGCTCAGGCAGAGCATGAGTCCCGTCGCCGGAAGGATGCGCCCGAACACGAGGTGGTCGGGCATCTTCAAGACAAAGCGCAGCAGTCCGGTCAGGACCAGCAGGTTGACCAGAATATTCGTGCCAAACCCAAAGAAGGCGTTCCAGTCTCCGGAAGTCCAGAGGCGTGGTCTCGCCCCGATTGTTGTCGTCTCCATCGTTCCTCCTTTTATTGCCGTGCTGTTGATTCTCGATAGCTTCAGGCCAGTGCGGCCAGCACCCGAATCGAGTCGGTTACCCAACCAAAGATCCCGCCTTGGGCTTTGATCATGCGCAGCCCAACTTCGTGAAACTCGGGAAAGTAAGAGCCACAACAATCTGCAGGAACCAAACACCGGTAGCCGCGATCGTTGGCCTCGCGCACCGTCGTGTGGACGCAAACCTCGGTGGTCACACCGCACACAATCAGATTCTCGACCCGACGGTTTTGCAGGATCGACTGCAGATCGGTGGCGTAGAATGCTCCTTTCCCCGGCTTGTCGATGATGGGCTCGCCTCCTCTCGGGTAAAGGCCGGGCACGATGTCGTGCCCGGGCTCGCCCCGCACGAGAATCCGCCCCATCGGCCCACGAGCGCCGATGCGCATGCTGGGAGCCCCGCGCTCAACCTTGGCCTTGGGCGCGTCGGACAAGTCTGGGCGGTGCCCTTCGCGGGTGTGCACGATCAACATGTTTCGCTTCCGTGCGCCGCTCAGCAGCGCCTTGCAGGGCTCGATGGCCGCGGCCAGCAGAGACACGTTGTTTCCCAAGGTTTCGCCAAATCCTCCGGGCTCGAGAAAGTCCCGCTGCATGTCGATCATGAGGACCGCGGTCCGATCAATGTCGATAGACAGGGCACCTGGCTCGGCGCCCACGGTGGTGGTTGCCATGCTCATTCCTCCAAACCCGACAAGCATGGTCCTATTTGAGGTTTCGCCGCCTTTTCAGCATCGTAAATTTGCGACGTGTCGAGCAGGCACTCAACAGGCACCACAGGGACCCAGGCGCCCTGGTCGTTGCTCTTCCTAGCGCCACCTAGCGAGCGACGCAGTGTCGAATGATTCGCAATTGAGAATGGAATGTCACTCTGCGGTTTCCAATATTTCTTGGTTGTTGCTTCTGGGATAACAGCGCGGGAACTTGTGTTGGATCGATTGTCTAGTCCGACCCGTCCTGCTTACATGGATCCAGGAGGCAATGACATGAAGTGCATTGAGGCCATCATCAAACCATCGATGCTCGAGGACGTGAAGGCACGGATCCGTCAGGTCGGGGTGAAAGCCATGACCTTGTCGGAGGTCACGGATTGCGGCGGCAGCGGCCGGAGAATGATCTACCGTACGGATTGCGTCGTCGATTCCGTTGCAAGAGTGCGAGTCCAGATCCCTGTCGACGAGAACATGGTCGGGCCGGTTGTGGATGCCATCTTGGCTAGCGCGCGCCCTGGCGAGGTTGACAGTGGCACGATTACCGTCTACCCGGTGGCAGAACGGATTCGCATACAAGCCGGTGCGAGCCGCTTCGAGGCAACGCATAGCGACCAGGCGAGGGTCGCTTGATGGCGGGAGCGTCGACTATCTCGATGTGGGCTCGTTCCCTTTCAATCCGGCGGCGTCTCCGCGTCACCTTTTGGCTAAGAGACGCACGGCGTCTCTTAGCGTTTGTCCCATAGCGCGAATCGACCCAGCGGCCCCTATACGCTGTGTCCTTCGAGGCACGCGGCGTGGTTTGTCATCGTCCGCTTGCTGGCGCCGTTGGCGGTGGTCGACGGCGGCGAGCGTCACGGTTGGCGACTGACATGGCGGTGGTCGGCCTCAACGCGCTGCGCGACCTAAAGCGTCGTCTGGAAGAAGACGGCAACGACTGAGACAACCCAACATGGAGGACGCCATGAACCCGTCGAACCGAAGCCACTTCGTCTACGTCACCTTCATCCGCACCACGCCCGCAAGGCTGTGGGAGGCTCTGACCCAACCTCAGCTCATCCGCCAGTACTGGTTCAACACCGCCGTCGAGAGCGACTGGAAGAAGGGCTCGCCCTGGAAGATGCTCAGCTCGGACGGAACCCTGACCGACAAGGGCGAGATCCTGGAAATCGACCCACCCAAGCGCATGGTCATTCGTTGGCTGCACGAGTGGAAGCCCGAGATCAAGGCCGAAGGCCCCAGCCGCTGCACCATCGACCTCGAGCCCGTGGAGAGCGCGGTGAAGCTCACCATCACCCACGAAATCGATCGGCTCGAGTCCAAGCTCATCACCGCCGTGTCCGGCGGTTGGCCGGTCATTCTCTCCAACCTGAAGTCTCTGCTGGAAACTGGCGCGGTCGCCGTCGCTGCCTATCCTGGGCATTAGGGCGTCATCAAACGAGAGCGAGAGCGGCTGCCGGATCTCGGAGCGTGCTCGGCCGCGTGACGGGTAGGCGGCAGGCGCCACGTGCTACCTGGTGCTCCGGGCGGCCAAGAGCGCCACCACCCCGTTTGAAGAGACGGACGGGTCCTTTACGCTGCAGTAAGGATGTCGGCCGACACAAATGCCTGACGGCGATTCCCTGGCGTCAGTCTCTGGCGTCAGCCTCCGACGCGACATGGTCATCAAGACTGCCATGCTGCGGCACCCCGTCAACTCGCGGCATCGAAGCTCCCGACAGCCTGCCGCATTGGGCGGTCACGACGCGGCGGAGGAGACCCATGACATTCGCCCGCTGGATGCTGCGCCAAGACACCAGCGAGCACCGAGATCGCCTCCCGGCCTTCCGCATAGGCTCCGGCCGGGCGCGGAAGCTCTTCGGCTGCCGGCGGAATCAGCGTGATGACCGGTTCGGTGGCCTCTCTGCGCAAACTGCGTTTCCTGCGCGCCCGCCATCAGCCGCGTTCCCAGCACGCGTCCGAGGCGCTAGAGCAGCGACCGGTTTTAAAAGCCAAATGATCCCGCCGGCCTCCGAATGTCGATTGCCTCAAAATTCTCCACAGCCCCGGCAGGTCTGACGTCGCCCAGGCCCTTGGGGTGCAACGGTGTCGGGCACTGCGCTCTCGCCTAGTGCTTGTCAGCCCGCTGAGTCGACATTCGCCCTTAAGTTCCGGAGCGCCGCCACACAGTAGTAGCGCACTAGTATCTCAGAGCGGTCACGACATAGGTTGAGACAGGAGATTTCACAATTGTCTCTTGGCCTTACACGAATGCTCGAAATGGCGATCCTTCTTAGGGACCGCCATGTAGACGTCGCGCCACTACCGAGCCCCTCCGATTCCTGAGCCGAAATCCCGGCATTACTCCGTCAATCTGCTGCCTGCTGACTGATGTGACCGCCATGTAGTTGCGCAGAGCGGACAATCCATGCTGATGAAGAATGGAGGACTGCCATGACGAAGATTCACCGGTCCGAGACCGGCATGCCGCGCTCTTTCGCCGGCCGCCTCGAGCCAATCCGCCCTTCGACGACCTTGTCCGACAAGGGAGGTACGCGTCGCTCTGGCCAAAGGTGCGTGTCGGAATCCCGACAATTTACTAGCATCGCCAAATGTCCGAGAATTGAGACCAGCATGCCACCTGGTGTTTGGGTCGATCGGACTAGTATCCAAGGTCCGTTGTCCTTGCTCGTGATGGGGTTAGTCGCTGTTGGATGTGTGAATCTGGATAAACCGATTGCAGTCCAAATGTGCTCGGCGACAGCGACCTGTTCGAACGGTGCAGGCAAGGCGGCCCGGGAAGACGCAAACAATGACCTCCAGCATGCCGAGACAGACCTAGCTGGCGGTCGAGGTGGCAGCGGGACCGACGCTGGAGAAGTCGACGTAGTGCTATACCCTGCCCCCGACCTGGCGGCGCCGGACCTAGTCCTGGACAACACCGCCGATCAGGCCGTCCGAGTTGATGGATACAAGGCGCCGGATGCAACCGTCATCGATGATGTCGTCCCCGCGTCGTTGCCAGCCCAAGAGCCAGGCCCAGAACAATCCGGCGCCGAGCCAGGCGCACCACGCCCAGAGCCCGGACCCGAGCCAAGCCAGGAACCGAGTATGGAGCCAGGCCCGGAGCCACCCTTGGACGGTGGCGTTACCGTTTCCCCACCTAGCTCTAGCAATTGCACTATCTTCTATGGCTCGAACCCTCCCCAAGGTTCGGCCGGACAGCCGCCTAGTGCGGGCACCCTCGGTCCTTTTTGCCTGGCCACATGCGACGACATCGACGGCTGGGGATGCAGCAACTTCGACGGTCGAACGATTTCTGTGAACGGAGCAACCGTATCCTGCGGCGCGCGTGTGGCCAAGAAAAACGGCTATTATGTCTTCCGCGCGAGCGCTGGCTGGCTTTCGTACGCATCAATCTATTGGTGGGGACCAGCAGCCTCCGCCTGTCCCGAGCCGGCTGGCGGCGTCTTTCCATAGCGCGTCTGGCTCCGGCAATCGCGGCGACACCAGCACTGCACAGCTCATCCACTCGGCTTTGGCGTGCTTGGGCCAGGACGTGGGCAACGTGACGGCGAAGGCGGAGCTGGGCATGGTGGTATTGGATCTGCTGGAAAGGGCGATCAGCCCCGGCCAACATCTTCATCGCGCCGCCTGACAACCACACTTACTTGCGCGCGGGCGTGCTCGAAAATACGGGGTAGGCCCGACCATGGCAGGGTGAGTAGATGAGAGTATTATCCATAAGCTCATGAAAGTTCTATTCATCGGTGGCACCGGAGTGATTAGCTCGGCTTGCTCACGCGTGGCGGTCGAGGCAGGCATTCAACTCTTCCACCTGCGGCGCGGCAAGACGGCGCGCCAGGTGCCCCTGGGCGTGAAGGTCCTGGTGGGAGATATCCGCAGCTCATCGTCGGTGCGGGCGGCGCTCGGCCAGCAACGCTTCGACGTGGTGGTCGACTTCATCGCGTTCACGCCCGAGCACATTGCTCTCGACATCGAGCTGTTCCGTGGACGCACCAGCCAGTTCGTCTTCATCAGCTCGGCATCGGCCTACCAGACCCCACCCACCAGTCTACCTTGCACCGAATCCACCCCTCTCGACAATCCCGTGTGGCAGTATTCGCGCGACAAGATCGGCTGCGAGGAAGCTCTGCTCGGTGCCTACCGGCGGGACAAGTTTCCCTTCACCATCGTCCGCCCTTCGCACACCTACGATCGCACGCTGTTCCCCTTCCACGGCGGATATACCGTGGTTCACCGCATGCGTCAGGGGAAGCCCGTGATTGTTCAGGGGGACGGCAGCTCGCTTTGGACGCTGACCCACCACCACGATTTCGCGCGCGCCTTCGTCGCCCTGCTAGGTAACGCTCGCGCCATCGGAGAGTCCTTCCACATCACCTCCGACGAATGGCTGAGCTGGGATCAGATCCACTACGTGGTCGCGGCTGCTGCTGGAGGAAAAGCCAACCTCGTGCATTTGCCCTCCGAGGTCATCGCCAAGGTCGACCGTGTATGGGGCGACAGCTTGCTCGGCGACAAGACCCACAGCAGGATCTTCGACAATAGCAAGGTGAAACGCCTCGTCCCCGGCTGGCAGGCCACCATCCCCTTCTCGCGCGGAGCGGAGGAGATCGTCGCCTACCACGACGCCGATCCCTTGCGCCAGGTCGTAGACGGGGCTTACGATGCGACCATGGACCGCCTGGTCGATATTGCCAGCCGTCTGTAGCGGACCGGCTCGTCTTCGAGGCTATGAACGAGATTCACGATGGCTATGTGACGGCGGACCCCTCTTGGTACACCGACGTCAACAACTTGGACCAGCTTTTCGTCACCACGGTGCGCGGGACGGGCGGTAACAATGCCGGCCGATTCCTCGTGACCCCTGGGTACAACACCAACATTGACGACGAGGTGGCCGGGTTCGTCCTGCCGACTGATACGATCGCGAACCACCTGATCATGACGTATCACTACTACACCCCCTATGAATTCGCGCTCGACGCCACCACCCTTTGCTGGGGCGCAGCATATTCGTGCTCGAACAACTACGGACAAGAGTCGTACGTCGCGAGCGAATTGGACTCGATGAAGACCAAGTTCATCGCCAATGGCATCCCGGTGATCATGGCGGAGTACGACGCGACAGCCACGCTCGCCACGGACGGCGCCGAGAATTACCGACGCTACTGGATCGAGTACGTGACCAAAGCCGCTCATGACCGCGGAATCGCCCCATTCTTGTGGGACGCTGGTCAGGAGCTTTTCAATCGCACCGTGACTCCGGCGAGCATCCGGTACCAGGACATAATGGATTGCCTGACCCGCGCGGCCACGAGCAGTTATACGATCTCGCAAATTACAGCTCCCTGATTCCCTGACGGGTGGCCATCGCGGTGGGCATCTCATGCGCCGTCTCGGGGAGTTCATCCGAGGGAACCGAGCATGTCGATGCCGGATGCTGCGATGGTCCAGAACGGTAGCCGGCTCGGCCAGGTCTTCAACCGTTGTGCCGGTAAATTGATGGTATCGATGGTCGCGATGCCCTAGGATCGCGGAGCTTGACATGTCCCAGACCCGCAGGTGCCTCATGGAAAGTCCACGTATAAGCATGCCAATTGTCCTGGGTATCGCCCTACTGCTTGCTCCTGAGGGCGAGGCCTTGGCGCAAACCGCGACAGTCACGCTGAGCAGCCAGAAGCAGTACATACGTGGCTTCGGTGGTATGAGCCACGCGGCCTGGGCGGGAGACCTGACCGCTGCCGAGCGAACGCTCGCCTTCGGCAACGCCGACGGGCAGCTTGGGTTCTCTGCCTTGCGAATACCGGTGAGCGATGGCTCGCCCGACTCATCCAACGTGGCCACGGCCAAGGCCGCCATCGCCAACGGCGCCATCGTCCTCGCGACGCCTTGGAATAGTAGCGGGGCCATGGACTCCTCCGAGTTTGCCTCGTACGCGACTCACCTCAACGACTTCATCACCTACATGCAGGGTCAGGGCGTGACACTCTACGCCATAGGGGTCCAGAACGAACCCGACTACGGTTCACAAGGTGGCTGGAGGTCGTGGACTGCGGCCCAATGCCATGATTTCGTGCTGAGCTACGGCGCGACCATCACCGGGGCCAAGCTCATGTCCTGCGAGTCGTACAGCTACAACAAGAGCTACTACGACCCGATCCTCAACGATTCCGCCGCGCTTGCCAATGTCCAGGTTTTTGGCACCCACCTCTACGGTACGCCGGTGAGCAGCTACGCGTACCCGCTCTTCGATACCAATGGCACCGGAAAAGAGCGCTGGATGACAGAGCACTACACGGACAGCACCACGGATGCGAACTCGTGGCCCAACGCCTTGGGGGTTGCGACGGAGCTACACAACGCCATGGTGACAGGCCAGTTCAACCTGTACACGTGGTGGTACATCGTGCGCAGCTACGGCCCCATCTCGAGCGATGGCACGGTCAGCAAGCGCGGCTACTGTATGGGCCATTGGTCCAAGTTCGTCCGCCCCGGTTTCTACCGTGTGGATGCCACGGCCGCGCCGGCTTCCAACGTGCTTCTTTCCGCCTACAAGAGCGACACGGCCGTGGTCATAATCATTGTGAACAACAACACTGCTGCGAGCTCGCTCTCCATCACCGTTGATGGGTCGACCATATCTTCATACGCCAAGTACACGACCTCAGGCAGCAAGAGCCTGGCGAGCGACGGTACGGTCACGGCCTCAGCCGGCTCTCTCAGCGTATCCCTGGATAGCCAGAGTGTGACGACATTGTACGGCACAAATGGCTCGACCGGGGCGGCCGGGTCTCCGGGAAGCGGAGGAGCGACAGGCTCGGGAACCATCGCGGGGTCCGGCGGCGTCACTGGCGCAGACGCCGGTTCGGATGACCGCGAGGTTGGCGGGGCAGCGGGAGCTCCTGCCACGGGCGGCGTGGTCGCCACGGGCGGAGGCGTCGCAGGAACGGGCGGGTCACTCACCGGCGGAAATGGTGGCGCCGGCCAGGTCGGCGGCGGCTCGTTCGCTAGCGGTGGATCCCAGACCAACACCGGCAGCGCCCAGACCGCCACGGGCGGCGTCCAGACCTCCACCGGCGGCTCCCGCACCACCGCTGGCGGCGCTTCGGCCACCACCGTTGGCGGCTTCCCCGCCCGTCACCGGCGGCGTTTCAGGTGCGAGCGGAGCAGTCTCCGGCGCGGGCAGCGCCAACGGGTGCTCCTGCCAGATGACCAGGTCCGGGAGCCGCCCGGCGCTCGTCGTGCTCCTGGTCTTCTCCGCACTGGTCCGACTTCGCCGCCTGTCCTTCGCCAGGTCATCGTCCGCAGGGCCGATTCGCCGTCGGTTAAGATAGAGAAGACGTCATAGCTGTCCGATGTGGCTGCCTTCTAGCGAATGACGGAGTAGGCGAGCAGCGCTCGAGTCGAGCGCGTACTGGTTGTGGCCGACCTGATCGGCCATAGCGACGGGACGAATGCCGCGTCGTCTCCAGGTGGAGACGGTGGAGTGCCACCGTCGGCCAAGGACCGAATGCGTGGGCAGGCCCATCGCCGGACAAGGCGAAGCTTGAGCGAGGGATGTGGACGTGCCTGACCAGGGGCCTGGCGCCGCAACGACGTGCTCGGAAGACGATGGTCGCAGGCGCGTCGCCCGCTCGGTGCGTCTAAAGAGGTGGAGATCATCCCAGGAGCAGCCCCGCGAGGGGCTCTGGTACGGCACAGCAGTCCCTGCCTATCAGAATTCTGAGTAGCTGCCAGGTAGGTTCGGCCCGCGGCTACCCTGGATCCCGCTTACACATCAGGCCCACGCTACTCCTGCCCCGATTGTGAGAGATGGCGCGATGCTTGCATTCAGTCTATCGAGACGAGCCGCGGCAGTCTATCGAGACGAGCCGCTTGCCCACGGAGACCACCATGACCCACAAGCTCTGCGTCGCAAGGTCGACTTGTTCGCTGTTCCTGCTGGCCCTCCAGGGGTGTAGCTCGAATAACAACGACCAGCAGGCTATCGAGGCCCAGTCGAGCGCAAAGCGGGTCACCGATCCCCAGGTCTCCGCGAGCGACGCCACGACATTCACGTCAGACAACGAAGCCTTCGCCCTGAACGCCTACCAGGTGATGGCGGCCCAGGCGGGCAATCTCGTCTTCTCGCCGACCAGCATCAGCCTCGCGCTCGCCATGGCCTACGCTGGCGCGGCTGGCACCACGGCCAGTGAGATGGCCGCCGCGCTCCACTTCACCCTGCCGCCCGACGGGCTCAACGCCGCCTTCGACGCCTGGGACCTGGCACTGGCCTCGCGCGGACAGGGCAAGCAGGGTGCCGACGGCGGACCCATGCGCCTCGACATCGTCAATGCAGCCTGGGCCGAGAAGACCTACACCTTTAGCACCGACTATCTCGACGTCCTGGCCACGGATTACGGCGCCGGCATCAAGCTCCTCGACTTCGTCAATGCCTCCGCGTCCGCGCGCACCGCCATCAACAACTGGGTGGCGGACCAGACCTACCAGAAGATTCAGAACCTCCTGCCCCCCGGATCGGTCGACCCGCTGACGCGCCTCGTGCTGACCAACGCCGTTTACCTCGACGCTGCGTGGCTGCAGCCCTTCGACACCACCCAGACAGGCAGCCAAAGCTTCACCCGGCTCGACAACAGCACGGTGACGACCATGTTCATGGGTGTCGATCTGTCTGGTGTTCCCGCCCTCCAAGGCACCGGCTATGTGGCGGTATCCCTGCCCTACCAGGACGACAACCTCTCCATGCTGCTCGTGGTGCCAGATAGCGGGACCTTCTCATCGTTCGAGGCATCTCTCGATGCTCCCCAGCTCGACACTATTGTGGCCGGCCTGGCGAGCCAGCAAGTGGTCCTGAGCATGCCGAGGTTCCAGATCGAGACCGGACAGGATCTCGTGGCCCTGCTGCAGAGCCTGGGCATGAACACCGCCTTCGTCCGCGGCCAGGCAGACTTTTCGGGCATGGACGGCACGCACAACCTCTACATCTCCGACGTCATTCACAAGGCCTTAATCAATGTCGCCGAGAAGGGGACGGAAGCGGCGGCGGCCACGGCGACGGTCATGAACACTAGGGCCGTGCCATCGGGCCTCTACGTCCATATCGACCGCCCCTTCCTCTATTTCCTGCGCGACCAGCCGACCGGCGCCATCCTGTTCATGGGACGGGTAGTGGATCCCAGCCAAAGCTGAGAGCTGGCCGCCGTGCCAAGGTGACCACCACGACCCTTCACGACACCCGTGGCGGTGCCAAAACTCGATCGGGGAAAAACGTAGGGACTCTCGTGGGTTACGCATCGAGGGGATGAGGGGATGGTGAAGGGGTCTAGCAAATTTCGGCACGTTCCCCATTGGACTTGCTCATGGATTCACCGGGAAGGAAGTATAAGCCCGTCCTTCAGGTCGCCTGGAAATTGCTAGGTTTTGGGCCGCGGGGTGCTATACGAGCGCGGTCGATGCCGTCGATTTCGTCGCTCTCTATTCCGAGTCCGCTTGCTCTTGCCATAGCCGCGCGTGGATATGAAACCGCCACGCCGGTGCAGGTTGCTGTGCTCGAGGAACGTTGCCAAGGCCGCAACCTCCTGGTTTCGTCGCAAACCGGCTCGGGCAAGACCCTGGCTTTTGGAGTGCTCTTGGCTCAGGTGCTACTTGGCGGCGAGCCCGCGCCCGCGGCGCGCTCCAAGCAGCCGCGCAAACCAGCGGGGGTGGTGATCGCGCCAACCCGCGAATTGGCTAATCAGGTGCGTTCCGAGCTGGCCTGGTTGTTCGCCAACACCCACCTCTGTGTTGCTGCCTTCACGGGCGGCAGCGATCTTGGGCGCGATCTCAAGCAGCTCCGTCGCGGCGTGGATCTTGTGGTGGGTACCCCAGGTCGGCTTGTCGATCTTCTCCGGCGCGAGGCGCTCGCCCTCGATGAAGTCAAAGTGGCGGTTCTCGACGAGGCGGACGAAATGCTCGACATGGGCTTTCGCGAGGATCTGGAAGCCCTGCTCGGAGCGGCTCCCGCCCGTCAGCGTACCCACATGTTCTCGGCGACCTTGCCACGTCCCATTCTTGGTCTTGCGGCCCGCTACCAAGGCGATGCCGTGCGCGTCGAGGCCCGCCCGGAAGGCAGCGGATCCGCGCATACCGATATCGAATACATCGCCCACGTCGTGAATTTCGACGATCGATTGGCCGCGGTGGTCAACGTGTTGCGCATGCACGCCGAGAGCAAGGCCATCGTATTTGGCACTACCCGCGAGGGCGTGGCCAATTTACATCAGGCGCTCGTGCGCCACGGCTTCCGCGCCGTCGTCCTGTCGGGCGATCGCGCGCAAGGCGAGCGCAATCGTGCCATCTCGGCGCTCAAGGATAACGAGGCACAAGTACTGGTGGCCACCAATGTAGCGGCGCGCGGGCTAGATCTGCCCGAGGTGGATCTAGTGCTGCACGCCGATTTACCGCTCAACGCCGATTCGCTCACCCACCGCAGCGGGCGCACCGGGCGGGCGGGGCGCAAGGGGCGCAGCGTGCTCATCGCGGATCCGGCCGAGCGCCGCAAGGCTGAACGCTTGCTTGCGGCGGCCAGAGCAACCTTCGTGTGGTCGCCGGCACCCACCGCCGAGGCCATTGCCGAGGCAGGTCGACGCCGCCTGGAGGCCGAATTGCTGGCGGCCGACCGTCCTGCCGAGATCGAGGAAGCGCAAGGGTTGGCCAAGCGCCTCCTCAAGGATCGCAAGAAGGAAGAGCTTCTCGAATTGCTGCTGGCGCGCGAGCTCGAGCGCTGTCCGCGGGGGGAGTCCCTGTCGCCGGTGGATGCGAAGTATTTGGCACGCCCGCGTGTCGATTCATTCGCCACTGCGCCACGTCGCACGCGCGAGGAGTTCGAGCACGATGCTGTCGTCTTTCGCGTCAATCTCGGTGCCGAAGACAAGGCCGAGCCAGGTTGGATCCTGCCGCTCATTTGCCGGCGCGGCGGGGTCACGCGCAACGAAGTGGGCGCCATTCGCATCGGGCCTCGCTTCACCGAATTTCAAATCGCTGGGGATGCCGCGCACGATTTCGCACTGGCCGCCGCGCGAACCGATCCGCGCGCACCCCACGTCGTCATCGAGTCGTCGCGTCCCGCTCGGCGCGAGGATTCACGGCCCCAGTCGCCCGTGCCCCGACGCGAGGAGCCGCGTCCCCGTCCACCCACACCACGGCGGGAGGAAGGCGGCTATCAGCCGCTCGCGCGCCGGCAGGACAAACATTCCGCCGGCGCCCAAGATTATCGGCCGCGTGCGCAAGAGGATCGCTCAGGCGCGGTACGTGTGCACGACGATCGGCCGCGCAACGAGCGTCCGTCCGCGCGCGGGCAGCACACTCCGTTCTATGCTCCCTTTGTCCGTCCTCGGCGTGAAGGCTTCGCGGGCAAGCCCAAGGACAAGTGGAAGACGAAGCGCTAGACCACGTCTGATGCCAAAATTCCGCGCGCGTCAATCACGCCGTTTCTCGACCTAGACCGGGCCGTTAGGCGCTCCTCTTCGCGCGGAACTTCACGTCGGGCAGGCCCTCCAAGTCCGCGTCCTGCGTCCACAAGGTCGCGTCAGATTGTCTCGCGGTCGCAAGCACGACGCTATCGGCAAGGGCCGGCTTGGCGTCGACTCCGATCTTTGCCGCCACGAGCGCCAAAGCGGAATCCAGGTCCACGACGCACCTCCTGATGACAATCGGGATTTGACCCTTCGGAGCCACACCGCGTCGGCTTGCTGGGTCCGCAATGTCACAGTCCTCTCAACAGCGGCTGGAGCTCCTTCGGAATGCCATCCTTCAATTGCCATTCGTATCGCTCGCCTTTGGTTCCCATGAGCGACCAGTGCCCGTCGGCGACCCCATAGTGGAATTCGCCTCGCAGGAGACCGCCATCCGTTAGCCTCATGGTGCAAGGACCATCGAGAAGACCAGCGCGATACTGGGCGATCAGTACCACGCCGTTGAGATAGGTCATCTTGCCGTCGCCGTCGTACTTGCCATTACGAAAATCGCCCTCGAAGACGCCCTTCCCTGGTACGGTAAGCCGTCCCACCCCATCGAAGTAGCCGCTTCTGAATTCCCCCACGTATTTCTGTCCGTTACGCTGATCGAGGATCCCCTTGCCTTCACGCTGACCATTCCTCAGCTGGCCCACATAGACCGTTCCGTCCGCGTGGAAGCTCTTGCCCTCCCCATCTGGCTGGTCGTTCTTGAAATTGCCCTCGTAGTGGCTCTTGTCCGCTGTGATCAAGGTGCCCTGTCCCGCGCGCAGTCCTAGGTGAAAATCACCGGTGTATGTACCGCCGTCGGCGTAAGTCAGGCTTCCGCGTCCCTCGTAAAGGCCCTCCGCGAATTCGCCGACGTAGCGCATGCCGTTGCCGCGCCGAAGATCACCCTTGCCATGCCACTTGCCCAGCTTGAAGGCCCCGGCGTAGGTAGTTCCGTCTGTGCGCTTTTCCGAGCCGTAACCATCGGACAACCCGTTGTTGAAATCGCCCTCGTAAATCGCTCCGTCGGCATAGGTAAGCTTGCCCTTGCCCTGGTACTGATTGTCCTTCCAGGCACCCTCGTAAATGGCACCAGCACGGTAGCGCATGACCCCGTTGCCCTCTCTGTTTCCGTTTACGAACTCACCTTCATAAGCGTTGCCACCCTTCTCCGTTGCTACGGCCTTGCCATGCAACAGATTGTTCCGCCATGTTCCGCTCTGCTTGCGACCGTCCGGAGCCGTCCACGTGCCTTGCCCTTCTCTCCTCCCTTCCTTGAATTCTCCGACATATTTTTCGCCGTTCGGCCAAGTCTTGGCACCCTTTCCCTCGGGGCGGCCGCCCTTGAGCTCCCCCTCGTAGGAGCCGCCATCGTCGTAGATCACCACGCCATGTCCTTCGTACCGTCCGTGGTGAAAGCCACCCTCGTAACTGCCGCCGCCCGGAAAGATCATAACTCCCTGACCATCAACACAGTCTCCTTTGGCGCAGGTGTGCGCCAACAATCGCGCAGGTAAACCGAGTCCCACGGCCACGCTCACGCAGACGAGTTGAATGACGACTGAAATCTTCACGGGCCGCATTTAGTCACCGATTTTAGCTCGGTCTCACGAAGGGAGCGAGTCCCTCTGTCTTCTAATTTGCCGTCGCCCTCGACGTGCACACCCTCCACCGCAAAATGCCACGGCAGAACGCTTCACCGCACGCGAGCTGCTTCGCGGGCGATCACGAGGTCGTGCGGGGGCAAGGGCAATTGATGGGATCTTGCCACCTGTTGCGGAGGCTGCATCAATGGGCCATCCCGTTCGCAAATTCTCGCAGACTCTCGGGCATGAGAGCTTGACCACGACCTATCGAATACTACGCCGACCCAGGCATCACCCTGGCGGTGGAGCATGGCCGAACGATCGAGTCGCTCGCACCACTGGCAAGCACCATGCCGGAATAGCGGGTAACGGGAAGAAAGTAACCTCGAGTTACTCCGCCCTTATGCCGCGTAGGGATGCAAAAGTGACCAAGGGAAAACCCCAGTGGTTACCCTGGGGTTGACTGCGGTCGGGGAGACTCGAACTCCTACAGCCGTAAAGCCACCAGAACCCCAAAACATCGCAGCATAGAATCCCCGAGGAAAACTTGAGTGTTGGCGGGCACTTACCCTCACTTTCCCACTTTCCGCGACGCAGTCCAGACAGGATCTGGACCTCTCGGAGGTGACGCGTCTGCGACGATTGTCCAGACGGTGTCTGGACAATCCCTGCCGGCTGCCCAACTCGCCGCAAGCGGCTGCGCCCCGAGCTTCCAGAAGTCCAAGTGCGGCATTAAAGTAATGGCGTGCGATAGCGATGTAGGTCTGGACTTGGTCGATGGCTTGGGCAGCGTTCAGCCGCTGCAGCGCCATGGTCTCATGGCAGAATCGACGTGCCACGATAGCGGGAAACTACAGGAAAGGAGGTACCGAAATTCGGTGGGCCGCTACATCTGCTCCGGAACCGAACCGGCAAATGTGGCTGTTTTCGATGGCCAGCTACGCCAGTCAGAAGTTGCCATGGACATCTTCTCGCCGCGTGACTTCGTCCTCTCGTTCTTGACGAGTACAAGAAATTCGCGACCAAGCAGGCGAGGGTTGTCCATAGGAATGCCGTCAACCTCCGTAGCGCGAATAGGGCCGGACCGGCGTTGCCGGCGTCACGCCCGGTTGGTATACCGGGCTGCCGGTGGAGGTGATGGTGACACTGGAGCTCGTTAACCCGGGCGAGGTGGCCGTGATGACGCTGGTGCCTGAATAGTAGGTCCGGAACTCAATTGCCGCTTGGCCTTCGAGGATGGCGATGTCCGACGCGGCACCGCTGCCCGGGGGCGTAAACGTGATCCTCGGCCCGGTCGGGAATTCGCCCGGTCCGGAGGTCACCGTCAGCGTGACGGGCACGTTGTTGCTGATCGCATTGCCGTTGGCATCCACGACGGTGACATTCAACCATGCGTCCTGAGTACCATCGACCGCGGTAAGGGTGTCGGTGCTCGTGGTCAGCTTGAGGGCGGCGGGCGTTCCAGATGACGGCCATGTCGGCGGAGCAGTCCCCAGATTTGCGTTCCGGTACCAGTACCAGTACCGCTTGGGGATGCGGAAGTAGTCCACCATGCCCATGATCCCGTAACTCGCGTCCTTTTGTGTACCGTGGTCGAACATGCACCAGGCTGCCGCGCCGGAACGCCAGTCGGCTGCTGCGGGGGGCCCGTACGACGCGTAGGTTCCTGGTCGGGTCGACGATATGCTGCCGTATTCAGTCACCAGGTTGGGGATGCCCGGGTTCTGGAACATCGCGATGGTAGCACCGTCACCGTTGTACCCGGCCACGTCGCCGATCATGTCGATCCGATCGCCGCCGTTGGCGGGGGAGGTCGTGCTATCATCTGGGCGTTGCGCGCCGCCGATACCCGCGGGTCGGCCAGGGCCCCACGTCGCGCCGGCACCCGACGGCTGGGGATCCAATTGATGAACGAGCGCCACCTCCTTGGCCAGCAACTTGGCCGCGTCGCCTATCGATCCGGTAAAGAACACTTCGTTGCACATACTCCAGGCAACGATGCTGGGATGATTGCGATGGATCCGGATCTCGTCCGTCAGCCCTGCCAGCACGTTGTTGTCGAACGGGGTTTGGTCGGATGCCGTTCCTGGGTACGCGCTCGCGCCGTTGTATGAGCTTGCGCTGCCGCTCTGGCTGCTGCCCCAAAACGGATACTCCGACCAGAGAAGCACACCGATTTGATCGCAAGCATCGGCGTAAGCAGGCGCATGCGGGTAGTGCGAACCGCGGATGAAGTTGAAGCCCCCGTCCTTGATCATCTGCACGTCGCGGTGAAGGGCTGAGTCTGCCACCCCATCGCCCCACCCCGCGTGATCCTGGTGCGCATCCACTCCGTTGAACACATATCGCGATCCATTGAGCGAAAACCCGTTCGTGGCCGACCAGGTCATCCAACGAAAGCCAAACGGAGTCACGAAGCTGTCCACATTCGAGGTGCCGTCTGACACCGTCGTGACGGCCTGGTACATGGTCGGATGGTCGGGGTGCCAGAGAGTCGGGCTAGTCACCTCGGGCGTCGTTTGGTCGAAGGTGACGGTCGCACCGGCCGCAACGGTTTGCATCGATGAAATGGTGGCGACGACAGTGCCCGTAGCGTCCTCGATATCGGTCCTTACCGTGCAATTTGCGCTGGTCGATCGATTGTTCTCTATCTCGGTCTTGATCTCCACGGTGCTCGAGGCGCCAGAGTTGGTCGCAAGCGTCGGCGTAGTGACAAACGTCCCGTACCACGTGACGTGCAGCGGGTCGGTAATGATGAGATTGACATCGCGATAGAGACCGCCGCTGAACGTGTGATCGCCGTTGCGTGGTGCCACTTGGTTGTTGAATACGTTGCTCAGCTTGACGGCCACGACGTTGTCCCCGGTGGTCACGAGCTTCGTGATGTCGTACGCAAAACCCGTATAGCCAACCATGTGCTCGCCACTGGCGGTGCAAGCCGCAGAGGAGCACAAGCTTGCTTGGGTGCCGTTGATGTACACAATGGCGTCATCGTACGCCGCCTGAAAATCGATGAACACCTCCTTGCCCGACCATGATGCGGGCACCGTGAAGTGCTTCCGGTACCAGCCGATGCCCTGGTAAAACTGCGCCCACGCGAAGTAGGGCAGACTGAAGGTGTGGGGCAGTCCAACCGGGCTCCAAGAAGAGTCGTCGAAACTGGTCGCTTGGGCGCCGGACTGGTCCGCGAGGAGAAACTGCCACGACGGGTTGAGGTTCTGGACCACGCGAGGACCGCCCTCGCCGCCCTGCCCGGCAGCTCCGCCGCCACCGGTGCCGCCATCGGGACCGGTGGCACCACCACTTACAGTGACTCCACCGCCGGCCACCGCCGCGCCGCCGAGGGGCAAGCCGCCGCTTGCGCCGATCCCACCCCCTCCGGCACCTCCGTTCTGACTTCGCCCCCCGGACGCGCCACCGGATGCGGCAGAGGTTGATCCGCCTCCACCCGCACCTCCACGGGCGCTCCCACCGGCGGTGCCGTTACCCCCGGAAGAGGATGAAGCTCCCACTCCTGACGCGCCGCCAGCAGCCATGTTGCCCCCGCCTCCACCTTGGCCGGTGCCGTTGCCGCTACAGGACAGCAATAGCATACTCAAAACGCCCGATAGCAGCGTGGGGGTAGTCAGTAGTGGATTCTGCGATTTGTTCATCGTAGCGGCTCCTCGGTGGTGATCGTAATAGGCTATGTGTGGTTCGCCCAGCGCGCATCGGACCTTCGCGACGCTACGGACCAGCTCCAGTCCCGACCAAAGTCGTGATGCTCTCGGGATCGAGAGAGACAGTGAGAGTATTGTTGGTCACCGTGACGGCACCATCGTCGCTGAGTTCCTTGCTGCTCTAGCCTAGGTCGTGGAGCGATGTGAGGCTCGTGATGGTAGCACTCGAGAAGCTGAAGATCTACTGCGTGGCCGGCAGGAGCGATGGCACGTGCAGTACGCGAGTGTAGCAGTCCTCGATGCTGCACCAAGAGCTCTCTGTCGTGACCATCCGGCAAACAGACCCAATTTCGGGCACCGAAACCGTAACAATTCCAGCTCGCACACTGTCAACTGAGGTATGAAGCGGGTTAAGGAAGGCGGAGACGGCTATGATGTGCACATCGCGATTGGGTTCCGGCAATCAATTAAGGTAGCACTTTGGCCTGTATATTTGCGCATCCTTAGCGGTGCAACGTCACTCCTCCAGTTGTGAAGTAGAAGGCGTGGGACGTGCGCAGCGCTACCATTTCCCTGCACCAGGGCTTCCTGCCGACCGAGGCGTCGTCGAGAGCATATGTCTGGAAGTATTCGCGCCGTCGCCCAAGGCATTTTCACATCGAGCCGGAGCTCAACCTTATTGCGACCGGGCGCGCAACCTTTGGAATCGGCAACACCACCATAGAGGTCTCCCGTGGCGAACTGCTCGGCTTTCCGCCCGGCCAAGACCACGTTTTGCTCGACGCATCTCCCGATCTGTTCCTTTTCGCAGTCGGCATGGATCCCACTTTTTCGGCTGATATCCTGAGCTCCGATGGGCTTCCTGTCGTTCCCCTGCGCATGCGGCTATCGCCCGAAGACTTCGACGCCCTCCTGCGGCGAGCGTCACCCCTTGTCGACCGCATCGGGGTAGAGCAGCCGTGCGCCGAGCTTTGGGAGCACATTCACTGGCTTGGCCACAGGTACGAGCCAAGAATTGCCACCCCTCTTCATGTGCTAACCCGACGAGCGCTTTCGGCTCTTGCCAAGACTCCTGGGCTTGCGCTCGAGGGCCTCTCGGCAAGATTGCGCTCCCCTGCGTCCGAGGTGAGCCGCAACTTCCACCAGGACATGGGGATCACCTTCGTGCAATACCGGACCCGCGTGCGTATCCTGAACCTCATCCGGTTGGTCGACACGCTTGGTCTGAGCTTGACGTCCGCGGCAGAGGCGGCGAGCTTCGGCTCCTATTCCCAGTGTCACCGGGCATTCCAGAACCAGCTCGGGTGCTCCCCGCGTGACTTCTTCTGCTCGGGAATCAGACGCCAGATGCAGCAAGCCTTCGATCCCTAAGCGGTAGCGGTAAAAGACCCCAGCAAAGGGCCCACAGGAGACATGCCGGGTCTGGGATCCGCACTACTACGGCAGGTTGACCTGCTGATAGCTTGCCAGCGTGGTCGACGACGCAAAGCCGTACGTCACGAGGGTGGGACTGCCACCGACGGTTAGGGAAACCGGCCCACCGCCATCGGTGAGGGCAAGCTGATAGATGTTGTCGGCGACGGCCACCGCCACAGACCCCGACACCGCAGCTGTAGGCTGGATGGTGATGGTCACCAGGTCGCCGATACGGTGGTCCGTGACTGCGAAAGTAGGAGGTGCGGCTAGAGTGCTGCTGGTATAGATCGGCAGCAACCCATCGCCCAAGTAGGTGGCCGCCTTTTCCGTCCAGCGCCAAGAGTTGGCGTCGACGACCGGCAACGACAGCGAGCCGATAAGGGGCAGGCCGGAAAAGGCGAAGCTATCCGACGTTGGTAGGTTGGCGTGTCCTGCCTTGACGGCCTCGCCGACCAGCACTCCGGACGTGGCGAAGGTGTACTTTAGGAACTGGTCGATGAACTGCATCCCGCCGGCGATTCCGAGTCCGAGGGTGCTGTTGCCCAGGTAGCCGACACCTCCTCCCTCGGGCGCGGTGATGAAATTCTGGCCCGCGCAGCCATCGCCATCGGCAAAAGTCGCGGCATCACAGGCGCAGGAAACCATGATGGGATACTGGCTGTTCTGCAGCGCGCCGGCCATCGCTCCCGAAAACTCGTCGGTGCCGTCGAGCTCCGCGGTCAGATCCGATACGTCGCCGTGGCCGGCATGCACTACCAGGTTGACACCCTGCTCGAAAGCCGCCGTTTCTGCGGCCACGCTAATCGCCGAGGCGCCCGGCCAGGCGCCCGGCGATGCGTATAGTTTGGTGATGGCGAAGTCACCCGGCATGAGCGAAAGCGTGCGTCCAGGCGTTTCGAAGTACAGTGCGGAATCGAGGGGAACGGTCGTGGCTGTGGACGGGAGGGTGAGCTGAGTCGCAATGTTGGACAGGAACAGCGCGGTGTCTATCTGGGCCGTGTCATAGGCTGTGAGGTAGCCCTCGACCTTGGCGATGTAGACTTGTAATTCCGAAGGAGAGGATACCGAGATCCGGGTGACGTCGAGTTCCGGGAGGTAATCGGGCGAGTCGTTCGTCGGGTCGCCGTAGATGCAGTCACCGTTGGTATCCCATTGCGATAGATCGGCGAAGTAGTAGTCGGTGTAGAAGGTTTCGTTGTAGGAAACGCCCAAGAGCGCGTTCGAGTATGAGTCGGTGGTCTTCCTTGATGGCACGATGGTCATGTCGCCGCCCAGGACGACATGACGCAGCCCAGCGCTGTATTGCTGGCTAAGGTAGTCCTTGGTAACCTTGGAGGTGTCGTTGCATGCGTCGCTGTCTTGGCAACCGGCGGAGCTAGCACCGCAGATGGTCTCGATGGTCACCACCTGGGTCGGTACACCGGTTAGGGTGTGCAGCTGGGCTAGTTGCCGGAAGGCATCCGCGTAAGCTTCGTTAGTGACGATGAGCGATGCGTACGTAAGAGTCGAGGGGGGTGTAACCGAAGGCACCTGGCAGCTGTGGAGCGAGCCACACACGGGAAGGTTCATCGGGCAATCCGCGTTGATCGTGCATTCACCTGGGCAACTGCCGGCCTCGTTGGCTGCGCCTCCGATGCAACTTGCATCGCCTCCGTCTGGCTCGCCCGTCATGTCGCCATCGCCGGCCGAGACTGCGTGACTGGCGGCATCTGCCGAGCCACCTGATGGAGCTCCACCGACCGAGATCGAGCTTTCAGCGACCTGTCCCGCGGTGTCGCTCGTCCCGCCGCTCGCCGTCGCAGCAAGAGGCGTTCCGCCCGTGATGACTGCTTCGCCCGACGAGGCCGAGCCACCGGCCCCGGCCACCCGATCCGGACCAGTACGCCCGCAGACGGCCGACAGCAGAACCGAACCGACCAAAAGGGCTTTCCCGCGATACCTGGCAACGACATCCCCGGGATGGACCATGGATGCTCATTCGATGCCCAGCTCTGATAAGGGTTTCTGCTCGTCAGCGCCCAAACAGCCGCAGGATGCCACCGACACCGTGTGTGCCAGGCGCTGACCATCTCGTCGCTGGGTGGAAGCGGTGGAGCGAGGGACCCATTTTAAGGGGTTTGCGGCTCGCCGCCTGACGCGCCGGTGCGTGGATTGTCTCGTATCCAGCCCTGCCGGATACGATTCCCCGCCGCAGTGCAACCCTCCTTCACTATCGCCTTGGGCGGGCGACGCCTCCCGCGGCGGTGCCGAACCAGCAGTAGTACCTGCCACGTTCGATTGCTCACGAATGCTCGCTCCGCTCTTGCCGCTCCATAGCGACTTGCAAGACTGTCCCACTCCCCAAGGCGCTTCTGGGAGCGGGCCATCGCCAGCAATCGCCGGCGATCCGACGCCTCTCAGCTAGAAAGACTGAGGTCCGATGGGCACGCCGATTCCAGTCGCGTAGTCCCAGCCAACCTTGGCGTCGTTGTTGTGGCCCCCGCTGATGATGTCGCGGAAGTCGGCATAGCCGCTCTTCTTGAAATTGGCGTACAGGGCGGTGAGAAAGGACGTCGTATTAGCGAAGGAGGCGCCGCTGGAGTTCATCATCGCGGCCAACGAGGGAGAGGCCACGCTGGTACCGCCAAACACCAGCCAGCCCACGTAACCCTCGTAGGAGATGCTGTCGTAGACCGCGACGCCGGTATTGGGATCCGAGTCCGAGGAGATGTCGGGCACGCCACGGCGGCTGCCCACGCCAGAGACGGCGCTCTGCCACGATGGCCTGGCCTCGTACCTGCTGTTGCCCCCGCCGCCGTCGGGCCAGCCGGTCTCGCCCATCCACTCGCCTGTGCCGCTGGTGGCGACGCTGGTGCCACCCGCCGCGACCACGAATGGGGAGCAGGACGGGTATTCCACCATCCCGCCGCTGTCGCCCGTCGAAGCGAAGTAGATCGGGCCCTTCGCCGCGTTGAGGTATCCGTCGAAATAGCTCTCGAAGAAGGATTCCCCGCCGGCCCAACTCATCGAGACCTGCTTTACCTCGGCGATAGCCGCCGCGACCTCCACAGCGGCGAAGAGGTCGAAGTCGTTCGCGGAATTGGCTTCGACCAGAATGATCTTGGCATTCGGGGCCATGGCATGGGCCCACTCGATGTCGAGGGCTTCCTCTTCGTTCCAGCTGGCATTGTTGGCGGGGGCCGCCCCAGAGGCATAGACCACCTGGAAGACCTGGTTGGTGGATGCGGCGGCGTTGCTGGAGGTCTCGACGGGCAGGCCGAACTGGGTGGCGAAGACGTTGAAGTCGTTCAGCGCCGCGGGGTAGTTGTAGGCGTCCACGATTGCGATCACGCCGGAGCCACCTGGGTTCACGCCGTAGAAGGATGCGATCTGGGTGGGCGTCATCCCGCCGGAGGGGCCTAGCCCGCCTGCGGGCTCCATGAGAATCCTGTGGTTGGTGTGCGACGCGAAACCGGCATCCTCCTCAAGAGCTATGCTGGTTTCAGGAACGAAGACTCTCCCCTCGACGCGGGGGCCGCGCGCCTCCTCTGCAGAGCCGGAGGCGGCCAGACAGAGAACGATCGATGATACGGACAAACACGATGTGAGGCAGAATCTCATGGGATGTCCGCCTTGAATGGATGGGCGAGGGATGAAGGGCAACCGGGTATGGTCTTGTTAGGCACGGCGATACGCTCCTTTCCTTCGTACCAAGATGCACTGGGCAGTAGTGACGTTTCAGGAAATCACGGCGCCGGCTTCGCCAGCAATCTTTGCCCTGCGATATTGGTCACCGGCATGGTGAAGGGCCGCTTCCGCCTTGCTGACGGACCGTGCACTATTGAGGCACTCTGGAAAGCCAGGCTGGGGCTGTGTGTGGCCGGGATGGTGCTCCCGGCGATTACGGGGTCCGCGTTGCCCAGGTGCTTCCGGAATATGCCCCGCATCATTCCGGAATCTGTGCCCAGGGTTCCGCCGGAATCCGTGCCCAAGTCGGGCCGGAATGCTCAGGCAAGGTCACGGAACCCCAAGCTCCAGGTTGCCAGCCCCTGCCGCATCGGACTGTGATCAAGCTCCTGTGGAGCTTGCGTCTCCGCCTATCGCCTCCGCAAGGAGCTCGAAGATATCTTCGAAGTGGGCAGGCGATCGCAACGCGCGCGGTCCAATTTGATCGCTTGCCTCTGGGGGCGTAAGCTGGCTGGCGCATTGCGGGCAAATCTTCGCGACTAGCAGCAGTTCCACAGGCGAAGACCTTGCGAGCCTGAAACGGAGATCAACAATGTCGATGTCACAGTCAAACATCACTGCTGGAACCTTCTCGGGTGCCAACCTCAGCGCGCTAGGAGCGACGTTCAAGGTCTGGGCGCCGGGAGCTCGGGCCGTCTACTTGAATGGCATATTCGGCGGCGTACCGGACTGGTCAAGGGACACGCTCGACGGCAATTTGCTAGTCAGGGACGCCGCTGGCTACTGGACTGGCTTTCGGCCCAATGTCGTCGACGGCGACCAGTACAAGTTCTGGGTGGTCGGGCCGGTCGGCGGAACGGTCGGATACAAGCGCGATCCCTATGCGCGCGAGCTGACCCCGAGCGCGACCTTCCCCATCAACGTCAACTGCATCGTACGCGATCCGGGCGCCTACCCGTGGCATGACGGCCCGTTCGTGACGCCGGACTTCACCAACATGATCATCTACCAGCTCCACGTCGGGACCTACCCGCCGACCGCCCCTGCCTATGGGACGTTCCTGGACGTAATCGAGAAGATTCCCTATCTCAACGCGCTGGGCGTCAACGTGCTGCAGCCGCTGCCGGTCGCCGAGTGCGAAGAGAACCCAAGCCTCGGGTACAACGGCGCCGACTACTTCTCGCCTGATACGCTATACACCGAGTATAACCCGGCCAAGCTGGCCCAGCGGCTCGCGACCATCAACGGACTGCTGGCGAGCCGCGGGCTCCCTGCGATGACTGCTGCACAGATCACCGGTGGCGCCAGCCAGATCAAGGCGATGGTCGACCTCTGCCACCTCTACGGCATCGCGGTCGTATTCGACGTCGTCTACAACCACGCGGGCGGGTTCGTGGGGGACGACGAGTGCCTCTATTTCTGGGACCGCGGGGCTACCGGCAACAACAACGACAGCCTCTATTTCACCGACTGCGGAATGGCGGGCGGGCTCGCCTTCGCGCTGTGGAAACAGGAGGTGCGGCAGTTTCTGATCGACAACGCAAGGTCTTGGATCAACGAATGCCACGCCGACGGGTTTCGCTACGACGAAATCAGCAAGCTATTGGCGGACGACGCTGGCAACGGCTGGAGCTTCTGCCAGGACCTGACCGGCACGATCCGATTCATCAAAAACCGCGTGATCCAGAACGCCGAGTACTGGCCGTCGGAGTACTCGGCCTCGGTGTCATCGATCGTGAGCGGCGGCGGCGGTGCGGGTTTCGATGTCGTCCAGCACGACGCCTTCCGGACCGCCGTACGCAACGCCGTGGCGACAGCGTCGGCGGGCGCTTCGGCCAACGTCGACATGGACGCGATCGCCGCCAGCCTGCTGCCGGCCTTACCCAACGCCTGGAGCGCCGTCCCTTGCGTCGAGAACCACGACTTGGTCTACGCCGGCCGTGACGTGCGTGTCCCGGTCCTCGCAGACAGCAGCAACCACCAATCGTTTTATGCGCGCAGCCGGTCGAAGGTGGCCACAAGCCTCCTGCTGACGCTGCCGGGGATCCCGCAGCTGTTCATGGGACAGGAGTTTCTCGAGGACAAGCAGTGGAGCAGCGATCCTGGCGGCGCCAACCGCGTCTTCTGGGGAGGACTCGACGCCGGCAACAAGCCGATGGTCGACCAGCTGCGCTTCGTGCAGGACTTCATCCGCCTGCGCTGGAACCAGCCCGCCCTGCGTGGGCCCATGGTGAACCCCTTCCATACCCACAACGTGAACCGTGTTCTCGCCTTCCATCGCTGGATCGAGTGGCAGGGTCTCGACGTGGTGGTCGTCGCCAGCCTCAACGACCAACCGTTCTTCAACTACCAGCTCGGTTTTCCGCGCGGCGGGCATTGGTCGGAACTCTTCAACAGCGATGTCTACGACAACTGGGTGAACCCTCTAGCGGTCGGCAACTACGGCGGCGTCGATGCCTCCGGCGGACCGATGCATGGCCTTCCGGTGTCCGCCTGGATCACCATCCCACCACGCTCCCTGGTCGTTTTCGGGATCTAGTCAGGAGCTCGACCGCGATGTCTATCCCGTTCGTCCGGCGACATGGCGGCGTAAGAGACCGCGACCTGCCTGGGGCCGTAGGAATCGACTGTCCCAAACTTCGCTCTGAGGTGCTCGATCGCTCTTGTGATGATGGGCTCCCCTGATCGCTCCCGCCAGGCCACCGCGCGGGCCGCGGATCCTGGTTGGATCGGCGGCCCCGACGACGTCTTGGGCTATGTGCTGGCCGGCTCAGTTCGTGCAGCCGCGGCTGGGATCGAAGCAACCGCCGTTCGGGCACGAGCAGGCGCTCACGACGTGGGAGCTGGCCGGAGCACAGCCGCAAGCGCCGATGGCGCACAGGTTGGGAAAATCGGTGACCCCGCCGCAGCACGACTGCGAGGTGACCTGACCCCCGGTGCTAGTGCAGAGCGTGCCAAGGTCACCGCTCCCGTCGATGCCACCGTCGGGCGGGCAGGCGCCGGTGCAGAGTCCGATGGTGCCATCGGCCTGGCACACGCAGGTCGTGCAGGCGCTCAGGGTGACGGTCTGGCCGACCTGGTAGGTCGTTCCGTTCTGCTGGCAGGTTACCGGCGTCGCATCGGTCTTGGCGGAGGCGTCGGGCGGGCACAGGCCGGTGCACAGGCCGATGGTGCCATCGGCCTGGCACATGCAGGTCGTGCAGGCGCTCAGGATGACGGTCTGGCCGACCTGGTAGGTGACGCCGCTTTCCTGACAAGTCACGTTGCTGTCATGACCGACGCCCGCATCCGCCGGGCACAGGCCGGTACACTCGATCTGCCCGTCGGCCAAGCAGACACACGTGTTGCACGCGCTGGAGCTGACGGTTTGCCCCGCTTGGTAGGTCTTTCCCCCCTGTACGCAGGTGGCCGCGGCGCTGCCGCCATCCGGCTCCACGCCGAGATTGCTGTCCTGGGCAGGGCAGCCGGCAAGAGCAGTGGCCAAGAGGGGAAGGAACTGGAGAAGGGGGAGGTGGAGGGCGGGAGAGCTGGCGAGAGAACGTGGTCTGGACATCATGGTGAACCTCGTGGGTGGTTACGCATGACTAGTGACGGATCCCCGGCCAGCGTTTCAGGGACAAAGCGTAAGCGCGCGCGTGGCGCGGCGACCGAGGTCGTCACCGGCGTCCTTGGCCCGCACGTCATTCAGATCGCGCCGCCCTTCGCGGCAGCGACCGAACTTGATGCGAAGCTCGCCGCGCACGGTCGCGAGCTCGCGGCCGCGGGGCAGCCCGGCCAGCGCCACACTGTCGAGCAGGGCCAGTCCCTCCCGTTCCCGGCCCTCGTGCAGCAGGATCTCGGCGCGCAGCAGATTCGTCTCGAGCTGCATCTGCCCACCCCGAAATCGGCGCTCGTGCGTGTCGAGGGCGGCCAGTGCCGCGTGGGCGTCGTGATTGCGATGCCACTCGGCCACGGCGGCGGACAGTGACTGACTCTCGGACAGCACGCTATTGGCCGTGGTCATCCGCTGGGTGGGCGACGAGCTGGGCGCCCGTGGTGGTGCTGGTGGCAGGGCAGGCGCGAGCGGAAGCGCGACGAGGCCGGCCTGGCCGGGCCAGTCGGCCGCCTCGCCCGGGGCGGGACTGCGGGCGCTTTCAGCCATGCGGGCGCTTTCGCCCCCGACGAGGGGAGCGGCTTGGTCGCCATGCCCGTCGTGCGTCCTGGCCGACGCCAGGCTGCGCGGCGCGCCCTTGCCCGCTACGCTGTGAGATTGTCCGCCTGGCTGGTCGGCCGGCTCCCGAGCGGGCGAGCGCAGCAAGACCGCTTCGGCTCCGGGGGCAACGCGCTCGCTCTCATGGGGCCGCGCCGCGAGCGGCGCCGCGCTCTGGGCGGCCGAGAGTGCGAGCCCGGGCGGGAAGGCTTCGCCCCTGGCGGCCGAGGGTGTGAGCAACGGCAGCGAGGCCGGCCTGAGTGTTCGAGAAG
>Ga0187889_10000914_pt1 | contig 33667 bp, 28 predicted proteins | sample June2016WEW_7_10_2_FD_132992 | JGI IMG/M metagenome (GOLD analysis project Ga0187889, IMG submission 132992) | Peatland microbial communities from SPRUCE experiment site at the Marcell Experimental Forest, Minnesota, USA - June2016WEW_7_100 | ecosystem: Environmental > Terrestrial > Soil >... | reverse complement strand
TGACCGGCAGGCAAGGGCATCGGGCGCCTGCCGCGTGGTGTCGGTGTTCTCGCCTAAGGGTGGGGTCGGGAAGACGACGATCGCCTTCAACCTGGCCGTGTCGCTGGGCCAGATAGGCGTGGCCACGGCCCTCGTTGACGGCAGTCTTCAGTACGGCGATATTCGGGCCCTGCTGAAGATTCCGAGCGACGTTCCTTCGATCCTCGATCTTCCTACCGACCGTCTACAGGAGTCCGACCTGCGCGACGTGATGTGGCGCGATCCGGCGGGCATCGACATCCTGCTGGCGCCGCCACGTGTCGAGATGGCCGAGATGGTCACGGCCCGGGATGTCGAGAAGATGATCTCGCTCGTGCGCCGGCTGTACGAGGCCATCGTTATCGACACATCGGCGGCGCTGTCGGAAGTGACCCTGGCTCTGCTCGACGCCTCCGACGTCGTTCTCTCGGTCGTCACCTTCGACTCGACCACGATTCACAACACCATCGCCGTCGCCGGAATCTTCTCGTCGTTCGGTTATGCACCTGAGAAGGTGCAATACCTTGTCAACCGTTCCGATTCGAGCGGCGGCATCGGCCGCGAAGAGCTGGCCCGCGCCCTCGGTCGTCGGCCCGACTTCGAGGTCGTCTCCGACGGGCGCCTTGTCGTTCAGGCCAACAACGAGGGGATGCCTTTCGTTGTATTGAGCCCCGACGCTGCCATCAGCCGAGACGTGCGACGCGTGGCGCAGACCATCATGGGTCGCACGGCTGGCGTCCCGGTGGGACACTGAGGCCGTGTCCGACGCGCGTCCGATTGGCGTATTCGACTCGGGGGTGGGCGGTCTGACAGTCCTTCGCGAAGTCCTGCGGCGGCTGCCGTTCGAGTCGACCGTCTATTTGGGCGACAACGCGCGCGCCCCTTACGGCGTCCGAGCCGACGATGAGGTCCGGCGATTCAGCATTCAGGCTCTCGATGCTCTCGTGCGGCGGGAGGTGAAGGCGCTCGTCGTGGCCTGCAACACGTCCACGTCCGTTGCTCTCGGTGATTTCCGGCGCCGCTACGACCTGCCGGTTCTCGGCGTGGTTCGGCCCGGGGCGGCGGCCGCGGCGCTGGCCACGCGCAATCGGCGCGTCGGTGTCATCGCCACGCCGGCCACGGTGCGGTCGCGAGCGTACTTCAACGCCATCAAGGATGAGAACCCTGCCATCGAGGTCTACGAGCACGCGACGCCGAGCCTGGTGCCACTCGTCGAGGCCGGGCGTCTCAGCGGACCCGACGTGGAGGCCGCAGTCCGGCTGGCCGTGGCCCCACTGCTTGGCGAGCGCGACGAAGACGGCGATTTCATCTTCCCGTTGCCGCCGTCGGCGAGGATCGACACGCTCCTCCTCGGCTGTACCCACTACCCGTTGCTGGCGGGCGTGCTGCGCGACTCTGTGGGGGATAGCGTGGCAATCGTCGACTCGGCGACGGCCACAGCCTCGTCACTTGCTGAGTTGCTGTCGGTGAACGTCCTGGAGGCCCCAGGCACGACGCGTGGCACGGCCGCCGATGCCGGCATGGCCGGCCATGAGCCGCCGGACGAAGTTGCCGGTGTCCCGACCCACCGACAGCTGACCACGGGCGACGTGGCGGCCTTCCGCGCCGTAGCCGAGCGGATGTTCGGGGAGGAGTTTCCCGACATCGATTCCGTCGACCTGGAAGCCGGCGTGGCGTGAGCAACGCCCCCGCGACCGGAGGGCGGGGTAACAGGCCGGGCTCCACGCGACGCGGCGGCGCCGCCCGAGCTCGCGATCGGTTCCTTCAGGCCGGGTTCCTCCTCGGTGCAGCGGCCGGTGCTGCCGTCACCGTCCTTGGCCGCCGCGCCGAGCTGTCGGCTCGCCGTGGCCTCATCGACTGGAGAGCGGTGGAGCGCATGGCGGCGACGCGGGTTCGCAACGCGCCCGGCACCCTCGACCCGCTTGAGTTGCGACGTGCCGAGCCGGTCTACGCCGCCGCGATGGCCGAGATCGTGCCCGCCCTGAGCCGCGCTCTCGATGCGGAGCTGCCGGGGATCGTCGAGCGGAGCGGCGTCGTCGATCGCGAAGCGTGGGTCTACGCGAACGTGACTACTTTTGCCGCGCTGATAAGCAAGGTCGAAGGAGACCTCCTGGATCAGATCCTTCCGCCCGGCTCGGGCCTGCTCAAGGCGACGATGGCGATCGCCAACCGGATGGTGACGACGCGGCAGACCGGCTACCTACTGGGCTTCCTCGGGCAGCGTGTCCTGGGCCAGTACGACTTCGCAATGCTCTCGGCGGAATCGGCGCCCGGCCGGCTCCTCTTCGTGGACGAGAACATCCGCCGGACGGCGGCGAGTCTTGACGTGCCGCTCAATCCGTTCCGAACCTGGATCGCTCTCCATGAGACGACGCACGCTTTCGAGTTCGAGGCCCACCCGTGGCTGCGGCCGTATCTGGCCTCCCGGCTTGAGCATCAGCTCGCTTCTCTGTCGAGCGGCGTCTCAGTCATGAGCCGGGACGCCCTCGGTAAGCTTGGTCGGGCGCTACGGGGTGCAAGCTCGGGCGAGCATTGGATGGAAGGTTTGATGAACTCGGACCAACGTCGCGAGTTCCGCGAGACCCAGGCCGTGATGAGCCTGCTCGAGGGGTTCGGGGACTACATCATGGACGAGATCGGGCGGGACCTGGTCCCGGACGTGGAACGCATCAGCGCCAGGTTCCATGCCCGGCGCGAGCAGCGGGCCGGCTTCGAGCGGGCGATGATGCGGGTCACCGGAATGGACCTGAAGATGGAGCAATACCGAAAGGGCGAGGAGTTCGTGGCTGCCATCGCTCGGGCTCGCGGAGCTGAAGCGTTGCGCACGCTCTGGTTGGGTCCTGAGACGCTGCCCCTGCCGGAGGAGATCGATTCTCCGTCACTCTGGTTGGCACGGGTAATGCCCGCGCCCTGATCCGAGCCGTCTAGCACAGGGGACGCAAATGAACGCTGAGAGCCTCGGAATCGTGGGACCTGGACACGGACCGGGTGGCTCGCCTCTGGCGATCGCAATCAGCCCGGTGCTCACCGGCCGAGACGCTTTCGGGTCCATGCGCCAGAAGATCCTTGAAGCCGCCCCCGCGGCCAGGCTGATTGCGATCAGCCCTGAAGGGATGGCGGACGAGTCGCTCGACGACGTGGAAGTTCTGCTGCGCGGCTGGTCTCTTGGAGGCGATCATCTCGATCGGCTGATCGGAAGGGCGCCCAAGCTACGCTGGATCCACTCCGTGTCGGTCGGTGTCGAGTCGGTCCTGACGCCCTGCGTTCGCCTGCGCAACCTGACCGTTACGAACGGCCGCGGTGTCTTCGACCGGCCCATCGCGGAATACGTGATGACGATGATGTTGGCGATCTGCCGCCGCCTGCCGCAGCTCATCGAGCTGCAGCGCGAGCGGACCTGGCAGCCGATCGAAGCCGAGGAGCTGGCCGAAACGACGATCGGCCTGGTGGGGCTCGGCGGAATTGGCTGCCAGGTGGCAGGTCTTGCGCGGCCGTTTGGCCCGCGGGTCGTGGCCATCCGTCGCCGCCCGACCGGCGCACCGGTGGAAGGTGTGGACGTCCTGGGGGGCCTCGAGGCGCTGCCCGAACTCGTTGCCGTTTCGGACTTCATCGTTTTGGCCCTGCCGCTCACCGGCGAGACCGAGTCCGTCATCAACGACGACGTCCTGGCCGCCGTCAAGCCTGGCTCCTGGGTCATCAACGTCGCCCGCGGCGCGCTTGTCGATGAGCTGGCATTGCTCCGGGCGCTTCGGTCCGGGCCTCTCGGTGGCGCGGTCCTGGACACGTTCCGCGAGGAACCGCTGCCTGAAACGTCGCCCTTCTACCGGCTCCCCAATTGCATCGTCACGCCCCACACGAGCTGGTCCAGCGCAGAAGTTCTCGGCCGCGCGTTCGATGTGTTCTGCGACAACCTGCGCCTCTACCGCGACGGTGAGCCTCTCAAGTACCTGGTCGACCTGACCGCCGGCTACTAACTCTGGAGCTGGTGGCGACGGCTCCAGGAATGGCCCGTGCAGTGCCGCTGCTGGTGGCCCGGGCTGGCCCGACCGACTAGCATGTGCACCGCAACGAACGTCTTTGAGGAGGCCAACCGTACATGCAGATAGCCATCGTCGGGCTCTCCGGCTCGGGTAAGACGACCGTCTTCAACACGCTTACCCGGGGCCACGCCCAGACCGGCGGCTACGGCGGAATGGAGCTGCACGTTGGAACCGTGAAGGTACCCGACGAGCGGCTCGACAAACTGGCCGAGATCTTCAAGCCGAAGAAGATAGTCCACGCGGACGTCACGTACTTCGACCTTCCGGCTCCGCCGGCCTCGACCGAAGGGCGAGTCGGGACTGAAGAGCTGCCGGCGGACCAGCTGGCTCGACTGCGGGAGGCCGACGCGCTGCTGCATGTAGTTCGGGCGTTCGAGGACCCGGCCGTGCCGCATCCGGAAGGTTCGGTCGATGCCCGGCGGGACCTCGAGCGACTCGATCTCGAATTCACGCTGGCCGACCTGTCGGTGATGGAGAAGCGCATCGAGCGGCTGAAGGTCGCCGGCCACCACGGCAGCCCGGCCGAGCGCGAGGCGAACGATCGCGAGCTCGAGCTGCTGGAGCGGCTTCACGGCCCTCTGACCGGAGGAACGCCTCTCCGCGGGCAGTCTCTGGCGGCCGAGGAGGAGAAGTCGATCCGCGGTTTCCGCTTCCTCACCCAAAAGCCGGTCCTGGTCCTGCTGAATGTCGGCGAGTCGGACCTTCCTCGCGAAGCGGAGATCGTGGCCGGGATCGGGGGACGCTACAAACATGACCGAGCGCTGGTCGACGCATTGTCGGCCAAAATCGAGATGGAGCTGGGGGAGCTCGAGCCCGACGAGGCGGCGGTGTTCATGGACGAGCTGGGCCTGAAGGAGTCGAGCCTGGACCGCGTCCTCAGGCTCAGCTACCGACTGCTCGGCCTGATCTCGTTCCTCACGGCAGGGCCCGACGAAGTGCGAGCCTGGCCGATCCCCGACGGCTCGAACGCGGTCGACGCGGCCGGCGCCATTCACACCGACCTAGCGCACGGCTTCATCCGCGCCGAGGTTGTGTCGTACGAGGATTTGCTCGCGCTCAAGACCATGGCCGAGGCGCGCAAGCACGGCAAGCTGCGCTCCGAGGGCAAGACGTACGCTGTCAAGGACGGCGACGTCATCGAGATCCTGTTCAGCCGGTAGCGGGGCGACGATCCTGGCATTGCGGCGGAGGCTTACCCGCGCCGACGCGAGGGCGCGGGCCGGGTCCGGCAGAGTTCAGTTGGGCAGGGTGTCGTCGCGTGGAAGCTCGACGAAGATGCCCCGATAGTCGGGCGAGTCGTCCTCGTCTTCATCCGAGTCGAGACTTGCCAGGTAGTTGTCGTCGTCCTGCTTCGAAACGTTGACCGACGCGGTCAGACGCTCGTCCGAGATCGAAACAAACCCATGGTCGCGCTCGAGCTCCTCGGCGATGGCCTCGATCAACGTGTCCTGCTCGAACCCGTCCTGGAGGCCGTGTCGGATCGATTGGACGAGTTCGAAGAAGGAGTCGGCGTCCATTTCCTCCTCGCGCACAAGGAGCACGTCGGCGAAGATGTCGTCGTCGCCCTCGCGAAGTTCATAGAAGAACACGGTTCCACTCCAAAGGAGACAGCGGCTGAAAGCGCGCCGAGTATACCCCTCGCCTCTCGCCAGCCGAGCCATGAGGGGTCTGGCTTGAGCGGTCGCATCCAGGTCATTGTGGTCGGTGCGGCTTCTCGAGATCTTGCGGACGACGATCCGCGAGGTTGGCGGCTGGGGGGCGCGGCGACCTACTGCTCGCTCGCGGTGGCGCGACTCGGCCTGCGGGTGGGCTGCCTGCTGGGCGTCGATTCGCTCGCTGCGCACGCCGATGAACTTTCTCTGTTTGAGGACGCCGGAGTCGACCTGCGCGGGGTCCGGCTGGATCGAGGACCGGTCTTCGAGAACCTCGAGGCAGACGGCCATCGACGGCAGAGATGGCTGTCAAAGAGCGACGCCCTCCCGGCTGGGGCCCTGCCCGACGAGTGGCGCGGCGCAGCCGGTTGGTTGCTCGTTCCGGTTGCCGGTGAGGTGGGCGAGGACTGGGCGGCAGAGGCGCGGACCGCCGCAGCGAGCGGCGCGCGAGTCGGCGTGGGCTGGCAGGGCCTCTTGCGCGAGTTCGACGACGATGGCTGGGTGAGGCAGGTGGGGCCGCGGGCGGATGCCCTGGTCGGTGTTTCAGGACTCGTGTGCGCCAGCGTCCACGACCTGCCGCGGGGAACCAGCCTCGAGGAGCTCCGCCGCCTGGCACCCAACGCGACCGTCGTGCTCACCGCCGGCAAGGGCGGCGGATTCGCTTTGCGAGGCGAGGAGCTGACGCGCTACCGAGCCCTCGCGGTGGGCTATGCGCTCGACCCTACTGGCGCGGGCGATGTCTTCCTCGCCGCTTTGATGGCCGCCTGGATTCTGACCGGGGAGCTGGCCACGGCCGCGACTCTGCGCTTCGCCGCGGCTGCCGCGGCCTGCTCCGTTGAGGGCGTGGGTCTGGCCGGGATCCCGACGACGACCCAGGTGGGGGTCCGGCTGCGCCGGTAGCTTCGTGCTGCTAGAGAACTGCGCGCTCCAGCCGACGCGCGAGCCGGGCCCGGCGCTTTGCCAGGTCGGCTTCCATGGCTCGGCGCTGCATGGCATTGCCGTGGCCTCGGCTTCGGTACAGGGCGAGAAGGGCCTGGTCGGTGGCCGCCCACGCCCCGGCGAGGTCGCGCTCGCGGTGCTCGCGCTCTTTCGCCAGTTCGATCCAGCCCATACCCGCAAGTGGGCCGGGAGCCGAAACGAGACGGCTCCAGGCAACGCCCGCCTCGCCGAGGCGGCCGCTGCGGCGCAGCAGTCGGGCAAGCTCGACGGTGGCCATCGCCACGTCCGGATCGCCGCCGTCGATTGGCGCGCCGGCGATCTCCAGGCAGGCAACCGCTTCTTCGATGCGGCCCTCGTGGCGGAAGAGGCGCGCCAGCCGGACCAGGTCGCCGGGAGGAGCCCAGCGCCGGACCTGGCCCTCGCCGTAGCCGCGTTCGAGGTGGGCCAGGATGCGGCCCAGCGTGACGACGTCCTCGGCGTTGTGGCGGGCCACAACCCTGATCGGGCCGGCCGGACCGCCACGCAGGAACGAGTGGTAGACGGCTGGAATCTCCCAGGACGGAATGTCCGGCGCACGATGGCGGCGGAGCAGATGCCGTTCCACGGTCTGGAGGCGTGCATCGGGCAGACGATGCCGAAAGAGCCGCCGGACGAGGGGCAGCAAGTCCAGGTGTCCGTCGAGTTCAGGTGGCACGCGGCGACACATCCGATACCGCGTCTCGAGGAGCGGCCAGTCGAACGTTCGGCCGTTGTAAGTAATGAGGCGGGCTCCGAGTGGTGTGGCGTCTGCCAGGGCGTCGAGCAGCGCGCCTTCCTCCGAGTAGTCCGGCAGCAGTAACTGCACCTGATGCATCAGGTCGCCCTGCCACCAGCCGATTCCGATCATGAATGCGACCGTTCCGGCGGCCGATCCGAGACCGGTCGTCTCGGTGTCGAGACAGAGGAGGGAAGCGTTGGGTCCGGGCATCCCCGGCAGAGTGGCCAGTCTCGCTCGATCGAGAGGCAGGTAGACCGGCCGAAGCTCTCGGCGGACATACCAGCCACGACGGGTCTCGATGGCCTCGGCGTCCAGGCTCTTGGCCATGCGCCGGGCGAGCGATGCCGGATCGACGGGCCCGATGCCGCGCCAGACGGGCTGTGGCGTGCCGAAGGGCTCGCCCGCGGCCACGACCGCGGCAATGACGCGGCGGATGTCCGGGTCGGCCTCGCCCCTGCGATCGACGTGCGCGACCGCCGCCCTGGCCCTACGCTTCTCGTCGAGGTAGCGCTGCAGGCGGGTCCCGTCGATGGTCATGGCGCGGCGGCCGGCCGGCCTGCAATGCCCGCGGCCCCCGCCGCCGGGTGCCGCGCCGAAGATCGTGCGGCGCCGGCATCGGGGGCGAGTGCTCGCAGGAGCCTCAGTGCCAGGGCCTTCGCGTCCACGTCCCGTTCCAGCCTGGGGCCCGTGCAGGCCGGGCATCCGCTCTCGCAGCCGCACCGGGCGATCAGGTCGGCTGCCCCCGCTACCAGCTCGTCATGGCGCTCGAATAGCCGCTCCGACAATCCGACGCCGCCCGGCACGGCTTCATACAGGTAGCACGTGGCCGCCCCGCTGTGCGGCGATCTGACCTGGCTTACGAGGCCCAGGTCTCGAGGATCGACCATCAGCAGGACTGCCGCGACTGCCTGGATCGCTCGCCCGACGCCGAGCAGGGCGATGTCTAGGTCAGCCCGCCGCCAGCCCTCGGCTGCAGAACCGAGCATCAGCCAGTAAGCCGTCGTCTGAAGCTCGATCTCTGGCAGATGAACCGGACCCCAGCCCAGGTTCTCGTCCGTCCCGAACTTGAGCTTCTTGAACATGCTGACCAGGCTGGAGACCATCACTTCGCCGTGAGCGCGATCGCAACCTGTCGCAGGCGCCGTCGCGAAGGTCTCGAGCGGCTTGAGGGTGACCGCCCGATCGGCGTAGGTGTAGTGGTTTATGTCGACACGTCGAACGTATGCCTTGCGCTCGTCCCAGTCGAGCTTGTCGACGTGGTACTGGGCCGACTCGTGCATGTAGATCGCGTCTTCGTGGACCAGCGTCTGGGCCGCGAAGATGTCGATCTCGCCGATCACCCGAGGCCGATCCGGCGTCGTGTCGATGATCACGACGTTCTCCTCGGCAGCGGCTCGCAGGGAAACCGACGAGGCCGGGAAGTTGTCACTCGACCAGTACCAACGGCCGTCGCCGGCATGCCGGACCAGGCCCTCCTCTGCGAGGAATTCCAGGAGCGGCTCCGCTTCGGTCGGACCGAATCGCTCACCCGGTTCGAACGGCAGCTCGAAGCAAGCCGCCTTGAGGTGACCGAGCAGGACGTGCAGGTTGTCGGGGTCGAGACGAGCCTCCTCCGGAGGCGATTCGAGGAGGAACTCCGGGTGCTCGACGACGTACCTGTCGACGGGTCCACCGCCGGCGATCAGGACCGAAACGCTCGTCTCCGCCCGGCGCCCGGCCCGCCCCATCTGCTGCCAGGTCGCGGCTATGGAGCCCGGGTAGCCCGCCAGGATCGACACGTCCAGCTGGCCGACGTCCACGCCCAGCTCCAGTGCGTTTGTGGTGACGACGCCCAGCAACTCGCCGTCCCGAAGCCCGCGCTCGACGGCTCGGCGCTCCGTCGGCAGGTACCCGCCCCGATAGCCCCGGACCCGGGTCCTGGGGCCGTCGCCCAGACGGAGCGCCTCCCGAAGGTTGGACAGCATCAGCTCGACACCAACTCGCGACCGGCCGAAGACGAGCGTCTGGCGGCCGGCGCGGAGGAACGGCAGTGCCCACCTCGTGGCGAGGGTCTGGGCTGAGCCGCGCGCGCCAGTCACGGGATCGAGAAGCGGCGGCTGCAGCATCACGATGTGCCGCTCGCCGGACGGGGCGCCGTTCCTGTTTACGACCCGCGCGGCGCGCCCCGTCAGCAGGGTCGCCAGCTCCCCCGGGTTTCCGATCGTGGCGGAGCAGCAGACGATAACCGGGTGCGAGCCGTAGTGAGCGCAGATTCGGAGCAGCCGGCGCAGCACATTGGCGACGTGGCTGCCAAAGAGGCCGCGGTAGGTGTGAAGCTCGTCGATGACGATGAAGCGGAGCTGCTCGAAGAGCTGGAACCACTTTGTGTGGTGCGGCAAGATCGCGGCGTGCAGCATGTCCGGGTTCGTGACTACGACCTGGCCGGCCGATCGGATGGCGGAACGGATTGGGTTTGGCGTATCGCCGTCGTAAGTCGAAGCGTTGACGTGAAGGCTGGCGGCCCGGCTCAGCTGGCTCAACTCGGCGACCTGGTCCTGGCCCAGGGCCTTGGTGGGGAAGAGGTACAGGGCGCGTGCCGTAGGATCCTCGGCGAGGGCCTGGAGCGTCGGCACGATGTAGCACAACGACTTACCGGATGCCGTCGGCGTGGCGACCACGACGTCCTCGCCCAGCCGGATCGCCTCGAGCGCCTCGGCCTGGTGGCGATACAGCGCGGTGACGCCGCGGCTTTCCAGGCCGGTCCTCAGCCCGTTATCAAGCCACTCCGGCAGCGGCACGAAATCGGCGGTGCGCGCTGGGATGTGGGCGTGGTGCAGCACCCCGCTCGACATCGATGGCTCAGCCATCAATCGATCCAGGACGGCTCCCACGCCGGCGGGCTCGTAGTAGCGCATCGCGAGACCTCAAACAGAACGTACGTGCGAAATATGGGCCAGTGTAGCAGCGTTTTCAAGTGCGAACTCGTGTTGACACGTCAGCTGCCCCAAAGCTACGATTCTGGAATGTACGGACGCGACCCGGAGCCTCCTCCGGACGACGTCTCGACTGCGTCGTCCGCGCCCAGGCCCGCCATTTCGTTCACGAGGCGGCGACTTGCGCTGCTAGTCGCCGGCCTTTTCTCGCTGTGGCTGGTGGGCGTCTTCGCCCGTCAGGTCGGGGAGGCCTCATCAGCGGCCAGCCAGGCCGACCAGATGCGCGCTCGAAACGCCGCCATGGAGCGCGACGTCGCCTCCTTGGAGCAGGAGCTCAAGCTCATCCAGCAGCCGGGGTTTGTGGCGCAGATGGCCCGCGGGTATCTGCTCGGATCGCCCAAGGAGATTCCGTTCGTCCTCGACCCTAGCGCGCCGCCTCTTCCGGCCAACGCTCCGGGCTCGATTGGCATAAAGCCGGACGCGACGGCTCAGACAGCCAGTCCGCTCGACTCCTGGCTGCAGGTGCTGTTCGGATCCCAACAGTAGCGCGCCGAGCGCTACGATCCCGTCATGGTCACAGCAGCGGTTTCCCGTCGCCGTCCTCTGAAGGTCGGCGTCCAGCTTCCTGAGATAGAACGGCGCATCCGGTGGCCGGAGCTGGCGACGATGATCCGGAGGATCGAGCAGGTCGGCTTCGATTCGCTCTGGACGGGCGACCATTTCCTGTACCGCATGGCCGACGGCTCGGCCGACGCGCCCTGGGATGCGTGGTCGCTTCTGGCGGCTGCGGCAGCCATAACCTCGCGCGTGGAGCTCGGACCTCTCGTTACGCCAGTCGGTTTCTACAATCCGGCCGTCCTGGCGAAGAAAGCGGCCACGGTCGACGAGATATCCGGCGGCCGACTGGTCCTGGGCCTTGGCGCCGGTTGGAACGAGGTTGAGTTCCGGGGCTACGGCGTGCCTTACGACCATCGAATATCCCGCTTCGAGGAGGCGTTCACCATCATTCGGACGCTGCTCCAGGAAGGCGAGATCGACTACGAGGGAACGTACTTCAGCGCTCGCGACTGCCAGCTCGTGCCCCGGTCGCGCCCGGGCGGGCCGCCTATCCTGATCGGCTCAGTGGGCGAGCGGATGCTCGAAATCACGCTTCCCCACGTGAAGTCCTGGAATGTCTGGTACACGGACACCGGCAACAGTCCCGGCGGTGTCGCTCCGCTGCGGGCCCGAGTGGCGGCGATCTGCGCGAAGGTAGGGCGCGATCCAGCGGCCGTGGATGCCACGGTAGCGGCGCTCGTGCGCATGCCCGGTGGAAAGGGCCGGCGCCAGGGCGATTACGGTCCCGGCGCGGCGCCGGATCCGCTTCAGGGTCCTCCCGAAGTCATCGCCGAGGGATTGCGCGCCTACGCCAGAGCAGGCGTCAAGGAGGTCCAGCTCGTCGTCGACCCGATCACGCTCGCGTCCCTCGAGGCTCTCGGGCCCGTGCTCGAACTGCTGGATCGGGGCTAGACGAAGAGAAGGGCGGCGGGCGGTTGGACCGCCTCGCCGCCCTTTTGGCGACTCGATACGTGGTGGCCGGTGTTACGGAGCGCTGCCGGTCCAGCTGCCGCGGCCGCTGCATAGGTCGAAGCCGACCAAGCAAGCGGCGCCGTTGTTACCAGTCGTGATGTCGCGGAAGGAGATCGCGGAGCCGTAGACGTAGGCCGCGTTCACCCACACGCCCGCGTCGGCGGACCGGGCGGCCCACATCGGCGACGAAATGCTCGTCCCGCCGACTACCCACCAGCCGGACTGGCCGCTGTAGCGGGTGCTGTCGTAGACGGAGACGCCGGATGCGGGGTTCGCGTCGAGCGAGACATCGGGCGTGGCGCGCTTGGTGCCGCAGTTGACCTGGGAAAAGCCCGAAAACGCCAACTGCGCTGATGTCGCCGTCTCATAAGCGCTGCAGCCGCCGCCGCCGCCGGACCAGCCGGTCTCCGAGAAGAAGTTGCCACCAGAGAAGGTGAGCGTCGTGCCGCCCACCGAAATGACGTTCGGCGACGCCGACGGCCATTGCGCCGGCAGGCCGCTGTCGCCGGCGGCGACGAAATAGCTGACGCCCGGCTGCAAGAAGTTGGAGTCGTACGCGGTCTCGCCACTGAATTCGCTGGCGCCCCAGCTGTTGGACACGTAGTTGGCATGGGCTCCGGCGTAGTCCTCGGCAGCCATCAGGTTGGAGAAGCTGCTGCTCGACGCTTCGACCAGGAGGATCTTCGCTCCCGGCGCGATGGCGTGGGCCCATTGGACATCCAGGCTGATCTCAAGCGCCCACCCGGAGTTTGCCTGCGGATACCGGGTCGTGCCCGTCTGGCTAACCTTCTTAAAGCAGCCGTTCGCCGAAGTGCACGCTGGCAGGCCGAACTTGCTGCTGAAGACGACCAGGTCGTTTGCGGCCGTCGGATCGTCGTAGGCGTCGACGATCGCGATCGTCTTGCCGGCTCCGATGCTGGCGCTTGTTGAGAAGCCGTAGACGGACTTGATCGTCGCCGGCGACAGACCGCTGGGCGCCGACGTGATCGCTGGCCGCACGCGGAACATGGGACTGGCGGAACCGCCGGCCGGGGCGGCGGCCGCCGCCGTTGCAGGCACGGCTGCGAGCAAAAGACAAGCCGACACGATGCCGAGAATGAGCTTCATGCGTTGTCTCCGTACTTGTGGACCCTGCGGCTGCACGAGCCAAACGTGCCTCGTTGGCCTCGAGACTACGCGGTCATGCCCCCTCACGCGTCGAATATACAAGCATCGCTCGTTGGGCGGCAATCCCCCGATGGTCACGTCCCACGGCGTGGTGTAACAGCCGAAACCGGCTGGGAATGCGAACGGCTCGCCATGCCGCCGCAGCCGACAGTGACAGGGTCGAGGACGCGGCGCAGACGCCACGCATCTGCCTCCCGGTACGGCGCTGCGAGGCCTCGGCGGCTTGGCCTCGTCCGGGCCCATCGGCTACACTACGCCGCGCCACGGCGGAGTAGCTCAGTGGTAGAGCAGGGGACTCATAAGCCCTTGGTCACAGGTTCAAATCCTGTCTCCGCTACCAAAGATCGCCCCCGCGGCCCGGGCAGACGCTCGGGCCGTCCGTTTCGGGTCGTTCGGTCCTTACGAGGCGACCCGCCGCGGGGCCGGTAGCGCCGCGGCACGAACCCGACACCTCGCCCGGGGCTGCGAGGTGAAACGTTTGCGGATGAGCTGGTTTTCAGCCGAACACAGGGCGGTGCTCGGTAGTCTTTCAGGTGAAGCCCGTCGCGCGGCTTGCGACCGGGACTTCGGGCTCGTGCACCGAAGGCTCGCTCAACCAAGCCGTAAGGTCTTCGGGCGTATACTGCGGCGGCCGGTCGGCCTCGCACCGACCGCCATACCCGGAGGCTCCGTTACACCTTGAACACGCGTTTCATGCGGAACGGGATCGTGATGCTCGTTCTCGTTGCCGCCACCGCCGCACTTCTCTACGCCCTGATTCAGCCGTCCAGCCCGACCTCCAAGAGCTACTCGGACTTCTACAAGGACATGACGAGCGGCAACGTCACGACCATCGTCCGCCAGGACAACACCCTCACGGTCACCGATGCCAACGGAACGCAATACACCGTCGTCGATGATGCTCCGGCGAATGGTGATTTTGCCATCTTCGGAACGTGGAGCGTCCCCAACCTGAAGTCGATCAGCTACACGGTCAACCCGCCGCCCAACACCGGTTGGATCATGCTGCTGCTCAGCACGGTCGTGCCGGTGGGCCTCGTCATCCTTTTGATCTTCTTCTTCATGCGTCAGGCGCAGGGCACCAACAACCAGGCCCTCAGCTTCGGCAAGAGCCGGGCACGCATGTTCCTGGGCAACAAGACGGTCGTCACCTTTGCCGACGTCGCCGGGGTCGACGAAGCCAAGACGGACTTGCAGGAAGTCGTCGAGTTCCTGAAGTACCCCGAGAAGTTCAACTCGCTCGGCGCACGCATTCCGCGCGGCGTGCTCCTCGTGGGCCCACCCGGGACAGGCAAGACCCTGCTGGCCCGAGCCGTCGCCGGCGAGGCCGGCGTGCCCTTCTTCTCGATTTCCGGCTCGGAGTTCGTCGAGATGTTCGTCGGTGTCGGCGCGAGCCGGGTCCGAGATCTCTTCGACCAGGCCAAGCGCAACTCGCCGTGCATCGTCTTTGTAGATGAGATCGACGCGGTCGGCCGCCAGCGGGGCGCCGGCCTGGGCGGTTCTCACGACGAGCGCGAGCAAACCCTCAACCAGATCCTCGTCGAGATGGACGGCTTCGACACGAACACCAACGTGATCGTCGTCGCCGCCACCAACCGGCCCGACGTCCTCGACCCGGCGCTTCTGCGGCCCGGCCGTTTCGACCGCCAGGTGATCCTGGATCGGCCGGACCTGCGCGGACGCGTGGCCATCCTGAAGGTCCACACCAAGGGCAAGCCGCTGGACAAGACCATCGATCCCGAGAACCTTGCCCGCCAGTCGGCCGGCTTCTCCGGCGCCGACCTGGCGAACCTCGTCAACGAGGCCGCCATCCTGGCCGCGCGCCGCAACCGCAAGGTCATCACCATGCCCGATTTCAACGAGGCGCTCGAGCGGATCGTGGCCGGCCCGGAACGCAAGAGCCGCATCATCTCGGATGCAGAGAAGCGCATCATCGCCATCCACGAGGGTGGCCACGCCGTCGTGCAGCGGATCCTTCCTAAGTGCGATCCGGTCAACAAGGTCACGATCATCAGCCGTGGCATGGCTCTCGGCTACACCATGGCGCTGCCGATGGAGGACCGCTACCTGCAGTCCAAGACGGAGTTCGAAGACAAGATCGCCGGCTTGCTCGGCGGCAACGCCGCCGAGCGGCTCGTCTTCGGCGACACCACGACGGGCGCCTCAAATGACATCGAGAAGGCAACCGACCTGGCCCGCCGGATGGTGACGGAGTGGGGCATGAGCGACAAGATGGGCCCACTGTCGTTCGGCAAGCGCGACGAGATGATCTTCCTTGGCCGTGAGATCGGAGAGCAGCGCAACTACTCGGACGATGTCGCCAAGATGATCGACGAGGAAGTCCGCGCCCTCATCGAGCATGGCTACGCTCGTGCGACCCAGGTCCTCACCGAGTACAAGGCGAAGCTGCTGGCCCTGGCCGACAAGCTCATCGCGGAGGAGACGGTCGAGTCAGAGGAATTCGAGAAGCTCTTCGAAGACGTGCCACCCAAGCAGAACCTGCACGGCATCGTCCCGGCCTTGACCGGCTCTGCGGTGCTGGACGCCCCGATTCCCGCCCCGAGTCCGGCCGCGCCGCCGTCGGCGACGCCAAGTCCAACGCCCAGTCCATCCTAGGCTGGGTACTCGCCAATCTCAACCGGGCGACCGTAAGGCCGCCCGGTTTTCTCATGGCCCCGCAGACAATCGCGTTCATTCCGCAGTCAGCTCGATACAATCGGGACAGAGCAACCCAAGATGGAGATGGCGATGTCGGAAGCAACGGCCAACGCCGGACCGGATTCGGCCCTCGAGAGATTCCTGGACGACACGAAGGACGCCCGGCTAGAGTCGTTCAAAGCCCTTCTGCGCATCGCCAGCATCTCAGGGATACCTGCCCATGCCGCCGACTGCCGGATCGCCGCGGAGTTCGTGGCCGCCGACCTGCGGGGCGTCGGTATGGAGCACGTCGAGGTATCCGAAACCGGCGGTCATCCCGTTGTCTACGCCGATTGGCTTCATGCGGCTGGGGCGCCCATGGTCCTCGTCTACTGCCACTACGACGTCCAGCCCGTGGACCCGCTCGACGTGTGGGAGTCGCCGCCGTTCGTACCTGTGGTCAAGGACGGGCAGATGCTGGCTCGCGGTGCGTCCGACTGCAAGTGCCACGTTAGCATGCACTTGCGGGCGATCGAGGCTCTCATGCGGACGCGTGGCGCCCTGCCGGTCAACCTCAAATTCGTCATCGAGGGCGAGGAGGAATCGAGTTCGATTCACCTCGACGCCTGGCTCGAGGCAAACAAGGATCGTCTGAAGGCCGACTTCGCCGTGATCTCGGACACCGGCTTCTTCGAGGGAAACCTGCCGGCCATCACCGTCGGCCTGCGAGGTCTGGTCTACTTCCAGCTCGATGTCACCGGCAGCACGATCGACCTGCACTCGGGCGGATACGGGGGAGCCGTCGACAACCCGATCAACGCCCTGTGCGCGATTGTCGCGGCACTCAAGGGCCCGGACGGCCGGATCCGCGTTCCCGGCTTCTACGACGACGTGGTCGAGCTGACTGCGCGCGACCGCGCAGCCCTCGCCAGGCTGCCGTTCGACGAGGAGGAATACCGGAAGTCGCTCGGGGTTCCGGCATTGCACGGCGAGCCGGGCTACACGGCCCTGGAGCGGATCGGAGCCCGGCCCACGCTGGACGTCTGCGGTATCTGGGGCGGCTTCGAGGGCGAGGGCCCCAAGACGATCATCCCGGCTCATGCCCACGCCAAGATCAGCTGTCGCCTGGTTGCGAACCAGGATCCCGAGAAGATCTTCGGGCTCGTGGCCCGGTACATCGAGGAGGTAGCGCCGAAGTCGGTCCGGTATTCGATCCAGCGGTTGGGTGATGGCAAGCCGAGCCTGACTCCCATCGATGGGCCGGCTACGCAGGCCGCCGCTCGTGCGCTCATGGCGACTTTCGGGGCCGAGCCGCTGTTCATCCGCGAGGGCGGCTCGGTTCCTGTCTGCGCCAGCTTCGAGTCGATCCTCGGGCTCTCGACCCTGCTGCTGGGCTTCGCACCACCTGACGGGCGATTTCACGCACCGAACGAATGGATGTCGATGGCAAACTACGAAATGGGAATACGAGCCATTTCCAGGTTCTGGGATGAAGTGGCGGCGGTGGAGGCCTTCTAGAGTCGGGAGCCGCCGTTGGTGCGCCTGGGAAGCGGTTCAGAGCGCATTAGGTCAGACGCCGGAGCTGGCGTGTGCAATCTGGCTGAAGGTTCGAGCAATGGGTCGCTGATACGATGCCAGATGCAACCCTCCGACTGAGACTTGGCTGGAGGCACATGTGACCGCAACCGATCGACCGCAAGACTCTGGAGCCGCCGCTTCCCAGGTCGCCTGGCGGCTCGACACAGACAACGGCAGCCTGGTCCCGCACTCGGCGCTGGACGTGTTGGTCGATCTGAACGACAACCTTGCCAGCGGCCGATTTGGCGAGTACCAGCCGGTCCCGCTTGGGTTTGGACTGCTCGACAAGATTATCGGGGGCGGCCTGAGGCCGGGCGAGCTGATGCTCCTCGGTGGGGCCCAGGGCACCGGCAAGACCACGATGGCGTTGCAGATGGCTCGCAACGTCGCCTCCGGCGGCCAGGCAAACGTCCTGTACATCTGCTACGAGCACGAGGAGCAATTCCTCCTCAACCGCCTCGTGGCGCTGGAGTCGGCCCTTGCGCACCTGCCAGACAGAACCGGAGCGATCAAGATCCAGGATGTCCGCAAGGAGATTATGTCCTCCTGGTTGAGCGAAGGGAGCGGCGGTGCCGGTCTGACGGCCAATCAGAAGCTGCGGCCGAGCCTTGACCGGATCGCTCGCTACGGCCAGAACCTCTTCCTCATGCTTGGCTCCCAGACCGCGAGCACGATCGAAAACCTCCGCAAGCTGGTCCAGCAGCACCGCGTCCTGTCCGGCGATCGCCGGCTGCTCGTGGTCGTGGACTACCTGCAGAAGGTTCCGATGCACCCGGAACCGAACACGGAGGAGGAGAAGGTCACATACGTCGTCAACGGTCTGAAGGACATCGCCCTGTCGGAGCAAGTTGCGATGATCGCCATTGTGGCCGCGGACAAGGAGGGCCTGAAGGCCCAACGCCTGCGGAACCACCACCTTCGCGGCTCGTCGGCCATCAACTACGAAGCCGACATCATCCTGATCATCAACGAGAAATACCACATCGTCGCCAAGGTCAACATCGAGTTCAATCCGTACCAGGCTCAGCGGTTCCGCGACTGGGCCATTATTACGATCGAGAAGAACCGCGGCGGCCAAGACAATGTGGATCTCGAGTTTGAAAAGCATTTCGAGTACTCGTGCTTCAATCCCGTCGGGCGGACCGTCCAGGAAAAGCTCATCGAAGAACGCCTCTACAACGATTGACCGTGAGCGTTCTGTGAGCTGGGACCGCGGGCCTGGCGAGGGTTGGCCACCCAAGGAGGGGCCGGGGCGGGGGAGACGCCCATTTGCTCGGCCGCCGGACGACCCCCCCGGCACGAGCCGTCTCTTCGTCGCGGTTCCGGTCGCCGACGACGTTCGCGTCGCCGTTGGCGAACTGATGGAGGACGTGGCCGGGGCCCCGATCGACGAACGTGCATCCGGGCAGCCGCGCTGGGTCCGCGTCGACGGCTTACATCTGACGCTGCGCTTCCTCGGTGCTACGCCGGATGTGCGGCAGCCGGCGCTTGCGGCGGCGATCGAGGCCGCCACACGAGGAGTGGCGCCGTTCCGTGTGGTTCTTTCCGGCGGCGGCGCATTCCCAAATCCGAACCGGCCGCGCGTCCTGTGGATCGGAATCGGCGAAGGTGCCACGGAGCTCGCGAACCTCGCCCGGCACCTGGACGGCTTGCTGCAACCGCTGGGCTGGCCTCCCGAAGGACGGTCCTTCGCGCCGCATCTGACACTGGCCCGTGCCGATGGGATTCCCGGGGCGGATGAGAGGGCACGGCGCCTGATCGAGGTGGCGCGGGACGTTCGACTGTCGTGGGACGTCGATCGGCTTGTTCTCTACAAGAGCCTCCTCGGCCGCGGTGCCGCACGGTATGAAGCCCTGGCCGAGGCAGAGTTCGAATAGCGAGCCGGCGAACCGGCGCGCAAGAACTGCCGCCGGGCCATTCGTAGCGTGCTCGGCGCCTTGCGCCCGCCCCCCGATTGCCGCTAGGCTTGCGCGGCTACAGTCGTGTTGGGGCGACCTCGGGCGCCTATGAGCCATTACGCCGGTAGCCGGCGGGAGGAGTCGGATGGTCGAACGCACCCGTTTCATGCTCGACGAAGATCAAATCCCGCGAGCCTGGTACAACATCTCGGCGGATCTGCCGGTCCCCCAGGCGCCGCCCCTCCATCCAGGCACCCATCAACCGCTTGGGCCCGCCGATCTCGCCCCGCTCTTCCCGATGGCCCTGATCCTGCAGGAGGTTTCGGCCGAACGGGAGATCGAGATCCCCGAGCCGGTTCGCGCCCTGTATACGCAGTACCGTCCGAGTCCTCTTGTCCGTGCTCACCGGCTGGAGAAGGCGCTCGACACGCCCGCCCATATCTACTACAAGAACGAGGGCGTCAGCCCGGCAGGAAGTCACAAACCCAACACTGCGATCCCTCAGGCCTTCTACAACAAGGAAGAAGGCATCAAGCGCATCGCCACCGAGACCGGAGCCGGCCAGTGGGGCAGCGCGCTCGCTCACGCCGGCGCAATGTTCGGGATCGAAGTCAAGGTCTACATGGTCAGGGCCAGCTACGACCAGAAGCCTTACCGGCGCCTGATGATGGAGACCTACGGCGCCAGCGTCGTTGCCAGTCCGAGCATGGAGACGGAGGCCGGCCGGGCGATCCTCGCCGAGCATCCGAACAGCACCGGCTCTCTCGGCATCGCCATCAGCGAAGCCGTCGAAGACGCGGTCGGGCGCGAAGACACCCACTACTCCCTGGGCTCCGTTCTCAACCACGTCATGCTTCATCAGACGGTCATCGGGCTCGAGTCGATCAAGCAGATGGAGATGGCGGGCGAGGAGCCTGACATCATCATCGCCTGCGCCGGCGGCGGGTCCAACTTCGCCGGCATCAGCTTCCCGTGGCTCGGGCTCACCTTCCGCGGCGGCCGCAAGTACAGGGTCATCGCCGTCGAGCCTGAGGCCGCACCGAGCATGACTCGCGGGCGGTATGCCTACGACTACGGCGACACTGCCAAGATGGCGCCGATGGTCAAGATGTACACGCTCGGCCACGATTTCATCCCAGAGCCGATCCACGCCGGTGGTCTGCGCTACCACGGCATGTCGCCGCAGGTCAGCCTGCTCAAACACGAGGGCTTCATCGAAGCCCGCAGCGTCCATCAGCGCCCCTGCTTCGAGGCGGGCGTCCAGTTCGCCAGAACCGAGGGTATGATCCCGGCGCCCGAGTCGACTCACGCGATCCGCGTCGCGATCGATGAGGCTCTGGCGGCCAAGGAGTCCGGCGAGAAGAAGGTCATCCTCTTCAACCTGTCAGGCCACGGCTACTTCGATCTGACCGCCTACCAGCGCTATCTATCCGGACAGCTCGAGGACTACGAGTACCCGGCGGAGGAGGTCAAGCACGCGCTCGAGGCGGTCGAGGCGTAACGCCACACTGGCCACGAGGGAAGAGCCGCACGCGGTGGTGCGGCTCTTCCAGTTCTCGGGACCGGACCCAACAACCGCATCCACCACCGGAGGAGGGCGCCGTAGTCGGCCCGGCGGGCGTCTTCACACGAATAGCGTTCCCGGCGCCGCCATGGCCACTGGAAGGTGAGGCCTCCGGTGCCTCGGCGCGACAGGAAATGCAGAGGTGTTCGATTTGCGATATGTGGCGAGGTAGAGAGTAGTCAATGGTCCTATTACCTCTGTCCAGTGCGCCCCGTAGGGCGATAGACAGAATGGTGACCATCCTCCAATTGGAGGGCGCTCTCATAAGGAGGCCACCAATGGCCATCCGGTTCGAAAAGGGACAGGGCCTTGCCGAATATGCCCTGATCCTCGCACTCATCGCCGTCCTCTGCATTGTGGCGGTGCTGTTCCTTAGCGGCGCGATCCAAGGCATCCTGAGCACGGTCGGCAGCGCGATCTAACCGACCAGCTGGGACACGAAGCGGGCCGCGCCCAGTGCGCGGTCCGCTTTCTTGGTTGCGGCGTCTGGAGCAGAATACGGCTATTCAACACGACTGGCGGCGGATCACTCCAGGTTGGTCTTTGGGCCGAGCAGCCCCAACCGTGTGCGGTATTGCGACTTCCCGGCACGGGTCCAACTTGACACCAGCGTAGAAGATGGCGTTCGGCAGGAAGAGAGCAGGAGCGCTGCTCGAAGTGAGTCGCCCCTGGGGGCGAAGCGACGCGCCGATTCGGCTCCTTGGCCGAGTGACCATTGAGTCGCCATCGTGGGCGAACGAGATGAACACTCATCGGGCTTGACTATGCGGTCATCGCTAATCCAGCGTAATCACGGCGACACGTTCGGAGGCCGGGGATCGTGAGCACGCGCCGGATTCAACCTTGTCCGGAATGACGTAGCATCGCCGAATGCCACGACTTGTATGTTTCAAGTGCGGCCGAACTCTGTGGGCCACAGCACCGGCGGCTCAGCTGTTCGCCGAAGAGAGACGCTGCCCAAGGTGTGGGGCCAATCTTCAGGATGATCGGCGAGTGTCGGAGCGGCGCAGCCACTCGCGGCGTAGTACCGAAGCAGAGCTCTTGCCGAAGGACAAGGAGAGGCGAGTTGCGGACCGTCGGACGGGCCAGCGTCGCGGGACCGCCTGAACCGGGGCGCTTCGGCCTCGGCCGCCGACGGGGAGGGATCGCGCTGCGTCCGCCAGTGGGGCGGAAAGCCGATCGTCAGAACAGGGTGTCGTCCGTTTTGGGCAGCTTCACCTGACGATGGCGCAGCGCGAACGCCACAGCCTCGAGCTTGGAGTGGGCCCGTGACTTGCCGACGATGTTCTGGACGTGGGTTCGGAGTGTGCTCGGGGCGATGGAGAGCCGCTCGCAGATCTCGGGCGTTGCCAGGCCCTCGGTCAGGGCCTTGAGCACTTCAGGCTCGCGGCGAGTGAGTGGCTCGATCTGGCGGCGCTTCCTGCCTCGCTCACGTGCCGCGGCCACGCGCTGGGCGATAGTCCAGCAGGTAGACGTCCAGTCGCTCACGAGCGATGTCTTTCGCTTCGGTGACGCTGCCGGCCACACCGGCCACGATGATGTCGGACTCGCGGCCGAGCGGAGACCGGAACCATGCCAGAGGAGTTCGCCACCGCGTTAGGCCGGGCGGCCATAATGGCTTCGTGCGAGTCTCCATCGTCGGTTTCGGCCTGATCGGCGGTTCTATTGCCCGAGCCCTGCGCGAGCGGGCCGAGCCCGGCCAGTGGCATGTGATGGCCTGGAGCCGCAATCCTGGACCGGTCAAGAAGGCCGTCGAGGAGAGCGCACTCGATGAGGCGCCGGCCACCCTCGAGGAGGCCCTTCGGGGCGCGGACCTCGTCGTCCTGGCGGCGCCGCCCCTGGCTTGCCTGGACCTGATAGCCCATTTCGGCGGGACACTTCGAGGCTTGCTGTCTGAGGACTGCACGGTTACCGACGTGGCCAGCTCCAAGGCCCGCATCGTCGGCCTGGCGGACGAGCTGAAGCTGCCATTCATCGGCGGGCATCCGATGGCCGGCCGTGAGGTCGGCGGATACGCCGCGTCCGTGCCAGACTTGTTCGTGGGGCGTCCGTGGGTCACGGTGCTCGGCCAATACGCCCGACTATGTGACGGCGAGCGCATCGGCGAGCTGATCGAGGCATGCGGGGCGATACAGGTGCCGATGGACGCAGCTGCCCATGACAACGCCGTGGCGGCGATCAGTCATATGCCGCTCCTGGTTTCGGCGGCGATGGTTGAGGCGGTGGCCGGCGGCCCGGGCGAGTTGGAGCGCCCGGACTGGCGGGCCGCCGAGGTATTGTCGGCCACCGGTTGGGAGGGGATGACTCGTCTCGCCCGGGGCGAGCCCGCTATGGGTGTAGGCATCGCGGCGACCAATTCGGCCGCATTGGCAAGCCGGCTGCGCGACCTGCGGACGGTCATCGACTCATGGCTTGCCGAGCTCGAGCGAGACGGCGGGCCCGACGTGAATACGCTCCTGGCTCGTTTCGACTCCGTGCGACAACGACTGATCGAGTCGGATCGGCAATGAGCGACGTCGACGACGAGCTCGTCTACGCGGTGCCCCGGGAGGTGCTGTTCGACGCGGTCGCGCCTTGGCTTGGGGTGAAGCGCGAGAGCATCGATGGCGTGCTGGAACACGCTATGAGCGCAGGCGACTACGTGCCCAGGCCCCTCGCCGAGACCGACCGGTCGCTCAAGCAGATCATCCCGTATCTTGTCTTGCGCGACGGGGATCGCGTCTTCCTGATGAAGCGGACGAGGGCCGGAGGCGACGCGAGGCTCCACGACCTCTACACGGTCGGCGTTGGTGGACACCTCAACCCCGGCGACGGCGGCATCCTGGGTGGTCTGGCTCGAGAATGGAGCGAGGAACTCGAGGCCGATTTCGTCCCCGACTTCGAGTTCGTTGGCCTGCTGAACGACGACACCGTCGACGTCGGCCTCCATCACCTGGGAGTCGTGTACGTCGCAGATGCCGCAGGTCGACCGGTGAGGATCCGTGAGACGCAGAAGTTGAGCGGCTCGTTCGAGCGGCTCGACTTCGTACTGGGCGTCTACGATCGGATGGAGACCTGGAGCCAGCTCGCTCTCGACGCGATGGTCGGGGCCAATCTCGGGCCGCAGCCTGGGGTTCGCGGAGCGGATCGCGACGGTACTGAGTGAACCGATCGGTCGAGTCCCGAGTCACACGGATGAGCGACCCGCTCGGGTCGTCCAAAGAGAGTGGCATGTTCGTCAAAGAAGCCTACCTGGGTGGCGATGCCGTTCGGGCGCCAGTTCGGCCGGTAATCGCTCGAGACCGAGCATTCGACACCGTCTTCGTGGCGGCTCTCGAAGCCGAGCTCGCGATGGCTTACCGCCTCGCTGGGTACTTGCTCGCCGACTCGGCCGAAGCTCAGGACGCGGTGCAGGAGGCGTCAGTTCGAGCCTGGCGTGGTTGGACGAACCTTCGTGACCGCGACCGCTTCCACGCCTGGTTCGGCCAGATTCTCGTCAACGTGTGCCGCACCCGGCTAGGCCAGCGGAGCAAGAGGCGAACGCTCGACGTTGACGACGTCGATCTCGAGAGCGCGGACCCGTTCCGGGCGGCTCTGGCCCGCGATGCAATCGGTCGGGCGCTGTCGTCGCTCAGCCATGAGCTCCGCATGGTCGTCGTGCTTCGCTATTGGGGAGAGCTGTCGCTGGCCGAGATTGCCGACCGCCTGCGCATTCCTATCGGCACCGTAAAGTCAAGACACCACGCCGCCCTGAGGGCGCTGCGCCGCCGGATAGAGCCGGTGGAAGGGGGCAGCCGATGAAAGAGTCTGATGCGCACAACGACCTGGACCTCGAGATGGATCAGCGTCTGGCGAGTTTCGCCAGGAACTCTCGCGAGCCGGCCCTGCCCGATGCGGTTGCGCAGCTGCCGTGGACGGTCCAGCTTGATCGGCCGCGGACGAATCCGTTCGGATTCGCGGCGGGGATGGGCGGCGGGTTTGGCGGCTTCCGTCGCGCAGTCTTCGCCTTCGCCCGGTTGGGGGTGACGGTTGCCGTGGCCGGGTCATTCCTGCTGCTGGTCGGCCAGGCACGAACCGGCGGTAGCGGCGCCGACATAGTTCAACCGGCGTCTAGCTCGCGGCCGGATCCAGGGGCCACGGCGTCGATCAGTCCGGAAGTGGTAGTCGTCCCGACGAGCGGTGTCGTGGATGACGTGATGGCAGATTTCGTGACCGGGGCGGTTCGCCAGGCCGAGTCGGACGGGGCTGCGGCCGTGATCATCCAGCTCGACACGCTCGGCGGCAGCGAGGACGCCATGCTGCGTATCGACGGCGCGCTGCACTCGAAGATCCCTACGATCGTTTGGGTCGGGCCGTCCGGAGCGAAGGCCGCGAGCGCCGGCACTTTCATAACGCTTTCGGCCAATCTGGCGTACATGGCCCCCAGCACGAACATCGGTGCCGCCTCCCCGGTCGCGGCTGGCGGCGCGGACATCGCCGCCGCTTACGGCCAGACCGAGGCGAACAAGGTGATGAACGATGCCGTCGCAACGATGCGCAGCATCGCCCAGGAGCGGCACCCGGACGCGGTCGCGTGGGCGGTTTCGACAGTTCAGAATGCCCAGTCTTACACGGCTCAAGAGGCGCTCTCTGCCAAGGCCATCAACGGCGTAGCCAGCAGCATCGACGATGTCCTGGCTCAGGCTGACGGCCAAACAGTCACGACGTCAGTCGGCTCGGTCGTCGTTCACACCAAGGGCGCGACGACGGTCACCCTGGGAGAAGACTTCATCCAATCGTTCCTCCACACCCTTGACGACCCCAACATCGCCTTCATCCTGCTTGTGATCGGCGTGCTTTGTGTAGCCGTGGAACTTTTCCACCCGACGCTGCTCATGGGCCTGTTGGGCGCCCTATTGCTGGCGCTGTCGTTCTACGGATCGGGCAGCCTGCCGCTCAACGTGCTTGGGGTGATCCTGGTGGTGCTCGGCATCGGGATGCTGGTTCTCGAGCCGAACATACCCAGCCACGGCTTGCTGGCGGTGGCCGGAATCGGGTCGTTCGTTGTTGGAGCCGTGGCCTTCTACGGATCGCCGGGTCCGTATCTCCCAACGGCCGCTGTGGCATGGCCCATAGTTGGGGTGATGACCGCGGCCGCTGCCGCCTACGGGCTTCTGCTGGTTGGGGCGCTCATACAAATAAGAAGGCAGCCGGTGCCGGTGGGCGCCGGGCTGGTTGGTATCGACAAGGTTGGTGGGCTCGTCGGGGAGGTGCGCGCCGACCTGGCACCCGTCGGCACCGTTTACGTCGGCCGCGAAGAGTGGTCGGCCAGGACTAGAGATCGCAGTCCACTCGTGCGTGACACGAAGGTCCGCGTGGTGGGCCAGGAGGGCCTGATCCTCATCGTCGAGAAGGTGGACTGACCGTTGGGCTCGCCGAAAGCAGAAGCACGTTCGTAAGGTAGTTGGGCCGCCCGAGGCGGCCGCAAGCAGGAGGTACGGGGATGGATCTCGGCAGCGTGAGTCTCGTAGTTGTGATCATCCTGCTGGGGCTTCTGATAGCCCTGATTGCGCTCTCGGTGAGGATCGTGCCTCAGTGGGCCAAGCTCGTGGTCTACCGCTGGGGCCAGACTGGACCGCAGCTCGTCTACAACCCGGGTCTTCGGTTTCTGATCCCGTTCGTCGACAGAGGTTTCAGCGTCGACCTGCGCGAGCAGTTCATCGAGGTTCCCCGCCAGACCGCGATCACGAAGGACAACGCCCCGCTTGCAGTCGACTTTCTGATCTACTGGAAGATCGTCGATCCGCTGCAGAGCCAGATCAACGTCGCCAACTTTGCCGGCGCCCTTCAAGGCATCGCCGCGACGTCGCTCCGGTCGGTCATCGGTGATATCCCGCTGGACGACGTGCTGTCGCAGCGGGAGAAGATCAACGAGACGTTGCGACTCAAGCTCGATGAAGTCACCGAGCGCTGGGGCGGCAAGGTCACAACCGTCGAGATCCGTGAGATTCTGCCGCCGCCAGCCGTGCAGGAGGCCATGAATCGTCAACTCTCGGCAGAGCGAACCAGGCGTGCGGTGATCACGGAGTCGGAGGGCACCCGCCAGGCCACCATTAATGTTGCCGAGGGCGACAAGCAGTCGGCGATTCTGCGCGCGGAAGGAGACCGGCAGGCCGCGATACTGCGAGCCCAGGGGTTCTCCAACGCGCTCCAGACGATCTTCGAAGCGGCCAAGGGCATTGATCAGAAGACGATGGCCCTGCAGTACCTCGACGCCCTTAAGGCGTTGGGTGCCGGACCTGCGACGAAGTTCGTCATCCCGCTCGAATTCACTCAGCTCATCGAACCGATCGGATCGATGGTCAGGACCGGGATGGGCAAGGGCCCTGACGCGAAGCCGTAGGTCTCGATCCGGCCGGATCCGAGCGCTTCACGTGGATACGTGCCGGAGACCGGGCCCGCAACGTCCGATCCTCTCGCGCGTTGGGCTGCCTATAATTCGGCCGTTCGTGGCGATCGATAGGATGAATGCGGCCTGCCGAACGCCGCCGGCAGCACACGAGCCTTCGAATCTTCGCTATCAGGTTTGAGTATGGCCGTCACAATCCTGGTCGCCGATGCCGACCCGACAGTCCAGCGTGCCCTCGGCCTCGCCCTGTCCCAGGCAGGTTTCGCGGTCCTGACCTCGGGCGACGGTCCGGAGGCGCTGCACGTCATCAAGTCGGACAAGCCGGCGCTGGTCCTCGTTGCGGCGAACCTGCCGGGTGTCGACGGCTTCAGCGTTGTGGCACGATTGCGCGAGGAGGGGCCCTCGGCTCACATCCCCGTGATCCTCCTGCTGGCCGAGGATCAGGCCGAGTCTCGCGGCAAGGCTCTTCGAACGGGCGCCGACGACTATCTGATCAAGCCGTTCCACCCAGCCGAGCTGATGGCTCGCTTGCGCAGCCTCCTGGCCCGCTATATGCCTGAGGACGAGCGCGCGCAGGCATCTTCGCGGACCAGCCACCTGATCCATGCCGTAGCGCCAACGTCCGAGAAACGTGAGCCCGCCCGGGTCATTCTCTTCTACGGAGCCAAGGGCGGCGTGGGTACGACGACCATCGCTATTAACGCCGCGATCGCGCTCCACAAGCAGCTCGGGCGGAGTGTCTGCCTGATCGACGCCAATCTTCAGTTCGGGGATCATCGCGCCTTTCTCGATCTCGGGCTCGACCGAATGAGCGTGGTCGACCTGGCAACAGCCCCAGCCGTTGACGTCGACCTGATCAGACACATCCTGGTCAAGCACGAATCGGGGATCGAGTTGCTGCTGGCGCCGCCGTCACCGGAGACGGCGGAACTTGTCACGGATGATGTCTTGCCCGACATCATCGGCCAGATGTCCAACGAGTTCGACTACATCATCGTCGACGTCGACAAGCGACTCGACGAAGTTAATCTCCGAATCATGGACGCGGCCCACGTTATCTACATCGTGATGACAGCGGACATATCCTGCCTGAAGAACGTTCGCATGGTGCTCGAAATGATCGGCCACCTTGGCTACTCCGAAGACAAGGTCAAGCTCATTCTGAATCGCTCCAACGCTTTCACCGGGATCAATGTCAGGAACGCGGAGAGCGCGCTGAAACACCGGATCGATTTCCAGATCATCAACGAGTATCGCCTGGCGATTTCGGCTCTCAACAGCGGCGCGCCGTTCATGTCTACAAAGCCAGGCTCGGTCATAGGCAAGAGCGTCCTGGACTTCGTCAAGACGATGGACAAGGAATTCGCCGAGCATCCGCCCGTGAGTCGCGCAGGCCGCTAGAGTCGGTCGCTCAAGAGCGTGAATTGGCGCATAAGTCGCGGGTGAGCGGGGCAGTTTAGCGTGGCTGCGTGCTCGCATCCCTTCTTTCGGCTACGCTCCAAGGATTGGACGGACGGCCGATTCGCGTCGAGGTTGACGTGGCGCCCGGCCTGCCCGGCTTCTCGATCGTCGGTCTCGCGGACACGGCACTTCAGGAAGCCCGAGAGCGCGTTCGCGGCGCTATCCGGAACAGCGGCTACGAGTACCCGCCTCGGCGAATCACGGTCAACCTTGCCCCGGCCGACCTTCGGAAGAGCGGGGCGTCGCTCGATCTCGCGATAGCCCTGGGGATCCTCGTTGGGTCGGAGCAGGTGAGGGCGAACGGCCCCTGGGCGGTCCTGGGCGAGCTCTCGCTGGGGGGCGAGCTGCGTCCCGTCCCCGGTCTACTGCCAATGGTCGTGGCCCTTTCCCGGCGGAGAGTGAGGCGCGTCGTCGTACCGCTGGAGGGCCTGGCCGAAGCCAGGCTGGCCGACTCTATCGACGTATCAGCGGCTGCCACGCTGGCCGAGGCCGCTACATTGCTGCGCGAGAGTCGGCGCGGCAGAACGCGCAGCAGGCCGCCGCGGGTGGAACTCGCTAGTAACGTCGCAGCCGAAAGCGGCCCCGACGAGGTCGGGCTGGTGGGCGGCGTCGGCACAGATCCGGGTCCCGATCTGGCCGAGATCAGAGGCCAGCTGGAAGCAAGACACGCTCTCGAGCTTGCCCTCGCGGGCAGCCATTCCATGGTCATGATCGGCCCGCCGGGCTCCGGCAAGACACTGCTGGCGAGAACCGCACCGGGGCTTCTGCCACCCCTCGATGACGACGAGGCTCGGGTCGCGACTGTCATTGCGTCGGTCTCCGGACGCGGGCCGGTGACGGGCCTGGTTCGCACTCGGCCGTTCCGGTCGCCCCACCACACTATCTCTTACGCGGCCATGGTCGGCGGGGGACCGCGCATGTCTCCAGGAGAGGTCACTTTCGCCAACGACGGGATCCTGTTTCTAGACGAGCTGCCCGAGTTCGACCGGGCGACACTGGAGGCGTTGCGCCAGCCTCTCGAGGATGGTCGAGTCGCTATCTCCCGAGTTGGCCGAGCGGCCGTCTTTCCGTCGCGGTTCCAGCTGATCGCGGCAATGAACCCGTGACCGTGCAAGTGGGAACTACACACGGAAGGCGGTAGGTCACGACGGCCTTGGCGCTCTTCTTGCCGTCGGCGACTTCAGTGTGAATAACGACCCCGACCAGGAGCCGGAGGATCTCCTGGCGCTGTTCGTCGGTCAGCCCTGCGTCCAGGCGGGCACGGACCTCGGCTAGGAGGTCGTGGACCTCTTGGGGCACCACGTCCGCAGCTGGAGCCTGTAGGGCGGCCACGCGGGCTTGGATCGCTGTTCGCTCCGCAGCGATCCGGTCGATCTCAGGCTGGAGAGTGGACTCGGGCACGATTCCCTTGACGACCATGCTGATCGCGCGGGCTTGCTGTTCGTCGAGAGACTTGAGCGCGCGGACGAGGGTGATCGACTGAGCCTCGGCGATGGCGCCCTCGGCTTCGCGCTCGGCACGACCGCCGAGTTCGTCCAGCAAGTCGCCTGGGTTGCGAAGCCAGGCCTCGATGTCGGCCCACACCTCAGGCTCGATTGCGTCGGTGCGGACGGCGGTTCCAGGACAGCGCCCGACGAGCGGCCCCCGTTCGACCAGCTGTCCGCCGCAGCGATACCAGCCGATGTCCTTGGACCAGGAGCCGACGTAGCGCAGACCGCAAATCCCGCAGGTCATGGCGCCCTTGAGCAGGTAAGCCCGATGCGTGTTCTTCGCACAGCGGCGGTTTCGTGCCAGGGTGGCTTGAGCCTCGTCCCATAGGGCAGGGGAGACGAGACCCTCGATCGAACCAACGATGATCTCGCGGTCGCGCTTCTTGGTGCGTCGACCGTATGAGAGCTGGCCCTTGTAGATCGAATTCGTGACCATGTTGCGTACCAGTCCGGCTCTCCAGATGCTCTGGGTTGTTCGGACGCGGACCCCTGTGCCTTCGCGAGCGCAGGCGGTCGGGACCCCGAGGGCGTTGAGTTCGGTCGCCACTCCCCGACAGCTCCAGCCATCGACGGCGATCCAGGTGTAGATCCGGCGGATCACGTCTGCTGCGGTAAGGTCAGCCCACATCGGCGACTCGTCTGGAACCGGGCGCCCCGAGCCCTTGACGCCTTCGACTCGGTATCCAAGCGCTATGACGCCACCTGTGTAGCGGGCTTCTCGGGCAGCCCGGTTGATGCCGTCGGCTGTACGCTGGTGGAAGACCCTGTGTTCGTTCTGGGCGAGCATCGAGAAGAGATCGAACATGAAGGGCGTCAGCCGGCCTTCCCGAAGGGTGACGACCGAAACATTGAGTCCTTCGAGGCGGCGCCCCATGGCGGCCATATCGGCGAGGTTGCGACCGAGTCTGTCGAGCGCATACAGCCAAAGCTCATCGAACAACCCAGCCTCGGCCGCCGCAAGGAGAGCCTGCCCGCCGGGTCGGTCCGCGAGTGGCTTGGTGCCCGAGATGCCGTCGTCGGCGAACCGTTTGATGATCTCGACGCCGGGTTCTAGCGCTAACCGTCGGTCGAGCGTGTCGGTCTGGGTCTTGATGGTCTCGCGCTCGCGCTGATCTTCGGAGCTGACTCTCTCGTATGTCGCCACCCGTCGGACACCTGTCGCCACGGTCATTGCGCACCTCCCTGGCCGCGGTCCGGCAGCTGCTTCGGGAGGCCTAGGACCACTCGCAGGGCAGCCAGCGTCGCTTCGCGGTCTGGAGCGTATACACGCTCGAATGCGAGGGGTCGTGCAAGTCGACCGGAACGGCCAGTGCCAGTGACGGGGTCTTGCGTGAGGGCTCGAGCGACCGGTCTCATCGCTTAGGAGTCTGTTCGTTGGCCCCACCGCGCGTATCTAGGTGACCTAGTTTCTGCCCACTATTCCTGCGATTTGGAAGGCCGGCCACCCCTAGGTCGATCGCGATAGGCGTCGACGAGGGCACTCGCCAGCGATGCGGCTGCGCGGCGATGCGTTGGGGGCACCAGCTCCCAATGCACCGTGACGGTCACTGGATGCTGATCGTCATCGACGACGACGATCCCGCGCAAGGCATCGAGGGTGGCGGTACCCCGGGCCCAGAGGGGCAAGATCTGCGCCAGCCCATCTGGTCGTTTGGTGCCGTTCTCCCGGACTGTGCCCTCGATGAGTTCGTGAACGAGCTGGGCGTTATCGGCGCGGACCGCGTCGAGGAGCTCCTTCATCCGCTCAAGGCCGGCCGCGCCACGGGTTCGCAAGGAGTGGGGGAGATCCTCTCGGGCCAGCTCGCGTTCTAGGGCATCGATGAGGCTGATCAACGCCTTCTCGTCGGACTCGGGGATCCCCTCGGCGCCAGTCGCTTCGCGCGATGGTCCGGTGCGACCGGTTGATGAAGACGTTGGCTCTGGCACGCTCTTAGTCTCGCACGGCCCCAGTCGACGAGAATCTGCTTTGGCCGACGGCTTTTCGATCGAGTAAGGGTCGGGACGCCTGCGGCAGCCCCCTCGTCGGCTCGCTCAGCGTCGTCCGCCATCAGCCCGGTCACAGAGCGGAGCCCGACCCAGGCCCACCCTAACAGGCGCTGCTTATCCGCGACTTATCCGGCCCTTATCTGGCCCTTATCACCTCCGCCCTAGACTGTCGGCCAACGGCCGCTTCCTCCTCCTTGGAGTGGTCGCCTCCTCTTAGCCCCCGCCACTCTCCTACCCCTTGGGCGGCGGGGGCTCCACTTTGTGATCGCCCTTCGCTACACCCCGATCGCTTCGGCCACCTCGCGCCAGGCCCGATCCTCCTGGCCCTCTAGCCGTCGCAGGTAGACGGTGGTCACAGCGAGGCTGGAGTGATCGAGGAATGCGCTGACGTCCTCAATCGACTCCCCGGCGTCTCGGCGCAGCTTGGCCGCGGTGTGCCGCAGGACGTGGACCCCGGTTGGTGCCAGTCCAGCCGCATGCAGGTACCGGCGGAAGCGGGCGTAGAAGGTGCCGGACGTCACGCCCTCTGGTCGGGAGGCGGCCTGCCAGAGCGACTCGTCGGGAGCCATCGTCGCCAGCTCCTTGCCGGCGTCGGCGAGGGTGGCGCAGATCGCCTCGAACGCGGGGTGGGGGAGTTCCCGCCGACCTCGCTTGCCGCCCTTGCCTCGATAGGCGTAGAAGCACGTCTCGCCCTCGAGGCTGAGGTCTCCCGCCTTCAAGCCGATCACTTCGGCCCGGCGCCTGCCGGTCAGGACGAGGGTCAGCAGGATGGCCCGGTCGCGCCTGCCGGCGACGGTGTCCGGGACGACCGCGAGCAACCGGCGCACCTCTTCGGCGCTGTATCCACGGGCAACCGACTGAGTGGCCCGTGGCCGCTCGACGGCGTCACAGGGGTTCGATACCACGAGGCCCATCCGGATCAGGAAGCGGTAGAAGGAGGAGAGGCAGGCGATCCTGGCGCCGACCGTGGTCGCCGATGGCGTCCGTCCCGACTTGCCGATGCCGTGGACCCAGGCGAGGACGTCGGCTGGCTTGACCCTGTCGGGCGTCTTGCCCAGGTCGGCGAAGAACGGCCAGAGCATCCGGCTGTAGGACTCGACCGTGCGCCGGGAGCCTGAGCGGTTGCCCTTCTCGACGAGGAAGGCGTACAGCGCCTGGTCCCAGGCGGAGGTGTCTCCGCTGGCAAGGGCTGGGAGAGGTTGCGCGGTCATCGTGGGCGTCCTCGAGGTGCCGAGATGGTCGCCCACATACCTCCCTCAGGTGCGGACGGAAAGCAACCCTATCGCCCGATCGTGCGGGGATGGGTGGGGCAGAGGACCTGGGGCCGAGATCGACAAGCGAGCCCACGACCGAGACGGGGGCGTTGATCCACCAAGTGACCCGGGATGCTGGTCGACCCCGTAGGTGCCTGGCTGGTCCGCCTCCAGGGGCTGGTCCACGACGGTCTAGGGAGAGTGGACTGAGCTTTCGAAGAATGGTGAACGCTCTAACGTAAGAGTGGCGGGCTTGGATGCTACCCTCCGTCCGGATGAGCATGCGGCCGAAGGCGATCCTCTCCTGGAGCAGCGGCAAGGACAGCGCTTGGACGCTGCATGTCCTTCGGCAGAAGGGCGACGTCGATGTTGTCGCGTT
>Ga0187889_10000907_pt1 | contig 33776 bp, 28 predicted proteins | sample June2016WEW_7_10_2_FD_132992 | JGI IMG/M metagenome (GOLD analysis project Ga0187889, IMG submission 132992) | Peatland microbial communities from SPRUCE experiment site at the Marcell Experimental Forest, Minnesota, USA - June2016WEW_7_100 | ecosystem: Environmental > Terrestrial > Soil >... | reverse complement strand
TTGCGCCGAAGATCATCGGAATAAGCTCGCGCCATCGTTGTCGTGTCGCAGGAGAACTCGCCATCCCCAGGGTAATTCACTCACCGAATCCAGGTATATACCTTCTAGGGAACCGGTCTAGCGTTTGCTGGGATGACAGCGCATGAGAATCTCTGCTGCCCAGGCCGGTTGTGCGGCGCAAAAAAAACGGGATGACCCGAAGGCCATCCCGTCCCATAAGTGTTAACTGCCTGCTAGAACGAGTACTTCAACGAGATCGTGGCGGTGTTGGTGTGGAAATCACGCGGCAGCAGGAAGAAAGCGTTTTCCACATCCTTCTCGTTGTAGTCGTAGTAGGACCACAGGCCTTTCAGAGCCAGCCCCTTGCGTACATCATAGGTTAGGCCGGCGTAGAGTTTGTGCCAGTTGGTGTCGAGCGAGCCGGCAGGAACCAAAGGATTCGGGCCGAGCCCAAGACCACCAACCGTGCCGGAGCCCGCCGTGCCGGTAAACACGGCAGAGCCGGGGTTAACCGTGGTATACGTGCTGACCTGGAATAGTTGGTTCCCGGCATCCATGCGCTGCCAGTTGTTGTATCCGCTGCTGCTGGTCAGCTCATAGCCTGCGTTGAGCGTGACCCGCTTGACCGGCTTGAATCGCAAGTTGATGTAAGCGGTGTTGGTATCCTCGGCGTAGTTCAGCAGGACGGGCAGGTCGCCAGACTGCTGGTAGCAGCTGAGCGACACTGCCGGTATGACGGGCGTGGCCACCAGGAGAGGATTAAGGACCATACACGTATTGGCTAGGATCTTCTGGTCCTGATACGTCCATCCCACATCCATGCCCAACCGGCGGCTTGGGTCAAGACTGAAGCCGACAGTATACGTCCGGAGGTGGCTCTGGTTGCCGTAGGCTGTGGTGTCGCCGCTCTGGAACGCAGCTGTCGTAGCATTGCCGGTATTGGCGGCACCGTAGTCGTTGCGCGATTCAATGATGTGCACGCTGGCGTTCAGCGTGACCCACTTCGGGAACTTGTAAGTGGTTCCCGCGCGATAACGCTGCTCATGGCGCGGGCTGATGTTGGTGAAAGCGAGAGTGTTGAAGCTCGAATTGCCAAGAGGGAGCCCACATCCGGTGCATAGGTCCGCGGACAGCAGCTCGACGTCGGCGTTGATGCGCCACGCGCTGATCGGACGGAAAACTACCCCTCCTAACGCGGTATGCTCGTTGACCTTGGCGACCAGTGGACTCATCGCAACGGCAGCTTGTTGTGTTGTTCCGTTGGTGACGACGCCGGTGGCGCTGATTGTAACGTTGGGAAGGGTGACGGCTGGCTTGCCAATAAGTGCCGATACGTCCGGCGTCCCCTTGTTATCCAACTCAAGACGCTCATAGCGATAGCCGATATAGGCGTTGAACTTGCGAGTCGGATCCCAGCCGAGCTTGGTGGTGTTGGAGTAGGTGCGCTCGCCCAAGAACGTGAGCGAGGAGGCGCCGGTCTGAATGGTTCCGGCCGCGGCGGGGTTGGCGAGTGTCCCTGCCGGGCCGGCGAGCGTTGACAAAATGCTCGACGGAATCAGGCAGGCCTGGTTGGTTTTGCCAAGGGCGAAGGGGGTCGTCAAGTTGCTGCTGGCGGCGGTCGAGAGACAACTGTCCGTCGTCGTACTCAGCGAGGCCGGGTCATGCCAGTTCAACCAGCGGAACTGGTTGGAGACCTTCCAAGCCTTGCTGATGTGGTAAGTCAGCCCCAGATCGGCGTTGCCCGTTATCCTTTCGGCGTTCGCAGTGCCAGAAAGCCAACTGGCGGTGCCGGCACCCCCCCTTTGCGGAAGGCTGATGTTGGACGCACTCATGTTGGCGTCGCTGTAACTGCCGCTGGCCGTGATGTCGAGCTTGCGGAAGTAGTTCGACTGCAGCGACAACTGCGAGGTTGGTATGTCCGTACGAATGTTGTCGGAAAATCCCCACGAGTAGGTGCCAGTACATGAGGTGCTTCCAATTGAGCCGTTCGTTACGAAGCAAGTGGTAGCCGGCAAGTTGTAAGGGGCAGCAGCGTAGGGATACCCGAGGTTGACCAGACCAAGCGCGGAATTTCCCGCAACGGGGAAGGCGTTCCCGCTGAGCGAGTCGCTGTTGTCGACCTTGTTATGCGTGAAGAACTGGTCGAAGCTGATGGTGGTCCGCTTGAACGGCCGCACGTCCACGCCGAACGCGTAGCGATCCGAGCGCATGCGGAAATCGTTGACTGTCCCAAAGCCTGCGGGGCTCTCTAGGGTGGAGAAGAGGTTTCCCTGGTCGTCGTTGCGTGAATAGCCCAACCGGAACCGGATCGCGGACTGAGGGAACAGGGTGAGGTTGAAGTCGCCCATGTTGCGCGTGGTCTCTTGCATGTGTGGGCTGTTGACGTAACCGGGATTCGCGGTCAGAGGCGAAGCCGGGTAAATCGAGTTGAGCGGGTTCGCAAACAGGTTGTAGTCGAAGAAGTTCTGGTCACGCCGGTAGAGGCCGACGAAGTTGTACAACTTGTTCTTCTCGATGCGCAGGCGGACCACGTCGTTGGGATCGCCACCGAGCCCGAAGCTGCTTAGGTACAGATTGTCGAACAGTCCGCCGCTGCGGTCCATTGACCGCATCGACAGCTCCTGCCCGAGCAGTCGGGGACCGCTCTGCAGGTTGACCAGCGTGTCGTACATCTGCTGGTTGCCACTGCTTTCGGTGATCCGGCCGCCGAGTTCGATCGACTGGCGCACCTGGTATCTGCCCCACACACTCCCCTTGGTTTCAGTGTCATCGTCCTGCGCCGCCGCCAGTGACGGAAGCACGAGCGCAAGGACAGCAAGAAAAACGAGCGCTTTCCTGTTCATACGACGACTCCCATCCAGCGACTCTCTTCCCGGGAGGAGAGGCCGCGGCGAATTTTGATTTGTATTTGCCATCTTTTTCCTCTCCTTTCCTTAGGGTTGAAACAACAAGCTGCTGGTGTTTGAGCCGTGAATGTTGGAGTGGCAGATAATGCAACTCTGGTTGTACCTATTCTGCTGGTGGATCGACCCCGTCCCCGGGTTTGTGCTCCCGGCGGCATTTCGCCCGCCCATGTTGGTGTGGCACTGCAGGCACAGCGAGTTGATGCGCGCGACGTTCAGCAGCCGTGGGTTGGTCGAGCCGTGCGGAGTGTGACAGTAGGAGCAGCCTTCAACCTTGACCGGCTCATGCTCGTAAAAGAACGGTCCGCGCTTGTCGGTGTGGCACTTGAAGCAGACAAAGTTCTGGTCGGCCGTGGCCCGCAGTTGGCGCCCGACCGTCGTGCCGTGAGCGTTGTGGCAATCGCCGCACTGGATCAACCCCTCATCCACGCGGTGCCTGAACGGCTTCTGGAAGTCGGCCTTCTGTTCCGCGTGGCAGGAGAAGCACAACGGCGTCTGCGCCTTGACAAGCTGATACTCCCGAGTTGAATGATGCACGGAGTGACAGGTGGTGCAGGTAACGCCGTTCTCGTTGTGCGTTGAGCGCATGAAATCGCGCTGCTCAGGACTCGACTCGTGGCAAGTCATGCAGCGCTTCGTGATTTCTTCCGGCTTTACCCCTTTGAAGTTGAATATCTTGGATTTGTCGCCGCCTCCCTCAACGTGCGCAGCGCCTGCTCCATGGCACGACTCGCAGCCGTGGACTTCCTCGCCCCGAATCTTTTTGGATGTACCTATCCTGAAATGGGGGCCGGCTTCAATGCTCTTGCCTGCTTCGTCATGACAACCTTTGCAGGTGTCCGACCCGACGTACTGCGACGGATCGGCCTGAGCGGTTTTCTGGTCTGCGGGGCCGGCCTTCTTGGCGTCTGAGTCCCGCTTGGCAGCCATCATCGTAGCTGCCGCTAACAGGAGAACGCCGATCAGAACCGCCCAACGGAAAGTGGGCTTCAAAAAATGTCGCATCCTTACTCCTCGACAACGGTTCAAGTCAAATACTAAAATTTGAGGCCATTCAGCTACACTGTTAATTTCGGGCGATTCTAACCACCTGAGCATGTGGAGTCAAGCAGAAAAGCGCGATCAAATTTTGCCGCGTTGTGCATAAACGCCTCTAAGAGAAAACGCTGTCAGGTGTTGAACTGAAAGGAGACTACCGCCGGCCTTGAGACCGCTGGGAGCGCTGCCGTCCGCAAGCCGGTCAGCAGCGTGATTCCCATTGGCTGTGTAGTGTGCAAGTCAACTTCCGCAAGACGTACTTCAACCTTTGCCGCCCGGAATGCACAGTTGAGCGAAGCAACCGCACGTCGCGCCGCCACGAGGCTCAGTAACGATGCGCAAGCGGTGTCTGGAGAAGGTTGACCGCTATTTCAGAGTATCCGCGCCCACTTTCGCGCACAGGGCGTCCTCGTCGCTGTTGGCTCCGGAGAGACCGATGGCGCCCACGATCTTGCCATCCACAAGCAGCGGCAAACCGCCGTCGATCGGCACCGCACCCTCCAGACGCAGCAGCCGCAAACCAGCACCGCCGCCCGCCAACCCATCTTGGAAGACCTTGGTTGGGCGCTTGAACAACACGGCCGAGCGCGCTTTTTCAATGGCCACGGTGGCGCTGCCTAGCTGCGTGTTCTCCATTTTTTCGTAATAGACCAGGTAGCCGCCGGTGTCGACAATGGCAACCGCCATCCTCCAGTCATGCTTGCGCGCTTCGGCCAGCGCCGCCGCCGCCATTATCTTGGCTTTATCAACCGTAACATTCGCGCCATAAGGATTAGGCATTTGCGCCATTGCGCCTTGCGCGCACAGCGCCAGCACCACGACAAGCAGAGACTTCAACCACCGTTTTGACATGGAAACTTCCTCCTGTGTCTTGTGATTTGAAAGACCCTTGCTACGCGATGAAAAAAGGGAACCCTTGCCGGAAAAAGGACAGGCTGCAACCGCGCGGCTCTAGCAAAACCAGGGACGATGTATCCCGGAGCCAGAGCACTCCAGTCGACGCGACCATCAGGGAGCGGCGACCTGGAACGAAACGAAAAAGGACATAGCATCCCTAGTTTTGCCGTAACCAGCACGGGCAACGAATGATACACCCCGGAACTGCTCTTCACCAAACGCAGTCATTCGCTCCGCCCCACGCCACCGGCGCAACGAAATCATCGGGCAAAAAGCAAAGCCGAGAGCGGTGAACTGCTCTCGGCAAACTGCTATCCAGTTAAGACAAGCACAAGACTATGCCAGCCTCGCGAATTTCGAAACCGCTCTAGTCAGCGTGGGCGGTATTCTTCTTTACCAGGGTACGCTTTTCGATACCGGTGAAGATCTGGCGCGGGCGAGCGATCTTCTGCTCATCGTCGGTAATCATCTCCTGCCACTGCGCCAGCCAGCCCGCGGTCCGCGGGATGGCGAATAGCACGGTGAACATTTCCGAGTCGAACCCCATGGCCTCGTAGATGATGCCGGAGTAGAAATCCACGTTCGGATACAGCTTGCGCTTAATGAAGTATTCATCTTCGAGCGCAATCCGCTCCAACTCCATCGCGATGTCGATCTTGGGATTGCGTCCCGTGACCTCGAACACCTCTTCCGCCACCCTCTTGATGATACGCGCGCGCGGGTCGTAATTCTTGTAGACGCGATGGCCAAATCCCATCAGCTTGTATTTGCCTTCCTTCACGCCCTTGATGTATTCGGGGACCTTATCTTTGGTGCCGATCTTCTCGATCATGCGCAGCACGGCTTCATTGGCGCCGCCGTGCAATGGTCCGGCCAGGGCGGAAGCAGCCGCCGCGGTCGCCAGGAACGGATCGGCTTCCGAGCTGCCGACTGCGCGCATGGCATTAGCCGAGCAGTTTTGCTCGTGGTCGGCGTGCAGAATGAACAGAACGTCCAGCGCGCGGGCCAGAACCGGATCGGTCAAGTACTTCATGTGGCTTTGTTTCCACAACATGTTCATGAAGTTCTCGGTATAACTGAGGTCAGGTTCCGGATAGAGGTATGGCAGGCCCTTGCGGTGACGGAATGCATAGGCGGCAATGATCGGCATCTTCCCGATCAGGCGATAGATGCAACTCTTCCGCGTCTCGGCATCCCGCACATTCTTGGAATCGGGATAAAACGTCGAGAGGGCGGCCACCGTGCTCACCAGCATGCCCATGGGGTGCGCATCGTAGCGGAATCCTTCCATGAACTTCTTGATATTTTCGAAGATCGACATGCGGTAGTGGAGCGCGTCCAGCCAGAGGCCTTCCTCCTGCGGAGTGGGGAGTTCCCCGTTAATCAGCAGGTAGGCAACCTGCAGGTAGGTGCAATTCTCCGCCAGCTCTTCGATGTCGTATCCGCGATAGCGCAGGATACCTTTGTCACCGTCGATCAGCGTGACCTTGCTCTCGCAACATGCGGTATTGGTGAATGCCGGATCGTAGGTCATTAGCCCGAAGTCGTCGGGGTTGACTCTCATCTGGCGGAAATCCATGGCGCGAACCGTCTCGTTGGTAACCGGGATCGTATACGACTTGCCGGTCCGATTGTCGACTACAGTCAGAGTGTTATCGGGCATAAATGCTCCTGGAGTTTTGCCTACCCCGATGCCGGGGCGCGAGCGAAATAAATTGGCGAAAAAGGTGCTCCGACCCCAAGCAGTCCCACACTGCTCATTTCTCTTTGCGCCCCAACGCACCCAAGGGATATATGCGCCAGAGCAGTTTCGATCTCGAGGTAGAGACTTCCCTTTCCCCACACAATGACAACTAACTGGCAGTTACTTTGCGTCCGCCAGCAAACATTTGGCTGTAATCTACGTCACAGGTATTTGTGATCTTTGACACGAGCACAGCCACCTGTGACCGGCAACCATTATGGCTGACCGGCTCGACGACAGGCAGGCCGAGACCCGGAATTCCTGTTCAGCTATCGAAACCGAAGAGCCTGCCCGGATTTCCGGCAAGCAGCATTTGCCGCAAACCCGCTTCCGGAGCCTCTGCGGGTGCCCCACGTCCCGCCCGCCAAGAGCTCTTTTGAGACAATCCGTGCAGCCTGGCTGGCTGTGCCGCCTCTAGCAATAAGCTCCTGGCGTTCGGGGTCCCCGACGAGGCTCGGCTCGCTGGGGTGACTGAGGGCAGACGTGGAGTAGTTGCTCAACTCGCCGCCGGCGTTTCGCCACGGGAAATCAAGCCCCCGGTTGGCGTGTTGGCATTGAGCGCTCGTCCGCGCTTCAACCGCGGACGGTGCGCAGCACGATATCGGTGAACGCCTCGGTGCCGAGCGTGCCGCCGACGTCGCGCGTGCGCGTCGCCGGGTTTGAGAGCGCGAGTTCAATCGCATCGGCGATGCACTTCCCGGCATCGGCCAGCGCGGGCTTCTTGTGCTCCGTGGCCATCCAGTCGAGCAGCATGCTGGCTGAAAGCATCAGCGAAACCGGGTTCGCGATGCCCTTGCCCGCGATATCCGGAGCAGACCCGTGCTGCGGCTGTCCCATGGCGACTCCGTCGCCCGCATTGAGGCTGCCGCCCAGTCCAAGACTGCCGGAGATCTCGGAGGCTTCATCGGAAAGAATGTCGCCGAACATGTTGGTGGTGACGATCACGTCGAAGCGCGCCGGGTCGCGCACCAGCAGCGCGGCCGTGGCGTCGACGATCAACTCATCAAGTTTCACCTGCGGGTAATCCGCTGCGACTTTGCGGACCTCGCGCAGGAACAGGCCGTCGGAAACCCGCATGACGTTCGCCTTGTGAACCGCCGTGACTTTTTTGCGCCGCTTGGCGGCGATCTCAAACGCGGCTTTGGCGATGCGGCGGCAACCTTTAACGGTGATTTTGCGAATCGCCAGCGCGGTATCTTCGGTCGGCATGAACTCGCCATTGCCGAAGAACATGTTGCGGTCCGCGTAGAAGCCTTCGGTGTTTTCGCGCACAATGATCAGGTCCATCTCTTTGCCCGCGAAAGACATGCCGAAACGCGAACGGCTCGGGCGAATGTTCGCGTAGAGGTCCAGCCCAATGCGCATCTCGCCCGAGGGATTGAGCCCGCCCTTGTCTCGCGGCGGATATTCGTTGTGCGACACTGGCCCCAGCAGCACGCCATGGGCTTTCCGCGCCAGACCCAAAATATGCGGCGGAAACGTGGTTCCGATCTTCTTTAGAGTAACCAGCCCGATGTCTTCGCTGTGAAATTTCAGATCCAGCGAGTACTTGTCGTTGACCGTGTTCAATACCTTCATCGTGGCCACGGTCGTTTCCGGACCGATGCCATCACCCGGCAGAATCAGCATGTCCATGAATGCGTCTCCAGAGTTCGTGAAAAAGAATTTCGCTGATACAAATCAAGTTTACTAGCGGATTGCCATTCGACATCCAATATTATCAATCGCCGCTCATGGTTGCGGGCCGCCAATCCAACTTGCAGCGCGGAAATGCAAGCGCAAGCGCCGTCTGACGCGCGCCTGGACGCGATCTTTTTCCTTGCTGGGCCGCCTGCGTCGTGATATTTGCTTGGGGCATACCATTTAGGACTTAGCAATGAGCTCACCCGTTTCTACTTCGCCGCCCCGCTCATACTCCGGCGGCCCGGCGCCCAATGCACCCGGCGTTGCGCAGGGTTCTCGCAAACTGATCTGGCTGGTCGCCGCCATCCTCTGCATGTTGTTTATTTTTTTCTCCAGCCCGTTTACCGGTTTATCGGTGGCCGGCCAACGCGTATTGGGAGTCCTGGCGTTCGCGCTCATCGTTTGGGTTTCTGAAGCGATCTCTTATCCGATGAGCGCGGTTGCCATTTTCAGCTTTCTTACCGTAGGGCTCGGCTTCGCGCCGGCGGGCGCGGGCGCCGCTCGCCTCGGCACCGGCAAGGCTTTGTCGACGGCCCTGACCGGGTTGACCAACGGCGGCTGGGTCTTGGTGGTGACGGGATTGTTTATCGCCGCCATCATGCTGGAGATCGGCCTGGAGAAGCGCGTAGCGCTCACCATTTTGAAAATTGTCGGCACCAAGAGCAAAAACCTGATGGCCGGGATGATCGTGGTGATGTCGGTCTTTGCCTTCCTGATTCCTTCCATCACCGCCCGCTCCGCTTGCTTGTGCCCGATCGCGCTGGGCTTGGTCGATGCGCTGAAGCTCAGCCGCAAGAGTCAGTTTGCCAAGGCGTTGATGCTGTCGATCGCCCTTTCTTCCTCCATTTCCGGAGTCGGAATTTTGAGCGCGGCGGCCCAGAATCCGCTGACGGTATCGTTTGTGGAGAAAGTAACCGGTCAAACGATAACCTGGCTGCAGTGGCTGATCTACGCCGAACCACTGGGGATCGTGCTGACCATTCTCGTCTACTTCTTCGTCAGCCGCATGGCGAAAGTCGAATTCGATGAAGTTCCCGGCGGCAAGGAGCTTGTGCAGCAGCAGTTGCAATCGCTGGGACCGGCGAGCGCCCGGGAAAAGAAGCTCCTCTACATTCTGCTAGCCACGATTCTTGCCTGGGCGACCGAGCCGCTGCATAAAATCGACGCCAACAGCGTTTCCGTTCTGAGTGTGCTGGTCTTGTTGTCTCCCGTCGTCGGTGTCACGGATTGGAAGAGCGTCGCCAAAAAAGTCGACCTGGGAACCATTGCGTTGTTCGGGGCTTGCATTTCCATGGGCGAGCTGCTGTTCAAGACGGGCGCGGCCACCTGGGCTGCCAACCGGTCTTTGGGCGCCATGGGCGTAACCGCGATGCGGCCGCTGATGATCATGATTGTCGTTGCGATCGCCATATTCTTCGTCCGCCTGGCCTTCGCCAGCAGCGCGGCGGCGGTTTCGGCCTTGATTCCGACCATCCTGGGTTTTCTGCTCAGCGCCAAGACCTCCAATCCGCACATCGTCGGCATGACAATCGTGGCCTCATACATCATCCTGTTCACTTGTGTCTTACCGGTGAACTCACCGCAAACCATGATTCCTTACGCGACAGACACATACGAAGCGAAAGAGTACATACGAATCGCGCTGCCATTCACCATCGTCGCCTTGTTCATTTGGTTGTTGTTCTACCTGACCTATTGGCGCTGGCTTGGACTGGTGTAGACGGTTGCATAACCGGGCTGGTAGTCCACATTCGCCTGACGGGTGCCCCATCCTAGCCTTCTTTGCCAGGGCGGAATGATTTGCGCGGGAAGCAAGGGATTAAGCAAGGGATTACAGCTCCAGGACCTCGTTGCACAAGCAGGATTTCTGCGGCTTCAGCCGCTGAGGTGAAATTCAAGAGATGAGAACCGACTCAGACCGCCGCAGTTTTCTGAAAAGCGCCGCCATCGTAACCGCGTCCAGCCTGCTCGCGGCCAATGCCCATGGCGAAGAGAAGCAACCGCCAACCCTCAACGCCGGCCCCAACCCTGATCCGGGCAAGCCGAAGCTGGTGGTCGCTCCGCCCAAGGCGTGCGATTGCCATGCCCACATCATTGGGCCGGGAGCGAAATACCCGTTTGTCGCCGGACGCAGCTTTACCCCCGTGGAAGCGCATCTCGACCAGTACCGCAGGATGCTGAGCGCGCTCGGATTGCAGCGCGCCGTCATTATTCAGCCGAGCTTTTATGGCACCGACAACAGCCGCACTCACGACGCCATCGCCGAATCGCACGGCAACTGGCGCGGCGTGGCGGGACTGGTGGCGAGCGCGCCCAAGGCGGAAATCCAGCGCCTGCACGACGCCGGCTTTCGCGGCGCGCGCGTGAACCTCTCGTTCAAGGGCGGGCCAACGCTCGAAGATCTCGCCAAGGTGGCGCAGGTGGTCGCGCCCTTTGGCTGGCACATGCAGATACAGGTTGAAGGCCGCGACCTGACGGAATTGGCTCCGCGATTCCGCGGCCTGGCGACGCCGCTGGTTATCGATCACATGGGCCGCGTTGCGCCGGAGTTGGGCGTGCAGTATCCCGGATTCCAGGCGCTGCTGGCGCTGGTTCGGGAAGGGAATACCTGGGTCAAACTGTCCTCGGCGTATGCCATGTCGGCCAAGCCTTATCCCTACGACGATGTCGCTCCGTTCGCCAAGGCGCTGATTGAAGCCGGTCCCAGCCGCGTGGTCTGGGGCAGCAACTGGCCGCACCCGAGTTACAAAGGCGCGCCGCCGGTGGATGCCACGCAGCTCGATCTGCTGGCGTATTGGGCGCCCGAGGAGATGCGCAAACGCATCCTCGTCGATAACCCCGCCAAGTTGTACGGCTTCCCGAGCGCGTAGGCGGGTCGGGTGGCTAGGTTGGATGTTCCGGGTGCCCCATTCTAGCCTCTTTTGCTAGGGTGGGGCTTTTTCTGCGCAAAGCAGGGGCTGATTTCCCGTGACGGCGCTTACTTGCTCTATCGTCAGCAGAAAAGCTACAATCGCGCCATCCTTCGCAGGAGAATCGAGGTAGTCCGATGGCATGGCTTGTGCGGACGCGACTGACGTCCATGTGTCTGTTTGTTTTGCTCTTTGCTTTGACATCTATCTCTGGTGAAACCATGAGCGCGCAGTCGTCCAACACCGCTCCGGCGGAAGGACAGCCCCCATCCTCCATAGCGGATTTGCCCGTTATTCCTTACGTCAGAGCGCCGAATTCATCAGATCCCGCCAAGCAATTTTCCAAGGCTCTTCAGGTAGTGAAGAAGCGAGGCCGCCACGCACATGTCGCTGACTACATCACGAGTGGTCTAGGTATACGAAACGCCAGCGTCAATCTGGAGCCGCTCTGGGCTTCTGTTGTAGAGGACAGCAGCGGCCAGCGAACCATTTACCTCCTCGAGGACACGAATGCTGCTGTGCTCATAACGGAAGCGGGAGGTACCCCGGTGTTTTATCTGGCTCGCGCCGGAGTGCTTAAACAGGCGGCAGTACTAAAGTCGGGACGCTGGGGGTCAAAGTCACTGCAAGACGTTCCGCTTAAATCGGCTGTCGCCGGCTTCAATGCGGAAAGAGATTTCTGGATTGAGGCGCTTGCCGCGATACCTCCCGCCGACTCTCCATCAAAGAAATGATGTGCTTGAAATCCTGCGACGCGCGTCCCGTCCTATCCTGTTCCGGAAGGATGCTGGGGGCTGGCGGCCCACATTCGCGAAGCCGTAGGCGGAGTAACATGGGCTCGTGCCAAGCCAACGAGCCTTTCAATGAAGAGGAACCAAGTGTTCAAATGGATTGCTGAGTGGCGTCAGCGCCGCAAGCTGAGACGCTTCTATCTGGAGAATCCATATACCATGCTACCCACGGATGACGGCGGTCAGAGTTATCGCATGGAGTGCGATTTCTGCAAAAAAGAGGGGAGCGTAATGTCCAAGTTCATCCACGCCCCAGGCTGTCCTGCGGGTGAACTGGAGAAGAAGAAGTTTCAGAAGAAAGCATGAGACAGCAACATTCGCGCCAGCGCTATTCGTCGCAGACCCGTCCATCGACTCCGGCCGCAAAACTAAGCACCTGACGCGCGTACAGTGCCGTCAAGCCGCCGCCTATGCGGTCTTCACCCGTGCGTGCTCACGGAAGCCGATCAGCACCAGCAGCGCGCTGAGTAGGACGACCGTGCCGAGGTAGTACTGTCCGGCAGCGAGCGATCCCGTGCGCGTGGAAAGCCAGCCCACGATGCTCGGACTGGCGAAACTCGCCGCCGCGCCGATGCTGGAGATCAAGGCAATACCCGCCGCGCGTGCCGGGCCGGTCATGAACGCTCCCGGCATCGACCAGAATGTCGGCGCCGCGCCAAGAATCCCCAGCGCGGCGAGCGTAAGCATCAGAACCGAGAACACCGGACTGTGCGCGGCCAGCGGCATCAGGAACCATCCCAGGCTTGCGACCATCGCCGGAACGGCAAAATGCCAGCGGCGTTCCAGCATTCGATCGGAGTGCCGGGCCACTATGATCTGCATCGCTGCGCCCGCCATGTAAGGCAGGGCGGAGAGCAGCCCCACGCTCAAGATGCCTTTGACCCCGGAATTCCTGATGATCGTCGGCAACCAGAACGTTACGCCGCCAATTCCGGTGAAGACCGCGAAAGACAAAAACGCCAGCACGTAAAACCCCGGCGTGCGCAGGGCGCTGCCAATCGCACGATGCGAATGGCCGCGCTCGACCGTTGCCTCCTTTTCCAGGTCGTAAAGGATGATGGCCCGTTCACCCGCCGTTAGCCATGGTGCGTCTCTTGGTCCATCGCTCAGGTAAAAGAAAGCGATCACTCCCAACACGCACGCCGGCAGTCCTTCCATCAGGAACAGCCATTGCCAGCCTTGCAAGCCGTGGAATCCCGAGAGACTGTGCATCACCCAGCCGGACAGCGGTCCGCCGATGATTCCCGAGAACGGGACGGACATGAAGAAAAGTGCCGTAATGCGCGCCCGCCGGCTGGCCGGAACCCATTGCGTTACGTAAAACAGGATGCCGGGAAAGAATCCGGCTTCGGCTGCGCCCAGCAGTGTCCGGATTATGTAGTAATGCTGAGGCGTCCGCATAAAGGCGGTAACGGCGGAAAAGAGTCCCCACAAAACCATGATCCGCACCAGCGTTTTGCGGATGCCGATCTTGTCCAGCATGATGTTGCTGGGCACCTCGAAGAGGCTGTAGCCGATGTAGAAGATCCCGCTGCCCAGTCCGTAGACGGCCTCGCTGAAGTGAAGATCGCGGCTGAATTGCAGCTTCGCGAACGCCACGTTGATCCGGTCGAGAAAATTGAACAGGTAGCAGAGGATCAAGAACGGAATGATCCGCCAGAAAACCTTGCTATACGTGGCGTCGGCTTCGGCGTCGCCGTATGGCCGTCCCTCGGCGGATACTGGCGCAGCGGTCGAGTTCATTGGCGGCTCGCCCCCGCGGTAACGTTCGTCGCTTTCGCTTCTTTGATCAGCCCCGAGGCCAGCAAAGCCCGCGCTACGTGGGCTCTGTGCTCGGCCGTGACTCCGACCGCCGGCGGTCTGACGCGGGAGGATGGGATTTGCCCAAGTTGAACCAGCGCTTCCTTGACCGAGGCGACTTCGCTCGTCGGGCTGCTCGGCTCCTGGTTCTCGAAAACGCCGTCCATCAGCGGAATGCAAAACTCCCGGTGGATTCGGCTGGCGGCCGCGGCATCGTTGTTCATGGCCGCCTGCACCAGCTCGGACCAGCGCTTGGTGCCGATGACGCTGATGCCGATCAGAGCGCCATGCGTTCCGTGCAGCAGAATGCCAAGCAGCGGAGGCGAGTCGAGCGCCGCCAGCACGGAAACCTTGTCGTGCAAAGGTTCCCAGAGCTGGACATAACGGGTCACCGTGCCGCAAGCAGCCTTCACCGCGACCACGTTGCGCAAAGACGAGACCGCAACCAGTGCCTCGACCGAGTACGCGCAGCCCGAGAAATCGGGATACTGGAAGATGATCATCGGGTGATCGAGCTCGCGGTCGAGAGTCGCGAAAAATCTGTAGACGGAGTCGACGTGACGCGCCAGCCTGCGGTACGGTCTCACGTCGAACGGCGGCAGCACCAGAAACGCATCGGCCCCAGCCTCTTTAGCTATGCGGCCGTCTCTCACCGCCTGCGCCGCCCCCCGCCCTTCAATACCGGCGATCACCAGTTGGCCGGGACGCACCACCTGCCGGGCCAGCGCGATGATCTCCTGCTTCTCCTGGTCGCTGAGCTGCATAATCTCGCCGAGCCCGGCGTTCACCACTATGCCGCTGACTCCGTCGACGTCAGCCGACTCGCGCAAATGGCGGCGAAGAGCGTCGAAATCGACGCTGAAATCCTCGCGAAGGGGAGTGATCGTTGCCGGGAATAGACCTCTTAAAACCAAGCGTTTCTGTAACGCAGTCATACCAATAAGCTCCTTCGAGCCGAAGTCCCCGACATGCGCCGCCTGGTGGCCTACATTCGCGGAGCCGCGGGCGGAGCCAATGTGAGGTTGCTTCGTGTTCAAGAAGTATACTTGAGTCCACTCAGGAGGTGCTGCTTGAACTTGACTACGCAAGTCATCCGCGAGCTTGCCCAGCATTTGGAGAGCGCGGAGCTCGAAGCGCGCGATGTCGTAAAAATCACCGACGCTCATCCCAACATGGATTGGGAAGACGCTTACGCCATCCAGGACCAGATTCGGCTGCGTAAAGAGGCGCGTGGAATCAGGACCGTGGGCTTCAAAGCCGGCCTGACCTCTCATGCCAAGATGAAGCAGATGGGAGTCGACACGCCGGTCTTCGGCTTTCTCTCCGCTTCCTTTGCGGTGCCGGATGGCGGGCAGGCGAAGTTTGCCGAACTGATTCATCCCAAAATCGAGCCGGAGATCGCATTCGTGCTCAAGACGCCGCTCAAGGGTCCGGACTGCGACATCCGCGCCGTGCTGGCGGCGACCGACTACGTTGCACCCGCGCTCGAAGTCATCGATTCGCGCTATCGGGATTTCAAGTTTGACTTGAAAAGCGTGCTTGCCGACAACTGTTCGTCTTCGCGTTTCGTGGTCGCTGGCCGGGGCACGCCGGTTGACCGCGTCGACCTGCCTGCCGTGGGCGTGGTGATGGAAAAGAATGGCACGGTCGTCGCTTCCGGCGTGGGAGCTGCCGTGGTGGAACATCCGGCGATGGCGGTTGCCATGCTGGCAAACCACCTCGCCAAGCGCGGCCTCGAACTTCCGGCAGGGTGCGTGATCCTTTCCGGCGGTGTCACCGAGGCGGTTGCCGTCAAAGCGGGCGATAACGTGGTTTGCAAGGTGCAAGGCATGGGGAGTGTTTCAATCAAGTTCGTGTGAGACGAGTGTCCGGAGAATTCGCGTGATAACTCTTAACTGGGAGGGAAGCAATGCCATTAGCCCACATTTTTATGCTACAGGGACGGACGGATGAGCAGAAAAAGGCCGTCATCGAAAAGGTGACCCAGGCCATCATGGAGGCCGTATCCGCTCCACGAGAAAATGTTCGCGTCATCATTCAAGAGATTCCGAAAACCCAGTGGGGCATAGGAGGAAAGACGGCTAAGGATTTGGGACGCTGAATCTCAATTGCCTGCTCTAAGCGGTCTGGTGTTGTTGTGTCCAAATTCCCAAGTTTCTGGTGCCCCACGTTCGCCCGTTGTTGGCTAACGTGGGGTAGTTCTTCGGCTGTCATAGCGTATGCCGCTGGTGGCCCATTCAAGCCTTCTCTTGGCTTGAGTGGGGCAGTTTCCAATAAGGGAACTGTGTTAGCGCCTCAAGACAAGATGCGCAGAAAGCGCTCGGCGGATTCTCGCGGGCGATCCATCAGCGCCGAGATGATCGCCACGGAGTCCGCTCCTGCTTCGAGCACCTCACGGCAGTTTGCAAGCGTGATGCCGCCGATTGCGACCAGGGGCTTTGCGGTGAGTTGCCGTGCCCGCCGCACTCCCTCTAAACCCACCACCGGGTCAGGGTTCAGCTTGCTGCCGGTGGCGAATACGGGGCCGACGGCAACGTAATCCGCCTTGCTCGCGGCGGCTTCGGCGACCTGCTCGGGGTTGTGTGTCGAGACGCCAACGATTCGGCTCCCAACCAGGCCGCGAACCGCCTCCGGCCAAAGGTCATCTTGTCCAACGTGGACTCCGTCGAAGTCCGCTGCCAGGCAGAGATCGGCGCGGTCGTTCATGATGAGCTTGAGTCCGGGGAATGTCTGCCGCAGAGCGCGGGCGTGGGCCAATGCGGATCGCGCCGGCAGTCGTTTAGCCCTGTATTGCAGCCAGCGAACGCCGCCGTCGTGCAACTGCCGGGCAAAACCAAGAACGGCTGAGAGCAGCTCACTCTCGGCGGAGGATTTGATCACCTCCGGCTCGGGGATTCGCTTGCTCTGCAATCGCTCCAGTAAGCAGTCGATGTCGAGAATCGCGTACAGGGGCGGCCACATCTCTAGAGTAGTTCCCATGCTGGTGTATCCGGAACTATCACCGCCGGGCTGAATGCCCGGCTTCTTTTCGGTATATACCTTCCGCGCATCCGGTCTAACTGTGCTCCTCGACGCGTTTTCCGGCCCGACGCTTCCTGTGCGCCGCGGCCGCTGGCTCACCCGAAGCCAGGGCGTTTGCCGTTTCAGCCCGCACCTCCGGAGCCGCCGGCGGTGGGGCAGGCGGTCGCTGGCTCGCGCTCGCCTCCGCCAGAAATCTTTCCATGAACTTCGTGTCGATGCGCCCCGCAATGAACTCCGGGTCCTTCATAATCCGCCGGTGCAGCGGAATCGAAGTGTGGATACCCTCGACAATGAACATATCCAGCGCGCGCGACATTCGTGCCACGGCCTCGGCGCGATCTTTGCCGCGCACGATCAGCTTGGCGATCAGCGAGTCATAGTAGGGCGGCACGACCGCCTCAGCGTACATGGCGGTGTCGACCCGCACTCCGATTTCCCCGGGCGTGTGGAAAGCCGTGATCTTGCCCGCCGACGGCGTGAACTTTTCCGGATGCTCGGCGTTGACGCGGCATTCCAGGACATGCCCGCGTTGTTCGATCACTTCGGGCAGAACATCGGACAACCTGGCGCCGCCCGCGATCAGAATCTGGGCTTTCACCAAATCCACATCGGTTCGCATCTCCGTGACCGGATGTTCGACCTGGATGCGCGTGTTCATCTCGATAAAACTCAGCGACTCATCTTCATCCATGAGGAACTCGACGGTCCCCGCATTGACATAGCCAATCTGCTTCAGCGTCGACGCCAGCAGATCGCCGATTCTGGCGCGCAGCTCCGGGGTCACCTTCACCGAAGGGGATTCCTCGATCAGCTTCTGGTGACGCCGCTGAATACTGCATTCGCGCTCGCCCAGGCTCACCACGTTGCCGAACGAGTCCGCCAGCATCTGGAACTCGATATGCCGCGGGCGCTCGATGTATTTCTCCATGTAGAGCTGTCCGTTGCCGAAGGCAGCCGCCGCTTCACTCTGTGCGGCGTTGAATAATTGCGGCAACTCCTCTTGCGAGCGAATGATGCGCATGCCGCGCCCGCCGCCGCCCGCCGAAGCCTTGACGATCACCGGAAGCCCCGTCTGGCGCGCCCACTCCCCGGCCTCTGCCGCCGAGGCGATGACCCCCTCGGAGCCCGGCAGAATCGGCACACCGGCTTTTTTCATCGCCATGCGGGCTTTTTCTTTTTCGCCCATCATGCGCATGATTTCCGGAGGAGGTCCGATGAAGGTAATGCCGCAGGTTTCGCAAACCTCGGCGAAATTGGCATTCTCGCTCAGCAAGCCATAGCCGGGATGCACCGCGTCCACGTTGCTGATTTCGGCCGCGCTGATCACCGCCGGGATGTTCAGATAGCTTTCGCTCAGCCGTGGCGGCCCGATGCAGATGGCCTCGTCGGCGAAGCGCGCGTGCAGCGAATTGCGGTCCGCATCGCTGTAAATGGCGACCGTGCGGATACCCAGTTCCTTGCACGCGCAGATGATTCGCAGGGCGATCTCCCCGCGGTTGGCAATCAGTATCTTTTTAAACATGAAAAATGACGCAGCCTGCCAGGCCGGCTCGTGGACCGCCGCCCGCACCCCTTGCTTGCCTCTGCCCGGCGCTTCCGGCGCGAAAACTATCTCGTCCGGACGGCAAACAGCGCCTGCCCGTACTCTACCGGCTGACCGTTGCTGACTAGAATTTTTACCACCTCGCCGGCCACATCCGACTCGATCTCATTCATCAACTTCATGGCTTCGACGATGCACAGCACTTGTCCCTGCGTTACCCGATCGCCTGGCTTCACGAACGGCGGTGAGCCCGGCGAAGGCGACTCGTAATAAGTGCCGACAATTGGCGACTTCACTAAGTGAAGCTCTTCCTCGGCCGCCTCGGCTGGCGCGCTTCCGGCCGGCGTGGCCGGCGTGGCGTGTGCGCCCGGTGCAAGCACCGAGCTGGCGGGTGGAAAATGCGAAGCAACGGGAGACGGCACCGGCGCATACAACACCGATTGCCCTCGCTTGACTCGCACCTTGACGTCGCCGCGTTCCAGTTCGAACTCGGCCACGTCCTTTTCGATTAAGAACTCGATCAGCTCTTTGATTTCTTTCAGGTTCATTTTTATCAGGCCAATACCGCGTCCACTCCACGACCCCCAAGGCGCGCCGCGGTCGCGCAACCCTGGTACGGCGGCGCCCCGCATCCGCCGCAGTTAGCAGATGTGGGATACCAATGCAGCCGCGTTTCAAAGTTCCACAAGATCTTTTCTGGCGGACGTCAAAAGCTCGTAGCCGCGGCTGGTGACCAGCACCATGTCCTCGATGCGAATGCCACCCTTACCCGGCACATAAATCCCTGGTTCGATGGTAATCACCATCCCTGGCTTAAGTGCGCCGTCCTGGTTGGCAGCCACACGAGGCGGTTCGTGGACCTCTAATCCCACCCCATGTCCAGTCGAGTGCGTGAAGAACTTCTCCAGCTTCGAGCTCTTCAGCACCGATCGCGCAGCCTTATCGACCTCCGACAACTTCGCGCCGGGGCTGACGACGGATATCGCCGCAAGCTGCGCCTCCAGCACCGCACTGTACCAGCCTCTTTCTTGCCCGCTGGGCTTGCCCAGATGAACCGTGCGGGTCATGTCGGAGCAATAACCGTGCAGTATAACACCGTAATCGAGGACTACGAATCCCAGCTTTGGCAGCAGCGCCTCCGAAGCGATGCCGTGCGGCAGCGCCGACCGCGGACCGGATGCGACAATCGTTTCGAACGACATGCGCTCGGCCCCGGCGCGGCGTGCCGCGTACTCGAGTCGCGCCGCCACGTCCGCTTCCGAGCGCCCGGGGCGCAGCGCCCGCAGCACAAGTGGCAACAGGCGTCCTCCCAGCAGCACCGCTTCGCGAATGGCATCGACCTCTTCCGGGTCCTTCAGCATTCGCAATCCCTCGACCACGCCGGAGGTCGCGATCAGTTTCGATCCGCGCAGTTCGCGAGCCAGCAGCGAGCGCGTGGCCACCGTCACGTGCTCGGCTTCAATACCCAAACGGGAAAGTTTGCGCGCCGCAATTTCCCGTGCTGCTCCCTTCAGCGAACCGCCTTTGTTGATCACCACTCGCGGATGTGCCACTTGCTTGCGTGCCTGCTCGGCGTAGCGGCCATCGGTGACCAAAACCGGCCGGCTGCCCATCAGCAGTGCGGCAGCGCTGCCCGTAAAGCCCGTCAGATAGCGCACGTTCGGCAAATGCGTAATCAGAATCGCATCCAGCTTCAGGCGTTGCAGCTCGAGTTGCAGCCGCTCCTGCCGTCCAGAGTAGTCCATGCTGGTCATTGTATATGGCGCGGGTCCCCAGCATGCGCCGTAGTTGCGCGTGTTGGGGTAGACCGAATACCACCGTTCAAATCCTTCCGAAACGCGTCCGGTGCGGATCGCCGGATAGGGGTATACCGACTATGGAATTGCTCTCGCCCAAAAAAATGAGGGGCCGCGAAAGCAGCCCCTCGGCAGAGACGAAGACTGAAAACAACGTTACGTCTGGACGATTTTAGGACTCAGGATGAAGATCAGCTCCTGCGTGCTGGTTGACACCGACCGGCTCTTGAACAGATTGCCGAGTATCGGAATGTTGCCAAGCCATGGCACCTGCTGCACGTTGATCGAACTCGAGGTCTGAATGACGCCGCCGATGACCACCGTTCCGCCATCGCTGACCAGAACCTGCGTCGTCGCCTGCTGCGTCAGCAAGCTGGGATTGCCGCCTACCGTAGTGCTGGAATTGCCGAAGTCCGGGGTCGTGTTTTCCACGTCGACCGCGAGGAAGATCGTATTCTCGATCGTGATCTGCGGCGTGACAGTCAGCCGCAGAAAGGCGTCGATGTAACTCGTAGTCGCCGGTCCGCCGAGCTGGCTCTGCGTCACAATCGGAATTCGGTAGCCTTGGCGCACCACCGCCGTCACGTTGTTCTGCGTCACCACTCGCGGCCGGGACAGCACTTTCACCAGACCGCGCGACTCGGCGGCGGAAAGCAGAGCGTCCACCCGGTAGTTGCCTACCGCGGTCGAAAAGGCTAATCCACTCGTATTTCCGCTTGGCGCCAGATTCGAGAACAGCGGGATGCTGCCGGCGCTGGTGAAGTAAGGGAACGACCCTGAAGACGACGTATAGGTTTGCGTGCTGAGTCCAGTCGAGGGATTGCCGCCAATCGACGTCGATCCATTGCCCCAGGCGAACCCGAGCTGCGTCCCGAACTGCTGGGCGAAGTTCCGCGTGGCCGACACTACGCGGGCTTCGATTTCCACTTGCATCGTCTTGCGGTCAAGCTGCGTAATCAGACGGTCGATGCCGGGAATGATGCTCGGGATATCGCTGATGATTAAAGCGTTCGTGCGATCATCCGCGAGCACTTCGCCGCGTGCCGACAGCAGTTTCTTGATGGTCGGCATGACATCCTTGGCGCGCCCGTAGCTGAGGAAGCGGGTAACCGTAATCTTGGCGACTGCCAGCGCCTGCGCATCGGTCCGCGCGCGCTGCTCCTCGGCTTCCTTGCGGAAGGTGTCCAGCGCCGCGATCCGCAGAATATTGCCTTCCAACTCGCGTCCCAGGCCGTTGTTGTGCAATACCACGTCAAGCGCCTGATCCCACGGCACGTCGTCCAGCACCAGCGTAAGCGTGCCCCTGACGTTCGGGTCGAGGACGATGTTGAGGCCGCTGATCTCGTGAATCAGCCGGAAGAAGTCCTTCAGGTCTACATCCTTCAGGTTCACCGATATCGGCTCGCCGCTGTACTTCTTGGCCGCTGTTGGAGCCGCGGGGGTGGCACTTGCCTTCTGCTGCTCAAGCGCGAGGTTCGCCGCTGGCTCCGGCTTCTGCGGCTGCTGCGGCTGCGCTGGCGCAGGCAGCGCCGGCGGACGGTCTTGCGCGACGGTCGTCGCCGCCTCGTTCGCCCGCGTACCGGCCGGATTTGCTGCGGCAGGGGCAGACGGCGTGTCCTGCTTCTTGAATTCCGGCGACACAAAGACATAGTCCGCATTCTTCTCACTGCCGCCTGGCTGTTCCTTGGGAACGCTCAATGTCGCCGGCACAACCTTTGCCTGGCCTTCTCCGGAAGCGCCGCTCTGCACGGCCGGGACGGCTTGCGGAGCCGGAGTTTGAGTCGCCGTTTGCACCGGGGGCGCCGCATCCTTCCGGGCTTGCGCCGGCACCGGCGCGGCGGGACTCTGAGGCGGGGCAGTCTCTTTGTCTTTTTTCGCAACCACGGTAACCACGGTCTCGTCTGGGAATGCTGCTCCTACCGGGTGTAGCACCGGCGCTGGCTGACTGTTCGCCGGAGCCGCCTGCGTCGGGTTGGCGAAGGCCACCGCCGCCGCCGAGGGCGCCGCCGGGGGCGCTGCTGCCGGGGTCGCCGCTGCTGAAACTGGGTTGACCTCCGGCGATGCCGTTTGCGCCACAGGTGCAGGCGCTTCGACCTTCGGACTTGGTGGGGCCACGGTGCTGCTGGCTGACGATGCCGCCCTCGGCGGCAACACGGTGACCACCAGCTTGTTGCCCCTGTTGGAGACGTCGAATTCACGCGGCCCGGTAAGATCGAGCACTACGCGCGTGACGGGAGGAGTCAACTGGAACTGCGAGACGCGGACCGACTTCAGATCGGCCGCATTTACCGCGATGGTTTGCTTGCTGGCCGTGACCGAATTGTCGATGTCAACCACCAGCCGCTCCGGATCGCTCAGCCGCAACGTTCTGGCCGTCTTCGCCCCTTCGATTTCAACCGCCACGCCCGCGCTGGTGCGAACCACCCCGACGTTGCGGATCGTCACTGGCGAAGACGCGGATTCCTTGTTCGGTACAGGCTTGGCTGGCACGCTGGCCGTCGGCTTAGGAGCCGGCGCCGGTGCAGGCTTTGCAGCCGCTGTCTGAGCCGGGGATGCCGCCGGCTTAGGCGCCGCCACCGGCGTTGCCGCAGGCTTGGCCGCCGCCGGGGATGCCTGCGATGCAGCCGTCGAGCCACCTGCCGTAAACGACAATTGCAACCCGTTCTTGGTTTCCTTGACCTGGAGCTTGGTTGTGTCCGTCACGGTCAACTCGATCCGCGTGACCTCGATGCCCCCAACGCTCTTGTATTCAAGCACCCGATAGCTTTTCACCGCCGGCGAGTCGAGGCTGCGCTGACGCTGCTTCAGGGCGCTGGACGAGACTTTCTGCAAGTCCACCAGCACCATCGAAGGCTGTGGCCGATACTCGCTGTGCGTGAACGGTCCCGCGGTTTCAATCGCCACTACGGTCGCGCCACCCTGGGCCGTTACCGAAATCTCCTTGAGTTGCGTATCGGCAGCGCCGGCAATTACCGCAAACAGCAGCAGTGGCGCCAGTACAAACACGTGCTTGAGCCTCATGTAAGTCTCCTCGCAACCGGCCAGCCGCCTGTTAAACGGCCGGTCCGCTCAGCGTCAGTGTGACCTCACGCGCTGTCGGATGGCCTGCCCGGTCCTTGCTTGTTTCCTTGAACGTAATCGTATTGCTCGTGACCCGCAGCACGTAGCCATTCATGAGCGGATCGTTTTCGCGCAGGAAATATGCGCGATTCGCCGTGTTAACCACCACCGCGATAAAGCCCGACTCGGACCGGACCACACCCTTCAGTCTGATCCTGTCGATCATTAGACAACGCTTGCCGCCCGAGGTGCAGACAGCGGCTGCCGCCGAAGCCTGCGAAATCGGGCTGATAAACGGGTCGCGCCCTCCGCCCACGGCTTTGACCGTGCTCGGGCTCGTCTTCGCGGGCTGGGCACCGGATGGCGCTACCGCTGCGCCTTCGGCGGGCTTGGCAGTGGCCGCCGGCGGTTTCTGCGCTTCCGTATTGCTCTCGGGAGTGACCGGCTTCACTGCCGCACGAAGCGGATTCGCGAACGGGCTCCGCAACGAAACCCCCTGCTGGGCATCGCCCGGGGCCTGCGCCCATCCGCTGACGGCCAGCAACAAAGTTACACTCACAACTCTCCAGACCATGGCTTCCTCTTACTTCTTCGGCGCGGGTGCCGCCGCCCCTTTCGCGGGTGCCGGCGCTTTCGCGGCCAGTTGAGCCTTCGAGCTGAAAAACGCGGAAGCGGTGCAGGTCGCCACCACGCTCTCGCTCGGCGCGTAGCTATAAACCTTCTTCGCTTTCGCATTCGATGGAGTCTTCGTGTTCGACATGCTCAGACCGGTGACGCTGACCAGGCGCTCCATCTTGCCGATCTGTTCAAAGAAATGGACCACTGCGAAATATGGGCCGTCAATCTCGATTTCGAACGGCGCTTCCGAGTAGAAATCGCGCGTCACCACGGGCATCGCGGTAAAGCGGCGAAGCTCGATGCCTGCCGAGTGCGCTTGCGTCTGTACCATGCGGATGAACCCGTCGGTCTGCTTGTCCTCCGGCACGATTTCCTTTTGTTGCTCAATCTGCTGCCGATAGTTTTCTATTTCCTTGTTCAGTTGGGTGATGCGTGCCTGGAACGGCATCAACTGCGTGATCTCGGCCTTCTTGCCCTTCAGCGCCGCAATGTCGTCCTGGTTTACCTGCTCCATGGGCCGAACCACCGCATACCAAACCCCGGCCGCAATGAGCACACAGGCCAGACTGAGGATTCCGAATTTGTACTTTGGCTCTATATCGTTCCAGCTAGCCATAATTCCCCGTTAGGACGGCTGCTTTTCACACACCAGCGTGAAGGTGAACGCCTGGTACTCTTTCACCGTATCGTCCTGAAACGTCTCCTTCAGTTCGATGTTCTTGAAATAGCCTGCCTTCTTAAGATTGCTGATAAGGTTGGCCACGGCCGTCGTGCTCAGCGCCGTTCCATCCACGGAAACCGATTTGCCGTCGTCGCTCATTTTGATCAGCCATACGGCGTCGGTCGAATTCACCGTCTGCGTGATCGCGTTCAGCAACTGCACGGGACCGCTCTGGTTGGCGCGGAGTTGGTCGATGATGGTGAACTTCTGCTTAAGCGCATCGACCTCCTTTTGTTTCTGCGTGAACGCCGCCTTGACCCCGGCCAGCGCCCTCAATTGCTTGTCGGCATCGCTAAGCTCGACCTGGATTTTCTCGTGTTGTTTCTGCGCGCGCCAGTACAGGAAGTAAACCCCGCCGAATGCAATTGCGATCAACAAAATCGACAACATCCGCAACGACGGCGCCGACATGGTGATCTTGGGCAGGTGGCGAGCCTTCGCTTTGGGCGTGCCCAGAAGATTGATCCGGATCATAACTTGTCCTCGAAGCTTCTCAAGGCCAGACCGACCGCCACCGAAAGCTGCGGCGCGTACTGTTCCAGCATTTCAGCGCTCGTTTTTACCGGGGGTTCGATCCTCAAAAAAGGATTCAGATTCTCCACCGGCAATGAAAACTCGTGGCGCAACGCCTCCATCAGTCCGGGAACCTGCGAAGAACCGCCGGCCATGTAAATCCGCTCGATGTGATCGCCGCTCGCCGTCGCGCGGAAGAAATCGAATGTCTTCTGGATCTCGAGAACGATCAATTCCGTCACTTGCTGCAGGATCGGCGTCTTCGCATCCTCGCTGACCGTGCCCACCTTGTGGCCCAGCTTCAATGACTCGGCGTCATCGAAGCTGAGATCGAGTTCCTTTTGCAGCGCATCCGTGTACTGGTTGCCTCCCACGCTCACATCGCGCGTGAACAGCGGCGTCGTCCCCTTCACGATGTTGATGTTCATGACGCTGGCGCCCAGGTTCAGCAGCGCCACCGTTGAGCTGGCCGGCGGCACGTAGTTGAACTCGTAGCAATTCAGCAGCGCGAATGCGTCGATGTCGACGATCATCGGCTGTCGCCCCGCAAGCTGAAGCGCATTGGTGTAGTTGAGAATCTTGTCCTTCTTCACGGCCACCAGCAGCACATCCATCTGCGGCCCGCTCCGGTCCGCCGACAGCACCTGGTAATCCAGGTTCACGTCGCTCATCTCGAACGGAATGTGTTGCTGGGCCTCGTTGTGTACGGCGCCCTCCAATTCCTCTTCAGGCATGGTCGCCATCGAGATCTTCTTGACGATCACGGAGTGGCCGCTCACCGAGGTTGCCACCTGCTTCGACTTGATTCCGTGATCCGCAAAGAGCTTCGTAATCGAGCTGGCTACGCTGCCGCTGTCGACGATCATGGAGTCGACTACGATGTCGGAAGCAAGCGGTTCCACGCCGAGGTTCACCACCTGGATCTCGCCACGGGTTCGGCGAAGCTCAATCGCTTTTATGCTGCTCGAGCCAATGTCGAGTCCGACCATTGGTTTTGCACTGCCCAGTCCGAACATGTTTATGCCCTTAACGCCCGGCGCCGCTCATCCGCGCTCGCTTCGCCGGCGTATCCGCCAGGCGCGCCTTTTGCGCCTGTTGAGGCGGTTTGCCACGCTCTTCGCCGAGTGCGCTTTTCTTTTCCATCCAGGCGTCGAGAATCGTTTTCTTGAACTTCCATCGGTTGCCCAGCTTGAAGGCGGGAATCTTTTCTTCCGACACGTACTTATATAAAGTGTCCGGACTCACGCCCAGGTATTGCGAGGCCTGTCTGATGTTCATCACTTCAGGCGAATCGGCCATTGCTGCTGACCTTTCCACAGAATTTAGCCGCCGGCGACGGACAAGTTCTTCCGTCCCGGCGCACGTTCAAGGACGAAATGCTTCGCCTTGCTTGGGTGTACTGCTGCTCAGCAGGTTAGCGCAGGAACTCTGGCTGTCAACAGATTACTTCCGTTTTCTTCCGGTTCTTTAGGCCTTTCGAGGGTGTTTTTTGGAGCATGTACCGCAGTCACGTACTAAATGTTGCATGACAAAGACCACGGGCCACACTATATAGTGGAGGTAATGCGGAAAGCTCACCAGTGTGCCGACCGCATTACGAAAGGGACATGGACGGTCTCTGCGGGCCATGGCCGGGCACGGGGACCCCGGCGAGCCCCCGCTGGGGTGATTCAAATTCGACGGAGTTCCTGGTTCGGCCTGAACCGCCGCACCTGGACAGCGAAATGCTCAACGGCAAGGTTGACTTCGGTTACGATCCGTGTTCGGCCTGAACCGCCGCACCTGGACAGCGAAATGCTCAACGGCAAGGTTGACTTCGATTACGATCCGTGTTCGGCCTGAACCGCCGCACGGTGTTAGCATTGCTCTTCTCAGGGGGTGGCCTGTGAACGCAACCAAACATGCTCGGGGTCCCCGGCGAGCATCGCTCGCTGGGGTGACAGCCGAACTCGACGGCGTGCTTGCGGTCGATGTCTCGGGCTATGATCTCATCAACTATCCTTTGCTCAATAAAGGCACTGCTTTCACCGAGGCCGAACGCGACGAGTTCGGCCTGCACGGCATGTTGCCGCCTCATGTGGGTTCCCTCGATGAGCAGATTGCGCGCCGGCTCGATGCCCTGCGAGGATTTCCCACACCCTTCCAGCAGTACGCTTTTCTGCGCGACTTGCAGGATACAAACGAGACGCTCTTCTACGCCTTGCTGGTGCGCAATATCGAAGAGATGTTGCCGCTCGTCTACACCCCTACGGTGGGCGAGGGCTGCCAGCGCTTCAGCACCATCTGGCGCAAGCCTCGCGGTCTGTTCTTGAGCTACCCGAACCGGCACCGCATCCGCGAGATCCTCGGCCATCACCGCCATGACGATGTTCGCGTCATCGTCGTCAGCGACGGCGAACGCATTCTGGGACTCGGCGACCAGGGCGCGGGCGGCATGGGAATCCCCATCGGCAAGCTCGCTCTCTACACTGCCTGTGCCGGAATCCATCCGCTCAATACGCTTCCCCTCTTCCTCGACCTCGGCACCGACAACCAGGAGCGCCTCGCCGATCCCATCTACCTCGGCTGGAGACATGAACGCGTACGCGGCGCCGCCTATGACGACTTCATCGAGATGTTCGTCGACGCCGTAAACCAGCGCTGGCCGCACGTGCTGTTGCAGTGGGAGGACTTCGCTCGCGGTAACGCCGGCCGTCTGCTCGACCGCTATCGCGACCGCCTCTGCACCTTTAACGACGACATTCAGGGCACCGCCGCGGTCGCCACCGGCACCCTGCTGGCCGCCATCAAGGTGACAGGAGTTTCCCTGGCGCGGCAGCGAATCGTCATCCTCGGGGCCGGGACCGCCGGCTGCGGCATCGCCTCTTTGTTGCTGAAGGCCGTCATCGACGCCGGAGTGCCGGAAGCCGAAGCGCGCCGCCAGTTCTACGCGGTGGATCGTGACGGACTGCTGGTGGAAGGCATGCCCGACATTCAAAGTTTCCAGCTTCCTTTCGTGCAGCCACGCGCCGCGGTTGCCGGCTGGAAGCTTCGCCAGCCGGACCGCATCGGCCTGCTCGATGTCGTCGCCAACGCTCGTCCGACCACACTGATCGGCGTCTCCGGGCAGCCCGGAACCTTTACCGAGGAGATTGTGCGCGCCATGGCCGCAAATGTGGCGCGCCCCGTCATCTTTCCTCTCTCCAATCCCACTTCGCGCAGTGAAGCCACGCCGCAGGACCTCATGGCCTGGACCGGGGAGCGCGCCGTCATCGGCACGGGCAGTCCGTTTCCGCCGGTCATGCGCCACGGAAAACCGCTGGCCGTCGACCAGACGAACAATGCCTATATCTTTCCCGGAGTCGGCTTGGGTGTGCTCGCCATGAATGCGCGCCGGGTGACCGAGGCCATGTTCATGGCCGCCGCCAAGGCGCTGGCCGAAACGTCTCCCGCCGCGCGCGATCCCGAGAACACGCTGCTGCCCGCGGTCAGCCGCTTGCGCGAAGTCGCCGAGGTCGTCGGCAACGCGGTGGCCAAACAGGCGCAGCTCGACGGCGTTGCCGAGCCGCGCCATGATCATGATGATGACCGGCAGATCGCCGCCGCTGTTCGCGCTACCATGTGGCAGCCCGCTTACAAGCCCTATAAACGCGTGAAATGGGGCTCAGGGGATTTGGAAAGACGGTCGGGCACCACGGCGATGGGGAATAAACGCTGAAGGTGGCCCAATACTTTAAGGTGGGGTAGTTGATTTTCCTCAACATCACGCTGACGGTGGCCCATATTTGCCCTCCATTGGCAAATGTGGGGATGCCGCGCGGGTGGCCGGAATGGAGAATAAGAAGTGTTGAGGGAGAATAAGAAGCGCTGCGGGTGCCCCACCTTCCGCGTCGCCGAGCACTCCTTTGAGACACGCCGCTCGGCTGGGTCAAGCCGTGCGGTTGTAGCAAACGGCTCACTTGGCTGTTCGACGCCAAGGTGGGGTAGTTGCCTTTTCCGAAGTTCCTTCAATATCGCCAGCCAGAAACTCGATGACCTGCTGTTCCGCCCAGCGGCCGTCGTAGCCATCCGGCGCGGCCAGAAAAGCGCAATGTCCGCCGTGCTCGCTGCGCAGGTAGGTGATATTCGGATTGGCCGCCAGCTTCGCTTCCGTCTCCGGCCTCAGCACAACGAACGGGTCATCGCTGGAATGAATAACCAGCGCGGGAATCGCAATTCGATCGAGAAAGCGCGCGGCGCTTGCCTGCGCGTAGTAATCGTCGGCGCTTTGAAAGCCCATGTATCGCGCCGTAATCAAGTCATCGAACTGCCGTATGCTATGCACCTTGCGCAGCAGTTCGACGTCGTACTGGCCGGGAAACAGCCGCGCCTTGCGCCGGAAGCGCTGAAACAGGCCGTGCAGGAACCACATCTCGTACATGCGATTCTGCGGCTGGTGCAATCGATCGGCGGAGCTGGCGAGATCGCATGCCGGCGAGACGGCCGCTATCGCGCGCACCTCGCGCGGAGCGCCCGCGCCCCACTCGCCCGCGCACTTCAGCACCTGGTTGCCGCCCATGGAGAATCCGGCGAGCCCGATCGCCTCCAGCCCATCCTGCTCGATCAACGCCGTGGCAACCCTTCGCACGTCGCCTGACAGTCCCGAGTTGTAGAGCGTGGGGCAGAGCTTCTCCGTGCCTCCGCAGTTGCGCACGTTCATCCGCACCACGTTCCAGCCCCGCTGCCACGCCTTATAGCCGGTGCCGATCACGTAGTGCGATTGGCTGGAGCCTTCCAGCCCGTGTACCAGCAGAATGGTGAACCGCTTTTGACGCTCGCTCTGCCAATGGCAGTGGCAAAGCACTTGCGCGCCCGGCTCCACTTCAAAGAGCCGCTCTTCGGGCGGCGGCAACAGCTTAGGGCGCCTCAGGAAGTTTCCCGCCAGCGTCTGGGCGTGCGCGCCCCGCAGCCAACGGCGGGGAAGAAAGCGAACCGGAGATCGGGGAACCGCGTTCGGAACCGGAGATTCCATCTATAATAAATGTAACAGTTCACATTTCGCGGAGCCCTATGCCCATTTTTGAATATGTCTGTAAAGATTGCAGCCGCACCTTCGAAGCCCTGGTGATGGATTCCAAACAGCCCGAGTGCCCCGCCTGTCACGGACGGCAGTTGGAGCAATTGCTCTCCACCTTTGCCCCGCGCTCCACCAGCGCCGCGCCGTCAGGCGCACCCAGTCCGTGTGGCGCTGGCGCTGGCGCCTGCGGTTCGTGCCCAAACGCCGGCATGATGGATTGAGCAATTCGTGGTTTGCCGGGTGCCCCGTTCTAGCGAAGCTAGGGCGGGGTAGTTGACGTTCTCGTAGTGCCGCGTGAAAAACCTCCGCTAACGTGCGATAATTCGCCGTTCCAGCATCACTCAATTCTTGGTTCTGCCTTGGGATGACCCGGGCAGCGTGTGCGACATTGAACTCCGGAGGTTCCATGAAGGCCAGCCGAAAACGCGTGAAACCCGCCGTTCCTGCTCAGTCCGCGGAAGCCTCGCAAATTCCCGCCGCCACCCTTCCCAAGGATGTGTATCCGGAGTCGGGCTTCCGCCTTCCTTTGCCTAGGCGCGAAGACCTGGATGACGAAGGCAAGCAGATGTGCGATGTCATCCTCAACCCGAAGACGCGTACCTTTCTCGGCCTGAAGGGACCTTTAGGTCTTCAGTTGTACAGCCCGCCAGTGGCGAAGCTCGACCTTGAAATGAATGAATACCTGCGCTTCCATGCCGGCTTCGACGCGCGCGTGCGCGAGCTTGCTATCCTGGTGACGGCGCGCGAGGCGGACAGCCAGTTTGAATGGGGAATTCACGAAGAGGTTGCGCTCAAGGAAGGGCTCGATCAAAAACTCATCGACGCCGTGAAATACCGCAAAAGCGTCAGGGGACTGCCCGAGACGGAAGCCGTTGTCATTCAGTTGGGCCGCCAGATGCTCGGAAAAAAGAAGGTCGCCCCGGACATTTTTGCCCGCGCCCTGAAGCTCTTTGGCGCGCGCGCGTTGGTGGAACTGGTCTCGCTGATGGGGCATTATTGGTCCAAGGCCGCATTGCTCGCCGCCTTTCACGCCGTCGACATGCACCCCGGAAAGCGACCGCTTTTGCCCTCGCTCAAGCGGCCCTGAAGCGTTTGCGGATGAGTAGGGGCCTGTTTCTTTGTTGGTGTATCCAAATTCCTAGAACCTGTTTTATCAATAGTTCTTTGAAGGGGCGCGGCTTTAGCCGCGCCGTCCAGAGCCAACGACAATGCGGGCTTTAGCCCCTGGGGGGAATTTGTCGTTGCCTCTAACATCGGTTTATGAAGCAAGCTCTAAGAGGATGTCATGGCGAGCGGAGCGCCAAACACCTGTGGCCGGAGCAGAGAAGCTGCGTATCCGACGTTACACTTGCCAGCAAAAGGGCTATTCGGGCGCGGAGTGGAGCCACCCTTTGTTTTTCGACAGCAGGAACAAAAGGTGGCTCGACTTCGCTCGCCATGACAGACTGAGTTTATTTCGGGATTTACCTATCGGGGAACCCGCCGGGTGCCCCAGGTTCCGCGCCGCGCTGATCGGGGTCCCCGGCGAGCCCTACTCGCTGGGGTGATTGATCGGCGCTAACCTGGGATGGTGGTCAAGTTAATATGCCATGAAGGTTGTCACGGAGCTGCGAGGAGGTTTGCCATGAAACAATTTCGAGCTGCGGTGGTTCAGGCAGGGGCCGTTCCCTTTGATTGGGAAGCCAGTGTGGAGAAAGCATGTCGGCTGACCGCTGAAGCGGCAGGCAAAGGCGTCGCCCTGGCTGTCTTTCCCGAGGCGTTCATTTCCGTCTATCCGAAAGGCCTGGATTTTGGATCGCGGGTTGGCAGCCGTTCGCCGGAGGGCCGCGAACAGTTCCGCAAGTATTGGGCGAGCGCCATCGAGGTGCCCGGCCCGGCCACCGAAGCTCTCGGCAAGGCGGCGCGGGAGAATCATGTTCATCTCGTGATCGGTGTCATCGAGCGCGACGGCGGCACTTTGTACTGCACCGCGCTCTTCTTCGCCCCCGACGGCGCTCTGCTTGGCAAACACCGCAAGCTCATGCCGACGGCCCACGAACGCCTCGTCTGGGGGTTCGGTGACGGCTCGACCCTGCCGGTCTTCGATACCGAGGTGGGAAAACTCGGCACCGTCATTTGCTGGGAGAATTACATGCCCATGTTGCGCATGGCGATGTACTCCAAGAACATACAAATCTATTGCGCTCCCACCGCCGATGACCGCGAGACCTGGCTTCCAACCATGCGGCATATTGCGCTTGAGGGCCGGTGTTTTGTGCTCACCGCCTGCCAATACATCAAGCGAGGAAGCTTTCCCGCCGACTACCCGGCGCAGCAGGGCGATGATCCCAATACCGTCCTCATGCGCGGCGGCAGTTGCATCATCGATCCCTTGGGACGCGTGCTCGCCGCTCCCACGTTTGACGGCGAATGCATTTTGACCGCCGACATCGATCTCGACGAGATCCCGCGCGCCAAGTATGACTTCGATGTCGTAGGCCATTACGCCCGGCCAGACGTCTTCCGGCTTTCCGTCAACGAACACCGCACCGCGCCGGTCACCAGCGCAGTCGAGTGGACTGCCGACGACGCACTCGCCGGAAAGCTCGCGAAGTAGACCCTGTTTCATGAATAGGTTTTTGAAGGGGACGGGCTTCAGCCCGTCCGGCAGTAGCCAAAAGAATGCGGGCTTTAGCCCCTGAGGGATGCGTCATTTCGTGGTAGCCCACATTTGCGGAGCCGCAGGCGGAGCTAATGTGGGCAATCGTCCGCTCAGCCCAGCAACATCACTCCGCTTTTCGTTTGAAGATGTAATATGGCCTTGCTGAACCGTTCACCAGCAGTGCAATTCGAGCAATTCAGAGTTGGAAAAGAGATTCCTGTTGAAGAGCGCGCGCGAGCCTGACGCGTCCATTGAGACCAAGAGGTCCCCTTCGCGGCGAACGCTGCGTGGCCTTGATTGGCTCAATTTCCTCCTCGCCGACGTGCAGACGGGGGTGGGGCCGTTCCTCGCAATTTACCTCGCTGGCTACCGGTGGAACGAAGAGCGCGTGGGGCTCGCGCTCACGGTCGGCGGAATCGCGGGAATTCTCACGCAGACGCCGGCTGGCGCGCTCGTTGACTTCCTTCGCTCGAAGCGAGCGCTGATCGCTGTGGCCGTGGCCGCGCTGGCTGCGGGAGCGCTGCTGATCGCTCTATTTCCGTCGTTCTGGCCCGTCATGGGCGCCCAGGTCTTGATTGGCGGCACATCCAGCGTCTTCATCCCAGCCATCTGCGCCATCTCGCTCGGGGTCGTCGGACGTGCCGCATTCGACACCCGCCAAGGCCGCAATCAGACGTTCAACTCGGCAGGTAACGTGACTGCCGCCTTGTCGATGGGACTTCTCGGCTATCTCGCTTCCAACCGGAGCATTTTTTTCTTCGTCGTGGCTCTTGCGGTCCCCACGATTTTCGTCCTGCTTCTCATCAGACCCGACGAGATTGACTACGAGCTCGCCCGTGGCGCAAATGACGGCGAGAAAGGCGGTAAAGCGGAAAGCGTCCGGGTGCTCTTCCGGGATCGTCCACTGGTCCTCTTCCTCGTCTGCGCCGTGATGTTCCATTTTGCGAACGCGGCGATGCTGCCGTTACTTGGCGAGCTGCTGGCCAAGGGGCAGGGGCGCAGCTCAATGCTCTTCATGTCGGCGTGCGTGGTCACGACCCAGTTCGTCATCACGCTGATCGCG
>Ga0187889_10000895_pt1 | contig 34216 bp, 28 predicted proteins | sample June2016WEW_7_10_2_FD_132992 | JGI IMG/M metagenome (GOLD analysis project Ga0187889, IMG submission 132992) | Peatland microbial communities from SPRUCE experiment site at the Marcell Experimental Forest, Minnesota, USA - June2016WEW_7_100 | ecosystem: Environmental > Terrestrial > Soil >... | reverse complement strand
GCCGAGGGGGAGAATCTCCGCCGCGACGGGTCGGCCGTCCTCGGCGTTTGAACTCCCGAGGCGTATTCCGCCACGAGCTTTCCAGACTCGCGCCGTACCGGACTGAGCCACCTCGGCACGCCCTCGGCGACGGACGGGAGTCGACCGATAAGCTTAGCGGAGGCGCGGGGGACGACGCTAGTCGCGGAGGGGGTACCACCGGCAGTTCGCGCAGCCCACGCCGCGCTCCTCGCCGGGGATGAGGACCCCGCAGCTCGGGCAGGGCGCGGGGGGACGCACGGAGAGCGAGAGGCAATCGAAGCACGCTCCAGCGCGCCGGTCGTCCGGAAGGACCACGAGGTCCTTCCCGCAAAAGAGACATCGAGAGAGGCATTCCTCGGGCAAGTCGAAGCTCCGACTGTCCGCAAAAGAAAGCATCGCGGCTCCACCAATCGGCCGGTACATAAGGACTCGCGCGACGGGCCTGCCCCGACGCGCGCCGGACCCGCGTCCGGGGGCTCAGGGCTCCTTCCAGCGGGCCTTCACCGCGGCGATCACGAACAGGGCGACCGTGAACGCGATCAGTACCCCCCAATCCACGACCGCGCCCGAGAGCGTGAGCGGAGCCAGCCCGCACGACCCTTGGACGAGCCCGGCGGCGTAGGTGGTCGGGGAGATGAGGGCGGCGACCTGGGCCCACCCCGGGAGAGCGGAGAGCGGATAGTAGACCGGGGGAAGCACGGTGAGGACGAGCGAGATCATCGGGCTGAAGAGGAACGTCTCCCGCACGTCCTGGAAGTACGTGGCGAGCGTGAACGCGAGCGCGCTCGCGAACGCCCAGACGAGCACGAGGACGCCGGCGATCACCGCCAGGTTCGCCACCGTAGGGTGCCCCCACGCGACGAACAGCGCGACGAACACCGCGAGCGCCGGCAGGGAGTACACGAGCTCGCTCAGCGCCATGCCGGTCACGTAGATCGGCGCCTCGACCGGCGAGGCGACCACGACGTCCTGGAACTTCAGGTCGTGTCGGTAGTGGGTGAGGTCGCTCTGCAGGCTCGTCCCGACCGTCATCATCGTGAGCACCATGCCGCCGGTGATCCCGTAGTCGAGGTAGACCCCGCGCGAAACGATGAAGATGAAGAAGAGGAACGAGAGCGGGGACGCGAGCGTGTTCACGATGTAGAGCGGCGTCGTCCGGATGGGGATGATACCGTTCAGCTGGACGAGGGTGAAGACCGAACGCAGACGGTTGCGCTCGCTCACGCTTCGGCCTCCGCGAGGGTCTCGTCCTTCTCCGAGGATTCGGAGTCCTCCTCGATCGACTTTCCGACGACGTCCAGGAAGATGTCCTCGAGGCTCACGGGACCCATCGAGATGCGAAGACCTCGCTCGAGGGCGCGTCGGGCGACCTCGTGCGCCTCCCGCTCGCGGGTGAACAGGAGCATCCCCCCCTCGATCTCGGAGACCTTCCCGTAGGAGTCGAGCTCCTCCCGGGGGAACGACCCCTGGATCGTGACGCGGTAGGGGTACCTCACCCGGGCGCGCAGGTCCGCCGGCGTCCCTTCGAGTTTGAGCCTCCCGGACTCGATGAGCGCGAGGCGGGACGAGAGGGCTTCGGCCTCATCGAGGTAGTGGGTCGTCAGGACGATCGTCCGGTTCTCTCGGCTCGCCCGACGGATCGCCTGCCAGACCTCCCGCCGGGCGATCGGGTCGAGACCGGTGGTCGGCTCGTCCAAGAAGAGGACATCGGCGTCCGAAGCCAGCACCATCGCGCACATCGTGCGTCGGCGGATCCCCCCCGAAAGACGCGAGACGAGCAACCGACGGTACTCGGTCAACGAGAGCTCCTCCAGGACGTCCCGCGTCCGGCGACGGGACTCCGGAGGGTCGAGCCCGCGCAGTTTCAGATAGAGATAGATGACCTCCTCGACGTTGAGGAAATAGAGGGGACGCGACTCCTGGGGCACGCAGGCGATGCGGGTTCGGATCGCTCGCTCCTCGCTCCGGATGTCGTGCCCCAGAACGAAGACCGTTCCTTGCGTGGCGGCGAGCTGGGTCGCCGCGATCCGAACGAACGTCGTCTTGCCGGCGCCGTTCCGCCCGATGAGGCCGTAGACCCGCCCCGTCGGGATCTCGAGGGAGAGGTCCTCGAGCGCGAACTTCCCCGGCCGCGCCTTCGGGTACGTCTTACCGAGGCGGACGGACGAGATCGCGGACGGCATCCAACTTCCCCGAGCCCCGGCCGTCCCCTTAATGACAAGCCACGCCGGACCCGCTCAGCTCAGGATCTCGGCCAAGCGGTGCTCCGACCGGCCCCGCTGGATTTCCTGAGCGATGCGCTTCCCCGTCGAAAGTCCGGGCTCGAGGAGGTCGGAGTACGGGCTGCCCGAGATGAACAGGTTGGTGCCGGCGACGATGCGGGTCGAGACCTCGAAGACCTTGAACTCGAGCCCCTCGGTCATGATCCCCTCGACGCAGAAGGGGCCGACCATTCCCCCGAACAGCTCGATCGACCGCTCGACGATCCGAGCGGCGACGTCGAACGCTCTTGGGAGCAGCGATTCTCGGAGGATCACGGGGACGTTCCCGGTGACGACAAACGTCGGGCGGATCCCGGCCTTCAGGAGCTCCTCTTCGGCCCCCAGCTTGTACAGCTCGTCGATGTTGGCCTCGTCCCTCCGGTCCATCCCGAGGAGCTCGAGGGAGCCGTGACCGACACGGTAGCCGCGGTCCGAGAGCGGAGAGTAGAAGAAGTGCATGTAGTACCGGGTCCCGAGCACGTACTCCTGGATGACGTGCGGGCCGGTCGGCGTGAATCCCTCGAGCGCTGCGCGGTTCTTGGCGAGGAAGAACCCCTTGCCGCCCTTCGCGCCATAGTACTTCACGATCACCGGCCCGTCGACCTCGGACGGGTCGTCGTAGCGCCGAGGCATCGGGACGCCGGCCGAATCGAGCCACTGCCTCTCCTTCTCCCGGTCGGACTCCCAGGCGAGGACGGCACGGTTCCCGAACACGGGAACGTCGAGGTCGGCGAACGTGTCGGCCCCGACGTACTCCACGAACGACCCGTGAGGGATCAGGATCGCTCCCTCGGCCCGGAGCTTCTCGGCCGCCGAAGGGAGGTCCTTCGCGCGCGGGACCGAGAGGAATCGGTCCGGCCGCGCGAGAGGGAACGCATCGTAGAACCTCGGGGGAGGCCCGACCGAGATGCCGAGGGTCGGGAACCCGAGGGCGCGCGCCCCGTGGAAGATCTGCAACGACGAGTGAGAGCACAATGTGGCGATCGTGGGCGTCCGGCCCTCCAGGGACGCCAGGCGAGACTCGGAAGCGAGGGGAATCCCCATACGGGGGAGTACGGGGAACGAAACATAGCCTTTGCGCGAACGAGGGGCGACTAGGGCTCCGACGGACCGTCCTCGAGCTCCCAGTACCACTTCACCCGACGCGCCCCGGTCTCAGCGACCTTGCGACGGACCTCCGGGTCGACCGTCGGGTCCCGGATCAGCCGGCGGACCTCCTCGGGGGTGCCCGACGCGACCCGGGCCGCGAGCCCGGATCGCTCGAGGAGAGGTCGGACGCTGTCGAGGGAGTACTGCCACGCTTCCTCCCGACGCCGCACCGCCACGGAGCGGCTGCCCGGGACGCGATGGACCCCGAGCTCTTCGGCAGCCCGGTGGAGCTCCTCGGCCGTCCGGCGAAGCTCGCTCTCGAGGCGCCCCTCCTCGGCTCGGAGGGATTCGAACCGGTCGACGAGGCCGCGGAGCCGTTCCCCCTCGGCCGTCGGCACCGAACGGAACTCGGGACACCGGTCCTGGAAGTCGCACCGGGTGCAGTGGCGACCCGGGGAAGGCTCGAACGCCTCGGCCCGGATCCCGTCCATCGCACTCCCGAGCCGGTCGTGGAGCCCGGCGAGCGCGGCGCGCTCGCGCGGCGCGGTCCGTAGGGGCGTCAACGACCGAAGATGGTAGAGCGTCAGGCCCTGAACGGGCTCGGCGTAGTTGCTCTCGACCAGCACCTGGTAGAGGCTGAGCTGGTCGGACTCGCGGGCGTCGTCGTTTGAGAGGTCGCGCGACGTCTTGTAGTCCACGATTTCGAGTCCCCCGGCCGGCGTTCGGTCGATCCGGTCGATGTAGCCGTGGACGGGGATCCCGTCCCAGCGGGCCTCGAGGTGTTCCTCGACCGCGACCGGCAGAGGTCGCTCCCGCACGAGGAACTCGTAGTACCGCAGCAGGATCTCACGGCCGAGGGCGCGGTAGCGCGACTCCTCTTCCGGGGAGGCATACCCCTCGCTCGACCACGCCCGCTCGTACGCCGCAAGCATCTCTTCGGAGCTCATCCATCGCCCCGGGGGCGGGGCGCCCGAACGGGCGTGCCACTCGTCGAGCGTTCGTTGTCGGTCGTTCTCGCCGGCCCGTCGGGCCGAGGGGACCACGAGCGGCGCGACGAGCTCCTCGAGGACCGAGTGGACGACCCGTCCGAAGGTGAAGTAGCCCCGCGGGGCCTCGGGAAGCTTCTCGACGTAAAGGAAGCGCCAGCGCAGGGGGCATTCCTGATACGCACGGAAGGAGGAGTAGCTCAGGGCGGGGATTGCGGGCACGGTCCGAGACCCGCCCGCGGGTTCATCTGGTTTCCGGGGGCGTCGCCCCGGCGCTTCCGGTGCCTCTTAATGGCCGGCGGCGGGGGCGCCCAGGACGACGCTCTCCCCGGTCGCTCCCGCTTCGCTGGGCAACGTGCCCCGAGCCTGCGGGTTGGTAAGGTTCTTCGGGAGCCCGAGGAGCTCGAGGAGCTCCTTGTAGTGGTTGCGGATGGTCACCGGGGTCACGTTGGCGACCGCCGCGATCCGGTCTTGGCTGCGGGGCTCGCCCATCAGGTTGGACGCGATGTAGATGATCGTGGCGAGGATTCCGTTCGGGAGCACTCCGCTCGTCGAGTAGACCTGTTCCACCTGCTCGAGGAGCGAGAGGACTTTCTGACGGACCTCCTTCGAGAGGTTCAGGTCCTGCGTGAACCGAACCAGGTAGTCGCGCGGCTCCACCGGCTTGAGCCCCAGCTTGAGCTCCCGGGCGAGGAGCGTGTAGGCACGGCCGACCTCGATCTTGGTCGCCTTGGAGTGGGCGATGATCTCCTTCATCGTCCTCGGAACGTGGCATTGGCGGCAGGCGGCGTAGACGCTCGCCGCGACCAGCGCGACGATCTTCTTCCCGCGGGTCGCCTTGTGCTCGAGGGCCCGGCGGTAGATGTACGTCGCCGACTCCTTGACCTCCCGGGAGAGGCCGAGGACGCCGGCGAGCCGGTTCAACTCGCCCAGCGCGACCACGAGGTTCCTCTGGTGGGTGCGCGCGGCGCGGAGCCGGTGGTTGAGCTTTCGCAGGTGATAGAACTTCAGCGAGGTGTTCCTCGACAGCGAGTTCCCTTGGAAGTCGCGCGTCGGGACGCCGATCTCGCTGAAGAGGCCCTTGTCGGGCATGAGGGGAGAGATGACGGGACCCCAGCCGCGCGCCTCCCGGCCCGTGTCCTCCTTCGACCCGCGCTGGCCACGGTCGCTGACGAGGGCACTCTGGTCGACCACGAGCCCGCAGTCGGCGCAGACGATCTCCCCGCGGATCTCGTCCCGGATCAGGTGGGACGAGCCGCAGTTGGGGCAGACCTCGGCCACGGGGGGAGCCTGAGGAGCGGCGGCCCGGGCCTCGAGAGGGGCGGGCCGGCTGGGAGCTTTCACGCTCGTCGCATGGGGATGTCGCCCTGAGGGTGCGGGAGAGCTGGCCTTCATAGCTTGTAGCCTCCCCAAATAAGGGCTCCTATTTATAGGTTCGTTCGTTCCATGTATCGTTTGTATGCTACACTTGCTACACCATGCGCCGGCGTAGCATGCCGTTTCAGGCCGGCGTTGCCGTGAACAGGCAGCCGCGGCTCGCGTGCTTGGTCGGGTCGGGCTTCGAAACCTCCCAACGCTGACCCGTCCGGGTCTCGAAGACCGTGCGGAGCAGCTGGGGGCACATCACTCGGCCGATCTCGGGCGAGTCGCCGGTGCACGCGAAGCACCCCGTGACACGGAGCGTGAGAGGGCGCTCGCGGACGGTCGCGAGATGGCCCATCGTATGCGTCTCGTAGTACAGCCCGAGCGCCCGGGCGACCTCCTCGGGAGAACGGCCCTCGACCTGGTCCGCGATCTCGCGCCCGAGCTGCCGAGCGATCGTTTCGATCAGCTCCGGAAGCTGGAGATGGAACTCTCGGACCCCCGACGCCCGCATACCGAGCTTGGCGACATCCTTCAGGCGTTGGAACGGGAGGGCCTCCTTGCCGGCGACCACGGGAAGGACCGCCTCGGGCGGGTTCTCGAGCTCGACGAACCGGGTCTCCGCCCGGGTGGCGGGCGTCCACATACGGCGGTGGTAGTCCCGGGCCAGGCGGATGAACATCGGCGCGGACGACCAGAGGGCGACCTGCTCCTCCCCCGAGCGGCCGAGCCCGTCCTCGCTGGAGACGTAGACAAGGGAGCCGAGCCGGTCGATCACCACGGCCCGGTTCGCCACGGGGTTGGTCGAATGTCGGAGCTCGGAGAAGCCGGCGAAGTGCTTCGCCTCGACGAGGTTCTGGGAATCGACCTCCGCGACGACCCGCACCTTCACCCCCCGGTTGCTCGCCTCCCGGAACGCGCGGTCGAGCCCTACGTCGACGAACCGGGAGAGCGCCCTCTCGCTCGCGCTGACGAGGATCTCGCGGTCGGCGGCGCCGATCCGCTTCAGGAGGAAACGGCGGATCGCCTCCGTACCCTCGAGGACCGCGAACTTGCGCGGGTCGCGCTCATCGAACTCGTCGCGACCCTCCTCCCACTCGGCCAGGATCCGGTCCCGGTCCTTCTCGAGCTGCCGCAGCCGATCGGAGGCGCGGTGGATGCACCGGTCGACCAGGTCGTCCGGGGAGAGCGCCTCGAACCGCTGGGGGCGGCTGCCGGTCGGCCGAAGGAGGCCCTCGGTGCTGAGCTGCTTGATGAACCGGTAGGCCTCGACCCGGTTCACCGCCGAAACACGGGCGAGCTCGCTGGCCGTCATGGCCCCACCTCGGCACGCGGCCAGGTAGACGCGCGCGCCCTTCTCCGGAACTCCGTGCTGGGAGAGAAGCTCGAGGAGGCCCGACCTCGGCGCTGCCACGGGAGAAGGAGGCGGCCCCCCGTTAAAAGGTGGAAGGTGCGGGAACGGCGGACCCACTCGAGGGGGAGGGAGGATCAGAGCGCGGCCTGGAAATCCTCGATGGTCAGCGGGTACTCGACCTCGACCCCGCCGGCCCGCGACTTCAAGATCTCACGGGCGAGGAGCCAATAGACCGTCGCCAGGGCCACCCGGCCCTTGTTGTTCGCGGGAATGACGAAGTCGACGTCCCGCGTCTCGTTGTTGACGTCACACAGTCCGACGACGGGGATCCCGATCGAGACCGCCTCGCTGAGCGCCTGCTGGTCGGTCGCCGGGTCGGTGACGAGGAGGACCTTCGGCTCGAAGTACTCCTCGAGGTTGGGGTTGGTGAGGCAGCCGGGCACGAACCGCTCGGCAAAGGAGACCGCCCCGAGCGTCTTCGCGAAGACGCGGACCGGCTTCTGGCCGTACTGCCGTTGGGACACCACCAGGATCCGGTCGGCCGGGAAGTGGGAAAGGAACTTCGCCCCGAGGCGGATCCGGCGGTCGGTCTCGCGGACGTCCAGGACGTGGAGCCCGTCGAATCGGACCTTGAAGACGAACCGGCGCATCGACGCCGACTTCTGCTGCGTGCCGATGTGGACGCCCGAGGTGAGGTACGTGTCCTCGGGGATGAGCAGCTCGCCGGGCTGGATGTCCTGGCCGTCGCTCGTTGTCGCGGGCTCCTGGATCAGAGTCTCGTCGTCGGGCATCTCGTCAGGTTCCGGTGGCGCGTCCGAGCCGCAGGAGTTCATTTAGCTTTGCCATTCGCTCTCCGCCGAGAATCCCGCACTTCAGCCCCCGGGCCCCGGTCCCGAGCGCGACGTGGGCGAGCCATCCTTCCGGCACCTCGCCGGACCGGTGCGAAGTCACGGTCGAGAGCCCCCGGCTCCTCGCCAGGTCGACCGTCGCGAACGTGTCGGTGAGCGTTCCAACCTGATTGACCTTGATGAGGATCGAATTGGTCGATTTCCGCTCGAGCCCGATCCGCAGTCGTTTCTCGTTGGTCACGTAGATGTCATCGCCGACCACCAGCGTCCGACCGCCGACCGCCTTCGTCAGGGCCGCGAACGCGTCGAACGCCTCCTGGTCGAAGGGGTCCTCCACGAATCGCAGGTCGAACCGGTCGACCAGCTTCGAGACGAACCCGACCTGGCCTTCGGTATCGAGGGTTTGCTCGTGGTAGCGGTACTTTCCGTTCTCGAAGAACTCGCTCGCAGCGAGGTCGAGGCCCGGATGGACCTCGAGGTGAAGCTCGTCGCGCGCCTTCGCGCAGGCGTCCGCGAGGATCTCGAGCGCCTCGAGGTTCGAGACCGCCGCGACCCACCCTCCTTCGTCGCCCCGACCCAGCGCGGCCTTTGGAAGGCGGCGGTGCAGCTCCTCCCCGACGAGGCCGTGCACCCGCACCGCCGCACGGATGGAATCCTCGGGCCGGGCGCAGTCGGCGAACGCGATGAACTCCTGGATGTCGGGACCCCCGATCGCGTGCCGGCCCCCGTTCAAGCAGTTGCCCACGATGGCGGGGAACGAGCGACCGTCGACGCCCGGGCGGGCGAGGACCTTCCAGAGGGGGCGACCCGTCTCCTCGGCGGTGGCCATCGCGGCCGCGACGGACACGGCAGTCGCCGTGTTCCCCCCGATGGCCGAGAAGTCCGTGGTCCCGTCGACCTCGTGGAGCGTTGCGTCCACGGCGCGCTGGTCCGAGGCTTCGAGCCCGACCAGTCGTGGCCCGACGCGCGCCCGGAACGTCACGAGCGCTTCGGGAACGCCTCCCTTCGGGAACGCCACGACCTCGTGCACGCCCGTGCTCGCCCCGCTCGGCGCTCCGGCGCGGCTTCGAGCCCCGGAAGCGAGGGCGATGCTCGCCTCGACCGTGAGCCGGCCTCGGCTGTCGTAGATTCCGAAGAGGTCCGCCGAGGCGATGACGCTCATGGAACGTCCTCCACGAACTCGACCAGGACCCCGCCGAACGCCGACGGGTGCGCGAACCCGACCCGACGGCCTCGGGCCCCGGCGCGAGCATGCTGGTCGATCAGTCGGCCCCCCCGGGCGGCCACCTCGGCGAGAGCTACGTCGACGTCGGGGACGGAGAATGCGAGATGGTGGATCCCCTCGCCCCGGGTGGCGAGGAACTTCGAGACCGGAGACTTGAGTCCGGACGGTTCGACGAGCTCCACATGGGTCTCTCCCGCGGGGAGGAACGCCACGACGACCTGGCTCCCGGGAACCTCTTCGGGAGGGGACTCCGGCGCGCCGAGGACGGGTCGCCAGCGTTCGAGCGTCTCCGAGAGGTTCGCGACGACGATCCCTACGTGGTCGAGCTTCATGGATCCTCCTAGAATGCCGTCGAGGGGGGCTGCTCTCCGAAACAGGACCTCCAGACGTCCGCGACCTCGCCGAGGGTGCCTCCGGCCCGGACCGCGTTCAGGACGGACGGCATTACGTTGGCGCCGCGGTCGGTCGTGGCGCGGAGCTCGGCGAGCGCGGCCTCGACCGCGGCCCGGTCGCGTTCCCGGCGCCAACGGCGGAGCCGTGCGACCTGCTGCCGCTCTTCCGCGGGCGTGATTCGCTGAGTGCGAACGCCCGAGTGCGCGCCCCGGGCGAAGAGCGAGAACCGAGGGTTGCCTTCCGTGAACTCGTTGACGCCGACCACGACCTCCTCCTTGCGCTCCCGCGCCCGCGCGACGCGGTAGGCCTCCTTCGAGATCTCGCCCGCCACGAACCCCCGCTCGATCGCGACGAGCGCCCCTCCCATCTGCTCGATCCGGTCGAGATACTCGCGGGCATCGGCCTCGATCCGGTCGGTCAGGTACTCGATCTCGTAGGAGCCCCCGAGTGGGTCCACCGTGCTCGTTACCCCCGATTCCTCGGCCAGGATCTGTTGGGTCCGCAGCGCGAGCCGGGCCGACGACTCCGTCGGGAGGCCCAGCGCTTCGTCGAGCGCGTTGGTGTGCAACGACTGCGTTCCGCCGAGGACCGCGGCGAGCGCCTCCAGGGTCGTGCGCACGACGTTCAGCTCGGGCTGCTGCGCCGTGAGGCTCGAGCCGGCGGTCTGGGTATGGAAGCGGAGCTGCTTCGAGCGGCTCCCCTTCGCTCCGAACTCGTCGGCCACGATCCGGGCCCAGAGCCGGCGAGCCGCGCGGAACTTCGCGACCTCCTCGAGGAAGTTCCGGTCGGCCGAGAAGAAGAACGAGAGCCGGGGGAGGAACTCGTCGAGGTCGAGCCCGCGTTCGCGCACCGCCCGCACGTAGGCGATGGCGTTCGCGAGCGTGAACGCCACCTCCTGGACCGCGGTCGCCCCCGCCTCGCGCATGTGGTAGCCCGAGACCGAGATGTAGTTCCACTGGGGCATCTCGCGGGTCGTGAACTCGATCAGGTCGACCGTGAGCCGCAACGAGGGGCCCGGGGGGTAGATGTACGTCCCGCGGGCGATGTACTCCTTCAGGATGTCGTTCTGCACGGTCCCGCCGAGCCGGGCCCGTGGGACCCCGTTCTCCTCGGCGACCGCGACCAGGAGGGAGAGGAGGATCGGAGCGGTGGCGTTGATCGTCATCGAGACCGTGGCCCGGTCGAGCGGGATCCCCCGGAAGAGCGTCCGCATGTCGCCGAGGGAGGCGACCGGCACCCCGCAGCGACCGACCTCCCCGTGGGCCCGTTCGTGGTCAGAGTCGTACCCGTTCTGCGTCGGAAGGTCGAACGCCACCGAAAGCCCGGTCTGACCGCCCTTCAGGAGGAACTGGAAACGCTCGTTCGTCGCCGCGGCGCTCCCGAACCCCGAGTACTGACGGAGCGTCCAGAGCCGTCCGCGGTACATGGTGGGCTGGATCCCCCGGGTGAACGGCGCCTCTCCGGGGAAGCCGATCTGCTGAAGGAACGCCCCGTCGGGGTCGGGGGGAGGGTCGACGAGGAGGGGGAGACGACCTCCCTCGGCACGCGCACCGATTGCCCGGCGGGCGTCCTTCTCCCAGCGGCTACGCGCCGCCGACGCTTTGGGACCGCGCCGAGACCGGGCCATCGCCGATGGACCGGGGAGCGCTATTAATCTCTGTCGTGACGCGCGACGAGGGGCCAAAGGGCCGTAAGGTCGACCTCGGCCCAGGCCACGGGGACCGGGACCCCGAGTTCCGCGAGCAGGGCCGGCGCGACCTCTCCGAGCTCGGCGACCACCTCCCCGGCGACCCGGGCGCGCGCCGCACGTCCGTTCGTCATGCCGGGAATCTCGGTGGGTTCCCGTACCCCGGCCACGTCGACCGTGCGGAGCAAGTACTCGACGAGGGCGGCCGCCTCGGCGAAGCCGGCGGTGTCGGAGGCGACCATGAGTCCCGCATGGTAGCGGGTCTCGCCGCCGGTGTCGGAACCGGGGGAGGCCACGACCACGGGAGCGACCTCCCCGAATCGCTGCGGGTAGCCGTGGCGGGTGTTGTGGGCGAGCACGTCGAGGTGCGAGAGGAGCAGCCGGTCCCTTAGGTAGGCGAACTCGGCGGAGACAGGATTGTGGAGGCGTAACGGGGCCTCCCCTCCGACACGGGCGACCGCCGACTCCGAGACCAGGAGCGGAGTGTGAGGAGCGGCCAGGCCGAGCCCGAGGAGGGCGGAAGCGAACCGGCGGCGGAAGACCGTCTCACGCCGGAGGCGACCCCGGGTGCGGCTGGGAGGGAGCAGCCCGTCCTCGGGGCGGACCCCCTCCGCCAGGAGAACGTCCTCTCCCGCATCGACCGCGGTCCCGATATCGGGTCGCCACGGCGGCGCATCGACCTTCCAGCCGCCGGAGTGAGGATGTCCTCCGAGCCGTGCCTGGGCGAGTCGTCGCTCGACGACCGCCGCCGACAGCGTCTCCCCTCCGAGCGTCCGGAGGACCGAGGAGGGCAGGTCGACCGAGTGGCATTGGACCAAGGCGGCTCCGTCGGAATGGACGTCCCCCGGGCGAACGATCGGGACCGGAGCGACGGACCAGCCCTGCGCCACGAACACGACGAGGAGGAGGCCTACCGCTTCGGCGACGCTCCGCTCGCGCGTCCCGGCCGCCTCGATCAGGAGGTCTCGGTCCCCGACCCGGGCCTCTCCGGCGGCGCGGCCATTGAGGATCGGCGGCAGGCTGAGGACGGTGTCCCGCGCATCCCGGAGGGTGAGGCACGAATCGCCCTTCCGACCGAGCGACCCGTAGGTCTGCGCCATCGGATGGTCCCGGAAGAACTCGGCGGCCCCGACCTCCTCCGAGGCATCGAGCGGCACGAAGCGGACCGAAGCCATCGGTTCGAGCGAGTAGTGGACCGGGAACTCGAGGCGGTCGACCGGGTAGATGCCGAGGCTCGCGGCCCGTCGACCCCGTCCGATGGTGACATGGAGGATCTCTTGGAAGCGCACCGCCTCCGCCAAGAGCCCGGCGTCGAGCGACCCACCCTTGGGGGCCCGGACGAGGGCTCCTCCGATCGCCGGGCGAAGCGCCTCCACCGAGCGGTCGACCTCGAACCCCGAGGAGAGGTCCTCGGCGGGCGCCGCCCGATACGACGGGATCCCGTGGGCCGCCTGGAGAACGCCCTGCAGGTAGAGGCCCAGCCCGCCCTCCGAGAGGAGGTCGAGGCGGTCGGGGGTCACGGAGACCGTGAGGGCCGCCCCGTCGTGGCCCTCGACCTCCGCCTTCGACCCGAAGAGGAGGTCGTCCAGAGCGGAGTCGCTGAGCGGCCGGCCCGCGAGGGAGAGCAGCCGTTCCGTGTCCAGCACCGCGCGCGGCATCGCTACGGGCTCCCCCCGGTAAGAGCGGCCAGGTCGCCCTGGAACAGCTCGCGGATGTCGTTGCATCCGAGGGCGACCATCGCGAGTCGCGTGACCCCAATCCCCCACGCGAGCACCGGCACCTCAACGCCGAGCGGGCGGAGGACCTCCGGGCGCAACACCCCGCCGGGGAACACTTCCATCCATCCCAGGCGAGGATGGCGGACGTACCCTTCGATGGAGGGCTCGGTGAACGGAAAGTAGCTCGGCCGGATCTTCATCTCACGGAGCCCGATCGCGTCGGCGAGCGTCGTGAACACACCGATGAGGTGTCGGAGGTCGAGCCCCTCCTCCCCGATGACGCCCTCGCACTGGTGGAACTCGAGGTGGTGACGCGCGTCGATCTCCTCGTGCCGGAAGTTGCGGTCGATCGAGAACATCCGGAACGGGGGTCGAGGATTCCGGGCGAGGAAGCGGGCCGATACGGCCGTCGTTTGAGAGCGAAGCACCGGGCGGACGGCGACCCGGACGTCGTACGACCCGGGCCACCCCGGTCCGAGGGGGGCGGTCATGCCGGGCAGAGGACGACCCTCGTGAACCGCGGCGACGCGGGCGAGGAGGTCCGGCGGGGGCGGTCTTCCTTCGACCCCCTCGACGGAGAGCGCATCGTGGATCGACCGCGCCGGGTGGTCCTGAGGCATGAACAGCGCGTCGTTGTTCCAGAACTCCGTCTCGAGGAGAGGGCCCTCGGCCTGCTCGAACCCGAGCCCGACCAGGACCTCCTCGAACTCTTCGAGCCAAGCGATATAGGGATTCGGTCGCGCCCCCGTGAGGTACGGCACGGCCGCCCGGACGTCGTAGGGCCGGAACGTGCGGCCCCGCCAGCCCCCCGAACGCAGAAGGTCGGGCGTGAGCGAGCCCAGAAGCTCCTCTCCCTCCGGGGCGAGCGGAAGTCGCCGCCCCTCCTCGGAGACGGACCAGCGCTTGATCGACCGATGGTCGCGCCGCACGAGGCCGCGCCGCTCCAGCGCCTCGACGATCGCCGGGTCGACGTCGGTCCCTTCCTCCGCCACCTGCTTCAGCACGGTCTCTTCCGGAAGGAAACCCTCCCGGATCCGGGTGTCGGACTTCAGCCGGAACGGGGGTCCTTCGGCGAGGAATCCGCGCCGGCGGAGGATCCCAATCGCCGCGGACCTCTCCTCATCGTCGAGCCCCGCCTCCGTCACCTGGTCCGGGGTCAGGGAGCCGCCGTGCTGCTGGAGCGCGTCGAGAAACCTCCGCTCCGGGAGCCCCCGGGCGAAGGCGCCCTCCCCCTTCGGCGTGAGCCGCGAGATGGTTTCGTGCTCCTCTTCGACCCGAGCGAGGTGCTTCGAACGAAGGCGCTGGAGACTCCCGCGTACCTGGTCGGCCGGCAGCCCGACCTCGCGTCCGAGCGACTCCTCGTCCAGGGCGGAGCCCTCCCGCTTCCGCAAGGCGAGCAGAAGCGAGCGTTCTGGCCCCGAGAGAGCGACCGGGGCCGCCCCGACCGGGGCATCCCCCGATGCCTCGGGCACAGGGAGGCGAGAGGGGGACCGGATTAAGTCTTTTGGGGCCGCCGAGAGAAGGTGGGGGGGTCCCGTCGGGACGCAGGGGGGCGCCGGCTATGCCGCTGGAGGCCCTGGGGGGGCCCCCGGCGAGGACGGGTCGGGCCCCGGGGGACCGGACGGAGCGGCGGGGGGAGGGCTCCCGCCGTACGCCCCGGACGGCGGGCCGGTCGTGGAGGGCGGTGGCCCCCGCGTCGGAGAGTGAGGGGAAGGTCGCGGGCGGCCCCGCCCGAGGACGTATCCGGCCGCTACCGCGGCCCCCATGATGAGGGCGAACGCGACCACGTTCTGAGGGAACTGCTCGATCCCTACGAGCGCCGGTACGAACCCGAGGAGGTTGACGTCAAACGTTGTGGAGTTCGTACCAAAGTACCCATCGCTCGTTACGGCAACCTGGGTCGTCCCGTGCGATCCGAAGAAGCAGACGGGGACCGTCACGGCGAGGGTCACGGATCCGGTCGCGTTGCTGAGGAGGCCCTCCGCGCCCCACACGCCCGAGCACGGTCCGTTCGGGTCGCTGGCCTGAACGCTGACCTCGACCGGAACGCCGACGATTGGCGTCCCGCTCGTCCGGTTCGAGAGCCGCGCTATCACCGTCACCGTGCCGCCCGGCGCAACCGGCGAGGGAGAGGCGGACACGGTGAGGTGGACGAACGTCGCGGTCAGGTCCTCGTAGAGGAGGAGCGCGCGAGGCGAACCCCAGCCCGTCTCCGTGTCCCAACCTCGGGTCGCGGTACCGAGGCACGTGGAGCCGGTCGTGACGTCGGCGAGGCCGACCGCGTCCGTGCCGCTCTCTTGGCCCGCCCCCACCGCGTAGAGCCGTGGCGTGAAGAATCCGAGCTTGCTTCCGTAGAGGGAGTCCATCTCCGTCACGAGGCCCGCCCAGAGCGGCGTCGCAAAGCTCGTGCCGGCCGCGACCGCGTCCTCGCCCCTGTAGTAGAGAAAGTTGTTCGCTGCGGCCGCGGCCACGTCGGGGATTCCGCGATGACCGTTCTCGGAGATCGGTGCGGCGGCGCTTCCGACCTCCTGCCAGGAGGGCGCCGGGATGGCCGAGGAGAACCCCCCGCCGCTACCGCTCCAGGCGGGCTCGCTCGCGAGTCCCGTGACCTGGCCGCGGAGGTCGCGCGCGAGCGTAGGAGCGGTCCCGCCCACGGCGATGATGTCCGGCGAGTCGGCCGGATAGTCCGTCGTGGCGGCCCCCATGCAGGCCGCCCCCTCGACACCGCCGAGGTCGCCGGTCGCGGCGAGGAGCGTGATCCCCTCTTGGGTCGCCGTCGCGAGGGCGGTGGTCCACGCGGCCGCGAGCGATTGGCTCGACCCTTCGGGGGTCCCGAACGACATCGAGATGACGGAGACGCCGGGGATCCCGGTCACGGCCTCGGTGAGCGCGTCCGTCATGGACGCCACGCTTGGGGAGTAGTTCTGGTCGGCCGGCCCGTCGGGAGCGTAAACGGCATCGAGCGTCGCGCCCGGGGCCATCGACCCGGCCCACTCCATGTCGAGCGTCAGCTCCTGAGGAGCCTTGCTCGGGTCGTTGGGGGCGTTGCTGGCGGGAGACGGGGCCCCGTCCACGGGGAAGGCCTGCAGCTCGGGCTGCGGAAAGCTGCTCGGGTAATCGTTCGAGAAGAACGTCCGAAGGTCCCTCGGATCGTACCCGTCTCCCCAAAGGAGGAGGACGATCCCATGGCCGACCGCGAAGCGCGGAGCGCCGGAGACGTTGTAGAGCGAGGAGAGGTCGTAGATCTCCCTTGCGATCGCGGGCGTGATCAGGTCGCCCCCCCCCGCGGTGGGCCCGTTCGAGGCGCTGGCGGAGCCCCCCGAAAGACCCGCCGGTAACGAGAACGTGATGAAGCCGCTCGAAAGCCCGGTGACCGAAGCGACCGACGGCTCGAGCCCGGCGGGAAGGCTCGGCGGTGACGAAGGGAACGTCACGGTCCGCCCGTCATACGTCCCCGACTCGAGTTCGGTGCCGAACGCCCGGCCGATCGCGGACGGGGTCCCGTCGAGCGTGAGCGTAAGGCGGTCGGGTCCGGCATGGACGACCGTGAGGCCCATCGATTCGAAGTACGACTCGGCGGAGGCGTACGCCGCGGAGGAGAGGCCGTACCGGTCGGCGATTTCGGCCACCGAGAGAGGGTGGGCGCCGGATCGCGGGGAGAAGAGCGATGGGTCGCTCGGACGGAAGGTGACGACCACGAGCTCCGGACCGACCGCCGGCACCGCGTTCGAGACCGACCGGAGATAGCCACTATCGTAACCGGCTCGCGCCGCGAACGAGCCGGAGTACACCGCGGAGGCGTCGAGCGGGACGGGGGAGGTCTCGGTGGCGGAGGCCCCGGTCGCGGACCGGCCCACGGCTCCGGGGAGGTTCGGGACCCCCATGAGCACGGCGACGAGGGCGGCGAGCGCAACCCAATGGAGCCGAACGGTCCGTCGCCCGAACGTCATCGTTCGTAGATGGAGCGGTACCTCGGAAAAAGGTTCCCGCCCCGCGGCCGGGGGGTCGACGGTCTACACTCGGATGGGGGCCGTGTAGCCGGCCGGCACGTGGAAGCTTTCCTTTCCCCCGAGCGGGTCGGGTCGCGGTGTGGGGGTCTCACCCCTCTTGGCGGAGAGGTAGGCGTCGATCGCGTCCGCGGCCTCCATGGAAGTGCCCATGGCGTACACGACGGAGCGACCTCCGCCGGCGAAGATCCCGGGGACGGCGGTCTCGAATCCTTTCCCCTTGCCTTCCGGCCAACCCTGGGAGGTGAGCTTGAGGTCGAGCTCGGGCCCGAAGCCGGTGAGGTCGGCCTTCTGTCCGACGGCGACGATCACCGTGTCGCAGGGGATGGTCTCCTCCGAGCCCGGGACGGGCACCGGGGTTCGCCGACCACCGGCATCGGGCGGACCGAGCTCCATCGTTTGGACGACAAGTCCCTCGACGTGGTGACCCCCGACGATGCGCAGCGGCGCCTTGAGGAACTCGAACCGGATCCCCTCGTGCTCGGCTCCGTGAGCCTCTTCGGGGTCAGCGGGCATCTCCTGGCGGCTGCGGCGGTAGACCAGCGTCACGCGTCCGCCGTGGGACTCGCGGAGCGCGGTCCGGACGGAATCCATCGCGACATCCCCGCCCCCGATGACGATGACCTCCTTGCCCACCGTGACCGGTATCCCGTGGTTGACGTGCTTCAGGAAGTCGAGCGCTGGAAGGACCCCGGGGAGGTTCTCGCCCGGCACGCCCAGCGTGCGGTGGCTCGGCGTCCCGATCGCGATGAAGACCGCTTGGTAGCCGTCCTCCCGGATCAGCTTGTCGAACGGGAACTCCTTGCCAACCTTCGTCCCGTCCACGAACGTGACGTCCAGGTTGTGGAATCGCTTCCGGTCGGTCTCGACGTCCGCGTCTGTCATCCGGTACGCGGGGATCGTCTGCATGAGGCCCCCGTACCGGTGCTCCTGCTCAAAGACGGTGACCGAGTAGCCCCGGACGCCGAGCTCCCAGGCCATCATGAGCCCGGCCGGGCCCGCGCCGATGACCGCGATCCGTTGGTTCTTCGGCTTCGACGGAACGTAGACGAGGGCGCTCTCACCGAAATCCAAGGCGGCGCGCTTGAGGTGGCGAATGGCGATCGGGACTCCCTTCTTCTTGACGACGCAGGAATCCTCGCAGTAGTGGTAGCAGACCTTGCACAGGCAGGTCGCGAGGGGGTTTTCGCGCAGCGTCACCCTCGCCGCTCCGTCGAAGTCCCCGTCCGCGACGAGACGGATGTACTCCCGGCAGTCCTGCGTGATGGGGCACGCTTCGACGCACCACGGCCGACGGCACTGGATGCACCGCTTCGCCTCGAGGATGGCGTCCTCCTTGGAGTACGCGTGAAGCACCTCGCGGAAGTCCGTGGTCCGGGCGTCCACGGGCTCCTCGGCAATCGGGACCCGGACCGGGTTCAGCTTCGGCGGCGCGGGCTTGGGGGACGGGGCGGCCGCGTCAGGAGTCATGGTCTCAAGCCTTCCGAGCCTCGCAGGTTCTTAAGACGATTCCGTGGCGAGCGAAGCTCTCGCACGCGCGGCCGCTTTTGGCCGCGCGCACGCTCCGACTTATAGCTCGTCCACGTTGGGTCCTTGGGTCTTCACGGGACGGCCGGCACCATGGTCCTCGATTCCCTCGGTAAATCGCTTCGGGGCGTTCTCCAGAAGATCGCCCGCGGCTCCGTCGTGGACGAAGCCCTCCTGTCGGAGGTCGTCCGGGACATTCAACGCGCGCTCCTTCAGGCGGACGTCAACGTCCAGCTTACCCTCGACCTCACGCAGCGGGTGCGGAGGAGGGCCGTCGAGGAGAAGCCGCCCGCCGGAGTGAGCCTCCGCGATTTTCTGGTCCGCATCATCTACGAGGAGGTGCGCGGCATCCTCGGCAAGGACCGGCCGTTCGACCTCCGGCCCAAGAAGATCCTCCTCGCCGGTCTCTTCGGCCAGGGAAAGACGACCACCGCGGGAAAGCTCGCCCGCTACTTCCAGAAACGGGGGGTCCGGGTGGGGCTCGTTGCCGCGGACGTCCACCGACCGGCGGCGGTCGACCAGCTCGAGCAACTCTCGAAGAAGGTCGGATGCGAGTTCTACGCGAACCGGTCGGAGACGCGGGCCGAGGTGATCGTCCGGGAAGCCCTCGCGAAGTTCCCACCGCACCTCGCGGTCCTCGTCGACACGGCGGGCCGGAGCGGCATCGACCCGGACCTGATCGAGGAGCTGAAGCGCGTGAAGGCGGCGTTCGCGCCGGATGAGGTCATTCTCGTCCTCGACGCCGCGATGGGTCAGACGGCGGGCCGGAGCGCGGAGGCGTTCCACAAGGCGGTGGGGCTCACGGGCGTGATCCTCACCAAGCTCGACGGCTCGGCGAAGGGGGGCGGAGCGCTCTCCGCGGTGGCGGTGAGCGGGGCCCCGATCCTGTTCATCGGCACCGGCGAACACCTGGACGAGCTCGAGCGGTTCGAGCCCACGCGGTTCGTCTCCCGCCTCCTCGGGATGGGCGACATCCAGAGCCTCCTCGAGCGGTTCGAGGAGCTTTCCGACAAGGATGCCGCGGAGAAGGCGGCGAAGGCGCTCATGAGCGGGCGGTTTACCCTGCGGGACATGCGCGCGCAGCTCGACTCGCTCGGGGAGATGGGACCGTTCTCGAAGATCCTCTCCGCCATCCCAGGGTTCGGCTCGATGAAGGTCGACGACAAGGAGCTCGAGCAGACCCAGAAGCGGCTTCGGGGGTTCCGGGTCATCCTCGATTCGATGACGGGCGAGGAGCTGGACGACCCCCAGCTCCTCAAGGCCGACCGGATCCACCGCATCGCGCGGGGCAGCGGCCACCGGCCGCAGGAGGTCCGGGCGCTCCTGAAGCACTACGAGACGACCCGCAAGGCCGCCCACGGCCTGGTCTCCAACCGAAGACTCCGGCGCCAGATGGAGAAACAGTTCGGCGCCGGAGGGGACACGGCCCCGTGAGCCGGGCGCCCGACCGATGACGCTCCTCAGCATCGCGGAGGGGCTCGCCGGCGGGCTCCTCCTCTTCTTCATCCCGGGGTACGCGGTGGCGAAGGCCCTCTTCCCCGAGTGGCGGGTCCGCGGCCCCCAGGGGGGCCGACGACTGCTCGAAATAGTGACGCTCTCCTTCGTAACGAGCGTCGGGCTCACGGTCGTGGTCGGGTTCGGGATCCTCGACCTGGTTCCCGGCGGATTCGCTGCCGCATGGTCCGACCCCGTCCTGGAGGGCGCCCTCGGAGCGGTCGCTCTCGTCGCGCTCGTCGCCGCGTTCCTCCGAGGAGCGTTCGCTCGGATTCCCCCGGCGAGCCGGCCGACGGCGGCGGGGGCGGGAGAGGAGGGGGCGTGGGACCTCTCGCGCGAGCTGGAACGGCTCGGGAGGGACGAACGACGACTCCAACACGTCCTGCGCGTCTCGTCACCGAATCCGGCCGAGACCGCACGCCTCACCGCCGAGCTGGACTCGGTGAGGGCCGAGCGGGACGCTCTCCGACGAAAGAGGGAGGAAGAGTATGCCACCTAGAGCGACGCCCGGGGGCTCGGATTACAAGATGGTCCTGGTCGTTCGGGGCGAGCTTCGTCTCACCGCGGGCAAGGCGGCGGTCCAGGTCGCCCACGCGGCCGTCCTTCTGGCTCAGGAGGCCGCGAAACGCGCCCCGGAAGCGTTCCGCGCCTGGTCGGCCACGGACCAGAAGAAAATCGCGCTGGTGGCGCCGACCCTGGGGGACTTAGAGGCTCTCGCGCGCGAGGCTCGCGGTCTCGGGCTCTTGTGGGTGCTCGTGGAGGACGCCGGGTTCACCGAGGTGCCGCCGGGCACCAAGACGTGCCTCGGGATCGGCCCGGCGGCCAGTTCCCAGCTCGACCCGATAACGGGGTCGCTCCCGCTTCTTTGAGGCCGCCTCCGCTCGAGGGCGGGACCAACTCGGCGGACCAAGTTGATAACCGTATAAATACAGGCAGGTTCTGGTCTTTTTGTGCCCGCGCGGGGGGGGCCGTAGCCCATGCGGATGTGGATTTACATCGTGCGGCGCCTCATCCTCGTTGTTCCGATCATCGTCGGCGTGATGACCATCACGTTCGCCCTGGTGAGCGCGCTCCCCATCCAGGACCGGCTGATCTCGTCGTTCGGCGCCCCGCCCAAGAATGCGCCCGGTGGCTACAGCCCAACGGTCAAGTGTACGCTCCTCCATATCAATGAATCCGGCAACTGCACGAACCCTCTCTATCAACGAGACGTTCACAAGTTAGGGTTAGACGATCCCGTCTACGTCCAGTGGGGCTACTACATCTCGAATGCCATTACGTTCCAATGGGGTTACGTGGATAACCATAGCGGTGCTTCTTCCTCGGATTCGCTGATCCAGGGTCAGTCGGTCGCGACCGTCCTCAGCTGGTTGCTCCCCTACACGCTCGAGCTCGCGATATTTTCGCTCATCATCATTCTCATCGTCTCGATTCCTTTAGGAAATCTTGCCGCTGTGTATCGGAACCGCCCGATCGACCAGGCCTCCCGAGTGATTTCGTTCTCGGGGTACGCGTTGCCCGGGTTCCTGTTAGGAACGTTCCTGTTGATGGCGTTCGTCCTAGCGCTCGGTCCCACCTTCGGCGGAGCCGACCCGACGTGCAAGGGCCAGTCGTTCTACCAGTTCTTCTACGGTTCCTGGCCCAGCCAGTTGTGTTTTCCGGATGGGACGTACCCTTCCTGGCTCGGTTCGGGTGTCGTCGCCTCCCCCACCGGGTTCCCGACCATCGATGCCGCCCTCCACGGCCAGGGTTGGCTCTCTCTGGACACGATTATTCGCATGGTCCTCCCGGCCCTGGTCATCGCGTACGGGACGATCGCCGGGCTGCTTCGTTTTGTCCGCAACAGCATGCTCGAGGTCATGAACCTGGACTTCGTTCGAACGGCCCGGTCGAAGGGAGTCCCCGAGAGCGTCGTCATCTCCAAGCACGCCGGTCGCAACTCGCTCAACGTCACGATCACCGTGCTGGGACTCACCTTCGCGTTCTTCATCGGTGGGTTCCCGGTCGTCGAGACGATCTTCAACCTCAACGGGGTCGGTCGGATGTTCGTCTATGCGCTGCTGGCCCCGTACGACTTTGGGCTGATCTTTGGTTCCACGATCCTGTTCACGTTCCTGGTTGTATTCGCCAACATCATTGTGGACGTGCTCTACGCGTATCTGGACCCACGGGTCCGACTGGGGTGAGACGAGGGGATGGCGGAAGGAGCGGCCGAGGTCTCATTGCCCGAGTCCGAGACGAAGGCGGAGGCGGTCCCGGCCACCCGCCGCGGCCGGCGACCGAACCCCCGAATCGCCCAGATGAAGCGAACCTGGTACTTCCTGCGTCGCAACACGCTCGCGATGGTCGGGATCGTGATCCTGGTCATCTTCATCGGCATCGCGATCTACGCCCTGACCCAGCCGATCCCCTGGACCCAGCTCCAGCAACTGCGCGCGTCCGATGGTGTTACCTGCGCGTCACTCAACGTGACCGGCTGCGTGTGCACCTATCCCGCCGGATCGGTGGCCCCCGGACCGACCTGTTATCAGACCCCGTCCGGCTACCCATCGGACGTCGCGCCGACCATCGACGTATCTCACGGGACGCTGGGCTCACTACCCCTCGGCTCGATCACGGTCGCTCCCACGAACCCGACGTTCTACGACATCTACGCCGGTCTGTTACGAGGGTCGGACTGGTCGCTGGGCGTCTCGGTCGCGATCGTGGGGACCGGGGCCCTGATCGGCCTCCTGGTCGGAGCGATCTCCGGGTTCTTCGGCGGTTGGGTCGATGAAGCGCTGATGCGCATCGTCGACATCTTCCTCTCGATCCCCCAGATCCTCTTCGTCATTATCGTGATCGCTGTGCTCGTCACGTTGCCGATCTTCCAACCCTTTGGCATGCGGGTCGCCCTGCTGATCGTTGGGTTCGTCATCGTCTGGTGGCCGTTCTACGCGCGCATCGTCCGAGGTCAGGTTCTTGTGGTCCGCGAGCAGAAGTACGTCGAGGCCGCGAAAGCGAGCGGAGCGGGCGGTGGGCGACTGGTCCTTCGCCATATCATCCCGAACAGCGTCTACCCGATCTTCGTCCAGATGTCGCTCGACGTCGGCACGATTCCCTTGCTGCTCGGGACGCTCGTTTACCTCGGGTTCCCGGTCTTTCCGACCATCTACTTCCCGGAGTGGGGCTCCATGGCCGCGCTATCGGTCTACTCTGGCGTCGGCGCCAGCACGTTCACCGACGCGCTCCTCACCTGCCAATTCGGCGCCTGCGTGATCCCGTGGTGGCAGTTCCTGTTTCCCGGGCTGATGCTCTTCCTGTACGCGATCAGTGTGAACTTCTTGGCGGACGGACTTCGTGACGCCCTAGACCCCCGGCTCCGGAGGTAGTCGAAAGGAAACGATGGAAGCGGTCTCGCAACCGGTACTGGAAACCCCCGTCCTTCCAGCCGAGGTGCCTCTCCCGTCGGCGGCCGCGGCTCCGGTGGTGGAAGAACCCACCGGCCCCACCGAACGGAACCCGGTCGTTCTGGACGTGCGTGACCTGAAGACGTACTTCTTCACGTACGACGGAGTCGTCCTGGCGCTCGACGGAGTCTCCTTCAAGGTGCGACGGGGAGAGACCCTCGGACTCGTCGGAGAGACCGGATGCGGAAAGAGCGTGACGGCGTTCTCCGTGACCCGCCTGATCCCGGACCCTCCTGGTCGGGTGATCAGCGGCAAGGTCCTGTTCCGAGGGATCGACCTTCTCTGGGGTCTCGACGCCGAGGCCCGGATCCGGATCGACCCTAAGACCGGTCGCGCGAAGGTCCGACGCTCGTTCCGCCGGATCAAGGCCGGCCTCGAACGAATGTCGGCGGTGCGGGGTCGGGGGATCTCGATGATCTTCCAGGAGCCGACCCAAGCGATGAACCCGGTCTTCTCGGTCTCCGACCAGATCTCCGAGGCGCTCATTCTACACCAGGGAACGCATATCGTCGACGACATCCTGGCGGCGACCCCGGGCGCCCCAGAGGTTCGTCCCGCGCTCGAAGCGCTGGTCGAGGTGACCCGGGCCGCGGGAGGCCCGGACGCCTCCCGCCAGGCGGCGGCCAAAGTCGGTGAGGCCGCCCATCTCTCCTCGTTCGGAACCCAGTCGTTCTACCTCGTTCGGGACAGCGAGCTGGGCTCCGAGGACATGGTTCGGCGTCTCGAGAAGGGCCTGCACCGGGTCCGCTTGAGTCGTCTCGAGAAGAGGTACCTCCGTCATCGACGCCGTCGCATGGTGGTCGAGGAGGAACTCCACGACCTCTACCTGGCCGAAATGCGCGAAGGGCGGGTCGACCGGCATCAGCGGCGAGTTCTGCGCGCCCGGCGCACCCGCCTCCGGCTCGCCGGGTTCTACTACGGGGTGTGGGGCATCCGCGGCCGCGTTCAACGCCCGCTCCGGGACGAGGCGTTCTGGCGGACCGTGGGGCGTCTCGAAGAGGTATCGATCGCGAACCCCGTCCAGGTCGCCCGAGGATACCCGCACGAGCTCTCCGGAGGGATGCTGCAGCGGGTGATGATCACGATGGCCCTCGCGGTCGAGCCGACGATCCTCATCGCGGACGAACCGACCACCGCGCTCGACGTCACCATCCAGGCTCAGATCCTCGAGCTGATGCGAGGACTGAAGACCCGGATCGGTACCGCGATCCTTCTCATCACCCACGACCTCGCGGTGATCGCCGAGGTCGCCGACCGGGTGTGCGTCATGTACGCCGGCCAGATCGTCGAGACCGCTCCCGCCCGCGACCTGTACCAGCATCCGCTGCATCCGTACACCCAGGGACTCCTCGCCTCGATCCCGAACCTGGAGCGACCCGACAAGAAGCTGAGCTCGATCCCGGGCTCCGTGCCCGACCTGATCCACCCTCCCGAGGGCTGCCGCTTTCACCCCCGTTGCCCGTACGCGATGCCGGTCTGCAAGGAAGTTCGCCCTCCGACCACGGTCGAGGGGAGCGAGCACACCGTGGCCTGCCACTTGTACAAGGGCCCTGTGGCGATGGAGTGATCGCACGGAGGGATTCATCAAATGATCAACGATTCGACCCCCGCCTTGATCTCCTGCTACAACCTTCGTAAGTACTTCCCCATCCGGGGCGGGCTCTTCGCCACCAAGATCGGGGACGTGCGGGCCGTGGACGGCGTCACCCTCGACGTCCGCGAATCGGAGACCCTCGGGCTCGTCGGGGAATCGGGCTGCGGCAAGACGACGGTCGGACGGCTCATGCTCCGTCTGATCGAGCCGACGTCCGGACACACCTACTACCACCCTTCGCCCGAGATCCTCGCGCGGCTCGAATCGCTCTACGCCACCCTGAAACAGGGGGTCGGGGCGGAAGGGAACGGGGGCACGCCCGAAGCCCAGGCGGCGCTCAAGGAGCTCGACGAGATCGCCGACCAGTACTCCCTGTACCGACTGAAGCATTCCAAGATGAAGGAGCTCCGGGGGAAGCTCCAGATCGTGTTCCAGGACCCGTTCAGCTCGCTCAGCCCCCGGATGCTGGTCCGGGACATCATCGGTGAACCGCTCACCATTCACCACGCAGGTTCCCGCTCGGAGCGCGCTCAACGGGTCGCCGAGCTCGTCCAGGAGGTCGGCCTCAACCCCGAACACCTCTGGCGCTTCCCGCACGAGTTCTCCGGCGGACAGCGTCAGCGGATCGGGATCGCGCGGGCCTTGGCCCTGCGCCCGGAGTTCATCGTCCTGGACGAACCGACCAGTGCTCTCGACGTGTCCGTCCAGGCCCAGATCCTCAACATCCTGAAGAAGCTCCAGGCCGAGCAGCGGCTCGCCTACATGTTCATCTCCCACCACCTGTCGGTCGTGCGGGCGATGAGCCATCACGTTGCGGTGATGTACCTGGGCGAGATCGTCGAGCGGGCGGGGACGGAGGACCTCTTCTCCCGTCCGCTGCATCCGTACACGCAAGCGCTCCTGTCGGCGATCCCGGTCCCCGACCCTACCCTGAAGCGGGAGCGGATCGTCTTGAAGGGGGACGTGCCCAGCCCGGCCGCTCCTCCCCCCGGCTGCCGTTTCCACACCCGCTGCCCCGCCGTCATGCCCGTCTGCTCGCACACCGCACCGCCCCTCATCGAGGTCCGAAAGGAGCATTGGGTCGCCTGCCATCTCTATCCACCGACCGAGGGCGCGGCCGCCGCGGGCCCCCTCACGTCCCGGGCGCCGGCGGGAGAAGGAGACCTTGGCGTCGCCGGTGCCCCGCCGGCTCCGTAAGCCCGACGACCCGTGATGCCCTCGCGGTCCTCCGGTAGCTCAACGGTGGGCGGAGAGGGGTCCACGGACGACGGGATCGCCGGGGACACCCTCGAGGACCGGGTCGCGATCGAGAAGGCCCGAGCGCTGCGAGAACCCGGGCCCAGCTGGCGGACGTGGTTGTTCCAGAGCGCGCTGCGGGGCTACTACCTCCTGGGCATGTTCATCGTGGACGTCCAGATCGTCGTGGCCTGGTACGAGGTCTCGAGCGTCGTCGGGCTCGTCGCTTCCCTGGCCGTCGCGATCTACCTCGAGTTCCTGTTGTATCGGTACCTCTGGTACCGCCCCCGGTACGATGCTCGTCCCATCCGACCGTTCCGACGCACCTGGCTCCGCCCGACGGAATACGGTCGATGGACCCCCGAAGCGGACCTCGTCCGGGCCGGCGTCTCGATCTATCGGACGGAAGAGGGTCCGAACGCCAAAGAGTTCCTCTGACCGGGTCCTCGCGCGGCTCGCGGGCCCGAAGCTCTCGCACCGGTCCGACTGGGCGTCCGGCCCTTATCGTTCTACGAGGGGTCCGGTCCAAGACCATCGCTGCCTCGGAAGCGCCGCACCGAGTCCGGTCGGAGAATCCGCCTTCCGTTCTTTGAAAAAAAGAGAAGGGGGAAAGGGTTGTACGCCCCGGTCGGTCGACCGGGGCGCTAGGCTGACGATCCTGCCCTGCCTACGAGTTCCACACCCCGTTCCCGCCGTAGAGGTACCAGGTGTTGTCCCCACCGCCACCAATCGTCGGGTTGATGTTGATGGTCGTCGGGTTGATCCACGACGCGTACGTGGTCACCGCGTTCGATTGGTCGTAGTACACGTAGAGGGCGAGCTGGTTCGCGATGTGCTCGACCAGGTTGTACATCAGCACCCGGAAGGGGCCGACCGCCAGTCCCGCGGCGGTGGTCATTCCCCACTCCATCGCGGCGTAGGCGTTGCCCTGGCAGGCCTGCGGGATCGGCCCTAGGTTGGCCCAGTAGACCAGCCCCGCCATCGATGCCCAGGTAGTCGGTCCACCGTTATCGTTCGCGCAGGTGAACAGGCTGAGTCCTTCCTGCACCGCGTCGCCCGAAGTGTAGGTCGCGTCGGGGTAGTACAACGGGGCGGCATAGTCGGTCGGGTCGGGGTAGTCGGGCGCCCATCCCAGGTTGAAGTAGGGCAGCGCCGACTGACCGGGTAGCGCCGAAAGGCTGTAGACCACGAGCTGGGTGAACGTTACGTCAAACGTGTTGGGCGCGAGCCGCCCGCCCGAGATCTGGACGATGTACGGCATGTAGTCCTGGATCATCTGGTCGACTGTCGTCGCTCCCTTCTGACCGATGATCGGGAACTGGCACGGCGCGGCCTTCGTGCAGCTCGCGAGCTCGGAGTCGTAGTACTTCCCGCCGGCGGTCGTTGCCTGCGTCCACCACCACCCGGCGCTACCGTTCGTGGTCGTGCTCGCCACCGGGTCGGTGCTCGGCCAGCTGATGTTGGTCGGGTAGTAGTTCCCCATGAACTGCGGGATCGCTCCCCCGTAGTTGAACCCGTACTGGATCCCGTCCGTCGTGAAGATCGTATTCTCGACGGTGGTGTACGGGAACGCGTTGACGAGGAACTCGCGCAGGGCTACGTAGTTGAAGAAGTCCCCCGGGATGTTCAGGACGTTGGGGTCGAGCGTCTTCGCCGCGGTCGGGTCGAATTCCATCGCGAGCGGCAGGAAGAAGACGCTGAGCGTCGGGACGGTGAACGCGCCGATCTTGCCCTCTTGGATCAGCGAGAGCATCTGCGGGGTCTCGCCGGGCAGGATCGAAGCGAAATCGGTCTGTCCCGCCTTGTACTGCTCGATCCCGACCGTGTCGGTCGACTGGTAGACCACAGTGACTGTGCCCGCGTAGTGGGACGTCCCGGGCAGGGGCTCGCAGCCCGGCTGGCCCTTGCAGCCCGTCGGGGCCGCGTACGCGGGGTTCTGCGCGAGCGTGTAGCCGACCGACTGCTCGAACGGCTGGCCGGTCAGGTAGTAGGGCCCCGACCCGACCATGTTCCACCGAACGCCGGGCTGGATCCCCGGGGTGTTCAACGCGAGCAACTCCAAGGCATCCCAGGCCGTCAACGGAGTGCTCGTGAGCCAAGTCTGGAACGACGTACTATTGGTCGACGTGGTCCCCGCGGTGGCGCCGGGGAGATAGCACGGCCCATCCCCGCTCGCGGCGGTCGTGCCGGTAAAGCCCGGTACGGTGGCCTGCTGGGCGCTGAACCAACCGCACGGCGTGACTGACGCGCCCAAGGGGTCGGTGACCAGCTCAAGGAAGAACGGCCAAGCCGCCCCTCCACCCCACACGTTGAACGTAATGCAACCGTTCGAGGCCGTCATCACGGCGGTCGGACAGTACTTACTGTCGTTGATCAGCATCGACCCCATGACGTTCTGCGGAGTGTTGTTGAAGGGGGCGTGGATACCGCCGTCCCACTTGGAGCTCCCGATGTCGAGCAGCGACTGGCACAGGATCCAACCGTTTTGGGCACCGAACCCCGGAAGGTCGGCGAAGGCGCAGGTTCGGGCCACCGCGAAGGCCATGTCCGACGGGTAGACCGGCCAACTGACTTTGGTCGTCGGATCGTAGAACCGAGCGGCCGGGTCAATTGGGAAGGTGAAGTATCGCGGCGAGCTCGTGGTTGCGTCGTTGACGATCATCGAGCTGCCGTACTTCGCCAGGCAGTCCGGCCCGGGGACACACAGGGAAACCTGAGGTACGTACGAGGCCGTGCTGCTCCCGTTGTACGTCACCAGCGTCTGGTAGACGTTGAGGATCGGCTCGTAGCTGAGGGTATCATACGCTACCGCAGGGTCCTCCGAGGTGGCCCCTCCCGGGGCGACCTCCTGGTAGATAATCTTGCCGGCGTGCGGGCTAGCCGGCGGAGGGCCGGAGGCACCTGAGCAGCTACCGCAACCCGGCGCGATGCCGGTGGGGGAGACGAAGACCGTCCAGGTGTAGTTCTGGTAGATCGTCCCGGTCGGTGCGGTGACCGCCCCGACCATGGTGATGTAGTAGAGACCCGCGGCACTGAACGCGTAGGAGGCCGACACGCTGGTCGGCGTGGACACGAGGCCCGACTGCGTCGCGCCCGTCGTCGCAGTGAGCGTCGGCGGCTGGTCGGTGTAGCCCGTGGCCGTGGAGTTGCTCGTGTACGTGGCCGAGACGCTGACGGACCCGGAGCCGCTGAGCCAGCCGAACTGGGTGCTCGCCGAGCTCCCGTTGGTGAACGTCGTCGCGAGCACTGGGTAGAAGCCCGAGTACGACGTCTGGTAGCTTGACGTCACGTCGATCGGATAAAGATATTTTGGACCGGTGTGCCACGTCGAACCGACGAGCGCCTGGGCACTGATGACGTACCAGCCCATTTCGGTATAGATGTGGTTCGAGGTCGGGCTGGCGTTCGTGTAGATCGCACCATCGCCCCAGAAGATCTGGTACTGCGAAACGGATTCCCCACCGGAAACGGCGACAGTCGCCGGGATGCTCGTTCCCTGGGTGGTCGTGGCCACGGCCTGACCGAACCCTGCCTGGTACGGGACGGACAGGATGACATCGTTCAGTCCGGACGAGGACTGACAGATGGGACTGGTCGGCGGAGAACAAGTACTGACCGTCTTGTTCCCACTACCGGAGACCGCACTCAACGCCGCGAACCCTGCGCCCCCAACGATGACGATCACGACGACCATCACCACGATGGCCATCGTCATCGACATCCCTCTTCGACCCAGTCGGTAAGACCCACCGGCCGAGCTCTCGTTCTCACTCGACATGAACCCACTCACATCTCCAATGGAGACGGCACCCAGACTTCGAAGCCGCTATATATACTCTTACGAGATGGCGCCTCTCGTGCCGCAGGGCAGCCGGAGGCTTCGCCTTGCGCCGTCGCTTCTGAGCGCGGATTTCGCGGCCCTGGGCGATGTGATCCGGGCCGCGGAAGCGGGCGGCGCTGACGCCTTCCACCTCGACGTGATGGACGGGCACTTCGTTCCGAACATCTCGTTCGGCCCGGCGCTCGTCGCGGCGGTGCGTGCGCGGACGAAACGGCCGCTCGACGTTCACCTCATGATCGAGGACCCGCTGCGCTACTTCGAGGCGTTTCGCAGCGCGGGCGGCGACACGCTGGTCTTTCACGTCGAGGCGCGCTCCGACCCGATGGCGGTGATCCGGGAAGGGCACCGCCTGGGCGCCGCGGTCGGTGCTGCGATCCGCCCCGACACGCCGTTCTCCGCGGTCGAGCCGCTGGTCGACCATCTCGACCAGGTCCTCGTCATGAGCGTCCACCCGGGATTCTCGGGCCAGAAGTTCATCCCCGACGTGCTGTCGAAGGTCCTCGCCGCGCGCGAACGACTCGACGTGGCGGGTTCGGCCGCGGACATCTCCATCGACGGCGGCGTGACCGCCGAGACGGCGGTGGACGCCGCAGCCGCCGGCGCGACGTTCTTCGTCTGCGGCAACTCGGCTTTTGAAGGCGGGGATATCGGCGAGAACCTCCGGCGTCTGCGCGCGAGCGTGGAGAGGGGGGCGGGCCGTGCGGTTCGCTGACCTCTGCGCGACGTTCGAGCGGCTCGAGACGACGTCCAAGCGCCTGGAGATGCGGTCGATCCTGGTCGACCTGATCCGGCCGCTCCGTCCCCCGGACCTCGGACGGGTGCTCTACCTGGCCCAAGGGCTCCTTCGTCCGGAGTACGAGGGCATCGAGCTCGGGATGGCGGACTCGCTCGCCCGACGCGCGGTCGCGACCGCGACGCATACCGAGGAGGCCCTCGTCGCTCGACGGACCAAGGAGTCCGGGGACCTCGGGACGACGGTCGGCGAGCTCCTCGTGGGGGTCCGGCGGCTCGAGGAGGCGGCGCCTCTCCGAGTAGCGGAGGTCTACGCGGAGCTCGCCCGGGTCGCCGAGGCGAAGGGCGCGGGTTCCCAGGAGGTCAAGGTCCAGATCCTCTCCGAGCTCCTCGTCCGCGCCTCGCCCCTCGAGGGAAAGTTCCTCGTCCGGTTCGTCCTCGGCACCTTGCGGGTCGGCGTTCGGGAGATGACGATCCTCGACGCCCTGGCGGAGGCGTTCGGGGACGGGACGAAGTCCACCCGCCAGAAGATCGAGGCGGCGTTCAACCTATCGAGCGACCTCGAGCTGGTCGCCGGCGTTCTGGTCGAGAAAGGAGTGGACGGCCTCGCGGCCGTCTCGCTCGAGGTCGGTCGACCGATGCGGGCGATGCTCGCCGAGCGCGAACCGACCCTCGCGGCCGTCCTGAAGCGGATGGACGGGCGGGCGGCCCTCGAGTACAAGTACGACGGGCTCCGCGTTCAGGCCCATATCCCGAAAAGCGGCCCCGTGCGCCTCTTCTCCCGCCGGCTCGAGGAGATCAGCGCCCAGTTCCCCGAACTCGTCGAGGAGCTGCCCCGGGCCGTTCGGTCCGTCCCGGCGATCCTCGAGGGGGAGTGCGTGCCGATCGACCCGGACACCGACGAGATCCAGCCGTTCCAGCAGGTCTCTCGACGGCGGGGCCGCAAGCATGACCTCGACCGCCTCCGCGACGAGGTGCCCGTCTGCCTGTTCACGTTCGACGTATTCCTCCTCGCGGGCGGCCCCGTCTACGGGAAAGCGTTCCCCGAACGCCGCGCGCTCCTCGAGAAAGCGCTCACCCCCACCGAACGGGTGCGGCTCGCGGTCCAACGGGTCGTGACGAGCGAAGAGGAGGCTCAGAGCTTCTTCGACGAAGCGATCGCCGCCGGGGGCGAGGGCATCATGGCCAAGTCTCTCGCCGACGGAAGCGCGTACCGCGCCGGGGCCCGGGGGTTTTGGTGGATCAAGTACAAGCGCGAGTACACCGCCGGTCTCTCCGACTCCATCGATGGGGTGGTGGTGGGCGGGTTCCAGGGGCGCGGACGCCGGGCCGGCCGGTACGGGGCGTTCCTGCTCGCCGTCTACAACCCGAAGCTCGACCGCTTCGAGAGCTTCTGCAAGGTCGGCTCCGGGTTCGACGACGCCCAGCTCACCGAGATGCCGAAGCGTCTCCACCGGTTCGAGGTCGACGACCGACCTCCGGACGTCGTTACGGGCGTAACCCCCGACCGGTGGATACGGCCGGGGGTCGTCCTCGAGGTCCGGGGCGCGGAGCTCACGCTAAGCCCCGTCCATCGGGCCGGCCTCGGTGCCATCCGAGCCGGCGCCGGGCTCGCCCTCCGGTTCCCCCGTTTCACCGGACGGTTTCGCGACGACAAGAGCGCCACCGAAGCGACGGCGACCGACGAGCTCCTGCGCCTCTATCGGTCCCAGGTCCGCCAGGAGACCCCCGAATCCGCGCCCGACGCCGGCTGACCCTCCGGGGGGTCGCGGGACGGCCGAGGCGGGTTCGCTTCGGCCCAAAGGCATAAGAAGGGCCGACCCCGTCGCTCGCCGACGGTAACAGACCATGCTGGTCGAGATGACGGAACTCCTGGGACGGCAGATCTACACGCCCGACGGCCGACTGCTCGGCGATGTCGACAACGTGGTCGTCGACGTCGAGACGGCCAAGATCGACGGCCTTTACGTCGATGAGACCAGCCCGATGTTAGTCGAGGACTCCCGACCCACCAATATCCCGTATCGATGGGTGTCGGCGGTCAACGACGTGGTCCTCCTGAAGTACTTCCCGCGCCGGGTCTCCGTCAAGAAGACCCCCGCGCGCGCGGCGAAGGAAGAGGGCCCGGTCGCTCCCGCCGCACGGTAGTGCTGCGGGGATAGCCAAGCCCGGTTAACGGCGCAGGACTTAAAGGGCGGTCGACGCCGAAGAGATCCTGCCGCGCAGGCGTTCGCCGGTTCAAATCCGGCTCCCCGCTTCGCCTCCCATCACGGCGCCCCCCAACGTCTTCTCTCCGAGAGGGCTCGGGACGGCTGTGAGGCGCGAGGAGCTCGTCCGGCGGATCCAGTCGGTGCCCCTTCCGCCCCACCCGGCGGCTCCCCTCGAACAGGTCTCGACCCCTGCCGAGGCGGCCGCGGACCTCCTCTCCGCCCTCGACCGACAGGTGGGACTCGCGGGCCGGTCCGTGCTCGACCTCGGATGCGGGACCGGGCGATTGGCGGTGGGCGCGGCCCTGCTCGGAGCCGGCCCCGTGACCGGGATCGAGGTCGATGCCGCCCTGGTATCGATCGCGCGGGCGGCGGCCCGCGCCGCGAAGACGACGGTCGAGTTCCGGGTCTCGGACGTCGCGCAGTGGACCCGCCCGGCTGACGTGGTGGTGATGAACCCACCGTTCGGGGCCCAGCGCCGGCACGCCGACCGGCCGTTCTGGGACCGCGCCTTCTCCCTCGCCCGCCGCTCGGTCGGCGCGTTCGCCTCCTCGGCCTCCCGAACCTTTATAGCGCGACTCGCGCTCGACCGCGGCGCCCACGTTGTCGAGGTCGAGCCGGTTCGTTGGGACCTTCCTTGGACGTTCCCGCACCATCGGGCCGCGACCGTCCGACTCGCCGTCGACCGCTGGGTGATCGAAGCAGGAACGAAGCGATGACACCTTCCTCCGAAGAATCGAAGTTCGTCCTCCCCGGCGACTACCTCGGGACCGCGGAAGAGTTCCTTCCGGGTCGCGGCACCTACGAGAACCGGGGCCGGATCTATGCGTCGGTGCTGGGAACCTCCCACGTCGACCCGAGGGACCGGACGGTCCGGGTCGAGCCTCGGAACGCGGTCCCCGAGATCCAAGAGGGAGAGATCGTCTACGCGCGCGTGGACGAGCTCAAGACCGCGATGGCGATCTGCACGATCCTGACAACGTCCGCGAGCCGACGTCCCGTTCCCGGCGAGCCGGAGGGGACGGTCCACGTGTCGAAGGCGAAGGAAGGGTACACTGAGTCCCTGTCGAGCGAGTTCGCGGTCGGCGACATCATCCTCGCCAAGGTCCTCCAGTCACACCCGTCCGTCAAGCTGACGACCGCCCCGTCGTCCCTCGGGGTCGTCTCCGCCCGGTGCCAGGTCTG
>Ga0187889_10000894_pt1 | contig 34217 bp, 34 predicted proteins | sample June2016WEW_7_10_2_FD_132992 | JGI IMG/M metagenome (GOLD analysis project Ga0187889, IMG submission 132992) | Peatland microbial communities from SPRUCE experiment site at the Marcell Experimental Forest, Minnesota, USA - June2016WEW_7_100 | ecosystem: Environmental > Terrestrial > Soil >... | reverse complement strand
CCATTTGTTCTGCATACTTTTAAATTTCTCATAACCTTCGATTTCACTCGCATACAAAGCCTTAGAAAACTGCCAAGCCCACATACTAGAACCCCCAACATAACGGACTAAACCACCCCTAACAAGATCGTTCAGGGTTGAAAGTGTTTCATCAATAGATGTTTCATAGTCCCACCTATGCGTCTGGTAGAGGTCAATATAATCCGTTTGAAGCCGGTTAAGCGAATCTTTCACCTGGTCTAATATATGCTTACGAGAAAGACCTCCTTGATTAGGCTTATCCCCCATCAAATTAAAGACCTTCGTAGCGACGACAACGTCCTCCCTAACATCTTTAAGCAACTCTCCAACAATCTCCTCGGACCTTCCAAGTGAGTAGACGTTAGCTGTATCAAAAAAATTTATACCAAGATCTAAGGCCCTGTCGACAACCTTCTTCGCTTCGACTTTTTCCACCATCCAAGGTTCAGAGTTACCAAAATGCCAGCAGCCTAATGTAATCTGGGAGACTTTTAGACCCGACCACCCAAGTCTAACATATTTCATTACTAATCATCGAACCCAGATATTTATTCTTTATAAGACTTTATTAGCCTATAAATGGCATACTTTCTCGATCAAAATCGCTTATGATTGATGGCTCTCTGGGAGCACGCTTTGTTGTGATAGGGATGTTCTCGAATAGGCTTAGAGGATTCCGAGCCAAATTATGAGTAGGATGACCTTTCCCAAAAGCGAATTCAACGACATCTATTACGAGATCCCTTACCTTTTGTTCACTAGATATGTTAAAGCTGTGAAGATATTCATGGAGAAGTATGACGAAGATATATGAGTTACGTTCTATCTTGCTGCTTAATCCACTGTTAACTGCATCCAGAATCTTACTGTCCATAACTATGCTATTGGAACCCAACTGGTGCATTCCTAGAACGTTCGGAGGAAGGTCCATTAGAACAAGGGAGAGCCCTGCCCGATGAAGGCCGAGCCTTTCTGCGACAGCCATCTTAACGATATTGAAGATCTCTCCATATTTCACTGCTTTTTCCAATTTCTCAGAATACATACGACACTATAACGGCGTTATAGCTTCCTTTATAAGTTTTATTGTTTTTAAGCAGCGATATACAAAGTAAATGAATCCTGTAATGGGTAAGTCACTGATCATACAAAGACTTCAGAAGAATTGCTAACCTTCTATCTCTCCATTCCATTACCTCGTCCATAGATTTCTCTTTCAATATCTTTGTCTTCTTAATCCCTTCTATGATTTTCTTTTTGGCAGCTGGAGGAATAGATGTCCACTTAGCAAGCGTTCTCCACCTAGAATCCATAGTTGGTCCTATATGGTGGAGATAATATTCTATTCCACCACTTCCACCTCCGAGATGATAACTGAGGTGGGGTCCTATAATCGCCCATCGCATTCCAGGTCCAGCGTTAACAACTTTATCTATGTCCTCAAGTTCTGCAACATCCTTATAGACCAGATCTATAGCCTCTCTCCATAGTGCTGCTGCTAGACGGTTGCCTATTGTACCGTTGACCTCTTTTTTCTGCACAATAGCTACTTTACCAAGTTTGATCATAAACTCCTTAGCGGTCTTAACAGTTTCTTTGGAGGTTTTCTTGCCTCCTACAATCTCCACTAAAGGCATAAGATGTGTGGGATTCCACGGGTGAACTAGAACACATCTCTGCGGATTGTTCAAAGACTTCTGTATGTTAGTCATTTTTAGAGTCGATGAGCTGCTTGCAATTATCGCATCTTTTGGTGCGTAACGATCTATCATTTTGAACACTTCTTTTTTGATTTTATATTTTTCGTAGACCGATTCTTGAATATATTGTGCATCACTTACAGCGACATCTAAACTTTTTGCAACCTTTACTCTTCTATAACATGTTTCCAGCGATTCCTTTCCAAGTTGACCTTCTTTACTTAAGAGGATTAAATTTTGCTTTATTCCATGCAGTGCTTTCCTAGTTGAGGCATCATTGATATCGTAAATTGTTACATCACAACCTTTCCATGCAAAGAATGTGGCCCAACCATGACCTATCAGCCCAACTCCAACGCAGGCTACTCGTTTGGGAATCATGCTTTATCAACCGCTACGACTTAAAATGTGGTTTAATAAGCGATTACATAAAAGAAAGATAAAGTGAAATCTTGGGAGACGCTCCTATTAGCTAAAAGTTTTTTTTAGAAACTCTGTAAGTGTTTACTTTTTAAATGAAAAATGGATATCTTTTTCTTTTACCAATAAGTTAGTCAAAGAGATTCACCGTGCAAGATTTAAACTTTGTAACCCAGTCAACTCGTTTTAAGTGCAAAAGGTGCACAAAATGCTGTCATCTTGATGTGCAACTAAATGATTTAGAGATGGAAACGCTTGGAGAATTTGTAGACAAAAAGTGGCGAACGACAAGAAAAGTTTTTAGAGAAAATGGACTTGTCTGCTGCCTTTTAGACCGTATTTCATGTACAATCTATGAAAAGCGTCCTGAACTCTGTCGCACATACCCTTTTTCGTCGGTGCTTGAATCCGATCTTACAAAATTGGGTATTAAAGCTGACGATTTTGCTATAAGAATTTCTGGCCCAGATGGCCAAAGATATCTGATTATTTACGATGAAGAATGCCCTGGAATAGGAAAAGGCAACTTATTCGATCGCAAACAGATTTTTCAAACTCAGTAGAAATTGAAAAGTAGAAAGAATTACATTTTTTTAGAGAAAAGACAGCGATTTTAAACTAGGATGAAAAAAATGTTTTGCGTGATATCTGCTCCTTGAAAACGTTGATATAATCACGTGCAAAGGCATCAGCCAATTTTTCGTTTCCTAGTTGTTCGCCACCCTCATTTCTTATATGATGGTAAAATTCGTGGAGGATAATAAATGGATCCCACAGGTTTTCACCGTTTGATACCAATATCAACTTCTTAGCGGTTACATATACTCCGGCAGCCTTCTTTTTCCCCTTTACATGACCTACCGCCAAATTTGGAACATCAACTCTATATTTCTTACTCAGAATTTGAACCGCTACCTCTGTTTTTCTTGATAGGATCAATGCGACAACATATGCTTTAAAATCTTTTTCAGGTTCGCTCAACTATTTGTAAGTAACATATGCAGGGATAAAAATATTTTAACAAGTTTATCGTTTAGCCTTCGAAGATTATAAATAACTCTAATTTAAAAAAAAATATATTAGTATACTATGCAGAAGAACTACTTAGTCTTCTTAGCTACTTTCTTAGTTTTCTTTTTTGCTGGCATTTCTTCCTTCAGTCATACTACAAAATCGACATATATAAATTTGAAAACAAAATAATTTTTTTCTTGCCAAAGTTCTATTTTTTAGTCTTAAAATTAAATATATAACGTGGCATAAACTTTTTTCCCTCTTAAAGCAACATTTATAAATTGATGTAAGGTTGTTTAAACGACTAATTTTGGTTCTGAAAATTTCCGGTATAATGCCGCCACACATCACGCCATTCAAAAAGGATGAAGAACTTGACGAACCTGCTCTCCGAAAATTGGTTCAGTATTGGATAGATGCGGGATCCGATGGGTTGGTGTCATGTGGAAGCAACGGTGAAGCGGTGTATATGACTAGAGAAGAGAGAAAGAAAGTACTCGAAATCGTTCTTAACGAAGTGAAGAATCGAATACCTGTTATAGCGGGTACAGGCTCGGCCAGCACTCGTGAGACGATTGCCCTTACAAAAGATGCAAAGGATGCTGGCGCGGATGCCGCTCTGATTGTAGCACCATATTACTTTATACCAAATGAAGATGAACTTTTCAACCACTTTAAGGCAGTGCTCGATGCAGTTGACATGCCAATCATATTGTATAACGTCCCAAAGTTTACGAACTATAATATAAGTGTAAGCGTCATACGGAATCTTGTAAAAGAATATAGTCAGATAATTGGAATAAAAGATTCAAGCGGACTTATCGGACGAATTTCAGAACTCATAGCGTATGTGGGTGATAGAGTATCTATTTTCGCAGGCACAGGAGATATGATACTTCCTGGACTAGAAATGGGTGCATCGGGTGGAATTGTTGCCATCGCCAATGTCGCACCAAAGCTCTGCTCAGATATCTATAGGGCGTTCCTCAGGAAAGACCATGAGGAAGCTAAGAAACTTCAGTTAAAAGCAGTTTTGTTAACAGATTTACTGGTCAAAAAGTACAATCAGATTAGTTCGATAAAAGCAGCTTTAAACATTCTCGGTCAGCCAGCAGGTATCCCACGTAAGCCATCTTTACCACTTAAACCCGAAGCCTACCAAGATCTTAAGAACAAAATATTTGAATATATTTAAAGGATAAATCAACTTTAAATTAAATCTTCATCACACCAGATGATTTTTTCAATAGATTATACATATCTTGAATTTTAAGGTTGTCCCATAAACTCTATGAATTCTTCAAGGGATCTTTTCTTAAGCACATAGTTTGTAATTCTCTCATTACCAATCGTTGAACTCGGAGACCTTCCATAATCATGGCCGGGATATACTTCAATATTATCGTCGAGTTTCAGTAGTTTGTTAAATAGGCTAAAGTACATGTCTTTAGAGCTTCCCCCTGGCAGATCTGTTCTACCGCATTCTCCCACGAAAAGTGTGTCACCTGTAAGTAATTGGGTGTTACATAATAGACATATGCTGTCAGGCGTGTGACCAGGTGTATGAATCACCTTGATAGAGTCTTTACCAACTTTTATGGTATCGTTATCTTCGACCCCGATATCTTTTTCAATAGGTGATATTTTATGTGCGACTATCTTTGTAGTATATATTGTTTTAAATCGATTATTGTCAGCTGTATGGTCGCTATGGTAGTGTGTATTAATCACAAATGTGGGCTTTAAATTGTTTTCCTTAAGCACCTTTTTTATGGTATCAAAGTTAAAGCTTGGATCAACAACCACCGATTCTCTTACTTCCTCGTCTGCGATGACATAAGAAAAGTTGTCGCTGAAGTATTTTATTTGCCTAAAGAACATTTAATCATTTATTATGACGGTAATTAGGCTCTTAAAGGTTTCTCAAAGATGCTCAGCTTTTCTATTTTTTTTAACAATTACTATGCAACTTACATGATATCTTTAAATTCTCTATTCTGCTAACGCCGAAATAATGGTTTCTAAGATGAAGAATGATATCTGTGTAACTAAATTGTTTGAGCTGGATCAGGTTCGATTTAGAAGGTTAAATAAACTGATCGTGGTCGGGGATGTTCATGGCGATATTGAAGTAATTAATTCCCTTCTCAGAATATTCGAGCCTTCAAAAGACGTAATTATTTTCTTGGGTGATTATGCGGATCGGGGCCCAAACGGAATCGAAGTAATAGATACAATCAATTTTCTTAAAGACGATAACCCTCAAAGTGTTATCGCTTTAAAGGGGAATCATGAAGACTACTCATATGATGGTATACCTCTCTTCTATCCATGTGACCTGATTACTGAAGCGGAAAGAAAAAGGGGAAATTGGCAAAAATATTTTCTAACCACGCTTCAGCCTTTCTTAAAAAAATTGTACCTTGCAACAATATTGCCTAGAGAATACCTTTTTGTACACGGTGGCATATCGAGCAAAATCTTAAATACTGAATCTTTAAGGAAAGCTACAAAGCAAATTGAAATCGATATACTTTGGTCGGATCCCTTCGAAGGAAAAGGGGAGCGACCAAATAGTAGAGGCACAGGAATCTTTTTTGGAGAAGATGTTACAGATGACGTCTGCAAGAGACTTGCTGTAAAAAGAATAATAAGGAGCCATGAGCCCACTAAATCACTTTTTGAACCTGCCTTTGAACATAGCGGGAAGGTTGTAACCGTTAGTTCCACTCATTTTTATGGAGGTAAACCGTTCGTTCTTGTTATTTACCCATCAAATCCATCTGATCTCTCCTACCAATTTCTTTAGTTACAAAATTCAAACTAAAATATCAATTATAGTTGTTCAGTACAAATATCCTTATAGTTTAAAATAAAAATTCTTATAACTTATCGCAGCTTAACCGGTTGTATCCAAATTGGAGAGAATCGATTTGACTTCTAAATTTGAAAAAATAGAAAGGCTAAAGAGCGGAGAAGTAATGGATGAAATACCGGTTAGCTTTTGGAGGCACTTTCCGATAGACGACCTTAGAGGGGAAGCCATCTACAACCGCCACAAAGAGTATCTAAGGAGATACGATATCGATTTGGTAAAATTTTCTCTAAGCGGCGGCTACATGCTAATCGCCTTTGGATGTGAAGTTGGATATACAAACTCAATAGAAGGGGCAGCTAAAGTAACCAAGTTCAGTATTACTAAAAGTGAGGACTGGGAATACCTGAGAGAGCCTTCCATTCACGAAGGAATTCTATCCGACATGCTAAGAGGAATTAAAATGTTCGCTAAAGACGTCAAAGGATCAGTCCCATTTATTGTTACAGTTTTTTCACCGCTTACCGTAGCTTATAAGATGTCAGGAAATCGATTCCTGAGGGATCTAAGAACGGAACCAAGAAAATTAGATTATGCCCTCCAAAAAATTGCAAACGTCACAAAAGAATTTTCAAATGCAGCATTAGAGGCCGGTGCTAGTGGTATATTCTTCGCTGAACAGTTAGCTTCCTACGATTTATTAAGCGAAGAGGAGTACAAAAATTTTGGTTCCAAATATGATATCGTTTTATTAAAATCTCTTGAGAATCGATCTTTCTTCAATGTCCTCCACATACACGGATCGAACTTGATGTTCGATATGCTTGTCCAAAGCTACCCAGTTGACGCTGTTAATTGGTATGATAGAGGAACATCTCCATCTCTTGAAGAAGCTTTAGGAAAATTTAAAGGTGTATTGATAGGGGGCTTAAATGAGAAAGAAACGCTTACAATAATGCCGCCTGAAGCAGTAAGAAAAGAAGTCATTGATGCTATAACCCAGACAGGCAGAAGAAGGCTTATACTTGGACCAGGATGTGTTGTACCTATGAACGCCGTTGAAGGCAACTTGGATGAAGTAATTAGAACAGCTCGGGAACATGTCAAATGAAAATTCAACCTTTACTGTCAGATCATTTCATAGGATCCATAAATTTTACTAACAAGTCGAACAACAATCGGATATTGTATCATCAATAATTACAACAAAAGCTAATTATTTCATCGACACTCTTGTAAACTCTTTTTGGAAGATCGATCAACATTTCTGAGACATGAATTCTTTTTTGCTTTGTCAGATCCATTACTTTCCAACCTTGATTTCGGATCAGATCTTCCTTCGATATGGGGAAATCTGTATCTTCAGAAAGAACAGCCTCTAAAGATCTGAGTCCCTGATGTTTGGTCACAGAAGGAAACCTTTTTTCCTTAAGATACATGTTTAATCTTGCCGCGTCTTTATACATTCTTACTCCATGAAAGGTTAATATCACCTTTTCGTACTTTCTTTTCTGAGTTTTATCGTATATATTGAGAAGCTCTTCGTCCGTGAATTGGTACATATTATGTTCACCTTTACCGAAAAGTCTCGAATATATCTGATCAGATTCGTAGAGTGGCATGTCTTTCGAAAGATCGATAATATGAATAATGTTGTGTTCCTTCATCAAATCAATCAATGCGCTAGGCAATTGTTTTTGTCTTCGCCTTACTTCCCATGCGAGTCTTATGCTTCCAGGATTTAGACTACTTAAGAAATCAGCTATTTTCCTTACCTTATGATCAGAATATTCAAGTGTATCCGGCGTCTCAATAACTATTGTTTCGGATTTCAGCACCCTACACATCTTTTTAGTGTACTCAAACAGCTTGAAGGTTATCTCATTTGCTTCCATTTCATATTTGTGTGAGACGATCTTGTTTAAACGAACCGAAAATTCGAAGTTTGGTGGAACCCTCTTCCTCCAAGATTCAACTAATCGAAGAGGAATTGTCCTATAGAACGAAGCATTGACCTCCACAAAATTATAGATTCTTGAATATTCTTCAAGTGAATCTCGGCCTGGTATATTAAAATACGCCCAACCCCCTGTCCCTATCAGGTATTCTGCCAACTTAAACAAGCACATTCAAAACCTTTCTTAAAACCTTTATTAGCCGTTTACGCAAACAACTTTATCAGGAATAAAGCTTGGCAGTTCTATATTTTGGAACCTGCGGGTGGTCATACAAGGAATGGATAGGCCCATTTTATGAAAAGAAAGAGAAGATGCTTACCTACTATTCTAGATTGTTCAGGAGCGTTGAGATAGACTCGACGTTCTATCGCTATCCAACAAAGGAGCAGATTTACGGTTACGATCGCACAGTATCTGGAGATTTTATCTTTACAGCGAAACTACCTAAAGTATTAACTCACGAGAAACTCTTGGATAAAAAACTTGGAATAGAACAAGACCTTACAAGATTCTTGGAATTGATGGAGCCTCTTCAGAGCTCAGGGAAATTGGGCGCTATCCTCGTTCAGCTTCCACCCAGCTTCACTTACGAAAGCAATTTATTTAACTTCAAAGATTTCATTGAGATTTTACCCAAAGGATACGACTTCGCCGTAGAATTTAGAGATCCTTCTTGGCTGAGAGATGACATTTGGAAACTCCTAAAAGACCATAACGTCGCATACACCATAGTAGATGAGCCGCTTGTTCCACCAGAGGTTCACATAACCGCGGATTTCTCGTACATACGCTGGCACGGCCGTGGCAAGAAACCATGGTATAATTTCGTATATACAAATGAAGAATTAGAAAGGTGGATACCTAATATCAAGGACGTGAGCGAAAGGGTTCATACACTTTATGGATATTTTAACAATCATTATCACGGCTATGCCCCTGAGAACTGTATTGATGTACTAGGCATGCTTGAAATGGCTACGCCAGAACAGCTGCGAATCAAAGAAAAGATTGTGAAATACAATGCTGGCAATCATCCTGCAGAATCTGTAGAAACACTTGAAGATTTCAGCATTAATTCAAGTAAATTGACCGTGGAGACTCTTCTGCTCCAATTAACTGATTATGTTCGTGTAGAGCGTGCGCGTACAATGAAAAATGAAGAATTAAGTTTTAAAGAAGAGAAGGATGACACTATTATCGCGAACATTCGTGGATATTCCATCAGTATAAACACGTCAGCAAATGTTATTTTACATGATTGCGAAGATTGGAAGAAAGGCTTAAATGATAAACGTCTATGTAAGCACGTTATTAAATTCTTTCTCATGTTACCGAAGGAACGGTCTATTCAGATCCTTACAAATATAATCAACAATAAGAACCAGTGGGAATTTAAATAACACCAAACTAAGATCCAACTTGATTTGCTCTTTTTTCAAAAAAATGTTCGGTGTTGTCTTTTGCTTTTTATCAAACAACTGCATAAACAACTCCATTTTTAGTAATTTAAAAAGTGGGACTATAAAAAAATTTGTATACATCCTCTAATAAGGTTTATTGAGCGATAACAGATCTTGTGGCTTGACATAGACCCAAATCTTAAAGAAGAGTTTCCAGGATTAAAGGCTTACAAGGTTAGAATAATGAACGTGAGAACAGAAAACAAAGAGCCATCGGTTACACGAGGACTCGATGAATTGTTAAACTACGTTGAAAGAGATGTCAAGCAAAAATACACTCTTGAGAATCTAAAGGACTTTGCAATAATCAGATCTTACAGAGATTTCTTTTGGCGTGTCGGAATAGATCCCACTAAAATTAGACCGGCATCTGAAGCACTTATAAGAAGAATTTTATCCGACAAACCTTTTCCACGCATTAACAACCTAGTCGATTCATATAATCTAGCTTCAGTGGTCAGCAGTGTTCCAATCGCGGCCTTTGATATGGATAAATTAGTGGGAAACCTACAGATGAGAAAGTCTAGAAGTGAAGAAATATTTCTAGGGATTGGAATGGTTGAAGCTCAGAAATTGACTGGCGCAGAAGTTGTAGTTTCAGATTCAGAGAAGTTGATCGCTATTTACCCTTATAGAGATGCCGCTATGTCACGAATTACAGCGACAACAAAAAACGTTCTCTTACTTATTTGCGGTGTCCCAAACGTTGACGACAGAATATTGGATGAATCAAAAAGAATCACAATAGAGCTCGTCACAAGATTTTGTGGCGGTATAGCTATATACGAATAACATTCTTTGAAATCATTTTTTAATTCTAAAACACTAAAGTAAGAAATTGATGATTTGAATATTATTAATAACTTATGGAAAAGATTTCGTCTAATCAACATCTGATAACGTGGTGGAAGTTTTTTAGAAGCGATAACTCTTGAAAGAGGACCTTTTCATCATTCTCTTAAGTAAAGGTCAATCTAAACTTTATTAAAGTCTATGTCACACTAAATAAATGGAGGAAGATAGTATTGTTTAAGAGAAATTGGAGAGATATTGAGCCCATATCTGAATATGATAACAATTGTCATGTGAGGTATTATTTCAGGAGGAAGGATATGTTATCTTCAATAGGTGGTTACAAAATCACCGAATATCTTGAGTGGGTCAGGCACGTCACAATACCTTTTGGTAAAAAACTTCCATATCAAAGAAAGAACATGGAGGAAATCCTTTACGTGCTACAGGGGGAAGGTATCTTACAAGTAGGAAACACAAAGAATGAAATCAAAGCAGAGGATGCAGTCTATATCCCAACGGAAACTCCCTATGCGATTTATCCTACTGTCGAGAGTCAACCGATAATTTACATGAACTATGGTATACGAACACCACCCGATGCCTTAGAGGTTAAGATAAAGTCAATGCAGTACGATGAGAAAGTTGAATCAAACATAAGAATAGAAAGATGGATGTCTAAAAAGCCATCTCAGAGCCATAATGGAACATGCACGACATATTCTCTATTTACGCGTGATATGATGAAGTACCTCCTCTTTGGAACGATGATGTCAGTTCCAGGAGTCCTGGGCTACCACAGACATAACTCTGAAGCAATATATTTTATATCATCAGGTTTAGGATATGCCAAAGTCGGCGGAGAGGAACTTCCAATTAGAGACGGAGATGCTGTATACATTAACCCTTGTTTTGCACATATGTGCAGAACCTCCCTTAAAGGACAACCACTTAATGTATTCTGCCAAGGTGTTGCTGTTCCATTCGATGCAAAACTTTGGACGATAGAGGATTTACCGGACCTGCAAATATAGAATCCCAGTTATATTACGTTTTCTTAACTGGAATGATGTTCAAACTTAATTGGATTTATATTCGTCTAATAGCATGGTATTTGGATAAAAAATATTCGTGTAAGAAAGTACTCTCAACTTTTGATTTGTTTTAAATCCAAATTACTTACTAAATAACGATATAATATATGGTAATATAGAAGGAACCTTATAATAGTATTCCCCATACTCTGAGCAAAGTTTGGAATTTCTTAGCTATATTTCCCCCTTATACATCCATTGAAGTATCTTTAACACATCATCTTTGTTCATGTCTATTGGACTATTTGGTCTAGGGAAGTTGAGGAGAACATCTTCTGCCATTTTAGGTAAATTTTCTTGAGTGATTCCAAAATCCTTAAGCGAAGCGGGGATATTGATGTCATCCGCCAGCGTTTTCACAGCCTTCACCGACTTAAGGGCAGCTTCCCTATTGGCCAGATGCACGGCACCTGAATCATTTTCAAAAGCTATCTGCGCTAGCTTATCACATGCCGCCGGAATATAAAATTTCATAACATAAGGAAGGGTTATCGCATTCGATATGCCATGCGGAACCTTGTATGCTGGTCCAAAGGTTTGTGAAATAGAATGCCCAATAACCATTTTAGCATTACATAAAGGTACGCCAGCAATAGTGGCTGCAAGAGACATGTTATATCTTGCCTCTACATCATTGGGCTTAAAGTAGGCTCGCCTTAGGTATGTTAAAACAAGTTTTATTGCCAGAAAAGCGAAAGCATCCGTTAACGGATTTGCTTCAGTAGATATTAAAGATTCTACCGCGTGCGCAAGGGCGTCCATACCCGAACCTGCTGTAGTATTAGGAGGCATACTAATTGTTAGCATCGGGTCTACAAGTGCTACATCTGGTATGATGTTCGGGCTTCCACAGGTCCTTTTTTTGTTGTCAAATGTAAAGACGGCGAATTGTGATACTTCACTTCCTGTACCCGCCGTTGTTGGAACACATATTGTGGGGATACCGCGTTTTTTAACCAAATTGGGCCCAATATAGTCGCATAGATTACCGGGATTCGTTATGCTTGCAGCTAAGAGTTTCGAAGTATCCATAACACTTCCTCCTCCTATGCCGACAACAATATCGAACCCGCCTTCCCTAGCAAAATGCGACATTTCTTCGAGAACTTCTATTCTTGGTTCAGGCTCGGCACTGTCTAAAAGATATGGGTCAAAGCCTTCGGCTTTTAAGATATTAACCGCTTTTTCCGGTGCACCCGCTGACTTTACAGATTTATCGGTGACAATTAATATCTTCGAGCTGCCTCCTAGATATTTAACTTCTTTACCTAGCCTTTCAAGGGATTTCAGACCGATGATGACCTTTCTTGGCATGTGTACTTCGGTGGATTTAAACAATAAAGGATACAAAAGTGGAAAACTCAAACAAACACCCCAAAAATCAATATTTGAATAATATATTTAAATATTTTGCTTGGGACAAAATCATCTGTTTATGACCTTTAAACCCTTCTACAATTATACAAGGCGCTAACTTCTGTAGCCGCCATATCCCTTAACAGTTTCGAATGCTGCCATAATGTTTTGGGGAGGAACATTTGACATAATATTGTGGACAGCTGCGAAGATGAACCCTCCACCTGGTGCAAATGCTTCAATGTTCATCCTAACATTTTTTGATACTTCCTGTGGCGATCCGAATCCAAGCACCTTTTGGGTATCAACTCCACCCCCCCAAAATGATAATTCATCTCCAAATTCTCTTTTTAATTTCTTGGGTTCCATATCTTTGGCGGATATCTGAACCGGGTTAATTATGTCTACACCAGCATCTATTATATCAGGCAGCAGGGAATACAAGGAACCGCACGAATGTAAGAACAGGTACAAGTCTGATTTACTTTTTACATATCTGTACAGTTCCTTTTGGTAAGGTTTTATCATTTCACGATAAACCTGTGGTGAGATCAAGGGGCCTCCCTGTTGACCTAGATCGTCACCGAAAACAGCGATTTGAATAAAATCCTTTACAGAATCTAGCCAAACTTTCAGGTTCAGCTTGAAATATTCAATTAGCTTATCATTTAAATAGATTATCAGATCTTTCCTACGAATAAGATCGACTAAATAGTTTTTGTATCCCAACAGGTACTCTCCTGTTTCAAGAAAGTTGCCCCCAAATCCGCCAAGTATCGCATACGATGTATTTGCGTTCAAATATTTTGATCTTGTTCTAAGCTCAGAAGCGTCTTCTTCTGTTAGGAGCGGCGGCCAATTTATTTTCGGATCGTATGAGCTTTCAAAAAAAACGTCTACATCCTTCTTAGAATCAGCCTTCTCAAGAGGATGGTAGACGTCATCGAAGTATAAGCTTCCCTGGGGCATAATGAGCCTAATCATATTTCCCTCTTTGAGAGACCAACCTTTTTCGCTATCTTTAATCAATCTAACTTTACCCTTTAACTTCGATGAGCCTGCAACAGTTATAGCTGTTGCTGAAGCAGAAAACGTGGAAGGGACTTTTCCTTGAGACCCATCGGGTAAAACCCATGGCTCCCAATCTATATCTGATGGCGCGGCAGGAGGCAGCGTCCTACTCATATCTACTGCATCAACCTGCAACAGGTTCAGAATGGTTTCTTCGGGTTCAGCGAGTTGTTGAGCGATATCATATATCCTTGTTTCTCCCACTTCAATTCCAAGATAATCTTTAAGTCTATTATAAGCAATACCCATAATACCACTAGAACGCATTCCACCCAAATCAACCGGAACCCTGTCAGGTTCTGCATGTCTAAGTGAAAGAAGTACTCTTTCTCTAGAATTCATTAAATGCACTTTTTCCCTCCCCATTTAATATGTGTTTCTAAATGGATAGCGAGAAAGAAGGAGTATTTTCTCAGACCTATTTTATAGTCAAAGCCTTTCTTAGAACGTTAAGATAATGGAGATAATTACTGAATGAGACATCATACGGAACTTTGTGGTCTACACTGGCTATAAAACCTCCCTCTTCGACAAGTGGAAGAACTCTTTTCTTAACTTCTTTATCTATTGATGCACCACCTTTTATTAGCGCCCTTTTGTCTACGCCTCCTATGATCGATAATTTACGCCCAAATTCTTCCCTAATTTTAACGGGATCCATGAATGAGGCTATCTCCAGAGGGGTCAAACAATTTACGCCCCCTTCGATCATCAATGGTATAAGCTTCCTGCAATCGCCGTCACTGTCAACCATTATGATTTCCACACCATGTTCCCTCAAAAAGTGAATTATTTTTTTGTAGTGTGGTAAGATATATTCTTCAAAAAGTTTGGGGGATATAAGTGGACCGTTTATATAGCACATGTCTTCCCAAATATACGCATAATCAAACTTTATCAAACGAAGTGGTTCGCTTAAGGTTTCAATAACAAAATCTTCCCAGAAGTCGAGTATCTTGTGAACAAAACCCTTTTCAATGTACATGAACTTGACCAGCCTCTCCAGACCGAGGAAACTGCGCGGTTGTCCAAAGAAACCTGGAATGGTTATTGCTAAAAGCGCATCTGAGTTTTTTAAATTTGAAAAAAGCTCCTTACCCCAATTCTTAGGATACCTTACGATATCATGTGGTCTGTACCTTTTCTTTATCTGTTCAAAATCTTCCTTATTTTTTATAGGGAACTCTATCCATCCTGGTATCGAGACGTCTGTCAACAACGTTTTTTTTACAATTCCTGCTTCATCAACCTCGATTCTATACCTCTCGTTTTCTTCTAACGTCTTTCTAGTGAACCTTGGTATCGGACCGAAATCTATATCAAATGCATTGCATGCATGATAACATCTATCGAATTTGAGATATTCTGAAATCCCCTTAAAATATGATGAGACCCCCACCGTAACGTAAAACGGAGCAACTTTACCCTCTCCGTCGTTCCGAACAGTAAAAGGTAAGCCTTGGGAATACCATTTATTAATAGTCTCCGGCCAAAATCCCAAAAATTCTGCAAATACAGGCCTGTCAGTTTTTTGGAACTTTAGGGTACGAATAAAGCGTTCCTTATCAATCATTATTTTGTAAGCTCCTTTTTTAAATAATATAAAGTTTTTTCCAACAATGTACAAATACATTGATCTTTTTCACTTATAAAAAATTTTTTTATTTAGATAAGATGTTACAGATTTGATTAAAAATGTACTAATTCGCTACCAGACGTTATCGTACACGTTTAGAAAAGGTTTTATTGGGGGAATTAAAAATCAAACAAATGGTGTTTTAGTTTGAAATTTCTTTTTAAAATAGCTAAAGAGCGTGGTAAAGATGTTGAAGGAGATTTTATAGCACTTTCAAAGAAGAAAGAGCATGTCGAATTCGATACAAGCTTGCATACCTCAACATTGACCAAAGGTAGAGAAGTTATTTTCCATCTTAAACCAAAAGATGGCCCATTAATGGCAAAGCTAGGCACATTTCTTGAAGAGAATAAACTACATCAGGGATATATAACTTGTGACAACGGAATTCTAAATGACATGAAATGCGCTTTCTTCCTCACAAAGCATAAACCTTCACCAACATTTGGCAAAGCATACTTTGCAGGGGAAAATAAGATTACTAGCATATCAGGATTTTTTCTAATTATACCTAGCTCAAAAGAAGACAAGCGGTTCTTTAAAACAGTACCCCATCTCCATGTTGTTTTCCAGAATACAAGAACAAGAAAGACCTTTAGTGGACACCTAGATGATGCAGAATCAGGCAACATTGAGCTTAAAATTATGCCACTATCAGGTAAGACGATGAGGAGAGAAACTGATCCAAATACAGGAGGCATGTACCTTAGAGCAGAAAAAAGAGAAGATTTTAAGCCAAAGGTTGGAGACACTATCCTTTTTGCATTTGGCCCCGAAGAAGACTTCCCAAATACACTTTTCAAAAGGATGTCATCTTATCAGATCAGAAAAGCAAAGTATTCTTTCGCCATTGGTACTCTTTGGTCCATACGTCTTGAAGGCTATGAAAAAAAGAGCAACATAACGCCAAAAGACGGACTGGAACTGTCACTCACAAGTGGTGAAGTATCATTCGAAAAAGGGAAATATTCCCACAACACTAACGTTCAATTAACAGACAGATTTGGCAGACAATATGAAGGCCAACTCGTTAGTGGCAAGGTTAAAGATATTCTAGAAGGTGCGATTGAAGTCATCTCTTAGAATGCGGAATCCAATGATAGAAAGTACGTATAACCGCTATAATTAAAATTATTCTCGTTAATTACAAAATCTTACAATACATTTTAAAGATATAAGAGTACGATACTAGATCATTTTAATGTATACATCTATATAGTAAAAGGCTGTTGACACTTATCATTACGATCAAAGTGTAGTAGACTTTCTTCTCGGCCACCACCACATATGCATGACTGATAAAAATCCAGCAACAACAAAAAATATGGATACTCCATATTGCTGCACATTAACAGTGGACTGTCCGATTGCGTTAAGGAGCATAAATATTGCTATTATGAACATCCCAAGGAACATCAACGATCCGAGCGCTTTGGTTATAATGGTAGATATACGCATCAATTACCACTATAAAAGAATAGAATTATTATGATTTAAATGTTTCGTTGACTTGAAACCATTTTATTAGACACAGATAAAACATTCTCGACCTTTTATTTATATTTTCTAATCAAAGAAACGGACTTTTATATCACAAAGGATGCTCTAGAACTGATTTTAATTTTCCCAGTGAGGCTACAGCATCTTCAAATTTCATCTCAAGGATTATTGGGCCATCAAATTTCGTATATTCTATTAAACCTATGATTTCGCGAAGGTTTAAACGACCTAAGCCTAGAGGAATATGGTCTCTGAAAACAATTCTGCTACCTTCGACAAGACGTTTAACATCATGCATGTGAATTTCACCTATCCTTCCTGATGACGCCTTCATTGCCTCCTCAATATTCATGTCACCTGGAAAACCTTCAAGTATATGACCTATATCTACACAGACGGATGTATCAAATTCATTTGCTAATTCAATAGAATGACGGAATGGGAATTTAATTGATTCTAAGGCCAGTTTTTTGGTGGGAACACCCATCGATATCATATTATTAACGAGTTCTTCAACAGTTTTCCGAGAATTATCTGAAAAAATTTTCATACAGGTTTTTTTCAGAGATTCTTCAATTCTTTGGCCATATATATCTGCAGCAAGTGAGCTAGTTGCATGCATCACGTATGCAATTGGATCAAGTTCTACTACCGCTCTCATAGATTCAACAAGAACGTCGACTGCCTTTTTTCTTACTTCTTCTATGTATGAAGAAGGATCTATCGACCAAAACGGAAGATGCACCGAATATGTGATCCCCTTCTCTTTTTTAAGTAAGTTAAGTTTCTCCAAGTTCTCATTTGTTAATTTTCCTCTCGAATTTGGAAGAAAAAAATACATGTTCATGACAAGTTCAACGTGATTAAAGCCGTTATCGATAGCTTTCCTTGTCTGAATGGAATAGTCATAGTGACCATTATCTTTTACATCATTTCTAGCTAACTCCCTTAGGACGGCATCAAACCAGAGCACCGGTAAACCTATTATCAACTTAAGATCTCCTCATACTTTAATAATATGGTTATCACATGCTTCCAACAATTTAGCCAGTCCGATTGCTTTTAAAAAGTTTACAGAGGAACGTATATTGAACACTACATTTATATTTCAAAGAGAGACAGCAACTGTCAGTGTGATTTAGGTGCCTTACTGTCCTAAGTGTGGAGCTGAAATCTCATCTGACGCAGCCTTTTGTCCTAAATGCGGAAATCAAATATTAGTGTCCGCGATTCCATCAGCTTCTACTACATCACCTGCAGAACGTAGACAGTATGGTGAAAAGAGAGAGAAACAAGAAAAAAGGGAGAAAGGAGAAAAAACTGAGAAAGGTGGAGGGAGTGGTGACAGATCTGGTCCAATAGTTGGCGGTTTAATTCTTATCTGGCTCGGAATCGTATTCTATGTGATACAGGTTGGTTACGTAACAGGAAGTTACTGGTGGTCATACTTCCTAATAGGGATAGGTGTAATACTACTGGTTCAAGCAGTCATAAGATACGCAACCCATAACAGGAGATCAGCGACAGGAACAATGATTGCTGGTTTTATACTATTAATTATTGGATTAGCCGGAGCTTCAGGTATTAGCAATTGGTGGTTTCTTATATTAATTGCAATAGGTATTTGGGTGATTGCTTCTGGAGTAACTGCTGCTAGAAGAAATCCGAAGCCTTAGTCAAACCATCTCGTGTACGATCGATAGATAATATGTTCTATAATTGTCAGCTTTCGTACTCGACCGAAAACTCTGAAGTATTGTCCACCCATGCACTCGACCATATCGCTCATATCGTACCTTGGGAACATGACTGATGAAACAATAAGTCGACCCCACTCCCCTCTTTTCATTTCGTATAACATTTTTATACAGCGCCCCATTTTAACCTCGAATAGATAGCTGTCGTAATTTGGGACTACATATGGTAGACTGTCTAACTGTTGAGCGAACACCCCTTCAGTCGCAGTATACATTTCCACTACATCTGTATTACCGAAATAATATTTTAGAATAGGCTCATACTTCCAGTGTATTTTTGGGACACTCGTGCAAAATATTGCTTTAACTTTCCAGAAATCTTTCGGAATTACATGATGTTTTGCTTTAAGATATTTGGCAAAAGATGCTATTACCGGAGCCACTCCCATACAGACTTCAATATCTTCGTTTCTTGTCAGCTGATAGGTGAGCTCGAACCTTCTTTCCCAATCTTTTATCGTTAAACCTCCGCCTAAAGCATCTATTTCCTCTTGATGCGGTACAAGATCTAATCCTGCAAAGCTCGGATTATATCTTGCATACGTTCCAGAACTATGTCCATAAGATGCGACATTTGCCCCGTTTCTGATTGTCCCAATGCGTGAAGGAAAGTTCAGATTAAGCACTTTACCCTGTAAGATGTCAAACCGCTTACTTCTAATGACATAATTGGATATGGCTCTAGCCCCACAAGTTAGTATTTGAAATAAAAATTTTTGAGTAGTAGGCAGAATCTTCGCAGGACCCGTTGTTCCACGTGTCATAACCCAGGCTTCTGCAGGCTCAGGCAATAGAGCTTGATAGTGTCCCTTAGAAACTTGTTCAATCTCTGGCTTTAATGAGACATAGTTTGTAATAGGAAATTGTGTCTGATATTCTTCCAAATTCATAGAAGTTGAAGCATCATAACGCTTACCGTAATCGGTTACGCAATACCCTTCAAGAAGGGATTTCAGAAGAATTTTTTGTGCTAAGGCAGGATCAGACAGAGCCGAATACCATGACTTAAGCACTGCATTCAACGGTTCAGGGGACAAACCAATCGATGACATAGACGTTCAATTAGGATGAAATCGTTTAATATAATAGCTTAATCCAGTAAGATCATGTGGCAAAATAATATATTTTACGAACCATCTTTAATTAGGATCCAAAAAAGCTCTAAGATGTCGTTAGTAAAATGGAATGGACTTTCGGATAGACTTTTTTCAAACATCAGTTCTGAAAATGAGAACTGTCTCTATCACCTTTTTTAAATTTAGGGTTGTTCAAAGACTTGTAAAAACTTCAGAAGTTAAGATATACTTTTATTTTTTAGGATAGAAAAACAAATTGAAGAGTTTCTTTAACATCCGTTCTAGGTTTAGTGTTTTAAACGATATTTGAGCTGCCAACTTACGTTTGAGAAGCGAATTCACAAAAATTGTTGCCTTGTAAACTATTAATTTTTTCTGGTGCCGAGTTTTATAAGATAACTGGATAAATCGTACATCGACGTTCCTTAAAGGGCAGTTCGTAGATCACTACTTCTAGTCGACGAATTTGGGGAAGAATTCCCTAGGCAAGGAGCAGCAGGCTTTAACGGTGTTGATGTTGTACGTCTTGATTATTTTATTTCTGGGAACAGCTACTCTATCAACAAGACATCTTTCTATTAACACTTGGTCTATTTCATCTTTAAATCGGGACGGTCTCATACAACCTAAGGCAATTTCACTTTTAAACTTTCTGGCATATTTGAAGAGATCAACTAAATCCTCTTTTTTTGGGAGAACACAGTCCTCTATAAAATAATCTGCTGTAGGAATTAAAGAAAGAAATGTAACAAGATAGGGGTCATAGTCCCTTAATGAGTCTATGGCTTCTTTCTCCTTTAATATCCCGTTGTCACCAAAACCTATTAATAAATGGGGAGCCAAATATGTAGGCCCATATTTTTTTAAAATCTCCAAACTTTTTAAGTAATCAGAAGGTTTCTTTTTTAGACCTTTTACTTTTTCTATGACAAAGGAATCGACTATAAGCTCGAAATCGATAACATCAACATTATTCATTCTAATCTCCTTAGCTAATGCTTCATCTACTAGTCCCGGATGTAAGCTAATTACAATATCTAAGTCCTTCTTAATCTTTTTTATAGTTGGTAAAAATGGTCTTACCGGTAAAAACCCATTCTGAGTGAAACCACCGCTTATAAGAATTCCTTTTGCGCCTTTAGAGACCAGATTCCTAGCAGTATTGTATAGAGAGGATGGGGTTGTAGCCGGGTACATGTCTTCCAAATAACGACCTTTGCAGTGTCGACAGTTTAAAGCGCATTCTGCACCTGTTATACTTATTGTAGGATAAGTCTTCCCTGGAACAAATGCTGTTACCTTCAACCTGTCCCCTCGCATATTTCTTGGACTTGTTTTGTCACCAATTCACTTTCACGGAATAAAAACTCTCTAGAGGGATAATTGTAAATTTTTATTGGCCTTTCGTTATAGAATGGTCTATTGCATCCAGGACAACCACTTGTAATGAATGCTTTCTCAAATAAATTTTTTTCAAGATTTTTTCTTAACTTAACCTTATCATTGTCGAATTCTACAATTTTTTTTAGATCGTAGCCTCTACTTAAGTGGAAACGTATTATTTGCATTAAACGATAGCTTTCTAGCTTAGGTTGAGAGAGAGCCCCTATTCTTGTTCCACGTATTGGTGTGAAAGCGAAGAGTGCAACAGCAGCTCCTTTCTTAAAGATCGCTTCCATGGCTTTAACAAATTCTACATCTTTTTCACCTAAACCGTATATCAGATGAACGTAGACGCGTCCGGATCCGAAGACTTTAACTGATCTGTCTATAAACCTGAAAAAACTGTCGAAGCTGAACGGCTTTTTAAGTGAATCAAATCTATCTGCAACCGCAACATCTAATCCAATACCCAGATGATCTACACCTAAGCATTTGAGCTTCTCTAAAGAAGGAACATCTATAGGTGTTGTTCCAACAGATATGGGAATCTCAAGTCCGGAGTCTCTAATCGATTTCACTATTTCGATTAGTTCGAATTGAAAGTCCCTCTTAAGGACTGTCTGAATGCAAATTCTTAGGAAGGGATTTTGGTTTTCTAGAGGCTCAATCACCTTCTCCAATTCTATAAGTGGCCAAGGAACACGGGAGACAAGGTCTTTACTACAGCGGTTTGAAACGCTTTGGGGACAGAACAGACAATTAGCATTGCATCCCTTTTGTGAGTACTGCAATAAGTAAGCTGTTGTTGGCTCTGCAAGCGTCTTCATCTTTATTAATTTTAACGCGGCTAAAGTCCCTATTGAAGCTCTGACCTGCGTGACCATCACTTTTCTTAGGGACAACTCCTCATCCTTCTGTATTTAAAATTATGTGAAATGAAAACTTTTTATAACAATGATATAATAGATAAAATTCCAAACTTATGATAAAACAGATCAGGATAAAATTAAGTGTTATAGATAGCATTTTGACGTATGCCTTTAGCAGCCATCCAAATGAGAGTATACTACTATTAAGAGGGAAAGTTAGTAAAGAGATAATCAATGTCGAAAATGTAATGATACCTCCACTATCTATCCACGGCGAATCCTACTCAAGTTTTCCGATGCATATGCTCCCCCTCGACTCCTCAATAATTGGAACAGCTCATTCACATCCTTCAGGCTTAGTAAAACCCTCTTTAGAGGACCTTTTACACTATTATGGAAAGATTATGGCTATAGCTGGATACCCATACAGAACTGAACGAGACATAAAAATATTCGATAGGGAGGGCCGCGAATTACCCTTTACAGTTGAAGGATAATTCTTTTACAAAAGATAGCTAATTTAATCAATAATTTTTAATCACATTAGCACAACATTTAAAAGGAGCAATTTTTAATCAGAAGTTAGAGGTGAACGATGTTTTGAGACCTAACTATAGTAGCGGGCCACGCGAAATGCACAAAATTACCTGCTCTGACTGTGGAAAAGAAGACGAAGTACCATTTAAACCGACCGAAGGAAAGCCCGTATATTGTAGAGAATGCTATAGAAAGCATAAGCAGTATTAAAGAGAATTATGATCTGTGACTGCCATCAGTTAGCAGTACTGTTTGATCTGTTCTCACCATTATAATTTTATATTTTTTTTATTAAATTATTTTCTAATCATACGTTAATTCATTACACATTTAACATTACGAATTGTGACTTTTTTAGTGTTCTAAATTATGTGCAGAATTAACATTGTAAAAGACTTAAATTTTATAGGTTTAAAGATTAATACCATGAGTGGTCCACTGAAAAGAACACACCTATTTAGTTTCCATGAAAAGTATGGAAACATCGTAGAGTTTGCTGGATTTGAACACGCACTATTTTACGAAGGAATAGAATCTGAACACATGAGTGTCAGGAATGCTGTAGGAATATTTGATGTAACTCACATGGGAAGAACACTTATTGAAGGGAAGGAGGCAGTTTATTTACTCGAAAAACTTCTTCCTAGGAAAATTTCAAACATGAGTCTCAAGCAGGGGAGATATTCATTCTTTCTTAATAAATTGGGTGGTATTATAGATGACTTGACAGTTTTTAGGCTGGATGATAATAAATTTCTTATAGTTTACAACGCTGGTAACCGTGAGAAGGATTTTAAATGGATAAGTGAAAACGCATCACCCTATGAAGTTAGAGTGATGGATGTCTCAGATAATGTCGTCATGCTTGCTATCCAAGGTCCAAAAGCGATAAGTACGCTCCAGAAGCTATCTAATATCGAACTGTCTTCAATAAAGAGATACTGGAGTGATTGGATCAAACTTGGTTCGTTTGATAGTGTCCTTGTTACAAGAACAGGGTATACTGGTGAAGACGGATTTGAGGTTTACCTGTGGGATACTCCTTTAAGTATGAATGAAAAAGCTGAAAAGTTTCTTCTGTCAATTCTTGAAGCAGGAAAGGAATTTGGAATAAAACCCTGTGGATTAGGCGCGAGGGACACTTTGAGACTTGAGGCAGGCATGTGCCTTTATGGTCACGATATAGACGACACCACTTCCCCCTTAGAGGCACGGTTAGATACACTAGTTGACTTTGAAAAAAATGATTTTGTAGGAAGAGAAGCTTTATTGGAACAGAAGGAAAAAGGCGTGAAACGTTCGAGAGTGTGTATTAAGCTACAAGAAAAGGGAATCCCCCGGCGAGACTGTGAATTATTTTATGATGGTATAAAAGTAGGAAGATTAACAAGTGGAACATTCTCACCTCTACTTAAGACAGGAATAGGAATGGGTTACGTGGGTATCAGTGCAGCCTCCATCGGGAATCAATTACAGGTAAAGATAAGAGAAAATAAGGTCAAATCTGTAGTGGTTGAACCTCCATTCTACGATACAACCAAGTACGGTTTAAAGAGAATCGCATAGTGCAATATCGTCACTTAGCTTTCAAAATCCGTCAGGAACGAATGTTTTATACTTTCCACCTACTGATTTTAGTAGTTTTGGAACAGTTTTGGCATCTATAACTATTATATCTCCATTTTTTATTCGGTAATAACTGCCTTTATCAAGCACTTTACCTTTATCGAGATCTACTTTCATAACGTACTTTTTCTTTAGCTTACCGGATAGCAAAAGCGAGACGATATTTGCAACTGTTTCAGATTCGATTATTCCGTATTTTAGCACTTCCATCTTTTCTCGGTTATCATACGACTCCCATGTCGATGGGTTGAAGACATCGCCGGGAGCAATGACATAGAATTCCACCCCCCATTTTTCTCTAATGGATCTTAAAGCGGAAGATATGACTAAACCTTCGTTAGCTCTCTTATATGGAACATAGTCAACGTCTTCAGAATAGCCGTAAACAGAAGCTGTCGATGAAATTAGAATTATTCTCCCAAACCTTTGCTTTATCATGTATGGAAGCACGTATTTTAAGACTCTTACTGATCCGAAATGATCAACTTCAGCAATTTCTTTAAGTTGCTTAATATCCTGTTCATAAATCGGTTTCCTCCTATCACGTGTTGCATAGCCAACAGGATTTCCAGCAAAGCTAACGGCAAAATCAATTCGACCATATTTCTTAGCTACAACATCCACCAAATGTTCAACGTCATAATCGCTGGTAACATCGACTCGGATGGATAAGGGGTCTGTACCAAATTTGTTCTTCAAAGTTTTCTCATATTCTTTTATTAAATCCAATCGGCGAGCTGCAAGCACCGTATTCACTCCGAGATTGGAAAGATAAAATACGGTGGCTTTACCCATTCCCTCACTTGCCCCTGTTATTATGGCAACTCTTCCTTTCAGAACGACTTCTCGCACAGTGATACTAAGGAATTTCTTGTTAATATATTTCATAGTGTGCGATAATCGTATAGTTACTCTTGATATTTGATCTTGTCTTTTACACCAAGTTGTTCAAAGGCTTCCAGCCTGCTAACGCACCCTCGACATTTACCGCATGCAACTGATTCGTTCTTGTGACAACTCCAAGACAGTTCGATCGGTACATCCATCTCTATTGCGAGCTCCACTATCCTTTTTTTATCAAACTTAGCCAGGGGCATATATATTTCTGTTTTGAAATCTTTCCCTAACCAACTACCAAATTTTAAAGCTGTGTTCATGGCTTTAATATATCTTGGTTTGGAGTCAGGGAATGGGTCGCTTAACTGATGTCCTGTAATAATATATCTTGCTCCGATAATCTCAGAAAAATATGATGCGATCCCAAAAAAAACGGTATTTCTACTTGGAATATAAATTGAAGGAATATTGGAGTGTTTCAAAATGTAATTCTCTTTTAGTTCCCTTAGTTCGGAGACTTCTCTAAGGAATCCGACATCAATTATCATATGCTCCTCAACATCCGCTTTTTTGAAAATTTTTCTTGCGGCCTCTATTTCCATACTGTTCCGTTCGTTCAACTTGAAAGATAAAGCATAGACGTCGAACCTTTTCTTAATGAGCCATAGCGCTACAGCTGAATCTATTCCCCCTGATAGAAGAACAAGCGCTTTAGAACTCTCCAAAACCTTCATTCACCTAATATAATGGATTTCATGACATAACCATGTTCCATTTGACTTCCCAAAGTCTCTAAAACGTTATTCTTAAAAAGGTGTTTGTGAACAATTTGAGATATTTTAGAATATATAGGGGATCTAGTAGACTCTTAAATCGTAGCTCTAAATAATACCATTTTTTATATCATATCTTCTACGTAATCTTTTTACAGGCAATGTTGCTTCATTCTGTCCCTTATATAAGAAACTTAGATTGAAAACAGAATGCAGACGGCAGATTCTAAGGTTTACAATTTTTTTCTGATGACTGCAAGATATATGCCTAACATTATTTCTTGGTATAGTAACTTTATATAATTGTGGTAATAAAATTGAAATCTTCAAGAAAGGTGATCTGTGAGTGTGTATTTTCTCAATAGAGCTGAGTAAAGATGAGTAGAAATTGGTCATATCAGCAATCATTGAACGAGCCTGTGTGGATCGCGAGGGACCTATCGAAGTGCAGCGGATGCAGGAAATGCGAAATTGCCTGTTCACTCCATCATGAGAATAGGATATGGCCCGAAGCGTCAAGAGTGAGGGTCTTCATGTTGGTTCCAGGGGCAGATTTTCCGCATCTATGCGCGCAATGTGAGAACTATCCGTGCGTTAAGGCTTGCCCTTTTCAGGCTTTGTCAGTTAACAGTAAAACCAGTGCTGTCGCCGTGAACAAGGAAAAGTGTACCGGGTGCGGCAAATGCGTTGAGGCTTGCCCTGGAAGGGTGCCGCATTTACATCCTGCCGAGAAGAAAATCGTGATCTGTGACTTGTGCGATGGGGATCCACAGTGCGTTAAGGTTTGCCAGGAAGGCGGTTGGGGGGTCTTGAAATCGGTTCCAAGAAGAGAACAGCCTACTGGTCTTTACGCACGCACCCCTGAGGAGACGACAAGAAACCTCGCGACAAAAATGTATGGTGAGAAAGCGGAGGAGTTTCTCTAATGTTGGGGTATGCAGGAAAATTCCTAGAAGTGAATCTTTCAAAGGGGAATTTCAAAAACGTCACGATTGGAGAGGAATGGCTTAAGGATTACATCGGGGGCAGAGGGCTCGCAGCTAAAATCCTGTGCGACAGACTGATCCACAAATGGGAAGAAATAGATCCTCTTGGGTCCGACAATATTTTACTTTTTCTGCCTGGACCGTTTACTGGATTTTACCCTGGAGGACGAGTCTGCGTTTCAGGGAAGTCTCCTCAGAGCAGCGGCGTTGTTGGTTCAACGGTTGGTGGCGAGTTCGGAGTTGAACTGCGCTGCGCAGGTTACGATGGCATTATCGTTACTGGTCAGGCTCAGAAACCAGTTTATTTGTTCATTAAAGACGAGGATGTTGAAATCAGGGATGCAAGCAGTCTTTTGGGCAAAGACACCAAGGAAACAAATACGTTACTCAATAAGGAATGCAGGGCTCTGTTGAAGGAGCGTTATCCCGGGTACGGTGAGTGGAAAGAGCCGGCAACTCTATGCATTGGTCCCGCCGGCGAGAACAGGGTTCGAACAGCAGTTGTCACGGCTAAATGGACGCACGCGGCGGGCTATGGCGGTTACGGAGCGGTAATGGGCTCGAAAAAGCTTAAGGCGGTCGCCGTCAAAGGTACGGGTCCCTTGCCCGAGGTCGCTGACCTTGAAAAAATCAAGCAAATAATTAGCTTGGTAAACAAGATTGCCTACGGTAACGTTATGTGGCGAAGATGGGGAACCGGCGGAGGTGGCTACAACTTTGGAGCGCAAACAAGTTCTGAACCCATCAGGAATTGGCAGGAAGAATGGCATGACGAGAGAAGCTACGGCGTGGACGAGTTTGAGAACAGGTTCTGGGTGAAGCAGTCTTGGAGCGATTTCGGCTGCCCAACGAACTGCATGAAAATCGCCGTCGTAAGGTCAGGAAAATTTAAGGGGGCTATAACCGATAACCCAGACTACGAATTGCAGGCTTATCTGGGTCCTAACCTCGGAATATTTAATCCGGAAGAGAATGTGTACTTGTCTGCCTTGATTGATGACTTGGGTTTGTGCGGCATTCAGACAGGCAACGTAATGGGGTTTGCCGCTGAACTGTTCCAAAGAGACATTCTCTCCAAAGACGACTTAGATGGAATTGAATTGAGGTGGGGAAACGCTGAAGCCTTTGCTGCATTGGCTAAGAAAATTGCTGCGAGGGAAGGTGTTGGCGATTTATTGGCCGAAGGCACTTACAGGGTAGCACTGAAAATAGGAAAAATGAAACACAAAGACTTGCTGAAATACGCTGTGCAGAGCAAAGGTATCGGAATCGGCGCCCACGGAATTCGTAGTGGCATGGACTTCTCTAATGAAATAGGATTTGCTTGTTCGGTTCAGGGTGGTGATCACTCGTCAATGACTAGTTTGCCCTTGGAGGGTTATGGAAGCGAGATATGGGAAATTTTCTACGATTCAGCTATCATGTGCAAATTCACTTGTTTTGGTTTTCCCGAAAATTCCAGATTTGAACTTTACGGCGCCATTACCGGATTAAACTTGACCCGTGACGAATGGGCAAGAAACGGTGGATTAAAGACCCTGCAGATTCAAAGGGCACTACTGCTTTTAGGAGGACCAGATTTGCATTGGAACCCTAAAGTTGATGATGATAATCCGAGCAGATTCTATGAACCGTTGCCTTCAGGCCCGTGCAAGGGTAAAGCTGCCGACAAGACGAGCGTGAGCATGGGTGTGCAAAAGTACTATGAAGAAGCTGGCTGGGATGCGAATGGAATACCCAAATCAGAAACTCTTCTCAGGCTAGGGTTGGGCGAAGTTGATAAAGCTCTCAAGAAGTTGCGTGAGACGTCGATGAAATATGTTTAATTGAGAGTGCACTAAATCAGAGAGACAAAAGCTAAAGACGTAATCCTTAAATTCAAGGAAGGGTAAATTTCTCTGAAAGATCTGGATAACATAAAGCTTCTACATGAGCACATAATGACCATAACGCAACTGGGACTATCGCATAAGCATATACATCATTAATATGAATGCCCTTTCTTCTCCGGGATCTATTAAGATAAATGTCAATTATGGACAAATAGGCTGTCAAGTCCGTTAAGTCAGCGTTAAGTTTGCTGTTAAATTTTTTGTAAAGTTGTGCGTTAAATTCGCCGTTAAATTTAGGTTTTTTAACGCCGAAAACTGTGTCCGGTTTTTATCTCATCATTTTCCAGCTGATTTGTCCGGGGCATCTGTTAATTGTTAAGATATTTTCCTTGACGCATATGGCCCCATCGTTATCTCATCTAAACATTCAATTATCAGTCTTACTGGGTCGCTCCAACTGAGCATTTCATCAGAAATCAGATCGAACCCCATTTTTGTTTGAAGATTTATCAACTTTTTCGTGTTCCTTTTTCAAAGCTTCGCGTACAGTTGATCAAATCTTCTGACCTAGCATGTATTCTTGGGAGAAATAGCCTCGCACGTACAGAACCCTTCCACTTAAAGGCTATAGAAAAGATTTTCCTTAAATGGATGTAAGAAATGCATTTATCGTCAAATACCTATTTACCATTGAACATTATTGGGTTAGCTACGAATAACGGCTTCTTTCCTTGGAAGAATCTTTTAAGATCTTCGGCGTTCATCATGTCCATCCTTATTAGGGCTTCTGATGTGAAGTTAGCCATGTGAGGAGACAATACTACATTATCTAGCATTAGTAAGGGGTTGTCCTTGGTTATCGGTTCCTGTTCGAAGACGTCTAAGGCGGCTCCCGAGATTTCTCCGTTCTTTAAAGAATCGTATAATGCGCTCTCATCTATTATAGAACCCCTTGAAGTGTTTATTAAAAAAGCGCTTTTCTTCATTAGTCTTAGCCTGTCTCTATTTATTAGGTGGTGAGTTTCAGCTGAAAGAGCAACATGAATTGTAACAAAGTCTGATGTTCTTAAAAGTTCATCTAGACCCACCGGAAGAGCCCCTTCTTTTTCAATTTCATTCCCTTTTACAAAAGGGTCATATGCCAGTATTTTGACATCAAATCCCGACAGCTTTTTGGCAACGCGTCGGCCTACTGCTCCAAATCCAACTATTCCTACAGTCTTACATAACAATTCTGAACCAAGTAAACGAACCCATTTGCCATTTGATATTTCATAACTGGCTTTTGGAAAATTTTTTGCTATCCCCAGCATCAACATAATCGCGTATTCGGCCACTGAATCAGAGTTTGATTGAGGAGTGTATGTAACTATAATTCCCTTCTGAGTCGCTGCATCTAGGTCTATATTGTCAACTCCGACACCGTGTCTTGCAATAATCCTAAGTTTATCTGAAGATATTAAAATATCTCTGTCCATTTTCTCATTACCAACTATTACTCCATCATAATCCATGGCAATTGATCTCATTTCATCCTCGCTCGAGACGTTCTTTCTATCAACAGCCGCGAATTCTTCAAGAAGCTCTACCGCTTTTTTACAGTGGACACCATACGATTTTGATGTTATTGCGATACACGGTCTACTCATATAATACTCTCTCATTAAATCAATTTTTAAACATTATTCCTTTTCGCGCCTAATCATTAGAGAGCTTTAGATTTCGATGATTTTAGTTTCCTTTTTCCTTAAATCGGTTATAGCCAACGTTCTTCTACCTGTTAAATATCCACACAACTCGCCTGGATTCACTAAAGCACATTTGCCGATTACTTTGTTTACAACCTTATGCCAGTGTCCGTAAGCGACAAGGTCATACCTATTGCTTAAAGCTACAGCCTCAACAACCTCTTCATCTTCGCCGTGCATCAATGCAATCTTGAACCCGTTTAAGCTTATTGTGGCCTTGGGCCAAACAAGTTTACATTTCTGGGACTGAGATATTACATCTTTAAGCATAACTTTTTCACCATCGTTATTTCCAAAAGTGAAGTATGTCACGAAATTCTCACCAAAAAAAAGTTTGGCAGAAAAGGGACTCACTATGTCACCGGCGTGAAGCAGGTAACCCACTTGCTCTGAATTCAATATTTCTATAGCTTTCTTGATTGCTTGAATATTGTCATGCGAATCACTTATGATCCCAATCCTCAACGAGGGCACCGTCATAACTTTGGCTCATAGGAAATATAACTTTTCTTAAAACAATTGCTTCCCTGTACGGTTTCTATTTTAAAAGCTTGAGAATAGTCTCGATGAGCAGGATTCCACCCTGCAGTTCTTTCCTCCCCTTTTCGGTCACTTCATAGTATTTTCTATAGTTACCGCTTCTTTTGATATACCCTTCCCTTTCCAGTCTATAAAGCACAGAGTATACGGTAATTAAATTCACCTTTATCTTATATTTTTCCCTTATCTCCTTGTAGAGTTCTCTACTGAACATCGGCCTATCAGAAATGAGTTTGATTGAATATAACCAGAGGTTGTTAATTGTTAAAGATGATTCCAATCTTCCTAAAGGTTTTTGCACATCTTCGTATAGTCTAATGGAATAATATTTAAATTCTCTCAGTAACATTTATATCGATAAATATTTATAGTCATAAACATGTCAAAGTTGAAGGTAGCCCTAGCCGGCATCGGAAATACTGCTTCAGCCTTGGTACAATCACCATTCTACTATAAAGGAAGGAAAGATAACGACCCTTTAGGAGGGTATAAGATATCCGATATAGAATTCGTCGCAGCTTTCGATGTAAACAAAGAAAAAGTGGGAAAAGATCTTTCAGAAGCCATCTTCGCAAAGCCGAACATCACGCCACATTTTGCTGAAGTTAAGAATGTTGGAGTAAAGGTCAGCACAGGCCCCGTCTTAGACGGAGTAGCAGAACATATGCGACACATCATGAATCCAGTAAGAAAAACATGCACCGTGGAAGATGCAGCGGATCAAATAAGTGGCGCAGATGTTTTCCTTAGCCTACTGCCGGTTGGAAGCGATCAGGCAACAAAGTTCTATGCGGAAGTTGCTCTGAAGGCTGGTGTCGCGTTCGTGAATACGATCCCAGTGTTTGTAGCAAGTGATCAGGTCTGGAGCAGCAGATTCAAGGAGAAAAACCTTCCAATTTTGGGAGACGACATAAAGGGACAGATAGGTGCGACAATACTACATCGGACACTTGTCCGCCTTTTTAGGCTGAGGAATGTACAAGTCATAGAAACCTATCAGCTCAATGTTGGAGGTAACACCGACTTTCAGAACATGTTGGACGAGAACAGGTTAATTAGTAAGAGAAGAAGCAAAACAGATGCTGTTACATCCGTATTGCCATACGGAATCGACGTAAGAATAGGTCCGAGCGACTACGTTCCATTTCTAAAGAACACAAAAGTTGCCTACATATACATTAAGGGTGAGAGCTACGCAGGATTCCCTGTCACTATTGACGCTAAGCTTTCGGTCGATGATAAATCTATGTTCGCGTTTAGCGCGATGGATGCGACAAGACTTGCTAAAGTCGCAGTAGACAGAGGAGAAAGCGGACCTATTAAAGAGATTTCAGCATACTATTTCAAACATCCACCGGTTCAGGCCGAAAGCGATGAACAGGCTGCAGCCTGGGTCAAATCTTGGCTGAATAAAAAGAGAAAGTAAACCTTAATAAAAGGACCAAGTGCTAAAAATTTATTAACATACATCTTTTTTCTTTCTATCGTGAAATTAACCAAAACGGTAGTAGGCAGTTTTCCAGTGCAGAACGCTCCTATCGCAGAGGCTATAAAAAATACTGTTAACTTTCAGTTAGGAAATGACATAGACATAGTCTCCGATGGCGAACAGAGGTCAGACATGCTTGGATACTTTGAATGTCTTCCTGGACTAGGTAGAAATCTAAGGGGAGTTTGCGTAAACTCAAAAATTTCTTCAATGGATAATCCAAACGAGTTCATCAAATTAAAGGACCTTCAACTTGTTACTGAATATTTGGAAGAAAAGGGTAAGGATAATATCCCTGTGAAAGTTGCGATAACAGGACCTGTAACTCTTGGATTCTTCTGTGGCATTAACGGTCTGAAATATTATAGTAACCTGAGAGATCCCCGACTTTACTCCGATATAGCTGAAGCTCTAAATCCCATCATACGCCAAGTTGCAAAAAAGAACTGCTACATTCAGATTGATGAACCGAGCTTTTCAGCAAAAGCAATAGACTATAAAGATGCTCTGAAATTCGTAGAACAATCAATAAGTGGTCTACCAAATTCAATATATAAAGAAAAAAGGATCATATTACATGCATGTGGTCCTTTAAACGAAAATCTTCTTAAAGGTCTTATCGAATCCGATGTACCCGTACTGAGTTTAGCATTCAGCGCACCTAATGTTCAGAAGAATATTGATCTTATTTCAAAAAAACTCTTACAATCCGGCAACAAAAGACTAGGAGTTGGCTGCATATCAGTTGAAGCCGCGAAAAAATCAGATGTAGAAGGAGAGGAGGTTTTAATAAAAAGACTGGGGCGAATCGTTAAAAAGGTAGGTGAAGAAACCATAGAATTTGTCCATCCTGATTGCGGATTGAGGAGTTGCAGCCCAGAAGCTGCGGAACTTATACTCAGACACATGAGACAGGCAGTCGAACATCTAAGAACATAACAAAATCGTCAAGTGGAGGTCATAAAAGGGTTATTTAACATCTTTTTTGGTAGTATATTTATGCACGAATGGGCTTTAGCTGAAGCGGTTATTGCAGCGGTTACTGAAATAGCTGAAAGAGAGAAATTTGTTAAGGTATTAGAAGTTGAACTTAGGGTCGGAGAGCTGCAACAAATAGACGAAGAAATTATTAAATTTGCTCTAGCCCAGTTGAAGACAGGTAAACTAAAGAAGACTCGATTCGTTATAATCATTATAAAAGCTCAACTAAAGTGTAAGGTATGTGGCAATCAATGGGTTTTCAACAAAAAAGAAGTTAACCAAGAGATTGCAGAAGCAATACACTTTATCCCAGAAATAGCTCATTCCTATATAAAATGTCCTAATTGTGCAAGCCCCGACTTTGAAATTGTTGAAGGGCGTGGAATGTACATAGGGAACGTGCGAGGTGTCAGATGAAATGACAGATCCAAGAATGAGTATCATAGACAGGAGATTCTCAGGGATAACAAAAATAATTGCAGTTTCAAGCGCCAAAGGAGGTGTTGGAAAGAGCCTGACATCGTCTGTTCTTGCGCTACTTCTCTCAAAAAATGGGAAGAAAGTTGGGCTTTTAGACCTCGACTTTACAAGTCCATCAACACATATAATATTAGGAATAAAGGATGGACGCCTTAAAGAGAAAAATGGAATACTACCACCCAAAATAAGCGGTATAAAATATATGTCAATAATCTTTTTTTCAAAAGATAACCCTACACCGCTTCGTGGGATAGATTACACGAACTCGTTCCTAGAGATGTTGGCGATAACGAAATGGGGAAAACTAGATTACCTGTTGATCGATATGCCACCGGGAATAGGCGATATAACTTTGGATATTATAAGATTCATTAAAAACATTAAATTCTTAGTAATTGCGACGCCTTCTCCTCTGGCTATATCTTCCGTTAAAAAATTATTAGATTTATTGAAAAGCGTTGAAGTT
>Ga0187889_10000884_pt1 | contig 34433 bp, 27 predicted proteins | sample June2016WEW_7_10_2_FD_132992 | JGI IMG/M metagenome (GOLD analysis project Ga0187889, IMG submission 132992) | Peatland microbial communities from SPRUCE experiment site at the Marcell Experimental Forest, Minnesota, USA - June2016WEW_7_100 | ecosystem: Environmental > Terrestrial > Soil >... | reverse complement strand
CTGTTTGATTTATTTTTGGAAAGAAATTTGGGAAAACAAAAAATATTACATCGTTGGCGCTATCTTCGCTCTGATTTTAGCGGTCCCGGTTTTCTTCAGTTTTGTCGGTCCGAGCGGTTCGGCGTCAAGGCTTTCAATGGTCTCTCTTTTTGCGGACACGAGTGTTATCGCTAATTCTACGAAAGAGGTTCAGAGAGACCTACAGAATAAGGATTTTATCGGTTCGCTGTTTGATAACAGAAGGTTGGCTTATTCTTTAGCGGTTGCCAAATCGTATTTTGACCAGTGGAATCCCGACTTTTTATTTTTCCATGGAGATAGTGGAGTCCAACACCATGCGGTCAATATGGGCATGCTTTATCTGTGGGATTTCCCGTTCATTCTCATCGGTTTATATGCCCTTTTTAAAAGAAGGACAAAGAGAATTTGGCTTTTACTGATAGTGTTTTTGCTTGCTCCTTTGCCGGCCGCCATCTCGACCGGAAGTCCGCATCCCGTCCGAGCGATTGCCATGGCGCCTGAGTTTTCGATCTTTGCCGCTTTCGGCGTTTACTATCTATTTTTCCAAGAGAAGGCCGTGCGGAATAAAATTCTTTTGGGGATTGTTTCCCTGCTTTTTATCTTTAATTTCGCTTATTATCTGCACCAGTATTACGTTAATACGCCGGTTGAATACGGGTATTTCTGGCAGTACGGTAATAAAGAAGCAATTCTGGACGCAAAATCATTGGAAGACAAGTACAGTAAGATTATTTTTACTTATGCTTACGATCAGCCCTATATCTATTATCTTTTTTACAATAAGATTGATCCTGCCTGGTACCAACAAAACTGGAATTATCTGGGGACCGGTCAAGTTGAGAGGATGAGAAGAGTAATCGGAAAGTACGAGTTTAGGGATATTAATTGGGGTCAGGATAAAACACTGCGAAATACCTTATTGATTGGTAGCCCTCAGGAAATTCCGGCTAATGCCCCAGGACTAATTAAAACCATTTATTATCTGGACGGAACAGTTGCGTACAGAATTGTCGGAACATGAAAAAAATTTTGCTTTATTGGACAGGAATATTGGTACTGGCTTTTGTTGTTTGCCTGCCGCTTATCCTGCCTTATTTTAAGACCGGTTTTTTTCCCAGCCATGACGGCGAATGGGCGGTTATAAGATTGTCGGATATGTATCGGGAAATCAAGGATTTTCAGTTTCCCGCCCGTTACAGCGGATATTTAAATTTTCAGTATGGATATCCCCTTTTTAATTTTACCTATCCCCTGCCTTATTACTTAGGTTTAATTCCAGTTCTCTTAAAATTGGGATTTGTTAACAGCATCAAAATTTTATTTTCCCTAAGTGTTGTTTTTTCATTTTTTTCAATGTTTGTCCTGGCAAAGGAGCTCTGGAAAGACAAATGGGCAGCGCTGGCGAGCGCATTTTTTTATACCTACGTTCCTTACAGAATCGTTGATTTGTATGTCAGGGGATCAATCGGGGAGTCGCTATCTTTCGTTTTGTTCCCGCTGATACTTTTAGGGATAAAGAAAATCTATGAAAGAAAAAAACTTAGCGATATGTTATTTACCGCAGTAATGTTTGCACTTTTGATCGCGACGCACAATATTATGACGGTTTTGTTTGGAATAATCATTCTTCTGATAATCCTTTTGGTGCTGTTTAAAAAGGAAATAAATTTTGTCATCAGGCTTTTGTTATCGCTGTTTTTTTCTTTGTGTCTGGCGGCTTTTTTCTGGATTCCGGCGATTTTTGAGAAAAATTTAATCTTACTGTCAAAGATTCCAATTGCCGATAGAAGCTTATATTTTGTCAAACCGTTACAGTTGATTATTCCTCAGTGGGGATACGGGACGCCAACCGACCCAAACCCATTCGGCTACCAAATTGGCATTCCGCAACTAATAATTTTTGTCTTGGCTTTTATTTTTGCTCTTAAAAGTGTCAAAAAAAACAAAGATGCCAGAATTGCCCTATTCTTAATCGTTGTTACTTTGCTTGTCTCCTTTTTACTTTTTTCCCCAAGCGCCTTTATTTGGAAAATAACGCCTTTGCTTTCGGAAATAAATTATCCCTGGACACTTTTGGGGATTATTATGTTTTTGGTAAGCCTGCTCGCTGGATATCTAACTAAATTCGGAAAAGTTATGGCGCTGACGGTTTTAGCCCTAGGAATCGCCGCGCTGTTTTTATTTATTCCTCATGCTAGACCGGAGTACTTTGTCAATCGAGGGGATGCTTTTTATCTAACCAATCAGGCGACAACGACTTCGTCAAATGAATTATTGCCTTTATGGGTCAAGCAATTACCGTTGAGTTCACCGCCAGTAAAAGTAGCAGTGGCGGCGGGAAAAGTTACCGACCTTTTTTATAATTCAAACAAGATCACCTTTAGTCTGGATTCACCAAAGTCCGAAACGATTAGAATAAACACGATTTATTATCCCGGTTGGGAATTTAGCGTCGATGGAATTAAGACCGCAGTTAATTATCATAATCAGTTCGGAGTAATGGATGTCAGGGTTTTAGCCGGAAGGCATGTTGTACAGGGAGAATTTAGCGAAACCCCGCTAAGGCTTTTTAGCGATTTTGTTTCACTTTTTAGCGTATTGGTCTTAGCCATCTATTCAGTTTATAGCTTAGTTTACAAATTCAAAAAGAAATGAAATATTTAAAACAGTCTCTGCCGTTAATATTTATTTTGCTGCTTTCCCTATTTTCGATAATTCCCTTTTTCCACACGGGATTTTTCCCGATGCATGATGATACCCAAGTAGCCAGGGTTTATGAAATGGCCAAAGGCTTAACGGACGGAATGTTTCCAGTGAGGTGGAGCGCCGATTTGGGCTATGGGTTTGGTTATCCGCTGTTTAATTTCTACGACCCGTTGCCTTATTATCTTGGCGGGATAATTGAAGTTATTGGACTTAATGCTCTCTTGGCGACAAAAACGATGATGGCTTTGGGAGTAATCTTGGCTGGGGTATCAATGTATTTCTTGGGTAAAGAGTTTTGGGGTAAACCCGGGGGAATTCTCTCCGCGCTTTTCTATATGTACGCTCCTTACCATGCTGTCGATATCTACGTGAGGGGAGACGTAGCTGAATTCTGGGCTTACGCTTTTATTCCGCTGGTTTTTCTGGGACTTTACAAGATTTACAAAGAAGAAAAATGGCGCTATGTTGTTTTGGCTGCGATTTCTTTTGCCCTAGTCGTTATCTCTCACAATTTGACCGCGATGATGATTTCGCCATTTCTCATCTTGTTTGCGGCCTATTTAATGTTTAAGGCAAAAAAGAAAAGAGTTGCTCTATATTCTCTGGCAGCATTTGTCATAGGAACGTTACTCGCCGCCTTTTATTGGCTGCCGGCAATTCTAGAGATGCCATACACAAATGTCAGTGCGCTTATCGGGGGAGGCTCAAATTTTCGGGATCATTTTGTTTGTCTTGGTCAGCTCTGGACAAGTCCATGGGGATATGGCGGGTCGGTTAAGGGTTGCGTCGACGGATTATCGTTTATGATTGGCAAGTATCATATTCTTTTATCCTTGTGCCTGTTTATTTTTGCGCTAGCCGCTTTAATCAGCAAAAAATATTTCGCTGCTTTTTCGAAAGAGAAATTAGTAATTTTAGTGCTGTCTTTTAGCGGATTTTTAATTTCTATCTTTTTCACCCTCCAAATTTCTCAACCGATTTGGGAATTAATCCGTCCGATGGCCTTTCTCCAATATCCGTGGAGGTTTTTACTAACGATAGTTTTCTTTGCCTCATTTATGTCCGGTTCATTATTTTGGATAATGGGCAAATTAATCAAGGGAAAACTGATTCTGACAGCGTCAGTTGTTTTGCTTTCCTGCTTTTTGGTACTGGTTAGCGTGAAGTTTTTTGTTCCGGAAAAATATCTGCCGGTAGATTCCGGGTATTACACCAATACTTTAGCTCTGCAATGGAGAACGTCAAAGATATCCGATGAATATCTGCCAAAAGATTTTCAGCGTCCGCAGAATCAAAACGGAATTGCCAATTTTTCCAGTTTGAACTCAAAAAACAGTGAACTGATAAGCGTTAGCAAAAAAACCCAAGCCATAACTTTAATCATCAAAGCAAATAATGATGAAAAAATAATTCTTCTACCCTTAGCTTTTTTCCCGGCTTGGCATGCCTACTTGGACAATAATAGCGTTCCTATTTTTGAAAATAGTCAAGGCAGCGAAGTTAATTTTCCTAGAGGGCAACATGCCTTAAGGCTAGTATTCCAGCAAACAGGGGTGGAGTTACTTGGCGACCTGATTTCTCTGGCTGGCGTCCTGGCTCTTTTTGCTGGTATAATTCAGTTAAACAAAAAATATGCATAAAGTGCCGGAATTATCAATCTTCTTTCCCTTCTGGAACGAGCAGGATAACATCGAAGACGTGATAAAAAAAGCTATTCCGGTCGCTCAAAAAGTGGCCGACAAATGGGAGATAATCATGGTTGATGACGGCTCAGCGGATAAAACCCCGGAAATTGGTCAAAGACTAGCCAAACAAGATTCAAGACTAAGCGTTGTTTCTCACGAAAAAAATAGAGGGTATGGCGCGGCACTTAAGACCGGTTTCGCCAGAGCTAAATACAACCTGGTTGTTTTTAATGATGGCGATGGGCAGTTCGACTTTTCGGAAGTGACCAAATTTTTGGAAAGAATTGAAAACACCGACATGGTGATCGGTTTTAGAAAAAGGAGATTGGATAATCCTTTCCGGCATCTTTTAATGAATATGTTAAAAGTTTGGGATTTGGTGCTCTTCGGATTTCATTTTAAAGATATAGATTGCGGCTTTAAGCTTTTCAAAAAAGAAGCTTTGAATAAAATCTTACCTTTCCAGTCGGAAGGGGCGATGATTACGACTGAGATCTTAGCCAAAGCCCAAAAAGCGCATTTAAAAATCGTGCAGGTGGAAGTGAGCCATTATCCGCGGATATACGGCAATCAAAGCGGCGGGAATTTAAGAGTAATCTTAAGAGCCGTTAAGGAGAGTCTATTACTGTGGAAAGACTTAAATCTTAATTATGGAAGAAATTGACATCGCGTTAATTACCAAGCGCTCGATTCGCGGAATTTTCGCTCTGACTTCGCGGACTTTTGTTATACAAATAGTCAGTTTCCTGGCTAATTTTTTGCTGACGATTTTTTTAACACCCGCCATTTTTGGCGTCTATTTTGTCGTTTCGGCCGCCATCGCTTTCCTTTCTTACTTTTCCGATATCGGCTTGGCTGCCGCGCTAATCCAAAAGAAAGAAGCGATTACCAGGCAGGATTTAATTACCACTTTTACCTTACAACAAATACTGGTAATTACAGTTGTTTTGATCGCTCTTTTATTGTCTAATTTTGTTGGTAACTTTTATCATCTGGGCAAGGACGGAGTCTTTCTATTTCAAGCCTTAGCAGTCGCTTTTTTCCTCTCTTCTTTAAAAACAATTCCCTCGATAATCTTAGAGAGAGATTTGCATTTTGAGAAATTGGTGATTCCGCAAATTGTTGAGACGTTCTTTTTTAGCGTTGTTGCTGTCGTTTTGGCGATGAAGGGTTTTGGTATTTCTAGCTTTACCTACGCGGTCTTGGCAAGAGGGATTTCCGGCGTCATCGCAATCTATATCATTAACCCTTGGAGACCCGGAATTGGATTTGCTAAGGATTCAGCACGTAAACTTTTGTCTTTTGGAATTCCCTTCCAGCTCAATAGTTTCTTGGCCTTAGTGAAGGATGACTTATTTGTTGCTTACCTGGGTAAGGCTTTGCCGCTTGCTCAAGTCGGTTTTATTGGCTTTGCGCAGAAGTGGGCCTATGCGCCTTTAAGGCTAATTATGGATAATGTGATTAGAGTCACTTTCCCGTCTTTCTCAAGGCTGCAGCACGAAAAAGAAGTTTTGGAGAGGGCAATCGAAAAATCAATTTTTGCGGCCTGTTTTTTAATCTTCCCGGCGCTGGTCGGCTTAGTCGCGCTCTCGCCTTATTTTATCCATTTAATTCCCAAATATCTTAAATGGGAGCCGGCAATTCTATCTTTAGCTTTTTTTTCAATTACTGCCGCGTTGTCTTCCATCTCAACTCCTTTGACCAACGCGCTTAATGCCATCGGAAAAATAAAAATTTCTTTATATCTGATGGTTTTTTGGACCATCGCCACCTGGGTTATAACTCCGATTTTTATCGTACTGTTTGGCTTTAACGGCGTAGCGATAGCCTCGGCCTTAATTGCTTGTTCGGTGGTATTGGTAGTATATCTGACGAAAAGATATGTCAAGTTTAATGTTTTGCAAGCAACGCTGTACCCTTTTTTGGCGGCAGCAATAATGGGGGGGGTGGTATATTTCTTAAGCCCAATTCTGGTAAAGAGCTTAATCTCGCTTGTCTTTATGATTTGCCTGGGTGCTGTGGTATACTTTTTATGCATTTTCCTTTTTGCCCGAAATGAAGTGCTTGCGGATGCAAGGCTTGTTTTAAGACATTTAAAAATAAAATGAGTAAAGTTTCAGCCGTAATTTCTGCCTTCAACGAAGAAAAAAACATCGAGCGATGTCTTAAATCGTTATCTTTTGCAGATGAAATAGTGGTGGTTGATAATGGTTCATCGGATAAAACCGCCGAAATTGCTAAGAGATACACCTCTAAAGTTTTTTCGCAAGCAAATAATCCGGCACAAATCGATTTGCAGAAGAATTTCGGCTTTGAAAAGGCGACCGGTGACTGGATTTTAAGTATTGACGCCGATGAAGAAGTCTCAAAAGAATTAGCGCAGGAGATAGAAGGAGTAATTAAGAAGAAGAATGCGGTAAATGGATATTGGATTCCCAGAAAAAATATCATCTTCGGTAAATTCATAGAGCATACCGGTTGGTTTCCCGATCCACAACTGAGGCTTTTCAAAAAAGGCAAGGGCAAGTATATCAAAACTCACGTCCATGAGCCCATAAAACTGGACGGCGAGTCAGCGTATCTAAAAGAGTTTATCATCCATCATCATTATGAAACGATTGCTCAATTTATCAGAAGAACAGTGGATATCTATGCTCCCAATGAGGCGAAAGATTATCTGGACAAGGGATATCAGCTCTCCTATTTCGATGCCGTAAGGTTTCCCCTAAATGAGTTTATCAGCCGGTTTTTTGCCAGGAAAGGTTATCAGGACGGATTCCATGGACTGATGTTGTCGCTTTTGATGGCTTTTTATCACTTTATGATTTTCGCCTACCTTTGGGAGGAGCAAGGATTTAAAGAATACGATAAAGACGATTTCCTTAAGGATACCGAAAAAGAATTTCAGAAAGCCGGAAGGGAAATTTTATACTGGATTTCCAAAGAAAAGTTGGAAGCCTTAAAAAATCCACTAAGAAGAAACCTGCAAAAAGTTTCAAACAAAATCCGTGGACTATAAATATGCCGAAAGTTTTCGTCACACTGGTAAATTATAATAATAATCAGAATACCTACTCATGTCTTCAATCGATGGAAGAAATAAATACAGAAGGTTTTGAGCTAAATGTGGTGATAGTGGATAATGCTTCGAAAGATAAATTCACCGAAGACAAAAAATATCAAAAATTCAATTTAAAGATAATTAGAAGCGAAGAAAACCTCGGATTTGCCGGCGGACAAAATTTAGGAATTAAATATGCGTTGGATAATAGTGCGGATTATGTTGTTGTTTTAAATAACGATGTCATTTTAGATAAAAATTTAATTGTCGAGCTTCTAAAAACTTTTCAAACAGAACAAAACTGCGGAATAGTTTCCCCCAAAATATATTTTGCCAAAGGCTACGAATTTCATAAAAATAGATATAAAGAAAATGATTTAGGAAAAATTATTTGGTACGCCGGAGGAAACATTGACTGGGAAAATATGCTTGCTTCTCACCGCGGGGTTGACGAAGTTGACAAGGGGCAATATGAAGAGTTGGAGCAGACGAGTTTTGCCAGCGGTTGTTGCGAAATGATCAAACGGGAAGTTTTTGGAAAAGTCGGTTTTTTTGACGAGAGATATTTTTTATATTATGAAGATAATGACTTAAGTCAGCGGACAAAAAAACTGGGCTTCAAAATTTTTTACCAGCCAAAAGCAATCTTGTGGCACTTCAATGCTGGCTCTACCGGCGGCTCCGGCTCGGCTCTTCACGACTATTACATTACTAGAAACAGATTGTTATTTGGTTTCAATTATTCTCCGCTAAGAGTAAAGCTGGCGCTGGTTAGAGAAAGCTTCAAAATTATTCTTTCTGGCAGACCCTGGCAGAAAAAAGGCGCTCTAGATTTTTATTTGAGAAGATTTGGGAAAGGCAGTTATTAGTTTATGCTTTTTCAGGACTTAGAAAAGCAGCTCAAAGACAATAAAAAAGACGGTTTCTTGTATCCTCGTTATGACGGTTATTCGCTCTACAATGTAATTCCTACGATATTTAAATTGTTCGGATTAGATTTTGGCAAACAAACTCTGCCGAACAAAATTTACAAAAAATATGTCAACGATAAACAAAAAATAGTCCTATTTTTAACCGATGGATTTGGATATGAGCAGTGTAAGGAGGCTAGTCAAAATACACCATTTCTAAAAAAACTTTTCGATAATCATGCAATTTATCCAATCACCTCGGTTTTCCCTTCAACGACCGCTGCTTCATTGACAACGCTTGCAACTGGATTAGCGCCTCAAGGCCATGGACTTTTTGAGTGGTTTCTCTATATAGAAGAGCTTGATCAGATTATTCAAACCCTTCCTTTTTCTCATTTTGGTAAAAAAGCAAAGTCCGATGAGCTTATTAGTGAAGGGGTATCACCCAAAATTCTTTTAGATGCGAAGACTATTTACGAAAAATTATTAGCTGAAGGAATAAAAAGCTATAATTTCATTAATGAGGATTACGCAAGTAGTGCTTATTCAACAGTTTTATTTCGAGGATCTAAGACAATAATCTATAAGTCTCTGTCCGATTTAACAGTAAAGCTAAGAGATTTTCTGACTAATAATGATGGTCCATTATTTTGCTATGTATATTGGACCAATATTGATACGGCGGGCCATAATTATGGTCCAAAATCAGAACAATATTTCTTAGAAGTAAAAACATTTTTTGATAATCTTCAAGAGCCTTTAATAACTAAACTTAAGCAAGAGACTCTTGATGATACACTCTTTCTATTAACCGCAGATCATGGACAAATTTCCGTAAATCCCGAAGAAACAATCTACTTAAATAACGATGGAAAACTTCTTTCATTTTTAGAAATAAGCAAAAATAATAAACGGATATTGCCTTATGGGAATACCAGAGATTGTTTCCTTAAGATAAAAGAAGAAAAAGTAGACGAAGCGATACAATATTTAAAAGAAAAGTATCATGGATTTGCTTTGATTTTAAAAACGGAAGAAATGGTTAAAGCAGGTTTATTCGGATTGGGGCAATCAAGCGAAAGATTCTTAAAAAGAGTTGGGAACGTAATGATTTTACCTTACAAAAATAATACAATAGGATATGAGTATGTAAAGGGTGAGCCTTTTATACTCAAAGGCCATCATGGGGGATTATCGGAGGAAGAAATGCTTATTCCCTTTGGGATTGCAAGATTCAGCGAGCTATTATGACTAAAATTTCAGGAATCATAATTGCCAAAAACGAAGAGAAGATGATCGGGGAAACACTGGAGAGCTTATCTTTTTGTGACGAAATTATAGTAATTGATAATGGTTCAGTCGACAAAACTAAAGAGGTAGCCGAAAAAAAAGGAGCAAAGGTCTATGAAATAAGAACCAATGATTTTTCGGAATTACGAAATTTTGGTCTAAGTAAAGCCGAAAATGACTGGGTTTTGTATTTGGATGCGGATGAAAGGATAAATGACGAGCTTAAAAATTCAATTAAAGATATTATTGAAAGCGATACTAAGTATGCAGCCTTTTTCTTAAGGAGGAAAAATTTCTATTTTGGCAAACACGAGTGGCCACAGATTGAAAAATTGGAAAGGTTGTTTAAGAAGGAAAAGCTAAAAGAGTGGAAAGGAATGCTCCATGAAAGTCCAGTTGTGGATGGCGAGATAGGAAAAATTGACAAGGGATTTATTCTGCATTTTACCCATCGGGATTTAGAAAGCATGCTTAATAAAACGATTCAATGGTCAACGCAGGAAGCGCTGCTTCGCTACAACAGTGGGCATCCGCAAATGACTTGGTGGAGATTCCCAAGAGTAATGCTGACGGCATTTTTAAATTCCTACATTAAGCAGGGCGGATACAAAGCGGGAGCTACCGGTGTGGTGGAAAGCATGTATCAGTCTTTTAGTATGTTTGTGACGTATGCCAAACTTTGGGAGCTGCAGAAGCTAAATAAGAAACAAAAAGGAGTTATTTATTCTCCCAAAACTTAAGTTCTTGCAAAGTCAGTTTCTTTTTGGCGAAAAAGAACAGATAAACAATCTCTAAAATTCCCACCGTATTTAAAATAAGGATTCCCACAAACCAATTGCGTTGTTTAAGTTGAGCGGCTCGCCAAAGAGCTAATCCTTTCCAAAGTAAAGACCAAAGATATAAAATGAAAAACAACCACATTTGATTTTGACCTAAGTTATTAAAGAGGCTCATTACTTAAATTATAATATGTCCCTGTCCATAAATGCAACCGGAGTTAAAACTTGGTAGAATAGAAGGTATGAAAATCGGAGTATTTGATCCTTACATGGATTCCCTCGGAGGTGGGGAAAAATACATGCTAACCGCAGCCTGGTATTTATCTCAAATGCACCAAGTGTCGGTTTTTTGGGACCAAGCAGGAGTTTTGGAAAAGGGTGCCGAGAGGTTTAATCTTAATTTGTCTAAAGTAAAAACAGTCAGTAATATTTTTTCGTCCAAAACCCCTCTTTACAAAAGATACCTGCAAAGTAAAAAATTTGACGCAATTTTCTTTCTAAGCGACGGCAGCCTACCGCTTTTAGGCTGTAAAGCGTATGTCCATTTTCAGTTTCCGGTTGAATGGGTTAACCCAAATAGCGTCTTCGGTAATTTAAAAAAAAGTAGAATTAAAAAAATTATTTGCAACTCATATTTTACAAAAGCGTTTATCGATAAAAAATTTAATGCGGACAGCGAAATTTTATATCCTCCTACGTATTTTAGAAAAGATTTCCCAAAAGTAGAACTTAAAAAGAAAAAAAACCAAATTCTGAATATTGGAAGGCTTTCTACTTTTCCAGACGGAGGTTTATCTAAAAAGCAGGATTTCATGATTAAAGCTTTTAAAGAAATTATCGACAGCGGTGTAAAAAGTTGGAAATTAACTCTGGTCGTAAGTTATCTAGAGAAAGATAAGGGACTTTTAGAAGACTTAAAAAAACAAGCTGCAGGCTACCCGATAGAAATTTTAGAAAATATTACTTTTAAGGAGCTAACCCAGGTTTACTCTCAGGCTAAAATTTACTGGCATGCGTCCGGTTTTGGAGAAGACCTGGTCATTCACCCCGAAAGAGCAGAACATTTTGGTATCACAACTGTAGAGGCAATGATAAACGGTCTTGTTCCGGTGGTGATTAATGCCGGCGGACAAAAAGAGATTGTCAGAGACGGTATAGACGGATTTTTATTTGACAGCGAGAAAGAACTGCTAGAAAAAACAGCCAGGTTAATAAAAGATAGCTTGTTGCTTACAAAAATGGCAAAGAAAGCCCGAGCTAAAGCAGAACAATTTTCAACTGACAGATTTTGCGAAAAACTAGATACGATTTTAATCAATGAATAAGCTAAAAATACTATTTATTGTCCTTCTTTTCTTACTGCCGCTCGTTTTCTTCAAAGCGTTATTTACCCAAGGGCAACTACCGATTCCGTCCGACACAATTGTTGGGCTTTATTATCCGTTTCGGGACCTTTATTTCAAGACTAACCCCAACGGTTTGCCGTATAAGAACTTTCTAATTACGGATCCGATTAGGCAGCAGTATCCTTGGAGAAGCTTAGCAATCGATGCGGAAAAACAATTCAGTTTACCGATTTGGAATCCCTATAACTTTGCCGGGACCCCACTCCTGGCCAATTTTCAATCTGGTGTTTTTTACCCATTAAATTTATTTTTCTTGATTTTGCCTTTTTCCTTCGCCTGGAGTTTAATTATTTTTTTACAGCCTCTTTTGGCCAGCCTTTTCCTATTCCTTTACTTATCGAATCTAAAACTGAATAAAACCGCCAGCTTTCTAGGGGCAATCTCCTTTTCATTTTGCGGATTTTCTATTGCCTGGATGGAATGGGGAACAATTTTAAGCACAGCCCTTTGGCTCCCTTTAATTCTGCTAGCCATAGATAAGATATTTGAAATTTTCAATCATCAATCGTCAATCATCAATCGGAAAGCGATTGTTTGGTATTTTATTTTTGTTTTTTCCTTTGTTTGTTCATTTTTTGCAGGACATTTGCAGACATTCTTTTACCTGTCGGCACTAACGGCGTTTTATTTCTTGGCTCGCTGGTTTGAGCACGGAAGCAGAGTCAAAATCCTTGGTGCATTCTTTGTTTGCCTAGTCATATTTCTTATTTTGATTCTACCCCAGCTTCTCCCGACGTTAAAGTTTATAATGCTTTCGGCCAGAAATGTGGATCTTGCCGGCTGGAAACAAGTTGGTTGGTTTATACCCTGGCAGAACTTAATTCAGTTTATTGCGCCGGATTTTTTTGGCAACCCGGCAACGCTTAATTACTTTGGCATTTGGAATTATGGAGAATTTATCGGTTACGTTGGCATTGTGCCGCTGATAATGGCGTTTTTTGCCCTTACCTTTAGAAGAGATAAAAACACTTTCTTGTTCGGAGTTGCCTTTTTCCTGTCTTTAATTTTCGCCTTGCCGACAATTTTTGCCAAGTTACCCTTTGAATTAAACCTTCCTTTTCTTTCAACTGCTCAACCGACAAGGTTGTTATTTATTACCGATTTTTCTTTAAGCGTTTTAGCCGCTCTTGGATTAGATTACTTTATTAATAATAAAAATAAGCAGTTAATGTTGTCTATTTTGGCAGTTCTCGGGGCATTATTGGTTGCGCTCTGGTCTTTTGTGCTAATTTTTCATGGGAAGCTTTTATTGGGTCAAGATTTGATTGTTGCCCGTCAGAATCTCATGCTCCCAACGCTTCTATTTATAATCGTCTCAATTATATTGTCAATTCTTATCTTCAGTCTGCAAAGAAAATTAGCAACGGTGTTAATCGGTTTATTAATTTTAATTACGATTTTTGACCTTTTCCGGTTCGGTTGGAAATTTGAGCCTTTTACCAATCAAGAATACCTTTTTCCTTCAACCGCAATAACAACGTTCTTACAAGCTCAAAATGGGCCTTTTCGGGCAATAGCAACCGATTCAAGAATATTCCCCCCGAATTTTTCAATCATATATAAACTGCAAACACTTGATGGTTATGACCCTTTATATCTGCAAAGATATGGTGAGCTGATGATTGCTTCGGCCAGAAATAAGCCTGACATCAGTACGCCTTTTGGCTTTAACCGGATTATTGCTCCGCAGGATCCCTTATCAAGAACCACGGATCTATTGGGAGTTAAATATGTTTTGAGCCTTGAGGAACTAAAAAATCCAAAGCTAATACCAGTCTTTACGGATGGGATTATAAGGGTTTACCAAAATACACTGGCTTTTCCAAAAGCATTTTTCGTTAACACCACTTTTCTGACCAATTCAAAACAGCAGGCAATGAATGCTTTATTTGATTCAAATTTCTCCTTGAATAAAAGGGCAGTCGTAGAGAATGTTCCAAATAAACAATTATTTAAGTCCGATTGGAGTTTGGGAGAAGCGCAAGTTCTTGATTACCAAGATAATAAAGTGACGATAAAAATAAATAATCCCGGCGAGGGATTCTTGGTGTTGACGGATAGTTTCTATCCTACTTGGCATGCGACAGTAGACGGTCACGCGGTCCTAATTTACCTTACGGATTATAATTTCAGAGGTATAATAACTCCCAAGGGAAAACATACGATCGAATTTTACGATACGCTATTTTAATATGAATATCAGTGTAATCATTCCCAATTATAACGGCGAAGAACTATTAAGAAGGAATTTGCCGAAGGTCTTTGACGAGTTAAATTCTTATAAATCAGGGAAGACGGAAGTCATTATTATTGATGATAAATCTTCAGATGGTAGTATAACTTTCTTGAACGACTTCTCCAAAACACATCATGATTTTAAGTTAATAATTAATGAAAAAAATATTGGGTTTGCCCCAACGGCTAACAAAGGTGTTAAAGCTTCAAGCGGAGAGATAGCCATTTTATTAAATACGGATGTTTATCCAGAAAAAGATTTTCTGACTCCTTTACTTAAACACTTTATCAACGAAAAAATGTTTGCGGTCGGCTGTTTAGACAGAAGCGTTGAAAACGGAGAAGTTGTTTTGCGCGGACGGGGACTAGGCGAATGGAAAAGGGGTTTTTTACTTCACCAGCGCGGAGAAGTGAATAAGACAAGCACCCTTTGGGTCAGTGGAGGAAGCGGAGCTTTTCGAAAATCTATCTGGGACAAGCTGGGTGGTTTTAACGAACTGTATGCGCCGTTTTACTATGAAGACATAGACTTATCATACCGAGCTCTTAAGTCCGGATATCACATCTTATTTGAGCCAAAAAGTATTGTTGTCCACGAGCATGAAAAAGGAGCAATAAAAACAAAATACACACCATTTGCAATAAAGACAATTGCCTATCGAAACCAATTCATTTTTGCTTGGGAAAACGCTACCGATTATTCCTTGCAATTTGCCAGCTGCTTCTGGTTACCCTTTCACCTTATCAGAGCCTTAGTAGCTTTTGACTGGGCATTTTATTTGGGTTTTTTTGAGGCTTTAATACTACTGCCAAAAATAATAAAATCCAGTTTTAAAGCGCAAAAGCTGTTTATTTTATCCGACAGAGAAGTTATAGAAGAACTTGCCTGATCCTCTTTCTTAAAAAAAGTAAAGCGATAAAAAATATTAAAGAAATAACGGACAGAATTTTACCTACTGATCTAATCTTTGTGTCTTGGAAAGAAAGATAAATAGAATGTCTTCCTGCGGGAACTTGATAGGTAATAACTCCTCGATAATTCGGATTCTGAAATTGAATATTGGTTTTTACTCCGTCAATATAAACGTTCCAGCCTGGGAAATAAAAAGTATGGTCAACCATTTCTAAGGGAGTAATAGCCTCTACGGTATACATCCTTGATGAATTTTTTAAAGTTTCGGCGATAATTTTCCCTCTACCTTCGATAATTTCTCCCTGCGGATTTTTATCAGGATAGTCTTCGCTTTTCCCTGTCCAAATAGTGTTCATTAGTACCGAATGGGCATTTTCTTTAGAAAAGTAGTAAGACTGAATAGGATATAAATTAAAGTTTTTGCCATAAAGCTGCGGAAAGGAGAAGAAAGCGATCAGGAAAATTACTAGAAAGAAAATAATTTTATTTGGAAACTTGTCATATAGAAATGCAACCACGATTGGCGGAATAAAAATGAGGCTTGATAAGAATCTCCAAGGAAATTGAATGCTATTAAGAAAGAAAAGTTTTTGGAAAAACAAATCGGAAAGTTGTGTCGTAAAAAAAATAGAAATTGCTGCTAGAATTAAGGCCAGATAAAGAATCCGAATATTTTCTTTGCTTTTTCGGACAAGCTTTGCATATAAAAGATAAATAAACCCAATAATTAAGGTAATGGTTTCTATTAACCCGAATTGGACTACATGACCACGCGTTAGTATTTCGTTCTTTGTAAAATAATACCACCTTGGATCAAAATAATTAGCAACTGATAGGTAAGTGCTCGGATCAATGTGATTTTTAATCAGGCCATAGTAAAAATACTTTATCTCAAAATTTAATGGAATAATATAATAGCTTGAAAGAAGAACTCCTAAGAGCATGAAAAAAGAAACAGCAATAAAATTTTTTATTTTTGATTTTACTGATGTATTATTAATAATAAATAAAAAGATTAAATAAGGGATAAATATTGAGGAGTAAACGACCAGCATCATCGGATGATTTAGGGTCAATCCGGCGATAAACAAGGTAAGTAAGAAAAGGGCTAAGATTTTTTTCTTTACTATAAATAAATAGAGAGCGATAAGGATAAGAGGAAGGAAAATACCAGAGAATACTTCCGGCATAGCGCCACGAATATAAATATTAAAGATATGATAAGGTGTAAAACTAAACATAAATGTTCCCAAGAAAGATGCTAAAGGGCTAAAATAAAACCTTAAAAACAGGTAAAGGAAAAGATTGGACAGAAAAATAGCGATAAAAACCAGGACATTATAGCTTGTAGTTGGATCATGGGTTAGGAAGGTGATAACTCCTCCTAAGTAATTGGTTAGTTGATGAGCAAATATTCCCATCGGTATACCGTAATTGGCAAAGTTATTCATCCAGATTACAGGTAATTCGCCGCTACCGATTATTTTTGAAAACTGGGCAATGTTAGTGATGTGGAAATGGCTGTCAAAATTTGCCGGTCGCCCGGGGAATAAAAAAAGTTCCAGAACAAACAAGAGTGATATAATTAAGATTAGAAACGAAAAGAAGTAATCTAGCTTAACGAGTCTCATTAGTTTTTATATTATAATGTAGCAGTGAGTAAAACACAAAAATTCTTAAAATTTGCAAACAGCGCCACAGGATTTTCGATCATACTGCTTATTTTTATTGTTATCTTGTTTATTGTTTTCTCTCCAAAAGTATCAAGCATGCTATTCCCTTTCAAAAGACAAGCCATCTTGACTGAGTTTATTCATAAAACTAAAACAGAAGGAAAGATAAACCCCCAGGAATATTGGCAATTCAGGGAATTTTATTCTCCGGGTTATTTTACTTTTTCGGAAACCGGAGTTTCTGAATCTATTGTTAATAATGTAGTAAAAGAAATCGGAGTTAAATACAACAGGAAAGAGATTGATTTGACCGACCTATTTTTTTCTTCGCCGAGGCTGAATAGTTTAGATATGCTGACCAAACAATCAAGCTTAAATAGACTTATCGACCAAAAACAATTTCAAAAAGAGAAGATTATATTTATTGGGAGTAATAGCCTAATCTATCAAGAAAACCCAAGGGCTATAAAAATAGTTTTCTTACTAAGTAACGCTGATATGCAGAAAGCCAACGGATTTTTTGACTATCAAGATAAAGATAAGCAATTAACCGAAGGGGAAAATTGGTTTAATATAACATCGCTTAAAATTAATTAGTAACCCCAAGAGCGTAAGCCATGGTTATATTTGGTCCAGTTGCTCATCTAGGATAGTCTGCGACGGGTCTCGCTATTTGGTTTCAAGAACTTGATAAGCGGGTTTGGTAAACGGATAAGCAATAATCTCTCCGTTAGCAACATTAACCACCGGTTTAGTTGGGAAATAAAATTTAGTAAGAAGCATATAATTATTATTTTGGATAACACTCGGGTCGGCGATAATAAGTGTTGGTCCTTTCGTCTCGCTTCGCTTAGTCCAATCTACATCCTTAAATTCAAACTTTCCGACTTTGGCTAAAATATTTAACAGTCCGTTTTTTTGATAGCTAGCATCTTTCTGATACTCCGCCGGAGGGTATTTCAGGTAAAAAAGCAACGCCGTATAAATAAAATCGGCTTTCTTGTCAAAAATAATTAGATTATATTTATTTTGATTCTCCATAAGAAATGTTACGAGTGCTTTATCTTCTGCCCTCCAGCTTTTAGCAAACTCTACGGGAAATTTAACAAAGTAGCTACCGATAAAGTAAGCAAAGGAATATAAGAATATAGCTAAGCAAGCGGTGAAGATAGGAATTTGAATGCGTTTACTAAGCGAGCGCAAATACTCTATGATAGCAAGACATCCATAAGCGGAGAACACAACCATAGGAACAATCACCATGTAACTTCGCGTAGCGTTCGGGACTTCGATTGTAAGAGCGTTTAATAATATAACAATTACCATCCAAGCGTAAAAAATCGATAAGAATTTTACCTTTCTTTTAATTCCTAAATAAACTCCGGTTAAAATAAAGGGAAGTTCAATAAAGTAGAACATCCCAAAGTTCATGATCCCGTCGATAGGATTATTCGCTCCATTAATAAAAAAGAAATTAACAGAGAAAAAGCTAAGAACATTTTTTAAATAAGTAAAAACAATTAATATAAATTTGTTTAAAAATAATATACTGATAATGCTTGGGAGGTTGATGAAATAGCTACGGAATTCAAGAAATTGCGCTTTCTCGTTAAAACCGGTAATAAAAACACTGCCTTGTTGATTTGTTAATCCCGATTGTGATCCCAGCGTTAAGATAAAAGGCAAAATACAGATAATAAAGGCGACAGCAAAGCTTACGAGAAACGAACGCGACAAACGAAAAAATCGCCTGCGATTAATTACAATCAGCATACATAAAATAAGTGGAGAAGCCAATCGGGCAACATTATAACTGTAAAGCGAAGCGATGAAAAAAATAAGCGATAAAAATAACTTTAGATAATTTGTTTTTTCAGTCCGAAAAGCTTTGACGAAAAAGAGGGTTCCAAGTACCAATAGCGCTGTAGCAACATTAACTTCGAAGCCTGTGCGGGAAAAAAATATATTCCAGGGGTTAACTGCCCATAAGAAGCTTGTTAGTAGAGCTAAATCTGATCTTTTCGATAGCTCCTTAATCAGAAGAAATAAAGATAATGTTGTTATTACCCCGAAAAACATCGAACTAAATCTTACGGCGAATGCGTTAACTCCAAACGCTTTTTCGCTTAGAGTAGTCATGTAAATATAGACCGGTAATTTATAATCGTCAAACGAGCGGAAGTAAAGAGGCATAAACATTCCATACTCATCCCTACCTGTTTGTCCAATTGAGTAGGCATTATATCCGATTGCTGTTTCGTCATTGTTCAAACCAAGAGGAATTTCTCCCAGCTTATAGAAACGGAGGGCAAAAGCAAGTAAAATAATAAAGAATAATATCAGTACTGCTTTATTTTTTAGAAAAAACTTTTTCATGCAGTAAGTTATGCAATTATGATAATACTGCCAATTCGGAAATTTGTCTAGGTTGGCCTTTTTGCATTTGTTGCTTGGTAACACCCTTTCTAAGAATTGTCTTGATGACTATTCTAAGGCTTTAATTTTTTTGCCAAAAAGTATAAAATGTAATAAAGTTGGTTAGTCTATAAACATTAACAATGAAATTATCGATAATTATTCCTGTTTACAACGAAGAAAAAACAATATTAGAGGTTTTAGACAGAGTAAAAAAAGAAGTAATCCCCGGAGTCGAAAAAGAAATGATAGTGGTTGATGACTGCTCTACCGATTCTACTCGGCAAAAGTTAAAAAATATAAAAGGCAATGATTCCAAAATTATTTTTCACGAAAAAAATGGCGGAAAGGGAGCTGCGGTAAAAACTGGTATCAAAAATGCAACGGGAGACTACATTATTATTCAGGACGCCGATTTGGAATATCATCCTAAGTTCATTAAGGACCTTATACGACCTATCCTAGAAAAAAAGGCAGAGGTAGTTTATGGAACCAGGCTTAACAGAATGCCTCATCTACGCGGAGAGGAAGCTAAACATTTATTTATTCTGCATTATCTTGGTAATCGATTCTTAAGTCTTGTGACCAGCATTTTATATGGGCAATGGATTACCGATATGGAAACAGGCTACAAACTTTTTCCTAAGAAAGCTCTCAATAACCTCAAGCTCAACGCGAGAGGATTTGAGTTTGAGCCCGAAATTACCGCAAAACTTTCTAAAAAGGGCTATAAAATAAAAGAAATTTCCATATCCGTTAAACCAAGAGGATATGACGAAGGAAAGAAACTTAATACCGTCAGAGACGGGTTAAAAGCTTTATGGTCGCTAATAAAGTATCGCTTCTCAGACTAAGAAGTATGGCCGATTTTTTAAAGACCTCAACTATTTTTTTCTGCCTACCAATAGCCGAGTTTTACTTAAGAAGCTAAATATTTTTATGCAACAATCAAAAATCAACTTAACCAGAGGATTTGGACTTTTGGAGAATTTTCTGGCCAGAAAAAGAGCCAAGATGGCCAACGAATTGATACATCGGGAACACAAAAAAAATAGGCTGCTTGATATCGGTTGCGGCACTTTTCCTTACTTCTTGGTGTCCTCGGACGCAGGGGAAAGATATGGTATTGACCCGTCCGTAAATTTAGCTTTATTTAAAAAAAACGAGAAGAATGTCTTTCTTAAAAAGATAAAAGTCGGAAAACAAAGGCTTCCTTTCAAGGACAATTTTTTTGATGTAATTACCATGCTGGCAGTCTTTGAACATATTGATCATGACAAGCTAAATCATGTTCTAAAAGAAGTAGAAAGAACTTTAAGAAAAGGAGGAATTTTTATTATTACTACTCCGGCTCCTTGGTCAGACAAACTTTTACATTATCTGGCAAATTTCGGAATCATCAGTAAAGAAGAAATCCATGAGCATAAACATAACTTGACACATAAAAGGATTAAGGAATATCTTAAGGATGCGGGATTTCCCGAAGATAAAATAGAAAACGGGTTTTTCGAATTTTATTTAAATATGTGGTTTATGGCGCAGAAATGAAGAAAATATTAAATTGGAAACTGGCGTTAATTCTAATAATTATTTTGGCTGCATTTTTACGCTTGTGGCAATTGGGTAACATACCAGCTGGGATACCTGATGATGAAGCGGCTTACATTTATAATGCTTATAGCATTTGGCATACTGGAAAAGACATTTTGGGTAACTTCATGCCGTTATCTTTTAACGCTCATTCCTCTATGTCTCCTGTTCCAGTTTATCTAATTGCTCCATTTGTTGGGATGTTAGGTGTTAATGCATTTTCTGGGAGATTGCCTGCAGCTCTTGCAAGTATTGGTTCGGTCTTTTTATTGTTTTTGTTGATAGAAACTATTTTAAAAAATAGACGGGTTGCCTTATTTAGCGCCTTATTGTTAGCTATTTCCCCTTGGGCTTTACAAATAGGAAGAGGAGCAATTCTTGATACGGATTTCGCTTTCTTTTTCTTACTACTTGGAATGTACATTTTTATTGCAAAAATTGACAGCCATAAATTCTTATGGTCTCTTGTCCCTTTCGCAATTGGTTTTTATAGTTACCACGCAACCAAAGTATATTTTGTCTTTTTAATACCTGTTTTAATAGTCTTCTTTAGAAAAGAATTATTAAATAAGAAAAAAGAAACAGTATTTTTTTTACTGGGATGTTTTTTAATAGTAGTATCTTTTTTGGTAATAATTATCCCCCAAAAAGTTACAAGACAAGATAATGTTTCTTTACTCAACGATCCCAATGCTGCTGTCGAAGTTAATTGGGAGAGGCGATACAATACGGCTCCGTGGATACTTCGGGAGATTTTTAGCAATAAACCATTATACTATCTTAAAGCGATAAGAGAAAATTATCTTAAAGCTTTTTCTCCGGAATATTTATTTTTATCCGGAGAAGGAGGTAACGGTTCGGCAATAGTAAATATCTATTATAGGGGAGAGCTTTATATCATTGAATTGCCGCTACTGTTATTAGGAATTTACGTTCTCTTTAAAGATAAAAAGAAATTCAACCGAAATTTTTTATTGACACTATTGTTAATAAGTCCTTTACCGTCCACGTTCACTATCGACAGGAATTTTGTAGATAGGGACATAATGATGCTGCCGATATTGTTAACAATAATAGCTTGTGGTTTAACTTATTTATTAGAGCGGATAGCACTATATAAGAATATATATAGGTACATTTTTATATCTATTTTTGTTTTAGTTTATTTATTTTTATTTACAGGTTATCTTTATCAATACTATTACAGGTGGACGGTATATGGGGCAGAGGCATGGGGAACAAGCAATATGGATTTAGTAAAATTTGTTGCACAATCAAGAGGACAGTACAAAGATGTTTACGTAAGCAGTGCCTATACAAACTTTCTAATGCAATACGCTATTTTCGAAAGACTTGATCCAAGAATATTACAAAAGGTTTGGAATACTAACCCGATTAAAATTTATAATATAACAATACTAATGGGATGTTTGAATAATGGAAAAGGAGTAGTTAAGGATTTTATTTCTCCAAAAACGCTTTATATCTCATCAGATAGTGATTGCCATTACACATTAAGTACGCCTTCAGCAAAAATAGCTGACAAAGGTGAGCCTCTTCACGTAATTTGGGACATATATGAGAATAAGTAAAAATTTAAACATAAATCTAATTCTTCTTTCTGTTGTTTTTTTTGTTGCCGTATTTTTAAGGTTTTATGCTTTGGACAAAATTCCCGGAAGCCTTAATCCCGATGAGGTCTCTCTCGGATACACCTCTTTCTCGCTACTGCATACGGGCGCAGACGAACACGGTGTCTTTCTTCCTTTGGCATTACAATCTTTTGGAGACTGGAAGTTACCGGTTTACCCATATCTCGGAATGATTCCAACCGCTGTCTTCGGACTGAATGCATTTTCAGTCAGGTTTACCAGCGCAATTGCCGGAGTGATTGGGGTTTTGCTCGCATATTATCTTTCTTTAAAGTTGTTTAAAAGAAAAAGTATTGCTTTATTTGCCGCTTTATTCTATTGTCTGTCGCCGTGGGATATCTATTTTTCAAGAGCCGCCTATGAAGTTAATTTGGCGACAACGTTTTTTCTTGCGGGCACGTCTCTGTTTTTAAAATACCTTGAGGTAGAAAAGAATAGAGCCGGATGGTTGACGCTATCAGGTATTTTTTTCGGGATAACAGTTTTTACTTACAATTCATATATCGTTTTTACCCCTCTTTTTGTGGCGGGGTTGGTTTATCTGTATAAAGAAAAAATTAAACTTAATTTTGAATTGTTAGTGCCAGTATTAATTTTTGCGATTATGGTAATCGCGTCTTTCTATTCGTCAATTTTTACTAGCACTAACAAGACTTCGACTCTTCTTGTCTTTAACGACGCAAATACAATTTACAACCGTATCGAAAAAATTAGGGGAGATAAGGCCTCAAATAGCCCGGTCGAGAAAATTATCTATAACAAAGTTACCGGAGGGCTTTATCAATTCGGGCAAAATTATCTAAGCGCGTTTTCTCCTTCTTTTCTTTTTGATAAAGGAGGGGAGAAGCTGGTTGATAATTTAGGTTACTTTGGAAATCTCTATCTTATTGATGTACTGTTTATTTTTGCTGGACTGGCGGGATTACTTTTGCAAAAAGAGAAGTCTCTAAAGCTATTGCTAGTTTGGCTGCTGCTTGCTCCAATTCCCGCTGCCTTAACCAAAACTCCGCAGAGTTCAACCAGGTTATTTTTATTAATGCCGATACTGGTAATAATTTCCGCCTACGGTTTATTTCAAATTATGACCTTTTTGCAAAAGAAAAGTGTTAAGAATTATTGCCTGAAATTATTACTGCTTGTGCTGTTTGTTTATAACGTTTCCCTATTTATGGACGGATATTTTGTTCACTTAAACATGCAAAGGGCAAGGTTTTGGGATTATGGTTACCAACAGGCAGTAGAATTTTCACAGAAGTACCCGGATTATAAAATTGTGATGCGTGGTCCGGAGAATTTTCCCTACATTTATTTTCTTTTTTACAACCAGTACCCCCCGAAGAAATTTATCAGCGAAGTTAAATATTATCCGCCGACAAGCGAAGGATTTCTATACGTTAAAAGCTTCGGCAGATTTAGCTTCCCGACAACTTTGGATAAGATAAGTATGACACCCAAAACTATTTATATAGACGATAATTACTTGCGGTTCAAAGATAAAATTTTTCTTCCTTCGGGAGAGCCTGTTTTGGCGTATTATATAAATAGATAGAAATGAAAAAAACCTATATTCTTCTATTTGTTATCATACTTATCGCAGGAGTTTTTCGCTTCTGGGGAATCACAACCGATCCCCCAAGTCTATATTGGGATGAAGTTTCTCAAGGGTTTAATAGTTACTCAATTCTTAAGACCGGGTATGATGAGCATAATGAATTCCTTCCGATTGCCAGATTTCAAGCCTTCGGCGACTACAAAGCGCCAGTCTATATCTATTTGGATGTTCCCTTTATCGCTATTTTTGGGGAGACACCGCTGGGGGTACGTTTCCCCTCTGCGCTTTTTGGCACACTGACAGTATTAGTAGCCTTTGGATTGGTGTATGAATTATTAAAAGATCACAAGCAAAGACAAACTTTGGCTCTCTTAACGGCATTTTTCCTAAGTATTTCCCCTTGGCATGTGCAATTAAGTCGCGCGGCCTATGAGGGAAATATAGCCACATTTTTTACGCTGCTTGGATTATATTTGTTCTTTCTTGCAAAAAACAGACATTTTTTCTGGTTTGTATTAAGTGGTATCTCCTTTGTTCTTGGTTTTTATGCATTTAGTGTGCATCGAGTATTTATTCCCCTAATTGTTATTGCGCTGGCATTGTTTTATTTCAAAGACCTTTTTGTCAAAAAACGCTTAGCGATTTTAATCGGGGGTTGTATCCTAGGGCTAGTTTTACTTATCCCATTCATGTTGTATCTTCGTAGTCCCGATAGTAGACTTAGGTTTAATGAAGTAAATATCTTTAGCGATATTTCGATTGTAGAGCAATCTAACACCTGGATAAAAGAAGAAAATAACTCATTACTGTCTCACATCTTGCATAATCGTCGGGTAATGTTTACCTTTTCCTATCTAAACCATTATTTTGATTTTTTTAACCCGAGCTATTTATTTTTTACAGGTGATGTTAATCCGCGTTTTTCGATGCAGGATAGCGGAGAATTATACTTATGGGAATTGCCGCTTTTGATAGTTGGCGCATACATGCTGATTAAATACAAAAAACGGGAATCGGCATTTATCATTGCCTGGTTTATTTTGGCTCCGGTGGTGGCAGCTACAGCCAGAGAAACTCCTCATGCGCTTCGCAGCGAAACCTACATCCCAACCTATGAGATGATCGCTGCCTTTGGTATGTGTGGCATTATAACGATGCTTAGTAAATTCAAGCCTTTATATCGAAGACTCTGTTATATTGCTTTTGGAATAATTGTTTTATTAACAGTCATTACAGCCGTCCATAATTATTTTGCTCATTTTCCCATCTTATATTCGCGCGAATGGCAATACGGTTACAAAGAAGCAGTCACTTATGTAAAAAGTCAGGAAAACAAATACGATATTATCGCTTTTACCCAAACTTATGGAAGGCCTTATATTTATGTGCTTTTTTACGGTAATGTCTCACCGCAAACCTATTGGACAACAAAAAATGAAACGCGGGATCAATTCGGACTCTATAATGTCTTAAGCTTGGGTAAATACCAGTTTAGAAATACCTTAATTCAGCCTTCGGACGCAGGAAAACGCGTATTATACGTTGGCGATCCAACGCAAATTCCAAGTAGCTTAAAAATACTAAAAACAATTAATTTCCTTAATAATGAAACGGCATTTGTGATTGCGACGAATCAATGAAAAAAATATTAACAATCATATTATTCGTTCTAATATTTTTTCTTGGTACTTTCCTACGTTTCTATGATTTGGGAAAAGTTCCCAATTCACTCGATTGGGACGAGGTTTCCTGGGGCTATAACGCTTATTCCATTCTACATACGGGCAGGGATGAATACGGAGCATTTCTTCCCTTATCATTTAAGGCCTTCGGTGACTATAAGCAACCAGTCTATGTCTACGCTGATGTAATACCGGTTAAACTATTTGGCTTGAATGCCTTTTCGGTCAGATTCCCCAACGCGCTTTTGGGGACGCTAAGCATCATCTTCGTATTTTTATTGGTTTATGAGCTATTTAGAAAGCGGTCTTATCCTAAAACAGTTGCGTTTTTAGCGATGTTTTTCTTTGCAATTTCTCCCTGGCATATTCAATTTAGCAGAGTAGCTTTTGAGACGGTTGTTGGTTTATTTTTTGTCCTAGTTGGCGTTTGGTTGTTCCTAAGAGGCTATCATTTGCAAAAGAAATGGTATTTTTTTGCAGCCGCATTTTTTCTTGCCATAAGCGCATATTCATATCATGCCGAAAAGTTATTTACTCCTCTTCTTGTTGTCGGATTAGTTTTCTTTGCTAAGGATTATTTTTTAAACCATAAAAAGTTATTTATTGTTTTTGCTTTATGTTTTATTTTCCTAAATTCTTTCTGGCTCTTGGATTCTCGGACCACTGCCCGCGGCACAAGCGTTTTATTTACATCGGAGCAAACGCAATTGTTAAAGATCTCGGTAATTGAAACGGATCAAGACATCGCCGATCATCAAAAAATCTTTACAATTCTTCACAACAGACGAATAATCTATGCAGAGACATTTCTAGAAAATTATTTAAATCACTTTAGTCCCAACTGGTTATTTATTCAGGGAGATTTACAACGTCATCACGCTCCGGATTTTGGTATTCTGTACGTAATCTCGTTGCCTTTTATTCTGATGGGAGCTTACTTTTTATTCAGTAACGAAAAAGTTGTAGCTCTACTTTTGGGTTACTGGTTTTTGCTGGCACCTGTCGCGGGTTCCCTAGCTACGGGCAGTCCAAATGCCGAGAGAGCGCTGATTATGCTTCCGATTTGGCAGATTCTTGAAGCGTTTGGATTTGTTCAGCTGACTAGGATAATTAACAAAAAAGTAATCCTAAAACTTTTGCTGATTTTCATCGCTTTGCTGTATTTATTCTTTTTTGCGCTATACGTCGATCTGTACTTTTTGCATACCAATTCTGAATATCAGCAATATTGGCAATATGGATATCAGCAAGCGGTAGATTCGATAAAGGGATATAAAATTAATAGCAATAAGATTGTTTTCTCCCAAGAGTACGAACAGGGGTATATGTTTTATCTTTTCTACACAATGTATGATCCTGCAACATATCTCCGAAGCGGCGGATCAAATAGGACTGTGAAGGCATGTTTTAATATCGGAAACGTCTATTTTGGGAAATGTATGAGCCTTTTAGCAAAAGGCGATACTTATATCACGCAGACAGAAATAAGCGTGAAGAATATGAAAAAAATTATTAATATTATGGATAAGAACAACAAAACCGTTGGATATATCTATCAATATTTATAACCATTCTAAATGAAGATAAGTTTTCCCACTTTTTTTAAAAAACAATATCTACTTTTATTCGTAATTATTCTTATCGGGGCATTCTTAAGATTAACGGGTGTATTTACAAACTCCTTTGCTTTTACTTACGATGTTGGGCGGGATTTACTGGCTGTTAATCAAATAATACACACTTTAAAAATACCCCTGATTGGCGCAACAACCGGTATGGAAGGCGTTTTTTATGGGCCTTGGTGGTATTACTTGTTAATTATCCCGTTTATCATTGTCCAAGGAGATCCCAGCGGTATTTCTTTATTCATGGCCTTACTGGGAGTTGTAACTGTTTTCTTAAGTTTTCTGGTCGGGAAGAAAATTGGCGGTAATTTATTAGGACTTATTTTGGCAGCACTAATTAGTTTCTCTCCGGCAACTATCTCGAATCAAATTTGGAATCCATACATGGCATGGCCTTTCATGATGCTGCTGTTTTATTTCGTTGCCCAAAGTTATGGTAAGGATACCAAAAGAAGATCGTTAAGCTTTTTATTGATTGGTTTGTGTTTGGGATTTGTCTTCGATGCGGAAATTTTCTTCGGCATGTTATTTTGCATCGGAACCTTCTTAGGCTTAATTATTACGCTGAGAAAATCGTTTAAAATAAAATGTATCCTTTCTCTTATTGGCGGATTTTTAATCGTTTTGGCCCCGCGAATTGTTTTCGATTTAAGGCACCAGTTCTTGATTTCCAGTCACTTTTTATACACTTTAACGCATGGCATTCCCCAAACACACTATACTCCATTTCTTTCCAGAATAAGTATGTTAAAAGACCTGTTTTGGGGAATTTGGTTAAACACGTTAACCAATAATATCGTTTGGGTTGGCGTTTTGTTACTGATAGCCACAATTTTTCTTTTATTGTTTTCTTTTAAAAAAGCTAATAAGCTTGAGAAAAATTTTATTATTCTTTGCCTCACAATTCTCTTAACATTTTTTGTTTATTTTTCGACTAATTCTACGGATATATTCAGTCATTACCTTATCGGAATACCTCTTGTTTTGCTGTTTATTTTTGCCCTAGTTCTTTCTCAAACAGCACATATTGGAGGGGGAAAGATAATCGTTACAGTTTTATTAATGACAGTTTTGTGTATATATTTGTCGCCCCGACAAATCAGTAAAAGTTTTGACTATTCATTTGTTGGTGACGACTCGGTATATAAAAACGCACTGGCCGTGGTAAATTATGTTTATCAACAAGCTGACGGTCGGCAGTTTACAACAGAGGTTTTTACGCCAAACGGCATAAATTATACCTACCGTTATTTGTTTCTGTGGGACGGAGCGAAAAAACACTATTTACCGATTAATAAGGCAAAATTGGTTTATTTTATTGTTGAGCCTGATACTCAATACGATAATTATCGCCAAAGAATTTGGTTAGACGAACATAAAAACGACGGAAGAATTGTAAAAACCAAAATGTTCCCAAGCGGCGTAATTGTCCAGACAAGAATTCATTAATTGATAAAATCTTAAATTGGTTTATTAAGATTATTATGCTATAAAATAGAAGTATGCGATATTTTCAGCATCTTAAGACTCACGGAAAACTCTGGCTGTTCGTTCTTCTTTTTCTGTTCTCTCTTTATTCCACTTTTCTTTACCTTACCGTTGGTCAGAGGGGATACGATAACGTTTTGGTAGTCTTATCGCAGCAGTTTCTTAATCACCATATTAGTCTTCCCATTTACAATTTACCCGTCAGAGATATTTCCAGTTATTTTAATAATTATTATGTCTATTTTGGTCCTTTATCTTCAATCCTGATGATGCCGTTTGTGCTGGTTTTTGGTCAAGCCTTCCCTGAGGTAAGTATCGGCGTTTTTTCGCTAGTCGTTTCCTTTATCGCTGCGTACTTTATTGCCAAGAAATTTTTGTTTAAGACCGTAGACGCTTTATGGCTTGCGCTATTTTTTGTTTTCTCAACCGTGCTGTTTAGCTCCAGTGTGATTAATATTACCGCTTACCAAGTTGAGGCACTTGGTGTCCCCTTTATTCTGCTGGCAATTTGGGCTTACCTTTCCAAAAGAAATCCTTTCATAATCGGTGTCTTTATCGCGCTTGCTGTTATGACACGCTTTACATTGCTTTTAAGCGTTATATTCTTCATGGCAGAATTCTTACAAAGAAGAGTTTCTTTGAAATATCTTGTGCTACTTATTATTCCGGTCTTATTAGCAGTAGGGATTCTAGGAGCTTATAATAACCGCCGTTTCCACTCATTTTTTGAATCAGGATACTCCTACAATATCAGTAAAAGCGACGGTCCTATAGGGGGAAACTTTAAGTATGGTCAGGAAAGCATCATGCACATACCCGCAAATTTATACAGCTTATTGATAATGTCCCCCGAACCTTTATTAAAAGATAATGGTGGCGGAATGTTTCTTAAGTTTCCTTATCTTAAGGCCAATCCCTGGGGAATGGCCATCTGGTATACCTCTCCGCTATTTTTGCTACTTCTCTTCCGGTTTAAAAAGGGCAAATATACTCTTTCCGCAGCCATCACCGGTATTTTTCTGGCCATTCCTGTTTTTGTTTGGTATAGCATCGGTTATGCCCAGTTTGGCTACCGTTATGCCTTGGATTTCCTACCGTTTCTCTTTTTGCTGCTACTGATGTCGCTCAGTCCAAAATTATCAAAATATGCAATAGCACTTATTGTAATTGGCGTATTTTTTAACTGCGTTTACAGCGATAGTATGTGGGAATTATATCCCCTTTTTAATATTTTTCACTGAAACTGGCATTTCCGCGGTTTGTAAAAAGACAGTTTTGTTGTTATTATACTGAGGCATGGCACGAAAAACTTTATCCGTAGTCTTAGCAACCTATAACGAAGAAGCAAATCTTGCCGGATGTCTAGATAGTGTTAAGGACTTAGCCGATGAAATAGTAATCGTTGACGGAAGCTCAACCGACAAGACCGTTGTAATCGCCAAGCAGTATGGCGCAAAAGTAGAAATTACCACCAACAAGCCCAATTTCCATATTAATAAACAAATGGCAATTGATATGGCGACAAAAGATTGGATATTGCAATTAGATGGGGATGAGCGTGTATCAGCAGACCAGAAACAAGAAATAACTAAAATCTTGGAAGGTGACTCTAAGGAGTTCAACGGCTATTGGATGCCAAGAAAAAATTGGTTTCTTGGGAGATTTCTGATGAAAGGTGGGCAATATCCGGATTATATGTTAAGATTTTATCGAAATGGCAAGGGAAAGCTTCCGCAGAAAGATATCCACTAACAGGCTATTGTCGAAGGAAAGGTGGGTTATCTTAAAAGCCCGCTTCTCCACTATCCTTACGTAAACTTTTCACACTATCTTCGTAAATGGAATAGGTATAATAAGCTTTTAGCAGTCCAAATAAAAGCTGAGCAGGAGAAGAAGAATTTACCCGCCAAGCTCTATTATGCTTTAATGTATCTGGTCGTAAAACCTACCTACTGGTTTCTCTTGACCTTTATAAGGCATAAAGGTTTTATGGACGGATGGCAGGGCTTTGTTTTCTCTCTTTTCTCAGCGCTTCGATTTCCTGTTTCTTATCTAAAGCATATAATGCAGAGATAATTGTGAAGTTATATAAAATTATCCTTATTTCGATTTTCCTTCTGGCGGGATTATTGAGATTTTACAATATTAGCAATAACCCCCCCGGCCTTTACATCGATGAAGTTGCTAATGGAAATGACGCCTATTCAATTTTAAAGACAGGTAAAGATCAATATGGTCAAAGTTTTCCGTTGTTTTTTCGGTCTTTAGGCGATTATAAAGTACCTGTGTATATCTATGCCACGTCTTTCTCGATGGCTTTCTTGGGTAAAAATGAATTTGCGGTCAGATTCCCATCGGCACTTGCAGGAACCTTAACGGTTATTCTAATCTATTTTATTTTAGAACAATTGCTGGCATTGGATAAAAATAAATCCTTAGGTAAAAGACTCAAGTATTTACCGATTTTAGCGGCTTTTCTGCTTGCAATTTCTCCCTGGCATTTGCAATTTTCCAGGGGCGGATTTGAAGTCACTCTTGCCGTCTTCCTTTTTTTATTAGCCAGCTTGTTAGTGATATTCTACCTGAAAAAGAAGAATTTTCTTTATCTATCACTAGGATATTTGTTGTACATGTTAACCATCTATACCTACGATTCATATCGGATTCTTTCCCCTCTGGTGTTAATCATCTTAACCCTCTTAATTTTTTGGAAAATACCTAAAGAGAGAATTAAATTGATTCTCTTGGGCGCATTTTGTTTATTATTATATTTCCCCATTTTTCAGTTTTCGCTTACGCCAGATGGGCTGGAGAGATTTTCGCAAACGTCAGCCTTCGTTGAATATCCCACCCGAAGTTTGCTTGAGAAAATTAAGGTTTATCCGGTGGTGTTTCTAAAAAATTATTTTTCATATTTCTCATCTAATTATCTATTCAACTTTGGGGATGGAATCGGCCGGCATCAACTGCCTGATTTTGGTCTCTTATTTTTCTGGCAGCTGCCCTTTATTCTTGCCGGTTTATACGCACTAATTAAAGAAAAAAAATCTTATTTAATCTATTTTATTTTGGGCATTCTAGTTTTATCGCCGATCCCTGCAGCGTTTGCAAGACCCAGTCCTCATACTCTAAGAAATTTATTAGCGGTAGTTTCTTTTATTAGCTTATCTGCTATTGGCATAATTATTATTTTGGATAAAATTAAAACCTGGCGAAAAACGGTAATATTCCTCTTGTCAATAATTATCATCTATTATTTCTTGTCTTATCTGCATTTTTATTATGTTCACTACCCCAATACAAATATTCTCGATTGGGGAAAAGGGTATAAGCAAGTCGTCGAAGAATCCTCAAAATATAGTAAAGCCGGGTACAAGATAGTTATTGATGAAAAACTTGCTTCCCTTACTCAATATTTTAAATTTTACACGCTTGGAAATCTGCCAAATCCTGAAGTTGTTCCCGAAGGATGGTATAAGCCAAGGAAATGGGATAATCAGCCTGTTTTATATATCCGGCCGTATTATGGAGTGAAATTTCCTAAGAGTCTGGTTGAGAATATAATCTTGCCAGACCCAGTTCATGATATCTCCGTCCAGTTTTATCAGTATTAAATATGCTTAAAAAAATTTTTGTTGTTACGGCTTTCATTATCGAACTTTTGGCCGTGAGTGAGTGGTTTGTGTGCAAACAATTTAAAGATTTTATCCATTTTTCTTCGTTCAATCAGGCGTTATATCTAAAAGGTCTGATGGATAATGATAGTGGAATACCGTTTCTTATCGTTCGTGTTTTCCATAATAAGCCAATTGTTTTCTTAGATATTTTTGTTAAATATTACTTAAGCTTTTGGGATGACCGCTTTTTGTTAAATTTGTTTTCGGTTGTTGGTTGTTTTGGGATAATTTTAGGAATCTGGTATCTCCTAAGCAGAAATTGCAAGCATAAAAAACAGCTTTGGATTATGCTGATATTTTTATTAGCTTTTCCGCTGGTAGAAATACTATTTAAACCTAATATAAATTTTATTTTCAAAGTAATTATTTTAGTCTTACCCTATCAATTGTTCTCGCTTTTTGGCCTTTGGCAGTTTATCAAGACAGATAAAGGTAATTTTCGAATGGCGCTTATTTATTGCTTGCTGTTTCTCAGCATCTGGTGGATAAACGTGCTGCAATCTGATGTCTCCAACTATTGTGTTAGATAAAGTTCTATGTAGATAAGTTATGGTTTTATTTAGCTTTTCTGTTAAAATATATTGGAAGAGTAAATTATGAAAATTTTAGTCACAGGGGGAGCGGGATATATCGGTAGCTTTATGGCCAAACGTCTTCTGGACGATGGCTATGAGGTGACGATTGTAGATAGTTTAGAAAGGGGACACAAGGAAGCTTTGGATTCAAGAGCGGTTTTTGTGCAGGGAAATCTTTTGGATAAGCCTTTCGTGGAAGAGCTGTTCAAGAGTAAATTTGATGCTGTAATCCATTTTGCCGGTTTTATCTCGATGGGCGAGTCGATGGAAAATCCATACCTCTATTTTCAGAATAATGTTTTTGCCGCCCTTAATATTTTGGAGGAAATGGTAAAAACAGGAAATAATAACTTTATTTTTTCTTCGTCTGCCGGTGTTTACGGGAATCCTGAGCAAATACCCATTCCGGAAACAAGCGCAACTAGACCAACCAATCCTTACGGAGAGAGTAAGTTGATGGTCGAAAAAATTATGAATTGGTATGCAAAGGCAAAACAGATTTCAACAGTTGCCCTAAGGTATTTTAACGCAGCGGGCGCTTCATCGGATGGCTCAATGGGAGAACAACACATTCCGGAAAGCCATATTATTCCAAACGTGATAAATGCGTTAATGGGAAATAAGCCTTTTAATCTTTTTGGGACAGATTACAAAACTAAAGATGGAACTTGTGTCAGAGATTATATTCACGTTCTTGATTTAGTCGAAGCGCACGTATTAGCCTTGGAAAAAATACAAAGTACTCGCGGTAGCTATATATACAATGTTGGGACCGGAAAAGGATTCTCTAATCGGGAAATTGTTGATATGGTGGAAAAAGTTTCCGGTCAAAAAGTGAATGTAGTTGAAGCTCCAAGACGCGCTGGCGATGCGGATGAATTAATTGCCGACCCGGCAAAAATTCAGTCAGAATTGGGTTTTGCTCCAAAGTATTCCGATCTTGAAACAATTATCAAAACCGCATGGCAATGGCACAACAAACGAAGTTGAAAGTTAATAAAGTTTTAAGGTTCATAAAGAGTAGAGATTTAAAATTCCTCAAGAAAATTATTTTTATAATCTTTTTAGGAATAGTCATATTTAATGTTGTCTCAACGGTTTGGAGTTTAAGGGTAAAATATTTTTCGTCAGATTATTGGCAAAGATTCCCAGCTTTGAAGAAAACTTATCTGAGCTCTCAATATGTGAATAAACATCCTGTGGGTTGGTCGCCAGATGAGACGATAGAAGCGTATGCCGGAGGAGCTTTCATTAAGGGGATAAATCCTGTTTATGTACTTCCCGATACTCCGCCGCTTGGAAAATATTTAATTGGGTTATCCGCTCTGCTGTTTAACAACGAAAACACAGTAATTCTACTTTGTTCGATCTTATCTTTAATTTTACTGTACGCATTAAGTTATCAAATTTTCCGCTCAAGCGTTTTGGCATTAGGCCCGCCATTCTTATTAAGTTTTGAGCCAATCTTTAAAAACCAGCTTGTCTATGCGCCTCTTT